>Ga0302326_10018329_pt1 | contig 14519 bp, 16 predicted proteins | sample Palsa_T0_3_FD_202264 | JGI IMG/M metagenome (GOLD analysis project Ga0302326, IMG submission 202264) | Peat permafrost microbial communities from Stordalen Mire near Abisko, Sweden - Palsa_T0_3 | ecosystem: Environmental > Terrestrial > Soil > Palsa > Peat permafrost | place: Sweden: Abisko... | reverse complement strand
AACAACCTTGTCACCCAGAGCGGAGCGCCGCAGGCGCGCAGTCGAAGGGCGATCGGCGCGCGATGCTTTGAGTGGCGCTTCGACTTCGCGCCTGCGGCGCTCCGCTCAGCGTGACAGGCGTTACGGTAACGGCAGGAGAGAAGCGGCGGGGGCGAGGGGGGCTTGGGCGCTGCGCTCGGGGGAGCCGGCTTCGACGAGTTGGCGATAGTTGACGAGGCGAGCGGTGAGCCGGGCGACCTCGGCGTTGAGCTGGTTCGATTGGCGGATCGCGGTCAGGAGCTCGCTCGAGTCGTAGCTGTAGTCGAAGCGCTGTAACGACGCAACGATCGCATTCGTTTGCTTCGGGAGCAGAAAGTACGACTTGCGCAGCGCGAGGCCGGTTTCCTTATACGTCGGGTAGTTTGACAGGACGATCTCGCGCTTGACGCGGGCCTGTTCGATCTGCGTCTTAAGCTCGACGAGGAGTACGCTATCGGGATCGTATTTCGCGGCCACCGCGAGCGCATCGAGCGCTTCGTCGAACTTCGAGAGCTCGTATTCCTGGGCGGCGATCCGAAGCTGCACGGCGGCCAACCCCGCGCGCGCATGCTCGTCGTCGGGCGAGATGCGCAGCGCCAAGCGATACGCCAGGGCCGCATCGTTGTAGTTGCGGTTATCGAGAGCCAAGTCGCCCTGATGGTTGCGCGTTTCGACGATCGCCTGGGCGATCGGGCCGGCGCAACCGCAGAGCGGCGCCAGCAGCGCGGCGCAGATGAGGGTACGAGCGATTCGAATCACGATTTATTGTCCCGTTCCTAGTGCCTAATGTTGATGAGATGTGCGGCGCCGCCGATGAAGACCGCGGCGGGCCAGAGGATCGCTTGCGCAGCAAGGGTTCCAAGCACGGCGGTCAATCCGAGGTACGCGACCATCGTCTTGACGTCGTGCAGCGTCCGCTCGCCTTTGACGGCTTTGTCGACGATCAGCGCCGACGTGGGGTCGACGATCAAGGTGAAGGCGATCGTCGCGACGCCGTTCACGAGCCCGGACGCCGAGAGCGCCGTGCGCGCGACGTCCGGGCGAATGACGCTGGCCAGATACGACGCGACCACGCCCGCCGCGTAGATCCCCGTCACGACGACGTTTCCAACGAGCAGCTTAATCGGCACGTCGCGGATCGAGAAGCGTGCGAACAGATCGAGGGGCGGAAAGCGCAAGGTGCCGAGGATGTCGCGCACCACGCGCGGATCGAAAGCGCGCGCGAGCGCGTGCGGCAGCGAGCCGCGGCGCTCGAACGCCCCGACCGCCCGCACGAAAATGTATGAAAAGGTCGGCAGCAAGGCCGCGCCCGCAAGCGAGCCGACGGTCGCGGCGAGAATGATGAGCCGCATCTGCGCGGCGTATTGCGCGACTTCCGGTCCGGCGAGCGCCGGAACGCGAACGAGCCGGCCGGCAGCGTCCGAAATCGAACCGAGCATCGGGGCGTAAAACATGTTCGCAAAGCGGCTGGCCGTGACGAACAGATTGAACAGCGAAATTGACGTCCCGACACGCCCGGTCGTCACGCCGGCAAGCCGCGCCGCGTAGGCCCCGATCTGAAGTGCGTTCAGAAAAACGTTGAGGACGATCGCGAGTACGAGTTGATAGGACCAAAACGGTTCGATCTGCGCGACCGCCTCGTGCGAAATCGTGACCGCCTACGCCGCGTCGCGCTGCCAGCGAACGGCGGCTTCATCGAGCGGTCCGAGCACGCAGAGGCCAAGCCGCTCCGGCGAGAACAGTTCCCGCGCCAAGCCGATGACCGCATCGAAATCGACCGCGTCGACCTGCTGCTCGATCTCTTCGATGCTCACCTGTCGAGCAAGATTGAACTCGCTGCGCCCGAGACGAATCATCCGGCTCGAACTGGCCTCGAGCGAGAGGGTCAAGCTGCCCTTGATGTGTTCCTTTGCGAGATTGATCTCGGCCTCGGCCGGTCCGGACTCGGCCATGCGCGCGAGCTCCTCGACGACGACGTCGACGCACTCTTGAACGCTTCCGGGCGAGGTTCCGGCGGAAACGCCGAACAGGCCCGCCTCGCGATAGCCTTGCTGAAACGAGTACACGCTGTACGCGAGCCCGCGCTTCTCCCGGACCTCCTGGAAGAGCCGGCTCGACATCCCACCGCCGATAATCGTGTCGAGCACCGAGAGTGCAAAGCGCCGGTCGTCGCGCACCGAGAGACCTTCGCAGCCGAGCACGACGTACGCTTGTTCCGTGTCCTTGGTCTTGACGAGCCGTGCCGGGGTGAGCTGCGGCCGTTCCGGGACCGGCACTTCGCCGTGCCCCGCGTAACCGGCAAACGCGCTCTCCACGAGCGCGACGATCGCGTCGTGCTCGACGTTGCCCGCAGCCGCGAACACGACCGTGTTCGGAGCGTAGCGCGCGCGCAAATGCCGGCGCAAATCGTCGCTCGTCAGCGCGGAGACTGTCTCGGCGTAGCCGATCGTCGGTTCGCCGAGGTTCGAGCCGCGCCACATCGTGCGCGTAAAGAGATCGTGGATCATTTCGTCGGGCGAATCGTCGTACATGCGGATCTCTTCGAGCACGACCTTCTGCTCTTTGGCGAGCTCGGCCGAGGCGAAGGTCGAGTGCAGGAACATGTCCGCTAGAACGTCGACCGCGAGCGGAACGTGATGGTCGATGACCTTCGCGTAGTAGCAGGTCGCTTCTTTATCCGTAAAGGCGTTGAGGTTTCCGCCGACCGCATCCATGGTCTCGGCGATCTCGCGCGCGCTGCGGCGCTCGGTCCCCTTGAAGAGCATGTGCTCGACCAGATGCGAGATGCCGCGCTGCTGGGGACGCTCGGCGGCGCTGCCGACATCGGCCCAGATGCCGAGGGAAGCCGAGCGCACGTGCGGCATCGCCTCGGTAATCACGCGAACCCCGTTCGCGAGGGTGGACTTTCGGTACAACGGGCGCTCCAACGTCGAAAGGGCAGGACCTAGAACGATTGCGCTTTGCCCCGCGCGGACCCTTGCGTTCGCCCAAGCGAACTGCGCCAGGCCGGGTCCCAAAACACGTCGTCACCGCGGCGCAGCCGGCCGGCGAAGGTCGCCGCCTCCGACCGCGGGACGGTTACACTGAAGACGATGCGTTCGGTCGGCTGAAGGTATTCGCCGTGGACCAGTACCTGCTTGACGTAGGGCAGCGGCACGGTCGCCCACACGTCGATTTCTTCGACGCCGCTCGTCGCAAAGGTCATCCGGACGAGCGCCGCGACCTCCGCGCCGAATTCTCCGGCGTCGAGCTTGCGATGAAATTTCACGCCGGAAAGCACGATCCCGGCGACCTCGTGCCGGCCGGCGCTGTCGATCCGGATCTTCAACACCTGCGCGGGCCAGACCGTGCGCAGGAGCACGCGCCCGAGTTGCACCGCATCGGCCCGGCGGTTCCCTTCGGCCCGTTCGACCGCGTTGAGATCGACGAGCGAGCTCGCGGCGAAGGCGAGTGCCAGCACCGCTCAGTAGCTCTGCGCGAAAAAGGCACGCACGGCGGCGGGCTCGCCGCAGGCGACGCACGTGCTCTCGCCGCCCTCGAGCGGGCGCGTGACACGCGTGGTGGCGCTCGTTTCAGCCTTGACGATCGCTTCGCAGGACTCGAGTCCGCACCACGGGATGTCGATCATCCCCGCGCGCTCTCGGCAACGCTCGAAGAATTCGCTGCGGTCGCTCGGCCGCAGAGTGTGGCTTTCGAGAAACGCTCGCGCTTCGCGATAGAGGTTTGCTTGAATGTCCTCGAGCAACGCGGCGATACGCGCCGCGACCTCGGCAAGCGGCACGACCAGTTTTCCGCCTTCTTCGCCCTTCTCTTTGTCGCGGCGCACGAGGGTCGCGACGCCGGCTTCGATGTCCTTCGCGCCGAGTTCGACGCGGAGCGGGACGCCGCGCATTTCCCAATCGGAAAATTTGTTGCCGGGCCGCAGATCGCGTTCGTCGAGTTTGACGCGCAGGCCGGCGCCCTTGAGTGTCGCGAGCAACGCGCGCGCCGCCGCGACCACCTCGTCGCTCCCGGCGCGCACGATCGGGACGATCACGGCCTCGACCGGCGCCATCTTCGGCGGAATGCGCAGCCCGCGATCGTCGCCGTGCACCATGATGAGCGCGCCGAGCATCCGCCACGACATGCCCCACGACGTCGTCCAGGCGTACTGCACCGTCTGGTCCTCTGCAGCGAATTTGATGTCGTAGGCCTTCGCGAAATTTTGTCCGAGTTCGTGCGACGTCGCCGCTTGCAGGGCTCTGCCGTCGGGCATGAGCGCTTCGATCGAAAACGTGTGGTTCGCTCCCGGGAAGCGCTCGCTTTCCGATTTCTCGCCTGCGTAAACCGGCACGCCCACGATGTCTTGCGCGACACTTCGGTAGATGTCGAGCATGCGCTGGACTTCCTCTGCCGCTTCGCGCTCGGTCGCGTGTGCTGTGTGGCCCTCTTGCCACAGGAATTCGAGCGTGCGCAGGAACGGGCGCGTCCGCTTCTCCCAACGCATGACGTTGACCCACTGATTGATCAGGATCGGAAGATCGCGATACGACTGCAGCCATTCCGCGTACATCACGCCGATGACGACTTCCGAAGTCGGCCGGATCGCGAGGCGCTCGGTGAGCTTTTCGTTCCCGCCTTCGGTCACCCAGGCGACCTCGGGCGCGAAGCCTTCGACGTGCTCCGCCTCGCGCACGAGAAGACTCTCCGGGATCAGGAGCGGGAAATAGGCGTTCTCATGCCCGGTCTCTTTAAAGCGCCGGTCGAGTTCGCTCTGCAGGCGTTCCCACAGCCCGAAGCCATACGGCCGCAAGACGACGCACCCGCGGACCGGTGCGAGCGAAACGAGTTCGGCCTTATAGCAGACCGCTTGGTACCACTCGGAAAGATCCCGCGCTTTGGGCGGGATCTCTTTGACCAGCGGGGTTTTCTCGATTTTGTCGTCGGACATGGCAAGCCGCAGCAGTTCGCAGCCGGGCCGCTGGGTCCTCGAAGCATTCGTCAGCGCAGGAACGCGTCGACCTCGAATGCCTCACCCGGAAATGCTTCGAGTTCGAGCGACTCGCCGCGACGCGCGACCCTGATGCTCTCATACGTATCGGCTCGCGGATCTCGGCGCACCTCGATGAGATCGTTCACCAGATCGACGATCCAATACTCAGGGATACCTGCACGAGCATAGGCTTTTGACTTCCGGTTGCGATCCATGCGGAGAGACGTGTTCGAGACCTCGACGACGAGCGCAACGTCTCCCGGCACCGGTAAGCGACGCGGATGGCGATCGAGGGAGCCTTTCAGGACGAGGAAGTCTGGCTGCGGCTCCGAGTAGTCGTCGAGCGTCACCGCGCCCGTCGGCATCAGAATTGCCCGGCCGGCGAAGCGCAGCACAAACGCTTGGGTGAGGGCAGCGCAAGAGTAGGTGTGATCCCAGCCGATCGGCGGCATCAGGATCAGCTCGCCGTCGAGTAGCTCGACGCGCTCTTCGGGGGCGAAAAACCCAATCTCGCCCAGCCGGTGGTATTCGGCGACCGTAATGGGCCGGCGCTTATATTCGCTCGCCATCTCACTCATGGGCATGCTCCCAAGCAGCGTTTACGGTTCCGTGTCCGTGAGGTGTCCGCCTTGTAACCGCGAAGCTCGAAGGCGTGCCAAAACTTACGAGGATCTACACGCGAACGGGTGACGACGGGACGACCGGGCTCGTCGGCGGGCAGCGCGTCAAGAAGAATGCGCTGCGCATCGACACGTACGGAACGGTCGACGAGCTTTCGAGCGTCATTGGGCTCGCACGCACGGCGCTCCAGGGTGCGGCCCACAGGAGCTTGGCCGCCGGCGCGGCTGCCGCCGATCTCGACGCGTGGCTTGCGTGGACGCAAGACGTGCTGTTCAACCTCGGCAGCGACCTTGCGACGTTGCCAAAAGACCGCTGGGAGGGAATGCCGCTGATCGTCGCCTCCGATGCAACGGCGCTCGAGCGCTCGATCGATCGCTGCCAACGCGATCTCGAACCGCTGGCGAATTTCATCCATCCCGGCGGCTCGTATCCCGGCGCATTCCTGCACCAGGCGCGCACGATTTCGCGCCGCGTGGAGCGCCTGCTCGTCACCCTGTCCGCCGACGAGCCGCTGTCGCGCGACGTGATGCGCTACGTCAACCGGCTCTCCGACGCACTCTTCGTTTGGTCGCGCTGGATCAATCATTTCTTTGGGCAGCCCGAGCATCTCTGGAATCCAAAGACCGCACCGCCCGACACGGTGGACGCTCCCACGTAGGTCCGCGCGAGCGAGGCGGCCAACGCCCGGCGCAATGGTAAAAACGGACCCTTTTTCGTCCTTTTTCGGTAAGCTGATCGCGACGACGTCGATCGATGCCATGCGTGACGAGAAGCGCCCGGCAGTCCTGCGCCGGGCGCTGCGTGCGCGCGACCTCATCGCAATCGGGCTCGGTTCGATGATCGGCGGCGGGATCTTCACGACGATCGGTCCGGGCGTGAAGCTCGCGGGCCCGGCGATCATCCTTGCCTTCGTGCTCGCCGGCCTCGCCTCGTTTTTCGCGGCCCTCTGCTACGCGGAACTCGGTGCGATGGTACCGATCGCCGGCAGCGCGTACACCTACGCCTACGCGACGCTCGGACAGCTCGTTGCGTGGATCATCGGCTTCAGCCTGCTCTTCGAGTACGGCGTCAGTGCGGCGCCGGTCGCCCAGCAGTTTTCGGCCGCATTTCAAAACGTGTTGCGCATGGCCGGGATCAGCCTACCCGCTTGGGCACAGACCTCGCACTTCATCGCGCGCGGCGCATGGTGGGACGTCTCGCAGTGGGACTTCGCGCACTCGCAGTACGACGTCGTAGGTGCGGCGTTCGTGCTGCTGCTCTCGGCCCTGCTCGCGGTCGGGATCCGCGAAACAGCGACCGTCAACAACACGTTCGTCGTGCTCAAGATCCTGGCGCTCGTCGTCTTCGTGATTGCGGCGATCCCGCTCTTTCATCCGCAGAACCTCGTGCCGTTCATTCCGCTCGGCTGGGGCACGCTCACACCGTTTTCGGGCGGCAACGGAAGCGGGATCATCCCGGCTGCCGCGCTCGTCTTCTTCAGTTATATCGGATTCGACGCCGCGACGACGACCGCCGAAGAGTGCCGCAACCCGCAGCGCGACGTGCCGGTCGGGGTCATCGGAGCGCTGCTGATCGGCACGGTAATCTACTGCGTAACGGCCGTCATGCTCGTCGGAGTCGTGCCGTGGCAGCGCGTCGACGAGAATCAGGCCCTTGCCGCCGCCGTCGCGCCGCTGCACAACGCGTTCGTCAACTGGGCGATCACGGTCGGGGTCATGGCCGGTACGACGAGCGTCGCGCTCGCCTCGCTCCTCGGCCAGACGCGCATCTTCTACGTGATGGCGCGCGACAAGATGCTGCCGCCGGGCGTCGCAAAGGTGAACCCGCGTTTCAAGACGCCGGTCCTCATGACGATGATTACGGGATTCGGGGCCGCCGTCCTGACGCTGATCGTACCCCTCGTCGTCTTGCTGGACCTCGTCAACATCGGAACGCTGTCCGCGTTCGCGATCGTCTGCGCGGGCGTGCTGTACCTGCGCTATCGCCGCCCGGACTTACCCCGAGCCTTCCGCGTTCCGTTCGTGCCGCTCTTTCCGATCCTCGGAATCTTCTCTTCGGCGTTCCTCGCGGTCTTCGGCTTAACGACGCTGACGTGGGAGCGCTTCGTCATCTCGCTCGCGATTGGCCTGGTCATCTACTTCGCCTACGGCTTCCGAAAATCGCGCCCCGAACGAGAACTCATCGGCGTCACCTCCGACTAGGGTCATGTCACGCTCAGCTTGTCGAAGCGCCGACGGGATATGGCCATACTCCGTTGGTCCTTCGACTGCGCGCCTTCGGCGCTCCGCTCAGGATGACAGGGTTAAGATAACGTTAGGCTACGGCGTTTGGGTGACGTCTTGCGACGAGGTGTCGTCGGAACCGGTCATGACGTCGATTTGGGCGTGGCCGGTGTCGTAATGGACGTGGGTGCGAAAGGCGCTCGCGATCACTTGTAGCGGAACCATCGTGCGGCCACGTACCGAGAACGGGGCGTACTTCAAGGTCAACTTCTTGCCGTTGAGGCTGGCGCTACGGTCGCCCACGCGCAGGCGCATCGTGTCATCGTTGCGGATGAGTTCGATCGATCCGGTCTTCGCATCGTAGTTCGCAGTGGCGCCGAGCGTCTCGGCGATGGCGCGCAGCGGAACGTACGCCGTCTTCGCCGTGGTTACCGGAGGCACGTCCGCGATCATGCGGTGTCCGTCGACTCGCACCGCGGCCGGATGGGAGAGCGACGTGAGCGCAGCGGCGAGCGCGGCAATGCCGGCGGTCGCGGCGACGGTACTCGCCTTAGGTAACCGGAGTGAGATCTTTGCCATGCGCGGTCTCGTGAATGAAGTCGGGATATAGGTCGACGATGACTTTTTCAATCTCTAAGCGCAACGCGCCCAGAAGTTCGGCCTCGGGGAACGTCCCGACCAATTCGCCTTTCCGAAAAATCGCGCCCTTGCCCTTGCCGCCTGCGACGCCGACGTCGGCCATTTTGCTTTCGCCTGGGCCATTGACAACGCAGCCCATCACGGCGACCTTCACCGGCGCTTGGTACTCTTTGGCGATCGTCTCGACGGCGCGAGCCAACTCAACGACCTCGATCTCCGCGCGGCCGCACGACGGACACGCGGTGATGTCGAAGCCCTTCTCGCGAATCCCAAGCGCTTTGAGGATGCCCCAGCACACGGGAACTTCTTCGATTGGATCGGCCGCAAGCGAACAGCGTAAGGTGTCGCCGATCCCTTCCCAGAGTAAAATCCCCATACCGATCGAGGATTTGATCGTTCCTTCGCGCGGCAGCCCCGCCTCGGTAATGCCAAGGTGTAAAGCATACGGCGTTTTGCGCTCGGCAAGCATCCGGTCCGCAAGCCGATAGGCGTAGACGGTCGTCGAAACATCGTGCGCTTTGAGTGAAATCACGATGTCGGTGTGGTCGAGATCTTCAAGGATCTCGACGTGGCGCAGCGCCGAGCGGACCATCGCTTCGGGCGTGTGGCCGAATTGTTTCTCGAGATCGTGGGCGAGCGAACCCATATTGACGCCGATGCGAATCGGCGTTCCCATCGCCTTGGCTAAGGTCACGACTTCGCGCGTCTTCTTGGGGTCCGTGATGTTCCCGGGGTTGAGTCGCAGCTTGGCGACGCCCGCTTCGAGCGCGGCCAGCGCCATCTTGTGATCGAAGTGAATGTCGGCTACGATCGGGACGGGCGAACGCGCGACGATCGCCGGCATTCCCTCGGCGTCGGGCGTGTCTTTCACCGTCACGCGAACGACTTCGCAACCGGCGGCGGCGAGCCCGTAGACTTGCTCGAGCGTCTTCTCGACGTCGGCCGTGTCGGTGGTCGTCATCGACTGCACGACGACCGGGTGATCGCCGCCGAGCCAGACTTTCTTCGCGCCGCTCGACCACTTCGATTTGTTTTCGAGCAGCACGGGCTTGGACTCACGCCTGAGGCGAACCACTAGAACACTCCCTTGCCGTTGATGATGTTCTCCACGTCATGATACGCCACGAAAACCATGAGGACCATGAGAACGGCAAAGCCGGTGACGTGCACGAGCGCTTCCTTCTCCGGATCGACCGGCCGGCCGCGCAGCATCTCGGCCAAGATGAAGACCGCCCGCCCGCCGTCGAGGGCCGGGAACGGAAGCAAGTTCAGGATGCCGAGCGCAATCGAGATCGCCGCGGCGAGCGAGAGATAGGGGCCCCAACCGAGGTCTTGCGTCGCCGACGCAGCGCGTTCCATGCCGATCACGCCCGAGAGGCTCGAGGCATGCTGCGCCGGCGCGGTCACAAGCTCGGCGAAGCCCTGCAATTGGCCCATTGCCTGATCGGCAAATTCAAACCACGCGATGGGAAACGCCGCGAGGATTCCGACCCGTTCGAACTGCGGAACGCGAATGAAACCGATCCGCCCGATCGTCTTCCCCTTGAGCTGTTCGGCGCGTGGGGTGACGACCACCGTTTGCAGGTTGCCGTGGCGAACGAATCCGATCCTTAGCGGGATGCCGGCGGACGCCTGAATCTTTTCGACGAGCTTGTTGCCGTCGGTAATCCCGACCCCGTTGACCGAGACGATCTTATCGCCGATCTGGAGGCCCGCTTTGGCTCCCGGCGACCCGTCTTGGAGCGGACCGATGACGGTGCTGAACGTTGCCGAAGCGATACCGAACGTGATCGCCGCCACCAGCAGAATGACGTAGGCGAGAACGAAGTTCGCGACCGGCCCGGCGACGACGATCGCCAGGCGCTGAAGCGTCGTTTTCGCTTGGAAATTGTCCCCGCCCGGCGCGCCCGGCTTCTCGCGGAACTGGCGCTGCTGCTCGGCCTCGCTCGTCTTCCCGTCCTCGCCCTGCATCGCGCAGTAGCCGCCGATCGGGAGCAGATTGAGCCGGTAGTTCGTGCCGCTGCGGGGCGACGTCCACTTCAGCAGCGTCGGGCCGAATCCGACCGCAAAATCGTTGACGCGGACGCCGTTGACTCGAGCGAGCAAGAAGTGGCCGCCCTCATGCAGCACGACCAAAATCGAGAGCATGAGCAGGAAGACGACGATTTTCTCGATCCCGTCCAGCGACGGCAACGCGAGGGCGAGCGTGAGCGACATGACGGGCATAGGTCCTATCTAGTTCGCCGGGGTGGCCAAACGGGCCTCGACTTCGGCCCGCGCGAGCTCGCGAGCGCGAGCATCGGCGGCCCGTACGGAACCCAGACTAAGTGGTTCGTCGGGCGTGCCGGCAAGCGCGGCCGACACGACCTGGGGGATGGCGCCGAAGCGGATCTGCCCTCTTACGAACGCACCCACGGCGATTTCGTTTGCGGCCGAGAGAGCGGCCGGTACCGTCCCTCCTCGGGCAAGCGCAGCGTACGCAAGACCGAGGCACGGGAAGCGGTCGAGGTCAGGGCGTTCGAAGGACAGCCGGGCCTCGACGGCCTGCGCGGCTGCACCGAGGGCGTCGAGGGAGGCAATCCGCTCGTGGTCCGGCAGCCGGTCCGGGTAGGCGAGCGCGTAGCCGATCGGCAGCCGCATGTCGGGCGGCGCGAGCTGGGCTTTCACGTTGCCGTCGGTGAAAACGACGAAACCGTGGGCGACCGACGTGCGGTGCACGAGCACGTCGATCCGGTCGGGTGGGACGCCGAAAAGACGGCTGGCCTCGATCACTTCGAGCCCCTTGTTCATCAGGGAAGCCGAATCGACGGTGTTCTTCGTCCCCATTTGCCAGGTGGGGTGGCGCAGCGCATCGGCGAGCGACGCTTGCGCGATCGCATCGCGCTCCCAGGTCCAAAACGGTCCGCCCGACGCGGTGAGGATCAGCGAACCGATCCGTCCGGGCGGCTCGCCGACGAGGCACTGGAAAAGCGCGCTGTGCTCGGAATCGACCGGGATGATCTCGGCGCCGCTGCGTTTGGCGGCGGCGATGAACAGCTCGCCGGCGGCGACGATCAGCTCTTTGTTGGCGACCGCGATCCGGATGCCGCGCTCGACCGCGGCGAAGACGGCATCGAACGAAACCGCGCCGTCCGTTGCCGCAAGCACGACCTGCGCGCCGCTCTCGGCCGCGACCGCGAGCAGCCCCGCAGCGCCGCAGGTGACGCGGGTTTTCGCCGGCAGCGCGGCCCGCAGCGCGGCGACGTCAGCCTCGTTCGCACACGAAACGAGCCCGGGCGCGAAGCGCTTCGCTTGGTCGATGAGTTCGCCGACGCGGCTTCCCGCGGCGAGCGCTACGACCGCAAAGCGATCGGGGTGGCGCGCGATCACGTCGAGCGCCTGCGTCCCGATCGATCCGGTCGAGCCGAGAATCGCTACGCTCTTCTTCACCCGCACCGCGTTCGCGTCAACGCGGGATGTGACCCGTAATGTAGAGTGCGGCGTAGAAAGCGATCCCGCCGAAGGTGTACGAGTCGAAGCGGTCGAGGATGCCGCCGTGGCCGGCAAGGAAACTGCCGGCGTCCTTGACCCGGGCGTCGCGCTTGAGTGCCGATTCGACGATGTCGCCGCATTGTGCGGCAACGCTCGTGATCGCGCCGATGAGGACGCCGTCCCACCACGAGATGTGCAGCGCCGGGATGAGCCCGAACGACGCGCCGACCGCCGTCGTGGCGAGCAGGCCGCCGACGGCGCCTTCCCAGGTCTTGTTCGGCGAGATCGAGGTCAGCGGCGTGCGCCCGAGCGTCGTTCCGACCAGCATCGCGAAGATGTCGGTGATCGCGATCGCGACGATGCTCGCGATCGTATAGGCAGCCCCGACGTGCGGCAAATTGCGCAGCGCGATAAAATAGGAGGCGAGCCAACCGATGTAGAGCACGCCGAAAACGGTGAAGGCGCTGCGGGCAAAGTAACCCTGACGCTCGCCGATGAGCGAAAATCCAAGGGATGCGATGACCGTGAACGCGAGCAGCGGTTTCTCGTAGGCGTGCTGCAAGCCGAGCGTCGCGAGCACGATGTAGGTCGCAACCGCGACCGCCGCGACCGGAAAGATCAGCGCCTGACCTTTGCGCGCCGTGAGTCCGGCTAGCTCCCAAAGCGAGCCGAGCGTAATCGCGAGGACCACCGCCGCGAACGTGTAGATGTTTGCAGCCGAGGACAGCACGATTGTGGCGAGGACCACGCCGCTGACGATCCGGCGCAAAAGATCGCGGCGCCCGAGAGCCTGTCCTGAGCCTGTCGAAGGGCCCGACCCGCGGGCCGCACCCGAGGCGGCGCCGGAAGCGGCGGCCGTCAGCGTTCCCCCGCGGTGCGCGAACGGTACGCCGCCAGCGCCCGCATGAAATGTTCGCGATCGAAATCGGGCCACAGCGTGTCGGTCAAATACATCTCGGATTCCGCGAGCTGGTAGAGCAGGAAGTTCGATAGCCGCGACTCGCCGCCCGGCCTGATCAAGAGATCCGGGTCCGGCATGCTCGCCGTCGAAAGATACGATGCGACGACCGATTCGTCGATCGCCTGCGGATCGAGTGTGCCCGAGGACACGTCGCGCGCGACGTTCTCGATCGCGATGCGCAGCTCGGCGCGCGCGCTGTAGTTGACCGCGAGATTGAGCTGCAGGCCATCGTTGCGGGCGGTCTTTTCGATTAAGCCGTCGAGCGCTTCGCGCGAAGCGGCCGGCAGAGCGCGGTACTGACCGATCACCCGCACTTGCACGTTGTTCCGATCGAGTTCGGCAAGCTCGCTGCGCGCGAAGTAGACGCATAGGTCGAGTAGGAGCGATATCTCGGTCTTATCGCGCTTCCAATTTTCGGTCGAGAACCCGTAGACCGTCAACATCGGGATTCCGAGGTCGCTTGCCGCGCGCGTTACGTGGCGCAGCGCGACGATGCCGCGCCGGTGTCCCTCGATCGCCGGCAAACGCCGCGCTTTGGCCCAGCGCCGGTTGCCGTCCATAATGATCGCCACGTGGCGCGGCAAACCTTCGAGCGCCGGCACCTCGCGGACGGATGCTCCCGGCGCGCTCATCGCTTCGGCTCCCCGAGGCGCTCGTAGCCTTCGTATCCGGCGACGATTTCGGTCCGCTCGCCGCGTTCGCTCACGCGCAGGACGCGCAGCACCCCAAGGCCGAGGGCCGGATACGGTGGGCGCAACACGCGCAGCGAGAGCTCCCGCCCCGCGAGCAGCGCGCGCGCTTCAACCTCGGGAAGCAGCGTCAGCACCGGACCCGGCGACGAGTTATCCACAGTGCTTTTCCGTTTGATTGGCGCCACCGAAAAAACCTGGTCGCGCCGGTGCTGGGCGAGAAAACCCCGTCGCTAGGCTGCTCCTAGCGACGCCGCTTATTCTTCTTCGTAGTAGAAGTTTACGTGGTGCCCTTTGGTGTCGGAAATCGTCGCGGTTTCGAACTCGCCCGAGTGGCACGGGTTGCCGGAATCACCCGAGGGGACGGCACCCGCGTACGCGTAGGGCTGTCCGTTTGCGTTCCCGCCTTCAAACGTGATCGGGACGGCAGCCGTCGTAAACGTGTTCGCGGCCGACGCCGAGTAGCACGGCTCGTTGAATGCGTAGGGATACACCGACCCGCCGTTCGAGGCCGTCGGCAAGTTCTCTTCGGCGATGATCGCGACCGCGTAGGGCCCGTCGTAGTGCGTTTCCGTCGCCGTAATCGTAAAGCGCAGAATCCCGAACGGAAGAATGTATGGGCTCGTCGGCGACGTGACGATGGCCGCGCCGGACGCCGCATCGGCGAGCGCAATCGTGCCGCCGGGGTAGTCGAGGATGCCGCCGCCGCCCGATCCTGCAGAGCAGCCGGTCGTGCCGGCGGCCACCGCCATCGCGCCGACCAGTGATAACGTAACCGGGAACTTCATCGCGCCTCCAGCAAGGGAAACGGGTCCGCACCGCCGCCGCTCGGGCAAAAGGGTGCGCCGCTTTCTCTAGTGGTCGGACGGCGGAAGCCAAATCATTAGTGTGACGCCGGGCAATTTCTCACCCTACTCGCGAGGGCC
>Ga0302326_10018328_pt1 | contig 14520 bp, 16 predicted proteins | sample Palsa_T0_3_FD_202264 | JGI IMG/M metagenome (GOLD analysis project Ga0302326, IMG submission 202264) | Peat permafrost microbial communities from Stordalen Mire near Abisko, Sweden - Palsa_T0_3 | ecosystem: Environmental > Terrestrial > Soil > Palsa > Peat permafrost | place: Sweden: Abisko... | reverse complement strand
CGAATACCTTTGGCGCACGCTCCTCATTCTCGCCTTGATAGTCCAACTGTAGTTCCATCATCTTGCGCAGGTCGCTGGCGTTGACGCCGTCAACCGCCAACATGAGACTCTCTTTCAGGAACGGCTCCTGAATCCTGGCCAGTTCGGAGTCGAGCGAGAGCAGTCCCTCCTTGCGCGCTTTGAAGGCGTACCGCAGCAAGTTCTGCACCAATTCGTCCGACACCGGTTCCACATTCAAAAAGACATACTTGAGTTGCCGGAGCGCGAGCACCACCACGCGAAGCGGGAACTGGACCATAACAGCGCCGAAGGTCCCTCCGATGACGATGAGCGCGGCGGTCGGTTGCAAGATCTGAGCGACCTTGCCCCCGTCGAGCACCAAGCCGACGCCGATACCAGCGCAAGCGAGGGCGATACCGCCGATGGTGCTCTTGTCTAGCGTCATCTTCTTCATCGGATACGTTCACCAATACGGAGCAGGGAGTGGAATCGACCCATCAAGATGATGGTGCAGCATAGCTGTGCGATCGATGGTCCTCTCGGGTTCAGGCTGCAAAGCCGGCCAATTGCAGTCAACTGGGTGACTACTATCGGCATGTAGACCGGAAGATTTCATTCCTTTGAGCGATGGACACTGGTCGCCGGGCTGGTCGCCGGGCTGTCGATATGCGTTGCCGCACTAGAAAACGGCTTCCGTTGTGCCGATAGAAAGCGGGCGAGCCTGACACCCCGATGCGGAAATCGAGCGCGGGTGCGAGCTTTGGCCTCGCTACGCGGAGCCCCAGGAGAGACTAGGCACATGTTTTCTATTATTGGAATTGTGATTGTGTTCGCTGCCGTGCTCGGCGGATTCCTGATGGAAAAGGGGCCGTTGGCCGTTCTCATGCAGCCTTCTGAGGTTGTGATCATCGTTGGCGCTTCCATTGGCACGATGCTCGCGGCGAATCCGATGCATGTGTTGAAGAAGATTGCGGCGGGTCTGACCCAGATTCTGAGCGGGTCGAAGTTCTCGACCCAGCGTTACCTCGACACCCTGAAGATGATGTTCCTTCTCTTCAACAAGGCGCGCAAAGAGGGGCTGGTGGCCATCGAGTCCGATATAGAAGAACCCGCCAAGAGTCCTCTGTTCTCGAAGTATCCGGCGTTCCTGGAGAACCACCACATCCGAGACTTTGTCTGCGACACGATGCGGATGGCGATTACGGGAGGCGCGAGCACGTTCGATGTCGACCAGATGATGGAACTCGACATGGACGTTCATCATGCCGGGGCGAGTCAGCCAGCCTCCGCTTTGACGACAGTGGCGGACGCGCTGCCCGGGTTGGGCATTGTGGCCGCGGTGCTTGGCGTGGTGGTGACGATGAGTTCGCTTGGCGGGCCGCCGGAAGAGATTGGCCACAAGGTCGCGTCCGCGCTGGTCGGAACGTTTCTCGGCATTCTGCTGTGCTACGGAATGGTCGGCCCGCTGGCATCGAATCTTTCCAAATTGATCGACGATGAGCATGCGTATTATCACGTGCTGCGGGTGATCATGGTGTCCTTCATCAAGGGGATGTCGCCAATCCTGGCGGTCGAGATGGCGAGGCGGGCGATTCCCGAACACGTGCGTCCGAGCTTCCAGGATGTCGAAAAGACCTGCCGTCAAAAGGACGATTCAGCCGCTGCAGTCGCCGCATAAAAAAGCTTTGGAAGGACCGACATCGTGGAAGATACACCGCAGATCATCATCATCAGGAAGAAGTCTGGGCACGGCGGCCACCATGGGGGCGCGTGGAAGGTGGCCTACGCCGACTTTGTGACGGCGATGATGGCACTGTTCATCGTGCTCTGGCTGATGAACGCCAGTAAGCAGGTGCAGGAGGCGGTCGGCGGGTACTTCAAGGACCCGCGAGGCACGGCCAAGGTGGTAGGAACCAACAAGAACGGCGCCGGCGACTACGTGGCCATCAAGAAAGAGGACATGCTAAAGCTGAAGGAAGACCTCTTGCAGGCGATTCATCATCTCGACCCGGCGAACAACTTGAAGGACCGGATTGAGATTACGATTACCCAGGAGGGTCTTCGCATTGAACTGATGGAGTCGGCAAAAGGCACATTCTTCGAGTTGGGCGATTCGAAACCGACCCCAGCTCTGGTGGAACTGTTGCGGGTATTGGCGCAAGAGTTGGGCAAGCTGCCCAACAAGATCTCTATCGAGGGGCACACCGATTCCAAACCGTATTCGGGCGCGCACCTCTATGACAATTGGGACCTATCTTCGGATCGCGCAAACGAGGCGAGACGATTGATGCAGAGCGAAGGTGTGCGAGAAGACCAGGTATCGCAAGTGCGTGGTTTTGCCGACCAGCGCCTGCGCGTTCCGGCCAACTCGGAAGATCCATCGAATCGCAGGATTTCGTTGATTGTCCAATATCTGGTGAAGGACGACGCTGAGGTCGCGCCTCCGGATGCCCTGACACGACTGGGCGTTCAGCCGAAAAGCGCGCCGGCCGAGCCCGCGCCGGCTCAGGGCCCCCAAGCTCAGAAAAAATAGACCGGTTCGAAGGCCTAATTCACAAGGACAAGGCGTCGCGGCTCGCAAGCGGTCACGGATGCGACCAGACGGGCCACTGCGTCTCGCTCGCGATCGGACTTGTAGAGAAATTCCAAACCGCCATGGACTCCGCCAGTGTGCGTTACCCGGACGCTGAGCTCAAGAAGCTGGTTCTGATGGCTCACGAAAACAGTTCCGTGGGCGTCGGCAGGCAGCGGTTGATGAAGATCCAGCTTCATTCCGTCTCTGCTGATGTTCCTGCATCGTCCTGACAGCGTGGCTTGATCGACGCCGAATTGAACCGGAAGATCGACTGCGAATCGCGGCGAACGATACTCGAACTTCTTCATTTTCAATTACCTCGGGGAGGAACTATGATGAATCCCGATGGTAGCAGAGCCACTCTCTTCCGGAAACGAATCTTTGGTAACCGCTTGAATCGCGACGCCGACTGGAAGCATCGCGCGCGGCAAACTTCTTTCTGCCGCCATCCCCGCTCGTTCGGTATGAAAAATGCTCGGGGTGACGGCGCAGGCCGGCAAGTCATTCAGCGCAGGGCGGTTATCGAACCGGAGGCCGCCTTACGCGAACCTCTACCCGCGATATGACTGCCAGGTATCGTGTTAGAATACTGGCAGTTACGGTAGATATTCCCGAATTGACACGATATGTGTATTGATCCGGCCCGCTGACGGTACGAAACTATTGTTAGCCAATCGGAGAGTAACCATATCATGGACCAGCGCCCGTCGTGGTCTCAAAATGAAATCGCCGCTCGAGTGACCCCACCTCCAGCCGGAATGACCCAGGAAACCAGTGCGTACAAGGCTGTGACCGGACGACGGGTTCTGATTGTCGAGGACGACGTTCCGCTGGCCAATTTTCTGGCGGACGAGTTGCGTTCGGAAGGCTTTTCCGTGGAGCTGGTACACGATGGAGAAGCTGCTCTCACCCTGCTACAGGACAGCCGGCGATATGACCTGCTGGTCCTCGACCTGAACCTGCCCAAGCTGGACGGAATCGCATTGCTTCAGCGGATCAAGCCGACGCAGCCCCGTTTACGGATGCTGGTGTTGACTGCACGCAGTCAAACCCGGGACAAGGTTAAGGCCCTGCGCAGCGGAGCGGACGACTGCCTCACCAAGCCGTTCTCGCTGATTGAGCTTTTTGCCCGGGTGCATGCGCTGCTTCGCCGAGATGCTGAAATGGTCCCCAATTGTTCGCAGGTGGGGGACTTGACGCTGAATCGAGAGGAGCGTCGCGTGGAACGGAATGGGCGGCGGATCGAGCTGACGCCTCGCGAGTTCGCAATCCTTGAGTTGCTGATGCGGAATGCCGGCAAGCCTGTATCGAGAGCTACGCTGCTCGAAGAGGTGTGGAACATGCCGCCCGACCCTTCGACCAACATCGTGGATGTCTATATGAAGTACGTGCGCGACAAAGTCGACCTGCCCGGCGAGACCAAGCTGACACACACCATTCGCGGCGTCGGATACGAGTTGCGGGATGTCTAGCGCAACCCTTGAGAGCATTGCATCCGGCCCTGTGACGGGCGACGAACGAGTGCGCCTGCTCGCCAACATGGCTGAGGCATTGCATGCGATAGCGCAGCCGCTGACGATCCTGCGGTCCTCGGTTGCGGCCGCCGCCACCGTAGGAATCGATCCAATAAAACAGCGAAGATACCTGGAGTTGTCGACGCAGCAGGTGGAGCGCCTGTGCAGCCAGTTCGAGTGCATTCAGGACCTGGTGATCGCAAGCCAGACCCAGGCGGAGTGCGCGCCGATCGAGCTCTCCGGCCTGCTTGCGGCAGTGGTTCGAGATAAGCAGGCGGAACTCAAGACATCGGGAATTGAACTCAGAGTGGTCATTCCCGGCAGCCTGCCCGCGGTACTGGGAGATGCAACCAGGACGCTGCAGGCCCTGCTCGCCGGACTTAAAATGGCAGCCTCGGTTTCTATCGCTGGCGACGAAGTTGACTTGCTGGCCAATGCCGGGAATGGATATCTCGACCTGGTGGTCCGGAGCGGCCGCACCCGCGGAAGATCCCTGAACTCATCGGAACGGCTCGGTCTGTTCCTGGCCGAGATGAACATCCTGAGCCAGCAGGGAAAGTACGAATGCACCGACGATCCGTTTCGGGTGGTCCTACGATTGCCTTTACAGAATGTTGAAGGCGCAAATCGCGCGTCTGACGGCACTGACGCTTGACTGCTTTACTGTTTTTGCGACAAGTACTCCACGCAGCATGGGCTATGTTCGACGGTATTAATTTGAAGCGGGTAATCACTCTATGAACGCAAGGCGCTCTCCTGCAACTCCGATTGAACGCCCCGATCGGGCGCCTTCACCCGCGGGCGCGGAAGAGCGTGCGCCGATATTTGTTCTTGTCGTCAGTCCCAACGACAGCATTCGCCAGGACCTGCAGGAAAAGCTTGGGCTGCCGCGTTGGAATTTGCATCACGTGGGCAGCGGCGTGGCCGCATTGGAAGCACTCCGCAGCCATGGGGATGAAGATGCCGTTCTCCTGCTGGACCCGATGCTGCCGGACCTTGAGCCGGTTGAGTTCGACGGGCTGGTAAGAGATCGCTTCCGGAATGTTCAAGTCCTGATGCTGAATTCTCAAACCGGACAGCTTCTGGTGGGAAGCGCGTCGCCCACTTCGGAATCGACGCAACTGGTCGAGGCAATCAATCGGGGTGGTGCGGTTCGAGCCAGCGCTGGACTTGCACGCGAGGCTGAGGCGCGGCCCAATGTCACCCTGGGCAAGGTTCGATTCAACAGCATGATCGGCGATTCCGAAGCGATGCAGCGGACCTATCGGGCCATCGGGATGGTGGCGGTTCGCGACACGACCGTGCTGATTACGGGCGAGAGCGGAACAGGCAAGGACCTGGTCGCCCAGGAGATTCATCTGCTGAGCCCGCGCAAGAAGCAGCCGCTCGTGGTTGTCAATTGCGCTGCCATTCCCGAGACGCTCTTGGAAGCGGAGCTGTTTGGATATACAAAAGGTTCGTTTACCGGGGCAATCCAGTCGCGGATTGGACGCATTCATGCCGCCCACGGAGGAACGCTGTTTCTGGATGAGATTGGAGACATGCCCTTATCGCTGCAAAGCAAGATCCTGAGGTTTCTCGAGCAGGGTGAAGTGCAGCGGCTGGGTGGCAACGACAATTTGAAAGTCGACGTGCGGGTGGTCGCCGCGACCAACGCCGATCTGATGAAGCTTATTTCAGAGCAGCGGTTTCGTGAGGACCTCTATTATCGTCTCGCAGTGTTTCCCATTCATCTGCCGCCGCTGCGGGACCGCATCGGCGATCTCGAGGAACTGGCAGTCGCATTTGCATCGAAGTTCGATCCCAGACTCTCGTTGACGCACGAGGCGCTGCAGATCCTGGCGAACCACCGCTGGCCGGGGAACGTGCGCGAATTGCGCAATGCCATCGAGCGGGCCACGATCCTAGCCGGGTCCGGGCGGGAAATCAAGGCTGAGCACATCGTTCTTTAGTCTTGTCTTCCCCTTTCGGGCCATACATTCCCAGTTTGGTACTCATCGTGCATTTGCAATAGGCAGATGCTGCCTAGTTCTCATGTTGTTCCAATAAACACGCTCTCCCCGGAGGCTCTGCATAGTCCTCAGTTGCTGGCTGACGCCTTCTCGGAGTTCATCTCCGCGTCATCGCTCCTGGAGGCCTCCTACCGCGATCTACAGCGGGAGGTCAGTCATCTTGGATTGGAACTGGCCGAGCGCAATGCCGCGTTAAGCCGCAGCCTCGCGGAAAACGACCGCATGCGTGCGGCGCTACAGCAGATGATCGACTCGATGCCGTGCGGCGTTCTGGTTCTGGACACTGCAGAGACCATCGTAATGATCAATCCTGAGAGCCGGCGGTTGCTGGAGCTCGGCCAGGGAGAGGTCAGCAGCCTGCGCGATCTGTTTGCCAGGACCCACATCAATTTCGAAGCTCTGATGCAGGGCTCGGAGGACCGCTTCGACAATGAGGTCTGCCTCTCTTACCCTGGCGGCCGGCGCTGGCTGGCTATCGGCCACCGAAAGCTGCTCTGCGATCCGGCGGGCAGGGAAAATGAGAAAGCTGCTCTCAAAAGCATCTGGATTCTGCGCGACATTACAGCAAACAAGCAGGCCGAGCAGGAGCGGGAGGCCGCCCGCAGCGCCATGGCGCTCGCGGAGGTTTCCACCATCCTGGCGCATGAGATTAGAAACCCATTAGCGAGCATGGAGCTATTTGCCGGACTGATCGCGGACGATCCGGCACGTCAATCGCAGTGGGTGGCGAACCTTCGCGCGGGGATTCGACTGCTTTCGGGTACGGTCAACAACGTCCTGAGCATTCACTGCGGAGGCGAATCGCATCTCGCAACGCTGAATCTGACTGCGTGCATGCGCAACGGCGTGGAGTTTGTGCAGCCTATCGCGGACCAGGCGGGAGTTGTGCTCACATTTCGCGCCGCAGCGGAATGGCTGCCAATTCGAGGTAACGAGAACGCGCTGCGCCAGATTCTCCTGAACCTTGTCTGTAACGCGATTCGCCATACGCAACCAGGTGGAGAGATTACGGTCTCGACCCAGGAAACCTTCGAGCGGGGAAATCATCGCGCGCTGGTAAAGGTGGCCGACACCGGTTGCGGAATCCCCGCGCACTTGATGGACCAACTCTTCGACGCGGGATTCAGCGCCGAGGGCAATACCCCGGGTCTTGGCCTGGCCGTCTGCAAACGGCTGATGGCCCAACATGGCGGAGAGATCGGTGTTTCGAGCCTTGTGAACCACGGAACGATCTTTGAATTGGAGTTTCCAGTCTATGAACAGTGACGCAGCAACTTCAGTGCTGGTGGTCGATGACGAGCCGGGAATCCGTACCGCTCTGCGCGCGAACTTTCTTCGCCACGGCTGGCGTGTGGAGACCGCGAGTTGCGTGCGCGAAGCAGTGCGCAACCTGGAGGGCAAGGAGTTCGACCTGGTGGTCACCGATATCCGCATGCCGGACGGCACAGGCATGGAAGTAATGCGCGCATCGCGTCAGCTCTCTCCGGGAACGGCGGTCATTTTGCTGACTGCATTCGGCTCGGTTCCCGACGCAGTCAACGCGATGCGGGACGGAGCGCTGGATTATCTGACCAAGCCAATCTCCTTCGAACAACTGCAGGCCACGGCGGCCAAGGTGATGCATCGTGCGCGGCAGATGCAGAGTGTGGAACCCTCCGCAGCCGCGGACATCATAGGACGATCGCCTCTGCTGCTTCGCGCGATTCAAAGGGCGCGCGCCGCGGCCAGTACCAGCGCGGACGTTCTTGTTGAGGCTGAGAGCGGGACCGGCAAGGAGCTGCTGGCGCGCTTCATTCACGATTCCAGCGACCGCCGTCATAAGCCCTTTATTGCGGTCAACTGTGCCGCCGTCCCAGACGCTCTGCTGGAAAGCGAGCTGTTCGGCCACGCGAAGGGAGCGTTTACCGGAGCGGTCGCGGCGAAGCCAGGAAAGTTCGAGCTGGCCAATGGCGGAACGATTCTGCTGGATGAGATTGGCGAGATGCCGCTGCACCTGCAGCCGAAGCTGCTCCGGGTGCTGCAGGAGCGCGAGCTTGAGAGGCTTGGCGAAGGCCGGTCGGTACATCTCGACATCCGCGTCATTGCCACTACAAATGTCTCGCTTGCCGAGATGGTGGAGAAGGGCCAGTTCCGCGGCGATCTCTATTACCGGCTCAACGTGATTCCGCTTTCGCTGCCGCCGTTGCGCGACCGTCGAGAGGACATTCCGATTCTGGCGCAGCATTTTGCCCAGAAGTATGCGGCGATGTCGCAGGCAAGGCCGGCGCGCCTTCATCCCGAATTCCTGGAGTTGATCCAGTCGCAGTCGTGGCCCGGCAATGTGCGCGAACTGGCGAACTTCATGCGGCGCGTGCTCACCCTGAGTGAGACGACGGACATCGACGCTCGCTGCTTCGAAATGGAATTTCAGGGATCTGCCCGGCCGTACATCGTGTCGAAGGCGCCAACCGCGTTTCCAATTGCAGGCGCCGCGGCAGGCGCGCCGATCCGGCAGGTGGAGCGGCTGCATCTGGAGAACACCCTGGCACTGACTGACGGGAACCGCACCCATGCAGCCGAGATGCTTGGCATCAGCCTGCGAACCCTGCGCAACAAGATTCGGGAGTATGGACTCCCGCCAAGGAGGTATGCATAACATGGCAAACGTTTCGTTGATGCAGCAATTGAGCGGCTATCTCCAGCTGACCAACCAGCGTCAGCAACTGATCGTGTCGAACATGGCGAATATCGACACTCCCGGTTATCACACTCAGGACCTTGACTTTCAGGGAGCGATGCGACAGGTCGCCGATGGCGGCACCGCACAGATGACTCCCGCTTCGAGAGAGATCGAGGGACTGCCCGAGCGCCCGGACGGAAATAACGTCAACGTCGATCGCGAGAGCCTGCTGCTTTCGCAGACGCAACTGCAGTATCAGATGGGCGTGCAGCTGATCAAGGCCGAGTTTCACAAATTACTCACAGCGATCAAGGAAGGATAGCGATGGGACTCTTCGACATGATGAATATCAGCGGGTCGGCTCTGGCCGCGGAGAGGCAGCGGGCGGAGGTCACGTCGGCAAACCTTGCCAACGCAGAGACCACTCACACCGATTCCGGCGGGCCCTACGTACGCAAGCAGGTGGTCTTCGATAGCACGACTGGAACTCCGTTCCGGACGGTCATGAACGGTGTGGGGAGTTTCGCTTCTCCGCCGGCCGGATCGGTGCATATCTCGCAGGTCGTGGATGACACCACCCCTCCGGTGATGCGCTACGAGCCAGGCAATCCGGATGCCGACAAGTCTGGGTATGTTGCTTATCCGGCAATCAATCCCGTAAGCGAGATGGTCGACCTGATGGGGTCCATGCGCGCCTATCAACTCAACGCGTCCGCTGTGAGTGCGGCGAAGCAGATGATTCAGGAGTCCATCGACATCCTGAAAACCACATAGTACTGGAGCGGCACAATGACCAATGTGAGTCTGGGCGGAATTCCAAATACCTACCTGCCGGATGCGTCGACATTCGACGTTGGCGGCGGCGGCGATGGCGCAGCCAACTTCGGCGATGTGCTGAAGGGCGCGGTCCAAAGCGTAGATCAGGTGAACGATAACGCAGCGTCGCAGGTCGGCAGTCTACTGCAGGGCGGCAACGCTGACGTAAACAGTGTGATGATCGCTGTCGAAAAGGCAGACGTCTCCTTTCAGCTCATGATGCAGGTCCGCAACAAAATCGTGAGCGCATACCAGGATATCGAAAAGATGCAGTTTTAGGACTGAACGACTATGGCTGGATTCAAGGACGCAACCGAGCAGGCAAAACAATTCTGGTCAGGCCGGACCTCAGGTCAGAAGGGACTCCTTCTGGCGGGTGCCGCGGCAACCGCGCTCATGATCACGATGTTTGCCCGCGTCATGGGGACTGAAGACTTCAAGCCACTCTACACCGGCATGGATCCGGCGGACGCCCAGGCGTTGACCGCGCAATTGGATGCGCAGGGGATTCCTCACGAGCAAAGCGCCGATGGGAAGACCATCAATGTGCCGGCGGACAAACTGGATGCGGCCCGGCTGCAGACGGCGTCGCAGGGGACTCCGCACAGCGGACGGATGGGGTTCGAGCTGTTTGACAAGATGTCCTGGGGACAGACTGAGTTCGACGAGAAGGTCAACTACCAGCGGGCTATGGAAGGAGAGTTGGAGAAGTCCATCCAGACGCTCCAGGACGTGCAGAGTGCGCGAGTCCACGTTGTGATGCCGACCAACTCGGTGTTTGAGGACCAGGACCGCGGAGCCAAGGCGTCGGTGATTCTGAAGCTTCGCCACGGCGCCCTCTCCAAGGACGCTGTCGTTGCCATATCCCGGCTCGTCTCCGGCGCCGTCGATCAACTGAAGCCGGAAGATGTCTCGATCATCGATGCCGACTCGGAGCGGTCCCTTGGCCTGGGAAAAAACAACCAGGAGGAAGAAGGCGAGACCGCCGAGGCGACGCTGACCCAGCGCCTTGTCACCACGCTCGAGCCGGTTGCGGGCCAGGACAAGATCAGGGCAAGCGTCAACATTACCCATGACGAGGGAACGATCGATGAAAGCCAGGAGAAGTACGATCCAACCGTGACCGCGGTACTGACCGAAACGAAGTCGGAAGAGCACAGCGGCGCGCAGACGGCGTCCGCTCCGGGCACCGCCGCCGCTCGCGGAGTTGGAGGGGTTCCCGGAGCTTCGAGCAACGTCCCGAAGCAGGGTCAGCCGCCCGCCGCATCGGCGCCTCAGGATGTCCATAGCTCCACATCGGAGAGCGCCCAGTACGGAGTCAACAAGACCGAGACCCACACCGTTACGCCGGCGGGCAGGATCCAGCGAGTCACGGCAGCGATCCTGGTGGACGACGCGGTTGTCAGAAGTGTCGTGAACGGCAAGGAGACATTCAAGAAGGTGAAGCGGTCGCCGGAGGAGTTGGAAAAGATCCAGCAACTCGCCGAAGGCGTCATTGGATTCGATGCCAAGCGGGGCGACACGATCAGCGTACAGAACCTATCCTTCGACTCCCCGGTTACCGCAGCCGATCTGGTGCCCCCGACCTGGTCGACGAAGGCGCAGAAAGCGGTGACTGACTATTCCTCGCTGTTACGGCCCGTTTCACTGCTGGCCCTTTTCCTGCTGGCGTATCTGTTTGTCCTGCGGCCAATTCAGAAGCATGCACTCAGCCCGGCACAGCCCCAACGCCTACTGCAGCCGGAGCTGGAGAGCCCCGCAGGCGCCAATCGCCTCAGCGCTGGCTTCAGCCGCGGCGCTCTTGACACCCGGGAGGCGACCGTATTGAAAGACAAGACAATTGAACTGATCCGGCAGAAACCGGTCAACACCGCACGCGCCGTACAGGCGTGGCTGCGCGAGGAGCCATCATGAGTTCACCGGAAACTTCCACATTAAGGGGAACAACCAAGGCGGCGATCCTGCTATCTCTGCTTGGAGATGAGCCTGCTGCCACGATTCTTCGCAATCTGCCGGACAAGGACCTGCGCCGCGTCACCGACGAGGTAGCAAGGCTGGGCCAGGTTCCGTTCGACGTAACGCTGGACGTTCTGGAAGAGTACCAGCAGATGATGGCTGCCCAGGACTTCATCGCTATCGGCGGGCACGACGTTGCGACCCGCCTGTTGGTCAAGGCATTCGGCGAGAGTGGAGCGAAGACTATGGTGGAGCGGCTGACGCAGACCGAAGAGCCCGCCGCAGATGAAATGGACTCCCTGAAGCGGGCAAATCCGCAGCAATTGGCAAAGTTTCTGAGCGGCGAAAGCCCGCAGACCAAGGCCCTGGTGCTCGGGCATCTGGACGCCAAGCAGGCTTCCGCGCTGCTGATGAGTATGGAACCTGAGATGCGCGCCGATTGCGTGCGGCGGCTCGCGAACCTGGGCCGGTACTCTCCTGAATCCGCAGCGAGGGTTTCTACGGTGCTGAGTCGCCGCCTGAAATCCGCGGGCGGTCAGAGTTCGCAGACCGATTCCGGCTCAAGAAACGTCGCCGAGATGATGAACCGGATCGACTCCGCGTCAGCCCGCGAGATTCTCGAAGACATCGAAAAGGACGAGCCGACGCTTGCGATCACCATTCGCGACCAGATGTTCCGATTTGAGGATTTTCTCGGAGTGCCTGAACGTGAGTTGCGCGAGCTTATGAATTCGATCGACAAGAAGACCCTGATGATCGCACTCAAGTCGACCAGCGAAGACATCAGGAGCCACTTCTATCGCACCATGTCCACCCGTGCGGTTGAAATGATGAAGGAAGACTCGGAGATGATGGGGCCGGTTCGCAGCAAGGAAGTGGCAAAAGCCCAGGCCGAGATCGTGGCCATTGCGCGCAAGATCGAGTCGGAAGGCAAGATCGTTTTGAAAGCCGAAGGAGAAGACGAATATGTCCTCTAGTGCAGAGATTGAGAGTCTATTTTCGCTGCCGATTGCGGTGATGGAGTACCGCGATATGGCTGGTCATCTAATTCCCGAAGGGTCTGGTAAGGCTGGGACGCGAGCATCCAATGGCCCGGCCAAGCGCCGCACCGTGGACATTACCGAAGAGGAACTTGCGGCGCGGATTCAACGTGAAATAGGCGACGCGACCCTGCTCGCGGAGCATAGGCTGCGCAAGGAGTATGAGGCGAAGCTGGAAGCGGTGCGCGCTCCGCTTACAGCGGCGATCGGCGCCTTTGAAGTGCAGCGGACCGAATATTACGCGCGCGTGGAGGCCGAAGTGGTCCAGTTGGCTTTGGCGATTGCCGCCAAGATTCTGCATCGCGAGGCCCAGGTCGATCCGATGCTGGTCGCGGCGCTGGTGCGCATCACCATTGAGAAGATGCAGGAAGGATCGAGTGTGACGGTGCGCGTCGGTCGGGGACGCGGCCAACAATGGAAAGCATACTTTGCGGCGCAGGCGATGACTACAAAGGTCGACGTCGTCGAAGACGCGGCGCTCAGCAATCATGATTGCGTGGTCGAGACCGAGCTCGGAGTTGCAAACTTCGGGTTGGACACCCAACTGAAGCAGGTCGAGCAGGGTTTCTTCGATCTGCTGGCGCTGCGGCCGGAGAATCGATGAACCGCGCGCTGCTGGCTCCCTACAACCGCTATCTGGAAGACGGCTCCACGCTTCGCTGGAGCGGCCGGGTCAGCCAGGTCGTCGGCAATCTGATCGAGTCGGAAGGCCCGTTTTGCTTTGTGGGCGAATCATGCGAGATCGCCGCTGCGGGAGGCCGAAGCTTTGCAGGTGAAATCATCGGGTTTCGCGGCTCCACGATGTTGTCGATGGCGGCCGATCAGCCCCAGGGAATTCGTTTCGGCGACCGAATTGCGACCTGGGGAGCGCGCCCCTCGGTAAGGGTTGGGCCTGGATTGCTGGGACGCGTGATCGATCCGACCGGGAATGCGCTGGATGGGAAAGGCGAGTACCGTGCCACCCACGCGGTGGCGATCGACGGCTCCGCGCCGCTGCCGCTCGACCGCGTTGCAATCCGTGAGCCGCTGGGCTGCGGCATCCGGGCGATCGACGCCTTTATGACCTGCGGAAGGGGCCAGCGTGTTGGCATCTTTGGCGGCAGCGGAGTTGGCAAGAGCACGCTGATCGGTATGATGACCCGCGGTACCGCTGCGGACATGACGGTCCTGGCGCTGGTGGGAGAACGCGGCCGCGAGGTCGGCGACTTTCTCGAGGTCCTTGGCGAAGAGGGGTTGAAGCGCGCCGTCGTCATTGTCTCCACGTCCGATCAGTCACCGCTGCTGCGCATTCGCGCGGCGCTATCGGCTACGGCGGTTGCGGAGTACTTCGCGAGCCTGGGCAAGAACGTGCTGCTGATCGTCGACTCGCTGACTCGTTTTGCGATGGCCCAGCGCGAGATTGGCCTGGCCGCCGGCGAACCCCCAACTGCGAAGGGTTACACTCCTTCGGTCCTGAACATGCTGGCCCGGCTGGTTGAGCGGGCGGGAAACTTCTCGCAAGGAAGCATCACCGCGTTCTACACCGTCCTGATGGAAGGCGACGATCAACAGGACCCGGTGGTCGATACAGTCCGCTCGCTGCTCGACGGGCATGTGGTGCTGGACCGGAACCTGGCAATGCGCAGCCACTACCCGCCGATCTCGGTGCTGCAAAGTCTCAGCCGGCTGATGTCAAGCGTGGTGCCCAGGGCCCACCTCGACAAGGCGAACTCTCTGCGGATGTCGATGGCAGCCTATGCACGGTCGGAAGACCTGATCCGCATCGGTGCATATCAGAAGGGCTCCGATCCAGCGTTGGACAAGGCGGTTGAGATCCTGCCCGCGCTGAATGTGTTCCTGCAACAGCGGCCCGAGACGCGATGCAAGTACTCGGAAACAGCCGATGCGCTACAGGCGTTGCCGAGTTAGAGCATCTTCCCTATTACTATGGGCCGGGGAAGGTATGCGA
>Ga0302326_10018327_pt1 | contig 14520 bp, 16 predicted proteins | sample Palsa_T0_3_FD_202264 | JGI IMG/M metagenome (GOLD analysis project Ga0302326, IMG submission 202264) | Peat permafrost microbial communities from Stordalen Mire near Abisko, Sweden - Palsa_T0_3 | ecosystem: Environmental > Terrestrial > Soil > Palsa > Peat permafrost | place: Sweden: Abisko... | reverse complement strand
GGAATCCCATCTGAAGAGGCGACGCTTTGAGGACGAGGACGGCGGTGAGGGGCAGGCCGACGCCAGTGATGTTGGATCCGATTTGCGAGATCGCCTGGCCGATCCACAGCTTGCGGAAATCGGGATCAAGCCTAAATCCGTTCCCCACCATTTCTCGAGTGTCACACAAGTATATTGACCATTCGTGTCTGGACACCTGGGCATTCCACGGCGTTGCGGAACATTTTGGGCGGTTTCCGTCGCTGGCCAAAAACGTCTGACAATTCTACGTTCTGGAGATGCTGTTTGGCGGCCATTTCGGAGCGTCACTCCACCATGGCCGCAGATGATCCTTTCCGGCCATGCAACATGCATCATACTCCGGTCCGCGCCAGTGTCGCAGCGTAATTCCAGGGCATCCACGCCGACGGGTTTGCAACCAGTTCGGCGAGGACCGGAACATCGGGATGGGAGTTCTGATTGAATACGCCGACCGCAAAGGCGAGCCCCAGTGGAAGGCTCCGGACAAGAGCGTGGTTTGGGACTACACGGCTTTCGGGACAGACGCGAAGACCCCTGAACCCGACGGCAGGTTCGATATGAAGTTCATGATGATGCCCGATGAGGGCAAACCGTTCAACCGTTGGATGGTTAATGATCAAATGTGGCCCAACGTCGACCCGCTCATGGTGAAGAAGGGGAAGCGCTATCGCATCGCATTTCACAACGGGATGGAGGACAGCCATCCGCTCCACCTGCATCGTCACAGCTTCGAGGTAACCAGCGTGGGGGGTAAGCCGACGGCCGGCATAACTAAAGACACGATCAACGTCCCGAAGAACAGCACAGTTGAAGTAAATTTTGTGGCCAACAATGCAGGCCCATCTTTAGTGCACTGCCACATGCAACAGCACATGGACTTCGGATTCAAGGCATTAGTCAAATACGAGTGACCGGCACGATACAATCACTTCGATCCCGTGGCAGTGGCTTCGGGCTTCTTGAGAACTGTAACTGGTGAGGGTCGAAATGATCCAACGGGTCCGGTGAACTCTTCCTTCGTTCCGTCCTCGTAGTACTGGACGAATCTCCACACAAGATTCGTTTCTTCCTCGGGATTTATGCCAAGCATCCCGAACTCGACGAATTCGTAGGGCTGGACCTTCCCGGTCCAAGTGGCACCCACGATCTTGCCGCTGTCGTCCTTTTTGAAATCGATTTTCCAACCCGGTTTGAATTCGAAGTCTTAAATCTGAAGTCCGGCGGGGAATTCGCCTTCCACCCGAATCGTCTTTACCTGCTTCTCGTTCGGGACGCGCATAGTGTATTTCTCGCGAGCGCCTGGCGCAGATTCGGTGGGAGCGATCCTGATATGAGCGGAGGCCAGGGTTGCATAAGCAAGTGCAAAAGCGCTTCGGACAAGCACATGACGCGGGGAAAAGTTCACTTTGTTCTCCCTTTAAGAGATTTGTGTGCAGCATAGCCTAAACCCAATGCCGAAACAAGCTGCCGTGATCCGGAACAATTGTAGAAGCACGGCGAAACCAGGGCGCCACTCACGAAAACATCCGATAAAAAGTGGGCCGAGAGCGATCCACGCCTCGCTCACCAGCCAGCTAGCGATAAAACCGATGCCCTTCAGAAATTCTTCAGACTAACGGACCTATTAATACAGGGGGGTGTGTGGATGGCAAATCTCCGGCTCCGCGACTAACACCCATCGAATCGTTACGTTTACTATCGTTAGCTTCTGGTTTTGTCCCACGGTCCCGCTCGAGAGTTCCCTTGAACGATGCTCGATTTGTAACCTCGGTACTTGGTATCAAGCGCTGGCGCTGCAGCGATCATTCCCAGGGCGTAACTGTGTGCGTTGCCGTGGTCTTCTCTATGGCTTGCATTGCCCGTCTCGAAGGTCAAGCCAATCCGCCCCCTTCGGCTCCCGATCCACCGACGAAGCACATCTTCGGAGTCTTTCCCAATTACGGCACTTCACCGAGTCTTTCTCCCTATGTGCCGATCAGTTCAAAAGAGAAATTCAAGATCGCGAGCGAGGACGCTTTGGACCCTGGTGGAATTGTGGTTGCCGCGGCCGCTGGAGGCGTCGCGCAGTTGCTGAACTCAAATCCTTTTTTCGGGCAAGAGGTATCTGGATACGGCCGTTATTTCGCGGCGGCGTACGGAAACCATGTTATCGGCGACTTCATGACGGAGGGCGTCTACCCAAGCTTGCTTCATCAGGATCCAAGATACTTTTGAAAAAGTACCGGGTCCGCAGGCTCCCGTTTAGGGTATGCCGTCAGCCGGGTATTCTGGACGCAAACGGATGCAGGGGGAACGGCGTTCAACTATTCCCGAGTGCTGGGGACTACCAGCACCGTCGCGATTTCCAGCTTGTATTACGCTCATCACCGGGATGCATCTATCTCCGCTGATGCGCTTGGCATCCAGCTGGGAGCTGCCATGGCGGCCAATATCCTCAAGGAGTTCTGGCCGGATTTATTGCGAAAACTATCGCGAAAGCATTAGCGCGAACCCGTCGCTACTGGCCGGACGACTGGGTGATACCGCTTTCGCCGGTGAGGTGTGAACCGCGAACAATCAAGGGCGCGATGGGCGCGTCTACTCGCGTCGCTCGAGGATGTGCATCCTGTCGATATGATGTGGCTCGGCCCGCGAAACCCAAACCGCATGGAAACCTCACTCGCCAGCGTGCCGAAATCGTAAAATCATTTCTCCAACGCTGTTGTCGATGTTGGTATTGATGGCGTTGGTCACCACCTTCATGACCACGCCGCTGCTTTCGATGATCGGTCCTGCTAGGTCGAATTGACGGCGACGGGGCCAAAACGAACTGCCACGTATTGGGGACCGGCGATGGGGACGCGCGTGCAATTAGCCACGCCGTGCAGGAAATCGTTATGGCCAACGATGAAACTTTATGCGACTCGGTGTCTCGCTTCAGCCGTTGCAGGTCGGAGCGTCATAGGTACGGCGTAGCATGGAGGGTATGGAAACACCCTCGGCTACAGCCCGCAACGTTAAGGCAATTTGTGAACTTGAGGCAAACGCGCTTGCCAGCCGGAACCTCTCGGCCCGCATAGGCGATGCTATCGCGACGCACGCCGGCAGAATGTGGTTTATCGTTCTTCATGCGGTCTGGTTCACTCTTTGGCTCTGGTTCAATACAGGCCCCCATGGCAAGTCTGCCTTCGATCCATTCCCGTTCCAGCTCTTGTCCACCATCGTCTCGCTGGAATCGATTTTTCTTTCTCTTTTCATCCTGATGAGTCAAAATCGCAGCAATATTCAGGCGGACCAACGCAACCACCTCGAACTTCAGATTAACCTGCTATCTGAAGATGAGAATACGAAAATGCTTCAGATGCTCCGGGCGCTGTGTGAGCATCATAAGCTGGCCGTGGCCAACGACCCGGAGATTCACGCGATGACGAAGCGGACAGAAATCAACGAAGTGCTGTCGGAGTTGCAGGACAACCTTCCGGGCACGGAGTAAGAGACGCCTGCCGTGCCACACTAGATCGAGGACCCATGGCAAAGAAAAAGGCTAAAAAGAAAGCCTGGAGTTCACGGAAGCGGAAGTAGAAGCCATCGTCAGCTCTCGCGTGCCTTTTGCACAATGTATTGGGGGGTGATCCGTCCCCGGTGCTCTTGAATTTGAGGGGCGCCAGAATCGTCCAGGGGTCCGACCAGCGCGAGCCCCAGGGAACAGCTAATACGTAGTCTTGAGCTTTGCGGCGTGTGGAAAACAAACGGCGTCGCGCGCTTCGGCAACGGCATGAGACGCGACCGGTTCAAGGGATGGCTGCACGCATAATCCGGAGCTGCCTGCCGCTATAATCGGAGGCATGAAAACACTGCTTACTAACCTCCAAACCGTCCAGGGCCTGGACTCTGGACCTTTGTGTCGTCATATTCAGCCGTAATACGCCCAGACGTTTGGGCTTATCATCACGGGCGCGGAGACCCCCCAGAATCAGCGATCCTAAACCGGGAAGGCGCCCGCCACAGAGCTCTGGCTCGAATCGCGAGCGGCGGCGCCTACACCGCCAGCGTGTTTGTCATCCGGCAATACCTAGCTGGCTCGAAGTTTTTCATGAGAACGTGCAGACGGGTCCAACACTAGTAACTTTGAAAACGCCGAGGCGGCAGGCGTTGTCCTTTCAACCAAAGGAATTTAGAGATGGGCTCTACGCACAGATTACCTAATGAAAATCTCCTGGCGCTCCCCGCGAGCACCATTCCGATGCGAGAGCAACTGTTGGTGCTCGATAGCCAACTGCGCCTCAAATCAGCAAGCGCGTCGTTCTACAATGCGTCCCAGCTAGTACCTGGACAAACGGTCGGGAAAGACCTCGCCAATCTTGGAAATGGGTGGCATATCCCGGCTCTCCTGACACAGTTGAAGGAAAGCGGATTTGATGATTTTGAGATGGAACAGGAATTCCCCGCACTGGGACGCAGGACGGTGCTGGTTAGCGCGCACCGCGAATTGGATCAAGATGATCCTAGTGGAACGATCCTGGTCTTCATCCGGGATATCACTGGGCAGAAACAGAAGGAATCGGAAGCGATCGCACTGGCGACTCGAAACCGGGCGATCCTGGACAGCATCGGCAACGCCGTTGTTGTCACCGACCTCGACAGCCGCATCACATTCATGAACCTGATTGCCGAAAAGATCACGGGCTGGGTCCAGAACGATGCCGTGGGAAGGTATGTGACGGACATTTTCCATATTGCGAACGATTGCACCCAAACGGTACAGAGCATCGTCGCAAGCGCGATTAGCGAGCGCGCGTTGATCGGGCTGTCGAATCCCACGATCCTGATTGCGCCGGACGGCGGCGAGTGGCCCATTGATGGCAGCGTCGCTCCCATAGTGGACGCCGACGGGCTCTCCGGGGTCGTGCTGGTTTTCCGCGACGTCAGCAATCGATGTGAGGAAGAACAGAATAAAAACATTTCAGAAGTCCGCTACCGACGCCTCTTTGAGGCGGCGCACGATGGCATCCTCATCCTGGATGCCGTGACTGCCAAGGTGAAGGACGTCAATCCCTTCATGGGCGTTCTACTGGGGTACCCCCGCGAACATTTTTTAGAAAAGGAGCTGTGGGAGATCGGCGTTTTCCAGGACGCCGATATATCGAAGAAGGCAATGGCAAAGCTCCAAAGAGTCGGTCATATACGCTACGAGGATCTTCCACTGGAGCATAAAGACGGACGGCACATCCCCGTCGAGTTCGTCAGCAACGTCTATCGAGAAGGCAGACGGAACGTAATCCAATGCAACATTCGCGATATCACCGACCGTAAGCGTCTGACCACCGACCTGGCGAAAGCGACGGAACAAGCCAAGACTGCCAACCAAGCCAAGAGCGATTTTCTGGCGAACATGAGCCACGAGATCCGCACCCCAATGGGCGCCATCCTGGGATTCGCGGATATGCTGTTGCACAAAAGTCCGGAAGAGTGTGCTGAGGCTGGCTGCGTGCAGATCATCCAGCGGAACGCACAGCACCTGCTGGAGCTTATCAACGAGATCCTCGATCTGTCCAAAGTCGAGGCTGGACAGATGAGGGTGGAGCGCATCTCCTCCGACTTAACGCTTCTACTTTCGGAGATCGTTTCCCTGATGCGTCCCCGAGCGGCAGAGAAAAGGCTGGCATTCGGAATCACGTTCCACGGCCCGATCCCTCGCTTGATCCAAACCGATCCATTGCGCCTCAGGCAGATTCTTGTGAATCTGCTTGGCAATTCCGTAAAGTTCACTCAATCGGGAAGGATTGAGTTAAGAGTAACCGACGAAGGAGCCGGAGGCCCCAACATTATGCTGCGCGTTGACGTGGTCGACACCGGGATGGGAATGACGACGGAACAGATGGGCCGCCTCTTTATGCCCTTTACTCAGGGAGACACATCCATTACCCGCAAGTTCGGAGGTACGGGATTGGGTTTGACCATCAGCAAGCAGTTGGCGAAGCTGCTGGGCGGCGACGTCACAGGCATATCCGAAATTGGAGTAGGAAGCACCTTCACACTCAAGCTTGACTGCGGTCCCGTTGCCGGACTGGAACGATTGGAAGGTCTGACAGAAGCAACCTTGCCGACAACCTCGGATCCGAAATTGGAGACCCACATTCAGCTTCGCGGCCGCATTCTTCTGGTCGAGGACGGAGCCGACAATCAGCGGCTGCTGTCCATGCAACTGGGCGACGCCGGTGCCACCGTAACCAGCGCCCTGGATGGGCAGATCGCCGTTACTCTGGCTACGGCGCAGACCTTCGATCTGATTTTGATGGATATGCAGATGCCGGTGATGGACGGCTACACTGCCACCAAGGAACTACGGCGCCGGGGCCTGACCTTGCCCATCATCGCGCTTACCGCACATGCAATGGCAGAAGACCGCGACAAATGCCTGGCCGCCGGATGCAGCGGCTATCTGAGTAAGCCAGTTGATGAGGAGAAGCTACTAACGACTGTACATGAGCACCTTGGAACCGTTGAGCCACTGGCGCCTACCGACGCGGCCGAAGTGGGCGCTGTTGGATCACCTGCTCCGCCCGGCGACGCCGACGCTGCCAGCCACAAAACGGATCTGAACCGCATCAAGAGCAGCCACGCCGCTAATCCGCGGATCATGGCGATTGTCCCGGAATTCGTTGCTGCGCTTCCTGGCAAGGTACACAAGCTAACCGAGTTTGTGAAGCATAACGATCTGCCCGGCCTGCAGGCGCTCGCCCATCAGCTTCTCGGAACATGCGGCGGGTACGGCTTTGCGCCCGTTTCCGAACCCGCCAGCGCCGTCGAAACATCGATCAAAGCTGGCAGACCCTTGGAGTCGGTCATCCCCGCCGTGAAATCCCTGATCGAGGTAATCCGCCGGATCGATGGGTACGACGAATCCAAAGAAGCCGTCGCGGCCGATGAACTCGCCAAATGATCCGCTACCAGCAGCAGTGTCAGTTTGGTCTCAGCGAGGGGAGTGGTTTTTAAGTGCGCTGTCCTCCCACGAATAAGAACGATGGCTAGAAAATTTGATGTGATCGCAATCGGTACAGGATCAGCCGCCTCGGCGGTGGCCTCGCAGTGTCGCGAAGCAGAATGGCAGGTTGCGAATCGAGGAACTAGAGGGAGTAACCTCGAAGAACATCACATTCGACGTGCCCCCGCCTGGACTCGGGTTCACCACGGTCACCGAACCTGTGCCAGCCGCGGCGATGTCCGGAGCCGGTACCCAGGCCGTTAACTGAGCGCTGCTGACGAAAGTGGTCGCGAGCGAACTGTGGTTCCACTTCACCACCGCGCCCGAGACAAAGCCCGTGCCATGCACGGCCAGGGTGAATCCCGCTCCGCCCGGCGCAGTGGCGTCGGGCACCAGGGGCTGGTTGATCAGCGGTACGGGGTTTTCAGCGGCAAATGCCATCGAGCTCAAGATCTCCAAGGGGCCGAAGGCGGCCAACGCCACCCCCAAGAGAAGTCCATAAGTCAATCCCTGCGTCTTATACGCCGACATGACATCCTCCTTATGTTCAAGAAAATTGTCCCAGGGGTCGCGCCAGTGATCTCACTTTAACTAGATGCACCTGTTGCTTGTGTCATGGAGATGTAAAAGCTTTGTCAATTAGTCGCGCATCAGCAGCCTTACCGGCGAGGCGTGAAGTTGTCACGCAAATAGTTGGAATACGTCAGTGCTGTATCGAGCTGATCGCATCGCAAGTTTCATGACCGGCATGTTCAAGGTTTCAAACCCGAGCGAGACGCGGGGCAACCAGGTAACCGCCAGGGAAATTCTCGACAAAGCATCCGGGAACATAACCGCCGGCTTGGTCAGTGACCCTTTGTTTCAGGCTCAAATGATGCAGGTGATGGGAGAGGTGTATGTGAATCTGGGTCTTTTCTCACGACCAGAATCTCTGCTGAGGCAGGCGGCCCAGATTCGCAACCGCCTCCTGGGGCCCGAGGACCGCGTCACATTGCAGTCGAAGCATGCTCTTGCTGTCAACCTGTACGAGCAGGGTCGCTACGCCGATACGGAGGAACTGCTAGGGCAGACGATTGAGATTGAGCGCCGCCTGCTGGGACTGGAGCATCCCACCACGCTCAGTTCGATGAACACCTTGGCGAACGCTTTCACTGCGGACGGTCGCCATGCCGAAGCGGAAGCGCTACATCGCTAGGTACTCGATATTCGTCGGCGCACCCTGGGGCGGTGGCATGTGAGCATGCCGCTGGCTGGAGAAACTGCCGCCTAACGGTCCTTCTTGTGCGACTTGCGTTTCTTTGCGGCGGTCACCCTCTTTTGCTTCTTGTCAAACGTCAATTTCCCGGGCTTCACTGGAGCCCCGTCCGCTAGCCTCGCGTTGATATCCTCGGCGCCCATTTGCGCAACGCGGTCGGCGGCCCATTCAGCCTTCTCAATGGACGCTTGCCGCTTCAGATCCGCCTGAGTAACGGGTTTCGCCCATCGGGCGGCGGCGGCGGTCCTGGCGACAGCCGCGCGTTGCTCTGGCGTGAGCTTTTCCATGCGGGCCTTGCCTCTGGCTTTCCCACCCTTGCGGCCGATCCCCGCCAAGTATTCCGACACCGCAGTCTTCTGAAGCATTGGATTGATTCTAGAGCCGGTTCAGGAAAGTTTCAACCACCTGTTGACAATGCTGAAGCGGAATCAGCATAATACGTATAGTACTGCTGAAGCGGAATCAGCATAAGTTGCCTGCGCAAGCACGGCGGCGGAGCCGGCAGTATGGCAATTCGAAAATTCAGTCGGGGAGGTCGCACACGAAGTGAGTAAATCGTGACACCGCGCAAAGCTGAATTGCGGAGACTGCTGGAACAAAGCCCGGATAGCCAAACTCCAGAGGTCGCCGATCAACGGAACCACCTGCGTTTCTCCTTACGCCTGGCAGTCAAGTGCCGGCGTACCGGACTTCGATTTGTTTTGGACCGAATGAGCGTCGGCCATAGCCTGAATATCAGCAGCAAGGGGCTGCTTTTTACCACCAGCGAAGCCTTTCTGCCAGGGCAAGCCGTGGAAGCCTCCATCGACTGGCCGATGCGTCTGCACAATGGCGTACGGCTCAGACTTGTGGTGAATGGCGCGGTTGTAAGAAGCGTCGGCAATCATGCCGCGATACACATCGAGCACTATCAATTCAGAACTTGCGCAGCCATCGGCGTGACGGCCAAGTGACGGGATACTGGCGCTAAAGCCAGTTTGCGCAACAGGCCGGTAACAGCGAACCCGATTAACCACCTTGAGAGGAATACCCAAATTGCGTTTCAATAGCCTTGCCCTCACCCTTTTACTCGCAACCGGTTCCCTATCGGCGCAAGCTCCGCCGGTGCCTTCGGAATTTCAAGATCTCTATAACACTTTGACCACGCAGATCACGGCCTTTAAGAAGGCGGTGAACGCAGGTTGGGACGGAAGTTCCTACGCCTACCTCAACGCTCCCCAACTGGAGACGGCGGATTCCAGCCAATACACAGCGCTGCTGGGATCCACTTTCTACACCTATGGCGTGCTACCGCAACTCGACGAACTGAAAGCTCTAGGGGCCAACGCGGTGACGGTTCACATCGACTTCCCGATTTTTTATGTACCCTTTTATACTTATGCAGGCAATCCGGCGCAATATCAGCAGTTCGTCAGCTTCTACCAGCAGCTAGCGCAGGATATTCGGGCCCGGGGGATGAAGGTGGTGGTGGAGGCCACCTTCCCCATGCCTCTGACCGGCTCAAACACCGCCCAGTTTCAGAGTTACGCGCAGACCTTATCGTGGTCTGAATACATGAGTGGACGAGCGGCTCAAGCCCTGGCTGTGGCGCAGCTCAGCGCAGCTCATTGAGCCCGATTACATGACGGTACTGACCGAGCCGGACACGGAAGCGACAGATAGCGGCCAGACCACCGTCAACAGCGTAGCCGGCGCCACCCAGTTGGTCCAGCAGGTTCTGACGACGCTGCAACAAGCCGGCGTGAAGAACATCCACCTCGGAGCGGGCGCTGGGACGTGGATCAAGGATTACACGCAATACGTTCAGGCCTTTGCCGGCATGTCCCTAAACTTCGTCGACATGCACATCTATCCCATCAATAACAGCTATTTCACTGCCGCGCTAACGGCCGCGGACACCATTCACGCCGCGGGAAAGCAAGTGGCTATAAGCGAATTCTGGGATTATAAGGTTCGGAACAATGAATTAGGCGTGCTCGATACGAGCACGCTATTTTCCCGCGATGCCTTCAGCTTCTGGCAGCCGGTGGATACCTCATTTCTGCAGGCGGTGGTGAATTTCGCGAAATACAAGCAGCTGGCGTTCATAGCGCCATTCTGGGTGCATTACTTTTTCGCCTATCTGGATTACGATACAGACGGCTCGCTGCCGATCAACACGATCTTGACGGATTCTTATACGGCTGCGAGCAACGCCAATCTAGCGGGCGCCTTTACGCCCACCGGGCAGGCCTGGGAGAGCAAGAACGTTCCTGCCGACACCACTCCGCCAGCCACACCGGCTGCGCCAGTGGCGGCAGTGATCGGAAGCACCACCATCAATCTCACCTGGCCGACGGACCAGGACAACGTCGGAGTCTCGGCCTATTCCTTGTATCGCAACGGGTCTCTTCTGACCACCACCAGTATGCTGTTGTATTACGACAACGGACTCGTCTCCTGGGAAACGTACACTTATACTCTGACTGCGACCGACGCCTCGGGAAATGTTTCGGCGATGTCGGCTCCCCTGGTGGTGGAAACGATCGATATTACTGCGCCTTCGGTGCCCACGAACTTGGTTGTCACCCGTGTTACGGCCGACTCCGTGACGCTCAACTGGACGCCCTCCACGGGAATCGGAGGAGTGGGAGGATACCGGATTCTGGAAGGCACCGCGCCGGGGTCCGAGTCGATCCACGCCGATGTAACGGGCCCGCCCTATACTGCAAAGGTGTCTCCTTCGACGAGGTACTATTTCCAAGTTGAGTCGTACAACCCGCTCGGAGTCACATCCGCGCCGGGCAACCAAGTCACGGCTAAAACCCCTGCGCAGTAAACATATATTCCAGGTGCTAAGGCCTGTAACGATATACCGTCACTTTGACCGCGTTACCGCCCGGAAGACCTCGTCCGCCGGCTGTCCCAGGGCTTCCCCGGCTGACCCGGACTGGTCCACGCCTCGGCCGTCGGATTGAAAAGCGTGAGGGTTCTCTGTTGATCCGTTGAAATCACGCCTTCTGAAATCGCTCGCAAGTGGAAGACAGCGAAGCGGGAGGGCCCTGCAGTGACAGCAGGATCGCCCCTTTCATCTTTATGTACGGTCTGCCCCTCTTCGTACTGAAAGATCTACAACACAGCAATCGATAATGCTGACGACTCAAACCACTTTAGTTCTCTCGGTGTAGATGAAGGGCGCACCGGGCAAAGCCAGTCGTACCGGCCGCTTCCGGTCTCTCCAATCGCTATTCCTTCTCGTCGCGCTTAGGCTTGGATTTCTCGCCAAGCTTGGCGGCGGGCTTCGCTTCAGGCTTAGCCGTAGTCTCTGTTTCACGCTTGGCCGGGGGTTTCGCTGCGGGCTTAGCTGCGACCGCTGCTTCAGGCTTGGCTGGAGGTTTCGTTGCAGGCTTACTGGCAGCCTTGGCCGCGGGCCTGGCTGGGGCAGACCCAGACTTGGGCGCAGCTTCAGTTGCGGCCTTGGCCAGGGGCACACTTGCGGGCTTCGCCGCGGGCGGGGGCGCAGACTTGGCCACCGTCGCGGTCTTGGCCGTCGCGGTCTTGGCCGCCGCCACGGTGGTTGGCGACGCCTGAGCCTTGGCGAGCTCGGTAAGCGGCTTGGACGGCTGCGGCTTGAAACCTGCCGGTGGAGCGTGAGTTTCCCCGGCCAGCGGCTTGGCCAACGCAAGGGTCGTCGGATGGCCGCCGTTGCTCGAAGCAAGGTTGCCCTTGTCCGCGGCGGCCTGAGTCATGTGCTGCTGCTGGAAAGTGGTTGGCGCCGTGTGTTGCTCGCGCTCGGCGACCTGGTCTTCGGCGATTGGCTGATGCTGCACTCCGTTGGGCCCGCCGTTGTAGGAGACGTTGGTAGTGTTGATAATGGTGGTCTGTTGGACGATGGTTCGGTTAATGTAGACGTTGGTCACCACACTGGCGTTCACACGGACGACCGCGGTGTTGTAGGCGAAGACGCCGCCATTCCACAAGCCGCCCGCAAAGCCGATACCCATGTAGCCGCCGCCGTAGTTCACGCCGCCATAGAAGCCGATGTGCGGTCCCCAGTAGCCTGCATGGAAGCCAAAACCGCCGCCGGCAAAGCCCCAGTAACCTGGGGTCCAGAGCGCTCCAATATCTTTCAGGAAGTACGCAAATGCAATAATTCGCGCGCGGCGGCAGTTAGGCCTTGACGAGCCTTGGAAGAAGAAAACTTCGCGTGGATGGGGCCTATTAAAGCTGGACCCTTCCGCGCAAACTGGATTCCGCTACACTTCTTGCCGAGAACCAGCTCACCCAGAAGCAAGTAGCGGCCGAGGTTGGTTGCTCGCCACGGGCTATCGCCGGGAATACTACGCTTCAACAACGCTTTTCGCGAATGCAATCTACCTTTCGATTGAGGTTTGGATGAAACAAACACTTTCCGAGCAACCTTTGGACAATGCTGGTGGAACAGATCGTGAAGGATTACGTGCGCCAAGCACGTCTGCAGCACAAAGAAGTTTTCGTGCCGCTGGCGCATCCGCCCGGCGGTGCGCAGGCCGATTTCGGTGAGGCTGTGGTGGTGATCGCTGGAATCGAGCAGAAGGCACACTTCCAATGCTTCGACCTTCCGCCTTCAGACGATTGCTTTGTGATCGCCTTTCCAGCCGAGAACACCGAAGCTTTTCTGGAAGGGCACAATCAAGCGTTCGCTTACTTTGCTGGCGTGCCGCGGACCATTCTGTACGACAACACACGCATCGCGGTGAAGGAGATCGCCGGGGACGGGGAACGCAAGCCCACCGAGGCTTTCAGCGGATTGCAGTCGCACTATCTGTTTGCGGCCAAGTTCGGACGGCCCGGCAAAGGCAACGACAAGGGGAATGTGGAAGGGCTGGTAGGGTATGCACGGCGCAACTTCCTGGTTCCGGTGCCGCACGTAGTGAGCTGGGAGGAGTTGAATAGGCACCTGCGGGAACAGTGTGTAAAGCGTCGCCAGCGAAAGCTGTGGGGTCACACCGAAACCATCGCCGAACGTTTCAAACGGGATCAGGAGGGATTGTTGCCGCTGCCGCCGACGCCCTTAGAAGCTTGCCAGCAGCGCAACACACGGGTCAGTTCCCAGGCGTTGGTGCGCTATGAGACCAACGACTATTCGGTGCCCACCGAATACGGACATCGCCAGGTGTTGGTCAAAGCCTTCGTCTGGGAGGTGGTGATTGGCGCGGGAAGCGAAGTCATTGCGCGCCACACCCGGAGCTACGGGCGAGAGGAAATGATCTTCAACCCGCTGCACTACTTGGCTCTGTTAGAGCAGAAGACCAACGCGCTGGATCAGGCGGCGCCACTGCAGGGCTGGCAGTTGCCGGAGGAGTTCATCGAACTGCGGCGGCAGATGGAAGCGCGGCTGGGCAAACGCGGCCGGCGGGAATACGTGCAGGTGCTGCGGCTGCTGGAGACCTTTTCGCTACCGGAAGTTTCAGCCGCGGTCCGGCAAGCGTTGCGCTTTCCCGCCATTGCCTATGACGCGGTGAAGCATCTGCTGCTGTGCGCCATCGAGAGCCGGCCACCGAAACTGGACTTAGAGAACTATCCGCATCTGCCGCTGGCGGAAGTGGCCTTGACCCGGGCCGCCGATTACCAAGTGTTGCTGGAGCAGGCACGGTAATGGACACGCCTCGAGTTTTGTTGGAGCACTATCTGAAGCAACTGCGGTTGCCGACCATGGTGCGTGAGTTTCCTAAGCTGGCCGAACAATGTGCCAAGGAAGGAGCAACGTTCGAGCAGTTTCTACTACGTCTGGTCGAGCAGGAGATGCTGGACCGGGAACGGCGCGCAACCGAGCGGCGCATCAAAGCGGCCAAGTTTCCCGTGTTGAAGAGCCTGGAGACTTACGATTTTCTGGCGATTCCTTCGCTGAACAAGAAGCTAGTCGTGGAACTTTCGCGGGGTGAGTGGATCGGACGCCGAGAAAATGTTTTGGCTCTGGGCAATTCCGATCCTGCGACATTCTGCACCTCCTTGCTACATAGCTGAAATCAATACGTATTCATCCGTCGGTTTCAGGCCGACGGCCCTCAATCCTCACTGCAATCCTCCAATATCCTCACCAATTTCAGCAAACATCGGCATGGATGGTCCGTTAACGGCCGTCAGCTTCCGTGGGCGGCGCTTCGCGCGTGCGATTTCCAGCATAACCTCAGGAGACTCGATCGCCTCTGTCGGAATCTCCCAGGGTGCCCACGGCACGACTTGAGTAGCCGGTATTTTATTTGATTCGATCAGCCGGCGTATGACCTTGTGGCTGATGCCTAGCCGCTCGGATGCCTGC
>Ga0302326_10018324_pt1 | contig 14522 bp, 16 predicted proteins | sample Palsa_T0_3_FD_202264 | JGI IMG/M metagenome (GOLD analysis project Ga0302326, IMG submission 202264) | Peat permafrost microbial communities from Stordalen Mire near Abisko, Sweden - Palsa_T0_3 | ecosystem: Environmental > Terrestrial > Soil > Palsa > Peat permafrost | place: Sweden: Abisko... | reverse complement strand
GTCAGCCGCTCCAATGCGCTCCTTCGCGAAGTACAGGAGCGCGATGATGAGGCTTAAGAGCACGGGGCCCAGAATGAGGCCGATGAAGCCGAAGGCCACCACGCCGCCGACGACGCCGACGAACACAGTGAGTGCCGATACGGCGGCGTGCCGCTGCGTCAGAATGGGGCGCAGCACGTTGTCGAGGAGCGCGATCCCCAAGCCCCAGATCCCCAGGAACACCGCCGCGCCCCAGCGGCCGATGACCGCAAGATACAGGACCGCGGGCACGATCACGAAGCCCGTGCCGGCCCCGGGCAGGAGCGCTGCAAGCGCGGCGAGCACGCCAAACACGACCTGCGCGGGCAGGCCCACGATCCGAAAGCCGATGGCGACGAGCGCGCCCTGCGCAAGCGCCGTCAGCGAGTGGCCATAGACGACTGCGCGCGTCACATCCGACAGGTAGCGCGTGAGCCGCTCGCGCCGTTTGGACTCGAGCGGCACGAGCCCCATGAGATAGGCGAGCATGGCCCGGCCGTCGCGCAGCAGAAAAAAGAGCAGAAACACCATGAGCGCGAAGCCGACGAGCGTGCCGAAGACCTCGAGCGCCACATCCCCGCCGACCGAGGCTGCGGATTTCAGGATCGACTGCAGGTCGCTTACGAGCCAGGCCTGCACCTGCTCGGCCGTGACCGACACGTCCACGTCGATAAAGTGCAGCAGCGGCCCCAGCACCGGATAGTGATCCAGGTGCTCACGGATCGCAGGATACGAAGGGATCGACTGGGTGCGCAGGAAAGCGATGAGGTTTCCGACCTGTTTGGCGAATATCACACCCAGCACCGACAGCGGCGCGATGAGCAGTATTGGCGTCAGAATCGTGATGATTCCCGCGGACCAGTTGGCGCGGCCGCCCAGGCGGCGCGTGAGCCGCTCATGCACAGGCTGCAGAAAGAAGGCGAGGAACGCCGCCCAGCCGAGCGGTCCCCAAAAGGGCGCGAGCATCCTGAGGAGCAGGTAGCCCAGAATAGCTACCGTCGCGATCGCAAAGCTGCGCCGGTAAAAGGGAGAATACATGACTGCCACACCCGCCCAGGCCCGGGGGCGTGAGGGTACATCACACTTAAGCCGCCGTGTTTGAGTACTTACCCCGGATGCGCTTGGCCTCGGGCGCGCCCTTGTGTTTGAACTTCGAGGAATGATGCCATGCTGACGCTCTACGATTATCTCGACTCCGGCAACGGCTACAAGATTCGCCTGCTGCTCGCGCTCCTGAACGAGCCGTATCGCTGGGTGGAAGTCGACATCATCGCGGGCGCCACGCGCACCCCTGAATTCCTCGCTAAAAACCCCAACGGCCGGATCCCGACTTTAGAGCTTGCGGACGGCAGCTTCTTGGCCGAGTCGAATGCGATCCTGTGGTATCTCGCCGAGGGCTCGGCGTTCATCCCCAACGAGCGCCTGGCGCGCGCCCAGGTGCTGCAGTGGATGTTCTTTGAGCAATATAGCCACGAGCCGTACGTCGCAACGCCGCGCTTCATCGTGAAGCATTTCCCCGCCGATTCGCCGCGCCGCGCGGAACTGCCGGCGCGGCTTGTTCTCGGGCGCGCAGCGCTTGCCGTCATGGAGGCGCACCTGCAGAGGAATCGCTACTTTGCGGCCGGCCGCTACACGATCGCCGACATCGCGCTCTACGCCTACACGCACGTGGCGCATGAGGGCGGGCTTGATCTGGCACCGTATGAGGCCGTTGACGCCTGGCTTGCCCGCGTGGCCAAGTACGACCGGCACGTGCTGCTCACGCGCCGCCCGTAAGACTCACCACTTGTTACGCAGCTCACGCAGTTTCAGAAACACCGTGCGCGCATCAGGATGCGCGCCCAAGTCGGGGAAGGACACCCGCAGACGCGCGATGACTTCCGGGTTCTGCAGGCGGAAGAAGGTATTGATGCGCTTCTCCTCGCCCAGAGTCGTGACGACGGCGTCCGCCGGGTCCTGCGCGCGCGCGCGTGCAAGAAGCGACGCGGCTTCCGCGTTACCCGGTTCGCGATCGAGCGTGAATTCGAGGTTCCTGACGAGATACTCGTGGCCCGGGTAGACACGCGTGGCATTGGGCAGGCGTGCCAGGTGACCGATGAAAGTTTCGTACAGAAGCTCCGGCTGTCCGCCGTGGTGACAGTTGCCGGCGCCGGCATTGAAGAGCGTGTCGCCTGAGAAGAGCGCCGGCGCATCCCCGTGGGCGAGCGCGCAGATGTGCGCCAGCGTGTGGCCCGGCGTGTCGAGGCACTCAAGTTCGACGCTCTTGCCGATGCGGATGATGTCGCCCGCCGCGAGCCCAACATCCACCCCGCCGATGCGCTTCGCGGCCGCGGCGTGCGCGAGCACGCGCGCCTGGGTGGCTGCGACGAGACCTGCATTGCCGCCGATGTGATCGCGGTGCTCGTGGGTATTTAGGATCTGCCGGATCTGCCAGCCCTGCGCCTGCGCCACGGCCAGGCACCGCTGCCAGTCGAGCGGATCCACTGCGAGGGCTTCGCCGGTTTCCGTGCAGGCGATGAGATAGTGGAAGTTGCGAAACGCGTTCCCGGTCCAGATGCGATCGATCAGCATGGTTCTACCGTACCTGCAATCTGCAGGCCATAATAGGGCGGAATTCGGGAGCAAGCGGCTGTGAGGCACACATTTCTATTTGAGCCTGCCGTCTGGAGCGTGAGCGGCACCTTCTGGGCCGGTGACCGCCGGCCGATCGATGCGCAAGGCCGCATCGAGATCGCCCATCGGCAGAGCTGCTGGCTCCTCGGCGGCTCGATGAAGGTCCTAAGCTCGCCGCCGGTCGAGTTCGTCAGCGCCTACTCGATCGAGCTTCCGGGGCGGGATGCGAGCACGCTCAAATGGACCGCCGAGAACGCGATGCTCGGCAAGCTTCTGGGGGTATTTTCCGTCGTCGGTACGTCGATCCTGTCGATCTTTCACTCGACCGACGGCGCCTACCAGGGCACCGAGCACCTCGCGCAGGTGGACACCGACAGCTATCGCGCCTGCGCCATGCTGCTCTTCAACGACCGCAAATTATCCTCGTGGCAGGTGCTGCTGACGCGCGAGAAGTAGACGCATAGAGGTGCGCTAGATGTGGGCCTGCGTCGTCGGCAGGTAGTGGTCGATGAGGAGCGCCGCGAAGAGCCACATCAAATAGGTGATCGAGAATCTGAACACCCGCATCGGCAGGTCCTCGCGCGCGGTGATTTTAAGGACGAGCGCGTGATACAGGAACATCGCATTTAAGACGAGCGCGGCCGCAAGGTAGATGACGCCGCTCATGCGCGTCAGAAACGGCAGGAGCGTCACGACTACCAGCAGCACCGTGTACAGGAGCACATGCAGACGCGTGAACTCGACGCCATGGGTGACGGGCAGCATCGGGATGCCGGCGCGCGCGTACTCGTCGCGCCGCGCGATCGCGAGCGCCCAGAAATGCGGCGGCGTCCAGGCGAAAATGATCAGAAACAGCAGGAGCGCGTTCGGATCGACGTGACCGGTCACGGCCGTCCAGCCGAGCACCGGCGGAGCCGCTCCCGCCGCTCCGCCGATGACGATGTTCTGTGAGGTCGCCCGCTTCAGCCACACCGTGTAGACGACCGCATAACCGATGAGCGAGGCGAAGGTGAGGAGCGCCGTCAGCAGATTGACCTTGAAGCCGAGGATCGACATGGCGGTGACGCCGAGGATCGCGGCAAACACGAGCGCGCGCCTTTCGGAGAGGCGTCCCGTCGGCAGCGGACGCGCGCGCGTGCGTCCCATCTGCCCATCGATGCGGCGGTCGAGCACGTGATTGATCGTGGCCGCGCAGGCGGAGGCGCAGGCGATGCCGAGATTCCCCCATACGAGCGCATCGAACGGCGGCAACCCGGGGCTTGCAAGCAGGGTGCCGACGATGGCCGTGAAGACGATGAGCGACACCACCCTGGGCTTCGTGAGCTCAAGATAGTTACGCCACGCGGCGCGTGGCGCCGGCAGGGTTTCAGACCGGGTGGCCAAGGTTCTTGTTCGGCAAGCTGTCCGCGAGCAGGCAAGGAGGGTAACAGATCGTCATGCGCCGGACCCTGCAGGCGCGGCCGGCGGCGGCCCGAGTGTCTTGTAGAGGGCAAGGGTTGCAACGAGGAGACAGGCCGCCGCGGCGTTATGGGCGGTCGCCAGCCACAGCGGGAAACCCTCGACGACCATCGAGACCGCGATGCCAAGCTGCAGGGCGAGAAATGTGAGAACGAGCCAGGCGGCGCGGCGCGCGGCGCTTGCGACCGGTTTTCGCAAGGTGAAGTACGTCGCGAGCACGAGCATCAGTGTGGCAGCGCAAGCACCCAGCCGATGGGTCATCTGGATGGCCGCGCGCGCCGGCGCATCGAGAAGACCGCCCTCGTAACTTGTGGTCGTCCCGGGCCAGAGCACGAATGCGTCCTTGAAGTCGGTCGGTGGCCACCACGCGTTCTGGCAGGTGGGAAAATCGGGACAGGCGGTCGCGGCGTAATGGCTGCTGGTCCAGCCGCCGAGCGCAATCTGCAACGCGAGCACCACCAGCGCGGCAAGTGTCAGCCGCCGCACAAACGGCGCTGCAGGCGCGACCTTCGTGGCAGTGCCGAGCACCAGCCAGGCGAGGAGCGCCAGCGTCGTCATGCCAAAGAGCAGGTGCAACGTCACGATGAGCGGCGTCAATCTCAAGGTGACGGTGAGCATCCCCAGGCTCGCCTGCAAAAAAAGAATGGCCACGAGGAATGCGGCGTAGCCCACGCCGATGATGCGCTGCCGTCGCGTCACGATCGCGATGAGGCCGATGGCGATGATGATGAGACCGAGGGTCCCCGCCGCGTAGCGGTGAATCATCTCGCGCCAGGCTTTGCCCGTATCGGGTGTCACCTGCGCAGTTGCCGACTGCGCAATATCAAGCGGCGTCGCGCGTCCGTAGCAGCCGGGCCAGTCGGGGCAGCCGAGTCCCGCGGCCGTCAGACGCACATAGGCGCCCAGCACGACGACCACGAGGCACAGGGCAAAGCCTGTCAGAGCGAGGCGGCGCAGTAACACGGCGGCGCGCATGGTCAACCGATGTGCGAAAGCTTCAGGAGCGCCACGAGATCCTCGTGCAGACCTTTGGGGTTCGCGCGGGTGTCAAAACGCATCATGAGATTGCCGAGCGGATCAACGATGAAGAGCGCGTGCGCGCGCTCATCACGCGGAAATTGCCGCAGCAGCGGCGCCGCACGATCCGCGCTCGCATCGATGACGATGAGACCTGGATAGTCGCGCTCGAGCATTTGCTTGGCACAGCAGTTGGTACTGGCGAGGAACACGCGTCTGACGCGCTGCATATCGTTGTTGAGCGCAAGCTGCGTCTGGCGCATGACGTACAGCGCGCTCTTGCAGTCGTCATCGCAGGCGCCATCGCCCACGTAGACGAGCGACCATCGTTGCGTGAACGCATCGGCGCGCAAGATCGGGCTGTCGCGCGGCAAGGCGCGCGCCGGCAGGATGAGCTCGCCGTGATTGGTGCGGCCTGCCGGACGCCAGCTGGTGCCGTAGTAGACGAGGAACGCCAGCACGAGCGGGATCAGAAAAAGCCCCGCCAGGATCGCAACCGTGCGCAGGTTGCGGGCGCGAATGTCCTCAGGCGAGGCTTTCATGCCGCCGTCCGCGCGCGCCGCACTGCCAGCACGATCCACACCACGATGAGCGTGAACGCGAACGCCCACCATTGGATGGCATAGGCAAAGTGCCGCGCCGGTGGAAGTCCCGGAGGCTGCCAGTCACGCACGTAGCCAGCGGCTGTGCCCGGATCAAGGAGCAGCATGCGCTGCTCGAGCGGCTTGCCGAAGGCTGCCGTTAATTCCGCCACGCGCGGGTAGCTCGTAAGCTTCGGCCAGCTGCCGTCGCTGCTCGGGGCTGCGTGTCCGAAGGCGAGCCCGGAACTGGGGAGCTCATCGATTCTTCCGCCGACCGTCACGTTCGCTGCCGGCGCGAACGAGATATCCGGCAGTACGGATCTCTTGCCGGTAAAGGCGACCCAGCCGCGATCCACGAGCAGCACGCGTCCATCGGTAAGCTTGAACGGCGTAAGCACCTCGTAGCCGGGCGCGCCTTCATGAGCGCGATTGTCGAGCAGAAACTGACGCTCCGGAAGAAAGTGCCCGGTGATGCGAAGGTGTGCATAGCGCGCGACGTCATGCAGCTGCTTGGGTCCGAGCGGCTCTGCGGCATCGGCGCCACGCGCAAACGCATCCCAGGCCTGGGTGCGCAGCTCGCCACGGTGCCATTGCCAGCGGCCGAGATACGTAAACGCAATGCACAGCGCAACGGTGAGGAGAGTCAGTGGCCATGGCGGGGCTTTGAGCCGTGAACGGGAGCGCTGGGGTAAGATCATGGCCGCATGCAGTCCCTGATCCCCATCCTCATCATCGTCGCTTTGATTGCGATCGTCGCAAGCTTAGGTTCGGCGCTCGTGCATCTTACGCGCGGCGAGGGCGACTCGCAGAAGCTCGTGCGCGCACTCACCTGGCGGATCGGATTATCGATCGCGCTCTTCTTGCTCCTGATGCTCGCGTGGTACACCGGTCTTATCCAGCCCCACGGCGTGGATCCGATGCAGCTGCGCTGAGCGCTGCCTAGAGCCAATAGACGAAGATAAACAGGCCCAGCCAGACGACGTCGACGAAGTGCCAGTACCAGGCGACGGCTTCAAAGGCAAAATGGTGCTTGGGCGTGAAATGCCCGCGCAGCACCCGCAGCCAGATGACCGTCAGCATGATCGCCCCGATCGTCACGTGCAGACCGTGAAAGCCGGTCAGCATGAAGAAAGTCGAGCCGTACACGCCGGTCGAAAGCCTCAGGCCCAGATCCTTATAGGCCTCGCCGTACTCATGCGCCTGCAGGCTCACGAAGGTGAAGCCGAGCAGAAACGTGAGCGCGAGAAACACGGTGAGCACGTTGCGCTTGCCGGCGCGCAGCGCGTGGTGCGCAATCGTCACCGTAAGGCCGCTCGTCAGCAAAATGGCGGTGTTGATCGCCGGCACGCCGAAGGCGGGAATGACGTTGAAGGTCGAATCCGCGCGGCCGCCGACATGCGCAGGTCCATTCGTCGGCCAGTGGCTCTCAAATCCCGGCCACAGCACGATGTTGTTGAAGATCTTCACGCCCTGGCCGCCCAACCACGGCACCGCGAGCACGCGCGCGTAGAAGAGTGCGCCAAAGAATGCGGCGAAGAACATCACCTCGGAGAAGATGAACCACATCATGCCCATGCGGAATGAGCGGTCCACCTGCGCGTTGAAGGTGCCGTGCTGGCTCTCATCGATGACGGTGGAGAACCAGCCCGCGAACATGAAAGTCACGAGCGCAGCCCCGGGCAGGAACGACCAGGCTCCGGTGAAATCGTTCAAATAGCCGATGGCCCCCAGCATCATCGTGAAGAGCGCGATGGCGCCGACGATCGGCCAGTGGCTGGGCGAGGGGATGTAGTACTTGCCGGAGTCGGTGGGTGCGTGCGCGAGTGCCATGTCAATTCCTGCTGTTGGTCTGGCCCGCAATCAGCTTCGGGCCGACGTGCGTTGAATCGTCATAAAACATGTACGACAAGGTGATGCGGTCGAGATAGCTCGGCAGCGAAGGGTCGACGATGAAGCGCACCGGCATGGTGCGGCTCTCGCCTTCCGCGAATTTCTGCGGGGAGAAGCAGAAGCATTCGGTCTTGTGAAAGTAGGCCGCGGCCTTCGACGGGGAAATGTTGGGCACGGCCTGCGCGATGATGGCGTGGCCGGTGAGGTTCTGCGCGAAGTACTCCGCGGAGTAGAGCTTGCCCGGGTGAATCTTGATTGAATGTGTGATCGGGTGGAACACCCAGTTGCCGATCTCGGGCTGCTCGGCCATGAAGTCGATCGTGATCGTGCGGTTGAGATCCGGCGCTTCGACGGCGACCGCGCGCCGCGCGAGGGTCGTCTGATCACCGAGCCCCGTGATGGAACAAAGCACGTTGTAGAACGGCACCAGGGCATAGCCGAACGCAAAGCTGCCGAAAGCGATGCCGAGAAGCTTGATCGCAAGCCTGCGGTGCGGCCGCTGCGGTGCCGGTGGCTTCATGGCCAGCCACGCACGAGCGCCATCACGACGTAGGCAAGATAAAACGCAAGCGCGATGCCGCCATAGAGCATGGCCGAGCGCCGGATGCGCTTCTTGCGCTCTGCCTCAATATCGCTCGGTGTGCCGCTGGTTCGCATCGCAGGGCTCAATGCACGCTCGCCTGCGCGATCATGGCTTCCGTCGGCGGCGTCTCCCAGGAATGGAACGGCGGCGGCGAGGGCAGCTCCCACTCCAGTCCATGCGCCCCTTCCCAGGCGCGGTTGCCGATCGGCGTGCCGTGCTGGATGCACTTCCAGATGAGATACGGGAAAAGAAACTGCGAGAGGCCAAAGCCAAAGCCGCCGATCGAGGACACCATGTTCCAGTCGGTGAACTGCACCGCGTAGTCGGGAATGCGGCGCGGCATGCCGGCAAGGCCCAGGAAATGCTGCGGGAAGAAGAGCACGTTCACGAAGATCGCGGACAGCCAGAAGTGCCACGTCCCAAGCTTCAGGTCGTACATCTTGCCGGTCCACTTCGGCAGCCAGTAGTACACCCCGGCCATGATGGCGAAGATCGTGCCGGGCACGAGCACGTAATGGAAATGCGCAACGACGAAATAGGTGTCCTGGTACTGGAAGTCGGCGGGCACGATCGCGAGCATCACGCCCGAGAAGCCGCCGATCGAAAACAGAAACAGGAACGAGATTGCAAACAGCATGGGCGGCTCAAAGGTGATGGAGCCCTTCCACAAGGTCGCGCACCAGTTGAACACCTTCACGCCGGTCGGAATCGCAATCAGCATGGTCGTCAGCATGAAGAAGAGCTGGCCTGCGAGCGGCATGCCGACCGTGAACATGTGATGCGCCCACACGATGAAGGACAGGAAGGCGATCGAGGCGATCGCGTACACCATGGCCTCGTAGCCGAAGATCGGCTTGCGCGCGAACGTCGGAATGATTTCCGAGACGATGCCGAAGGCCGGCAGGATGAGGATGTACACCTCCGGGTGGCCGAAGAACCAGAAGATGTGCTGGAACATCACCGGATCCCCGCCGCCTGCGGCGGTGAAGAAGGTCGTGCCGAAGAAATGATCGGTAAGGAGCATGGTGACGGCGCCCGCGAGCACCGGCATCACGGCGATGAGGAGGTAGGCCGTGATGAGCCAGGACCACACGAACAGCGGCATGCGCAAGAGCGTCATGCCCGGTGCGCGCATGTTGAGGATCGTGACGATCACGTTCATCGAGCCCAGGATCGAGGACGCGCCCATGAGATGGATCGCGAAGATCGTCATCGGGAAACCGGCGCCACCTTGCAGCATGAGCGGCGGATACATGGTCCAGCCGCCCGCCGGTGCGCCGCCGGGCACGAAGAAGGTCGACAGCAGGATGAGGAACGCGAAGGGCAGGATCCAGAAGCTGAAATTATTGAGCCGCGGCAGCGCCATGTCAGGCGCGCCGACCTGCATCGGGATCTGCCAGTTGGCAAGTCCCGTCCACGCCGGCATGACCGCGCCGAAGATCATGATGAGCGCGTGCATGGTGGTGAGGGAGTTGAAGAACAGCGGATCGAAGAACTGCAGTCCGGGCTTGAAGAGTTCCAGGCGGATCAGCATCGCCATCGTGCCGCCCACAAAGAACATGATGCCGGCGAACACGAGATACATCGTGCCGATATCTTTGTGGTTGGTGGCGTAGACCCAGCGCCGCCAGCCGTGCGGCTTATGGTCATCGTGCGCTGCGTGAGCGTCGTGCGCGACAGCGCCGTGTACTGCGGAGTAGGCCATGATCGTGATGTCTCCGTTCAGCCCGCGGGCGGTGTCGCCGCGGGCGCATTCGCGGCAGCGGCCTGCTTCTGCTGCGCCGCCGTCGTCTTGAGCCAGGTGCTGAAATCTTCCTTGCTGCGTACGTCGACCACGATTGGCATGAAGCCATGATCGCGTCCGCAAAGTTCGACGCACTGGCCGCGGTAGACGCCGACCTTGTCGGTATCCACGTTGAACCAGAGCTCATTGATGAAGCCGGGGATCGCATCCTTCTTCAGTCCGAAGGCCGGCACCCACCAGGAATGGATGACGTCGGCGCCGGTAATGAGGAGGCGCACTTTGACGCCCGCCGGCACGATAAGCGGATGATCGACGTTCAGGAGGTAGTGTGGCACCGTCGTCACATCGATGCCCGACAACAGCTGCCGCGCGGCATCGCTCTGCCGGTCGAGACGCGAGTAGAAGTTGACGCCGTCGTCCAGGTAGTCGTAATTCCAGCCCCACTGGAAACCGGTCACCTTGATCGTGAGCTCCGTGTTTCTCGTGTCCTCGATGTCGACCAGTGTGCGCGCCGCGGGGACCGCCATGGCGATGAGGATGAAGACCGGAATCAGCGTCCAGATGATCTCCACCTTCGTGTTGTGCACGAGGCTCGTATCGGCGACCGCCCCCTTCGATTTACGAAATGCGATGAGCGACCAGATCATCCAGCCGAACACGACGACGGCAATGGCGACGCAGATCCAGAACACCTCCATGTGCAGGTCGTAGATCTTGCGGCTGATATCGGTCACGCCCGGCGTCATGTTGAGCAGGCCCCAGCCGGATTCGGCGTGGACTTGCGCCGCGGCGGGCAACAGAGCGGCTGCGGCGAATTTCGAACGAGCGTTGCGGATCATCATTGCGACCTTGGCAGTGCACCGCGTCGGATACGGCACAGGTGATTCTTCAATATATCCCGGACCGGCGGTTTTCGGAATGTTACAGCAGGCCGCGCGCCTGCGTCACCGAACTGCGCAGGCGCGCCAGCAGATGCGCGGCAAACCCTGCCGGCAGCTGCTGGGTGTTGACCGCCTGCGGCGCGTATGGCAGGACCGCCAGAGGCGGCGCGCCCAGCAGCTCGGCGAGCGCGGCGAGATTGTCCGCCCGGCGCGCAAAGTCCGGGTCGATTGAGTTTCCGATCCATCCGGCAAGGCCCGGGCCGTGGGCCGCCAGCGCACGCGCGCTCAAGAGTGCGTGGTTCAAGCATCCCAGTCGCAGGCCGACGACCAGGAGCACGGGCAGCGCGAGCACGGCTGCGATGTCCGCCATCGTCTGGTGAGCGCCAATGGGCGCAAGCCAGCCGCCGGCGCCCTCGACCACCACGCAGTCCGCTGCCCGCGCCAATGCCGCGAATCGTTTTGCGATGAGCGCAACGTCAATCACGACGCCGGCGTCGCGCGCCGCGATATGCGGCGCGATCGGCGCGGCAAAACAATAGGGATTTACAGCCTCGTAGGCAGCTGTGACGTTCGCTGCCTGCATGAGTGCGAGCGCGTCGTCATTGCGCAGTCCGTCGGCGGTTTCCCGGCTGCCCGCCGACACGGGCTTCATGCAGGCGACCGCAAGATCGGCCTTGGTGAGCGAGCGAATGATCGCGTGGGCAACGACGGTCTTGCCGACCGCTGTGTCGGTGCCGGTGACGAATACACCCGTCCCAGGGTCGCGCGTCATTTGCGCCGTCCGATCGCACTCACCGGAATGTGCGCTTCGCCTGCGATGACGGCGGCCCCGGGCGTGTGGGCCGCGCCCCAGGCGCTTGCGTACACGACCTCGAAGCTTGCGGGCAGGACGCCCGCGCGCCTGAGCGGCTCGTAGCTTGCGCGCATTTTGTCCATGCGCCCGCGTCCGGTGAGGCCGCGTGGGCGCCCGCGGGTTGCGTTCCTCGCGCCGATGGCTTTCAGAGCGCGCATGAGCGCGAACGTGTCGGCGTAGCCGATTTCCACGCGCTCGACATCGAGCACGGGCTCATCGAAGCCGGCGCGCACGAGCGCATCGCCGACGTCATGCAGATCGAGGAAGCGGTTGACGTGACTGAAGTCATCCGCGGCGGCCCAGGCGGCGCGCAGCTCCTTCAGTGTGTCGGGACCGAAGCTTGTGAAGACAAAGAGCCCCCCGGGCTTCAACACCCGCCGCACTTCGGCAAGCGGCGGCAGCAGGTCGCTGCACCATTGCAGCATGAGGTTGCTGAACACGAGGTCGACACTCGCAGTCGAAAGCGGCAAGCGCGCCGCATCGGCCTGGAGTCGCTCGAAGCGCCTGAAGAGGCCGCTCTTGCGGCGCGCCTCGCGCAGCATCCCGGGCGCACTGTCGAGCGCGATGACGAGCGCGCCACGATAGGCGCTCTTCAGTGCGCGTGCCGCTTCCCCGGTGCCGGCCCCGAGATCGAGCACCACCGCCGGCTCAAGCTTGAAAAAGCTGACGCGTTCCAGGAGTTCCTGCCGCACCCGGGTTTGCAGGGCCGCGGCGCCATCGTAGGACAGGCTCGCCGCATCGAAGGACGCGCGTACGCGCGTTTCATCGAGGCGCGAGAGGTCGCCGTGACCGGGCGTGCTCACGGCACGGGCGCCCGGCAGATGCGGCCGAGAGCTTCTGCCAGCGCATCCACCTGAGCTTCGGTGTGGGCGGCGGAGAGCGCAACGCGCAGGCGCGCGCTGCCGCGCGCCACCGTCGGCGGCCGGATGGCCGCGACCCAGAAACCTTCCGCCAGCAACGCATCCTGAGCCGCGAGCACCTGGGATGCGGTGCCCAACACCAGCGGCTGGATCGGTGTCGCGGAGGCGATGATCGGCAGCTGCAGCGCGCGCGCCGCGGCGCTGAAGCGGCGCACCAGCATCAGCACCCGTTCGCGGCGCCAGGATTCGCGCATCGCGATGGCAAGCGACGCGCGCGTCGCCGCAGCCACCGCCTGCGGCAGCGCGGTCGTATAGACATAAGGCCGCGCTTTCTGCAGCAGAAATTCGATGAGATCCGCTGGCCCCGCGGCAAAGGCGCCAAAGCTGCCGAAGGCCTTGCCGAGTGTGCCCACGAGAAGTGGCACGGCCGCCTCGTCGAGCCCGAAATGCTCGAGCGTGCCGCGGCCGGTTGCGCCCAAGACCCCCAGGCCGTGCGCATCGTCGACGAGGAGCCACGCGCCGTGCGCGCTGCAGGCGCGCGCCAGGGCCGGCAGCGGCGCGCAATCCCCATCCATGCTGAAGACGCCGTCGGTTGCGAGGAGCGCCGCGCCACCCGTATTGGCCGCGAGTGCCCGTTCGGCCGCCCCGGCGTCCGCGTGGGCGTAGCGCTTCAGGCGCGCGCCGGCCAGGAGCGCGCCGTCAATCAGCGAGGCGTGATTCAAGCGGTCGAGCAGCGCAAGCTCGCCGCGGCCGACGAGCGCTGCGATCACGGCAAGATTCGCCATGTAGCCGGTGGAAAAGAGGAGCGCGCGCTCGCGCTGCGTGAACGCGGCGAGTTCCTCTTCGAGCTTGCCGTGCTCGATCCCATGGCCACTCACGAGGTGCGATGCGCCTGCGCCTGCCCCCTGGCGATGCGCAGCCTCCGCCATCGCCCCGGCGACGGAGGGGTGGCGCGCCAGGCCCAGGTAATCGTTGCTGCAGAAATCGACCGCGCGGCGTCCGTCGATGCTGACGCGCGGCCATTCGCTCGCGGCGTCGCCGGTCGTGAGCGTAATCCGCCGCCTTCTTAAGAGCCCGCGATCCAGCTCCGCGAGCGCGCCCTTAAGCGCTTGCGCGTCGCGCTTCATGATCGCCGGTGTTCACTCCCAGCCGCGCGAACAGGCGCCGATCGCGCTCGACATCCGGGTTGCCGGTGGTCAGGAGCTTCTCGCCGTAGAAAATCGAGTTGGCCCCGGCGAGAAAACACAGCGCCTGCAGCTCATCGCTCATCTGGCTGCGGCCGGCGGACAGACGCACCTGCGCACGCGGCATGAGAAGCCGCGCGACCGCGATGGTGCGCACGAAATCGAACGGGTCGACGCTGGCGCTGTCTGCCAGCGGAGTACCGGGAACCGGCACGAGCTGATTGATGGGCACGCTCTCGGGGTGTTCGGGCAGGTTCGCAAGCGTGAGGAGGAGCTGCGCGCGGTCGCCCATCGATTCGCCCATCCCGATGATGCCGCCGCAGCAGACCTTGAGGCCCGCTGCGCGCACCGCGGCGAGCGTATCGAGCCGGTCCTGGTAGCTGTGCGTGGAGATGATCTGCGGATAGAACTCGGCCGAGGTATCAAGATTATGGTTGTAGAAATCGAGCCCCGCGCCGGCGAGCAGCTCGGCCTGCCGCGGAGTGAGCATGCCGACCGTCGCGCAGGTCTCAAGGCCGAGCTCGCGCACCGCGCGGATCATCTCGATGATGAGTGCCAGGTCCTTATTTTTCGGCGAGCGGTAAGCCGCTCCCATGCAAAAGCGCGTGGCGCCGCTCGCCTTCGCGCGCACCGCAGCGTCGCGCACAGTGGCAAGATCCAGGAGCGCCTCGCGCGTCACGGCCGTCTCATAGCGCACGCTCTGCGGACAATAGGCGCAGTCCTCCGGGCAGGCGCCCGTCTTGATCGACAGGAGCGTGCTCATCTGCACGGTATTCGGCTCGTGGTGCGACCGATGCACGCGCTGCGCGTGAAACACAAGGTCGGCGAACGGCGCTGTAA
>Ga0302326_10018323_pt1 | contig 14522 bp, 15 predicted proteins | sample Palsa_T0_3_FD_202264 | JGI IMG/M metagenome (GOLD analysis project Ga0302326, IMG submission 202264) | Peat permafrost microbial communities from Stordalen Mire near Abisko, Sweden - Palsa_T0_3 | ecosystem: Environmental > Terrestrial > Soil > Palsa > Peat permafrost | place: Sweden: Abisko... | reverse complement strand
GAAAAGCACACCTGGTCACGAATGAACGCGGATGAACCCGGATCGCTGCGGAGCGTTAGCGGTGTTCGAGATTATCCAGCCGGTCGCCATGATCGTCGATCCGCTGGTCGTGGATCTCCAAAATGCGGCCGAGCCGGTTCATGGTGTCCATTAATTGCGCGAGGCGTTCCTCATTGGCGCGGAACCGCTCCTCGTATTCCTTGCTGGCGTCCATGTGCATTCGCGACCACAACTCCAAGGACTGCGTCAGGGCCTCCAGCCGCTCATCGATGGTCATGCCCTCAGTATACGCCCCTTGTATAAACCGCATAGAATTGTCTGGTGGCACGCAAGGTTTCGCCTCTCGAAGCACAGCTTGACCGGCTGGCAGAGTTGCGCCGCCAGACGCCTTCGCCGGAAGGCAGTGCAGAAGTCGCCAGATGTCTCGGCAGCAAGATGAATCTGGTGGCGGCCAAGGCGGCGCGCATCGCCGGGGAGTGGCAGGCCGCGGAATTGGCGCCGGATCTGGTGGCGGCCTTCGAGCGATTTCTGATCAAGCCGGAAACCACCGACAGACGCTGCGAAGCCAAAATCGAAATCCTCAAGGCTTTGTGCAAGCTGGAGCACCCGGCGCCGGGTGTTTTTCGCCGAGGCCTGCTGCATGTCCAAATGGAGGCCTCCTACGGCCCCGCAGTGGATACGGCCGCCGAAGTGCGCGCGCTGAGCGCCATGGGTCTGGCGCAGACCGATTATTCGGAGGCATTGGAGGAGATCCTGCCGCTGCTGCTCGATGGCGAGCGCGACGCCCGCATCGGCGCGGTGCGCGCCATCGCCGCATCGGGACTGGCCGGCGACACGCTGCTGCTACGGCTGAAGGCGCTCAGCGGCGACGAACCGGAAGTGGTCGGGGAATGCCTGGCGGGATTATTGCGCGCGGAGCCCGCGAAATCGGTGGACTTCGTGGCGAAGTTTCTGGATGGCCGCGAAGAGGCTGTCGCGGAGGCTGCGGCGCTGGCGCTGGGCGACTCGCGCATCGAGAGCGCTTTTGCGGTCCTGCGACAGGTTTTCGAGCGGACCCGCAGTCGCGCACTGCGCCGCACGCTGCTGCTCGGAATCGCGTTGTTGCGCCGGGAAAACGCGCTTGATTATCTGCTGGACCTGGTGCAGAATGCCGAAGAACAGACGTCGGTCGATGCGGTGGCCGCGCTGGCCATGTACGAACAGGACCCCAATTTACAGGAGAGACTCGACCGGGCGCGCCGGGCCCGGATCGCAAAAGGATAAAACATAACATATGGATTTGATCGCGGTGATCGTGGTGTCGGTCTTGTTTCACACGTACACGTTGCGCAGTCGAGAAGGCTAGCCGAGGACGCCCCAGCGGAATTATTAGCATGGTATACTCGCATTGCTTTCAGCACTGAGGATGGAGGAAACGATGAGGAATCCGTTCGTAATGGTACTTTTCGCGGCCGCCATGTATGGGCAGCCGATCTTCACAACTTTTGACGCACCCGGCGCAGGTACCGGGGACCATCAGGGCACCTTCGCCGTCAGCATGAACGGGGGCGGCACAATTACGGGCACGTCCCTCGGGGCCACTCAGACGGGTTTCGTTCGCGACCCGGATGGGACGATGACTTCTTTCAATCCTCCTAATGCGACATATACTACTCCCACCAGCATTAACGACTCGGGAGTGATCACGGGATACTACAATAATGCGGGAGTGACTACGAGCTTCGTGCGTTCTTCCGACGGGACCATAACCAGTTTCACAGTGCCGAACGAGTCCATCACTGAGGCCCTTTCCATCAACTCGACGGGAGTGGTGGTCGGTTGGGATCAAAGCGGGTTGGGGCACGGCTTCATGCGTGCAGTGGATGGGTCCATCACGTCTATCGACGTGGCCGGCGCCCAAAGCACCTATGCGACCGCCATTAACGATGCGGGCCTTATCGCCGGCGACTACACCGACGTCAATAACGTTTTTCACGGGTTTGTGCTCTTTACAGACGGGACGATCACAACGTTCGACGCTCCGGGCGCGGGCAGCGGATATGGGCAGGGAACTTTCCCCAATGGCATCAACAACGGCAGCGCCGTCACAGGATGCGATTCCGACTCTGCCGGCAAGGCGCATGGATTTGTGAGCATTGGCTTTAACCTCCGCACTTCGTTCCCATGGTCTTCGGATGGACCAGTAACTAGTTTCGTTGTGGCTGGTGCGGTAGCTACTAATCCATATAGCATCAACGACCACGCCGACGTAGTCGGAGATTTCAAAAGCGCCACCGGAGTGTTTGGGGGCTTTCTATGGTACTCCCCTGGCTACATTGAGACGGCTAGCGCTCCGGGTGCAGGCACACTAAGCGGCCAGGGCACTTTTCCCATGAGCATCAACTATGCTCGGAGTATTGCCGGATACTACATCGATTCGAGCGGCGTGGCTCACGGTTTCGTGGGGAGCCGGTGATTGTGGGGCGGCGAGTCATGACCGCAGCCGGTTTGCGCAGCCGGTGAGACTGGTGGCCCGGGCGTATGCTATATCGTTTCAAACCCAGACAACGGAGGAAGACAATGAAGGAAATGTCCGTGATCGTACTTTTCGCCCCGCTATGTGCGCGCAACCGGTCTACACAACTTTTGACGCACCCGGAGCGGGCACCACATCGGGCGCAGGGACATTCGCCACCAACATAAACGGCGGCGGAACAATCGTAGGCTATACGACGGGGATGAGCGACAGCGGCAGTTTCGTTCGCGATCCGGACGGGACATTCACCTCCTTCAATCCTCCCGGCGCGACGGCGGGCAGCACTGCCGCCGCCATCAACAACGCCGGAGACGTTGCAGGGAATTACTACAACGGGGACCATATAGGAGCTTCGTGCGCGCGACGGATGGCACCATAACCACCTTCATGGTGTCCGGTGCGTTCACAACCATGGCGCTTAGCATCAACCAAGGGGGCGTGGTGGTTGGCTGGTATAACGACGGGGGCGGGCCATACCACGGCTTCATGCGAGCCGCGGATGGCACCATCACGGCGATCGATGTTGCAGGCGCTGGTACTGGCGTGGGCCAAGGTACCTTTGCGATGGGTATCAACGATGCGGGAGTGGTGGCTGGTTATTACACCGACTCAAGCGGTGCGACGCACGGGTTTGTGATGGCTGCGAGCGGCGCCGTTACTACTTTCGACGTTCCGGGCGCTGGCCAAACCTTGATGGCGAGCATCGGCCAGACGGGCGTGGTCACCGGAAATTGGGTTAGCGCCAGTGGTGGCGGGGCGCAGGGATTCGTGCGCTCCGCGGACGGAACAATAAGTACCTTCGATGTGTCCGGTGCGACCAACAACTTTCCATTCAGTGTCAACCCGGAGGGCGCGGTGGCCGGATATTGCTATCTGGACGGCCAGCCAGTGGGCTTTGTACGGTCTGTTGCTGGTGCGATTAGCGCGCTTCAGGCTCCTGGTGCATTCGGGACTTACGCGAACAGCATGAACGTAACCCCGAGTATCGCGGGATATTACTTTGATTCGAAGCATGTGGCGCACGGCTTCGTAGCGATCAAGTAGAATCGCCGCCATGCGAACTTCGATCTCTTAGGCGGCCAGAGCCGGCTGAAAAGCCGGCTGCGGGCAGAATTGCCCGCCCTACGGTGCAAAAATAAGTTCACACCGACCGCCAGTAAATGAAGCGGGCGATAAACAGCAGCGTGAGCGCGTAAACCAGCCAGTTGACTTCGCGGAACTTGCCGCGTGCGATCTTCAGCAACGTGTACGCGATGAAGCCGAACGCCAGGCCGTTGGCGATGCTGTAGGTCAGCGGTATGGCGAGCATGGTGAGGAAACCCGGAATGGAGACTTCGGGATTTTTCCAGTCTACTTCGCCGATGGCCGTCATCATCAGACTGCCCACTACGATCAGGGCCGGCGCGGTGGCCGCCGCGGGAATGGCGCCTACTACCGGCGCTACGAAAAGGGCTACCACGAACAGCGCGCCGGTCACGATGGCGGTGACACCGCTGCGTCCGCCCGCCGCCACGCCCGCCGCGCTCTCGATATAGCTCACCACGGTGGAAGTACCGGTGAGCGCGCCGACAATGGTGGCCGAAGCATCCGCATAAAGGATGCGATCCACGCGCGGGATCACATTGGCATGGTTGAAGAGGCCTGCGCGTTTGCCCACGGCGACCAACGTGCCGATGTTGTCGAACATGTCGATAAACAGAAAAACGAAGATGATCTCGAAGAAGCCCAGGCGCAGGGTAGCCGGTATGTCCAACTTCAGCGCGGTCGCGGAAAGATCCAGGAAGCTGTAACTCTGCGGCCTCCACTCGACCAGGCCGGCGGCGATTCCCACCACCGTCGTAAGCAGGATCCCCAGCAGCATGGCCGCGGGCACGCGCCTGACGAGCAGCGCCGAAATCGCCAGCAGACCGAACACGGCCAACAGGGTATGCGGATCGTGCAGGTTGCCTAAAGTCACCAGGGTGGCGGGATGCGGCACGATCAGCCCCGCATTGCGGAATCCGATGAAGGCGATGAACAGGCCCACTCCCGCCGCCACAGCCGCGTACAACTCGAAAGGGATCGCCGCCAGGATCAACTGCCGGATCCCCAGTGCGGTCAGCAGCACGAAGGCCAACCCGGAGATGAATACGGCGCCCAGGGCCGCCTGCCAAGGGACGCCCATGCCCTGCACAACGGTGTAAGTGAAATAGGCGTTCAAACCCATTCCCGGCGCCAGCGCAATCGGGTAGCGCGCCACAATGCCCATCATGAAACTGCCGAATGCCGCCGAAATGCAGGTCGCGGCTGTCACCGCCGCCAAGGGCATGCCAGCCTCGTGCAGGATGGCCGGATTGACGAAGACGATGTAGGCCATGGTGATGAAGGTAGTGAGGCCCGCCAGAATTTCGGTGCGCCAGTTCGTGCCGAGTTTCCGGAATTCGAAGTAATCTTCCAGGCGGGACAGGAGGGGCATCGGCTGACTATAACATCCGCCGCCGGTTTCAGCGGTAGCATGGAGTAAGAGGGATCGAATGTTCACTTGGATCTGCCCGACGTGCGGGCGAGAGGTGCCCCCATCCTACGATAAGTGTCCGGACTGCGCGGCCAGAGGATTATCCGCCGCGCCAGCGGAAGCCGCGGCGCAACAGCCGCCGAGTCCGCAGGCCGTCCCGGTCTACACGCCTCCGCCTGCGGTTCCTCCGCCGGGCCCCGCGCAATACGCCGTCCCACAACCCAGCGCCGGACTGCCCACTTGGCTGCTGTCCATTCTTTTCGCCTTCGCATTTGTAGGGCTGGGAGCGGGCGTTTACTGGCTGGTGCACTATTTCCGAGGCGGTAGCCAGGCGGCCGTGAACGTGCCGGTTGAGACGGCCGCGGTGAAGGGCCCGGCCAAACCGAATCCGCTGCAGAAGTACGTGGAAATCTCGGGCATACGTTTCGTATCCGGACCCAAGGATGCGATCGAAGCGCACTTCGTAGTGATCAACCATTCGGGTGCGGACATTGCCGCGCTTGGCGGCACCGTGAATATCTGGGGACGCACCGCCAAGTCGGAAGAGGAAGCCGCCGGCAGTTTTAATTTTAAGATGGCTTCGCTGGGACCGTTCGAGTCCAAGGAAGCCACGGCCCCGGTCACCACCAAGCTTAAGGTTTACGAGTTGCCGGACTGGCAGAACGTTTCCACGGAAGTGCAGATCACTTCACCGTAGGCGCACCGGTCAGGATACCGGCCAGAGTTTTTTGCCGGTAATCGAAGATCTCCTGCAACTGGCGCCGGACTAATAGCCGGTGCGCGAGCCTGCCCACAAACCCCAGCGGCAGCGCGTAATCCACGCAATCGAAAACCAGCGCGCCATATTCGCTGGGCTTGAAGTCGTGCCGGTGATGCCAATAGGCGTAGGGGCCGGAGGCCTGCTCGTCCACGAAGAAGAATGGCGGCTCGTATTCCGTGATCACCGTTTTCCAATTCATCGGCATACCCAGCCAGCGGATCTGATAGGCGATTTCGGCGCCTTTACGCATGCGGATGGGTTCCGGCGAGGTTATGCGGAAGTTGAGCCAGGGCGGCGTGATGCGCGCCAGGTTGTGCGGATTTTCGAAGAACACGAAGGCTTCCTGGAGCGCAACCGGCACCGACACGGAACACACCAGGCGGTAGGTTTTCATCGCGTTGCACGCTCCACGGCCACGCCGTCTTTCCATACGCCCACGATGTCGCGCGTGGCTTTGATATCGCTCGTGGGATCGCCATTGACCAAAAGGAGATCGGCGCGCTTGCCTGGCGCGATGGCGCCGCGATCGTCCAGGTGGAATGCGCGCGCGGCCGCGGAGGTGGCGCCGGTCAGCGCTCCGGTGGGCGTCAACCCCGCCTCCACCAGGAGTTCCAGTTCGCGATGCTCGGTGGCTCCCGGCGCGGTTCCCGGATTAAGCCCATCGTCGCCCACCAGGATCGGCACGCCGGCCGCCCGCAACTGCTTCACCGCCTCGCGCGCCCCGTCACAGCTCGGCTTGATGGGCAGCGTGAAAGCCTTCTTCAAATTGGCGATGCTGAACGCGTCGAGATAAGGCGCCATATGCGGGTCCGTCAGAAGCGGCTCACCACCGGGCGTTCCGCAGACGCTTTGCAATTTTGTCAGCGTGGGGACGACGAAGGCGTGATGCAATGCCACGAGGCGGGCGAAATCCGGCGGGGACTTAGGCCCGATAAACAGATGCGCCAAGCCGTCGGCGCCCGCGCTTATGGCTTCCTCGGCATCCTGCAACGTGGCGATGTGTACCACTGCCAACTTTCCCCGCTTGTGCGCCGCGGCAATCGCGGCGGTGAGTGCTGCCCTGCTTAAGGTGGGCCGGCGCCCGCCGTACGCGGCGCCATCGTCCAGGATTAGTTTGATGTCATCGGATCCCTCGGCGATGCGCGCATCCACAAATGGCTGGGCCTGCGACGGATCGGTAAGCGTGGGAACCTTGATCGTGCCGGCCGAGAACAGGTGAGCGCGATCCGCGGCCGCCCCGGCGCTCTGCTGTTTGCACATGGCGGCGGAAGGCACGGTTGTGAACATATCCAGCACGGTGGTCACGCCGAACGGGCGCTGCGGTTTGAGAGCGGGCCGCATCCACACATGCGCGTGCGCATCGATCAAACCAGGAAGCCGCGTTTTGCCGCGGCCGTCGGTGGTCTGCGCGGCGGCCGGAACAGAGATGTTCGGACCGAGGGCCTCGATCAAGCCGTCGCGCACCAGCACATCGGCCTCGGGGGCCATCCGGGCACCGTCGAAAACGCGGGCGGTTTGAAACACCAGCGGCGCGGCGGCGGGCAGGACCGAAACAAGCGAGGTCCACAATCCGAGCGTGAGAAGTGTCCCGCGGAACGGCATGCTATGCTACCAGCTTAACCTAGCCTGTGGCCTCCAAAGTGAAACGTCCGAAGACCGCCGCCGAGCGGCGCGCGCGCGTGGACCAGATCCTGCGCGGGCTCGACCAGATGTATCCCAACGCGACCTGTGCGCTCCATCACCGCGACCCGTGGGAACTGCTGGTGGCCACCATTCTCTCGGCGCAGTGTACCGACAGGCGGGTGAACGAGGTGACCCCCGGTTTGTTCGCCAAGTATCCGACCCCGCGCGATTTCGCCGCGGTGCGCCCGGAGGTGCTGGCGCAGGATATTCGCAGCACGGGCTTCTTCAATAACAAGGCGAAGTCCATCGTGGGCGCGGCACAGAAGGTAATACGCGAATTCGGCGGCCAGGTTCCCAAAACCATGGAGGAGATGCTCACCATTCCGGGCGCGGCCCGCAAGACCGCCAACGTGGTGCTGGGCACAGCGTACGGGATCGCAGTGGGCGTGGTGGTGGATACGCACGTGCAACGCGTTTCCCGCCGCCTGGATTTGACCAAACAAACCGACCCGGGCAAGATCGAGCAGGACTTGATGAAGATCGTGCCGCAAGACCGATGGATCCTTTTCTCACATCAGATCATCCACCACGGCCGCGCGCTCTGCCAGGCGCGTAAGCCGCGCTGCAGCGAGTGTCTGCTCGACTCGCTCTGCTACGCCAAAGATAAGACTACCGATTAACGTTTACTATCTCTTTACAATTCATTGTTACACCTGCCAACGCGCCGCTACGTAGATAACAGTGGAGGGTAAAGAATGAGGCAAACGATCCTCAACAAGTTACTGATCGCCGCTGTTCTCGGTTTGGGGATTGCCGGGGCGGCTACCAACGACACCGCCAGCGCCCCGGACGCCGACATCGCCCAGAAGTTGACGCACGAAATTCGCATGTATTCACGTTACAGCATCTTCGATAACATCAGCTTTTTGGTGGACGAAGGCAGAGTAGAACTGGTCGGGGCAGTGAGCGAACCTTACAAGAAGAGCGACCTCGGGCGCATCGCCCAGCACGTGCCGGGCGTTACCAGCTTGAGCAACGATTTGAAGGTTCTGCCGCTGTCTCCCATGGATAGCCGGTTGCGCCTGCAGGTAGCGCGCGCCATTTACCGAGACCCGGTATTGTCGCGTTACAGTATGGAGGCCTTGCCGCCGATCCACATCATCGTGGACAACGGGCATGTGACTCTGGAAGGCGTGGTCGGCACCGACATGGAGAAAAACGTGGCCGGGCTGCGCGCCTCCGGAGTGGGCCTAAGCTTCGGCCCGATCGTGAATAACCTGCACGTGGAAAACCCCGCACACAAGAGCTAAGACGGATTCAGGGCAGGCCGGGCGGCCTGTCCTGCAATTCCCGCCGCCAAGTCCTGCATGCGCCGGCTAAGAGCAGCCAGCTTTTCCGCGCCATGTTGGCGCGAGATCGAGGCTATTGTCTCGATAAGCGCGAGCTTCGCTCGCGGGGAAGCCGGCTGAAAGCCGGCTGCGGGCATGATTGCCCGCCCTCCGGCCAAATGTGCAAACTTCACCAACTCTTGCGACGACACCGTTGTCATTTCGGGAACTACCGACGCGCCGTCGGTGCTGTATCCGGGAGGTCTGGGCACCGTCTAGCCTACCAAGATGTATTCCGATAGAAACTGCTGGTCGGCCTTGCCGAGCGGCACGGTATTGTAACTCGGAAGTGGAACTCTTACTCGCGCAAGGCGGGCTGGTCGTTGCGATTGAAACGAGGCAAGCGGACCATTCTGTATCTGTCGCCGTGCCGCGGCTGCTTCCGGGCGTCGTTCGCTCTGGGCGATAAGACAGTGCAGGCTGCACGCCAGTGTGGGCTTCCCCAGCGCGTGACGCAGATCATCTACGGAGCCAAACGTTGCGCGGAGGGAACCGGTGTCCGCATTGAGGTGAAGCGGCCCGCGGACGTACCGGTGGTGATGAAGCTGGCGGCGATCAAGCTGGCGAACCGATCCACACGAACTGTGATAAAGTCGGGCCTTGCATGACACTGAATGGGTACTTGGTGAAAAGCACCATCGTGGCGGCCCTCGGCGGGTTGCTGTTTGGATTCGACACCGTTGTCATTTCGGGGACCACCGATGCCTTAACGAAAACCTTCCACCTGTCGCCGTGGTACCTGGGGGTCACAGTTTTCAGCGCATTGTGCGGAACGGTTTTGGGCGCCATGTTCGCAGGCATTCCCGGCGACCGCTGGGGCCGGCGCGACAGCCTGCGCGCGATGGCGGTGCTATATCTGATTAGCGCTCTCGGATGCGCGTTCGCCTGGGACTGGTATTCGCTGATCGCTTTCCGGGTGATCGGTGGCCTTGGTATCGGCGGATCGTCGGTGCTAGGTCCCATGTACATCGCTGAAATCGCGCCGGCCAAGTGGCGCGGACGGTTGGTCGGCCTGTTCCAGTTTAATGTAGTCTTCGGGATTCTACTGGCCTACCTGTCGAATTACCTGATTGGGCTGGCGAAGTTCGGCGCCGCGGAGTGGCGCTGGATGCTAGGCGTCTCGGCGATTCCTGCCGCCGGATTCCTGCTGCTGCTGTTTGGGATTCCACGCAGTCCCCGCTGGCTGGTGAAAAAGCGGCACATAGCCGAAGCGCGCGAGGTGCTGCGCCTTACCGGCGAGGAGGATTACGAGGCGGAACTGCAGGATATCGTGGCGTCCATCGACGCCGAGCACGGGCATGAGGACGAGCCTCTGTTCACCAGGAAGTATCGCGTGCCCATTTTCCTGGCGGTCACCATTGGTTTGTTCAACCAACTCTCGGGCATCAACGCGATACTGTACTATTCCAGCTACATCTTCCTGCAAGCGGGGTTCAGCAAGGATTCGGGCAACCTGCAGTCCGTGGCCATAGGAGCCACGAACCTGCTGTTTACGATCATTGCCATGTCGGTTATCGATCGCATTGGACGCAAGACTCTGCTGCTGGTGGGATCGGTAGGCTTGACGATTTCGCTGGCGGGAGTCGCGACCGTTTTTGCCCTGCATCGCTATGAGGGGATGTTGGTGTGGCTGCTGATTTTCTTCATCGCCTCCTTTGCTTTTTCGCAGGGGGCGGTGATCTGGGTGTATCTGAGCGAAGTGTTTCCCAACCGCGTGCGCGCGAAGGGCCAAAGCTTGGGCAGTCTGAGCCACTGGCTGATGAATGCCCTGATTTCGCTTACCTTTCCGTTGGTGGCGAGCGTTTCGCGCGCGGCTCCTTTCGCCTTTTTTGCCACCATGATGGTGGTGCAGTTCTTCGTGGTGTTGTTCATTTATCCCGAAACCAAGGGCGTGACGCTGGAGCAGATGCAGAAGAAGATGGGGATTGCGTGATGAGAAAAGTATTGTTCGGCTTCGTACTGTGTTTGGTTGTGTTGCTGGTTGGCGCACTGCTGTACTTCGGATTGGGCCTGGCGCCGGTGGCGACCTCCGCTCCGCCCATGCCGTTCGAAAGCCTCCTGGCGGGAATGGCGCTGCATGCGCGGATTTCCAAGGAGATGCGCTCACAGGCGCCCATTCCGGCGGATGAAGCCAACCTGCTGGCCGGCGCGCGGGTCTATCGTGAGCAGTGCGCCGTGTGCCATGGCTTGAGCGGCCAGCCGGAGACAGCCATCGCAAAGGGTATGTTTCCCCGACCGCCGCAGCTCTTCGTCCACGGGGTAACGGACGATCCGCCGGGCGAGACATACTGGAAAGCCGCGAACGGAATCCGCCTGACTGGCATGCCGGGCTACAAGGGATCGTTGACCGACACGCAGATCTGGCAGGTGAGCCTCATGCTGGCAAACGCGGACAAGCTGCCAGCCAGTGCGAAGGCGGCTCTTGGGGAGGCAAAATGATGGGCCACGAATGAACACGGATAAACACGAATAAAACCGAAAAGCCCGACCCTGATCTTTATTCGTGCTCATTCGTGGCCAGTTCTTTTGCCGCCTATAATAGAGAAAGTGCGATTTCTTCCGGCGCTGTTTCTGCTCTCCGCGATCGCTTTCGGCGATGTGCGCAATTGCTCGTGCGATGTGACTTCGCCCGAGAGCATGGCCAAGCGCGAATGCGGCTTATGCCGCGAAGCCGAGAAGCAGCCGCAAGATGCGCTGGTTTTCTTCCTGAAAGACATTAATCCCAACAAGCCCAATCGTTGGCTGGCGCTGCCCCGATCGCACACGCACGCACTGGCGGATTTGACTCCAGCGCAGCGGCTCGCTTTTTGGAGCGGCGCTATTCAAAAAGCCAGGGAACTGTGGGGCGACCAATGGGGGTTGGCCGTGAACAGCGACGCGCGGCGATCCCAATGCCACATGCACGCGCACATTGGCAAACTGTCGGACGATGCGGAGACTCCGGACTTCCTGCTGGTAGATGGCCCCGCCGATATTCCCGTACCGAAAAACGGCAGCGGCATGCTGATTCATCCGGTGAACGGGAAACTGCACGTGCACCTGGGCGAGGATGCTCCGGAAACGCTGCTCGAGAGGTAGGACGATGCTGCTTGAAATCGCGAAGTTGCCGACGGCGGAGAATTCCGCCATCCAGTTGCATGCCACTGACAATATCGCGGTGGCGCGCGTGCCGCTTTCCGCGGGGACGGAATTGAAGGTGGGCGGGCGGGTGGTGGTGGCGCACGAATTTATCCCCGCCGGGCACAAGATCGCACTGGGTTTGATTCCGCGTGGCGAGGTCGTGCGGCGCTATGGACAGATCATCGGGCGCGCCAAGCACACCATCGAGCCGGGCCATCACGTACACACGCACAACTTGGCATTTGAGGAATTGCACTTCGACTACGAATTCCCCGCGGGCGAGACGGCGCTGCCGGCGCGGCTGCCGGCCCCAACCTTTATGGGCTATCCGCGCGAGGGTGGGTCGGTGGGCACGCGCAACTATATCGCCGTGGTGGCGGCCAGCAACTGCGCGGCGCACACTGCCGAAACGATCGCGCGCAGCTTCGATGGCGAGCAGTTGCCAGCCAACGTGGATGGCGTGGTGGCGTTCCCGCACGGGGAAGGCTGCGGGCACACCATCGGTCCGGATACCGAGCAACTGCGGCGTACGCTGGCCGGGGTGCTGGCGCACCCCAACGTCTCGGCGGCCGTGATTCTGGGCTTGGGATGCGAGGTGAACCAAATCGACCATTATCTTGGCCCCAACGCGCCGCGCAGCAGCCGGCTGGTGGGCATGACGCTGCAATCGAGTGGCGGCACGCGCGGGGCGGTGGCTGCGGCGCGGGCGGAAATTACGCGAATGATGGAGCAGGGCGCGGCTGAAGAACGCGTGGAAGTGCCGGCTTCGCGCATCGTGCTGGGGCTGAATTGCGGCGGTTCGGATTCATTTTCCGGCATCACGGCGAATCCGGCGCTGGGGGTGTGCTCGGATATGCTGGCGGCCATCGGGGCCTCGGCGGTGCTGGCGGAAACCACCGAGATCTTCGGTGCCGAACACCTGTTGGTGCGGCGCGCGCGCAACCGGCAAGTAGCTGAAAAACTATTGAGTTTCGTGCAAGGTTACAAGCAATACTTGAGCCGTTTCGCGGGCAGCTTCGACGATAATCCGTCGCCCGGCAACAAGGAAGGCGGGTTGACGAATATCCTGGAGAAATCGCTGGGGGCGGTGGCCAAGGCGGGCACCTCTCCGCTGACCGACGCGGTGGATTACGCCGAAGCCGTGCGCACGCCGGGGTTCGTCTTCATGAACACACCGGGCTACGATCCGGTGTCGCTGACCGGCTTGGCGGCGGGCGGTTGCAACCTGATCGCGTTCACCACAGGCCGCGGGAGCGCCATCGGGTTTCCTTCGGTGCCGGTGCTGAAGATCGCCAGCAACAGCAACACGTACCGGCGCATGCAGGACAACATGGACATCAACGCCGGGGCGATTGCGGATGGGGACAAGAGCGTGGCGGAGGTGGGGCGGGAGATCTTCGACATGCTGCTACGGGTGGCATCCGGGGAGCGGACTTGCGCGGAGCGGCTGGGGCATCACGAGTTCGTGCCGTGGCGGATTGGGCCGGTGCTGTAGGGGTTGGCAGGACTATCCGTGTTTCAGATCTGCCGTTAAGCAAGTCCATGGCAGGCTGCGGTTGCGAAACGCGGCGCAACCCTTTATCTTTAGATTTCCTTATGCAGAAAACCCCCATCACCGTGGCGCATGGCGACGGTATCGGTCCCGAGATCATGGCGGCGACCTTGCAGATCCTGGAGGCCGCCGGCGCCGCCCTGGAGATCGAGACCATTGAGATCGGCGAAAAAGTCTACCTGCGCGGCAACACCGCGGGTATCGATCCCAGCGCTTGGGACTCCTTGCGACGCACCAAAGTTTTCCTGAAAGCCCCCATCACCACGCCGCAGGGGGGAGGCTTCAAGAGCCTCAACGTGACGGCCCGCAAGACGCTGGGGCTGTACGCCAATGTGCGGCCGTGCGTCTCGTATCATCCGTTCATCGACACGCTGCATCCCGGCATGGACTTGGTGATCGTGCGCGAGAACGAAGAGGATTGCTACGCGGGCATCGAGTATCAGCTCAGCCCGGGCGCCATGCAGTGCCTGAAACTCATCACGCGGCCGGGCTGCGAGAAGATCGTGCGGTATGCCTTCGAATATGCCCGCCGCCACGGCCGCAAGAAGGTGACCTGTTTCACCAAAGACAACATCATGAAGATGACCGACGGTCTCTTCCACAAGGTCTTTGACGAGATCGCCGTGCAGTACCCGGAAATCCCGAACGAGCACTGGATCGTGGACATCGGCGCGGCGAAGATGGCGGATACGCCGGAAGCGTTCGACGTGATCGTGATGCCGAACCTGTACGGCGACATTCTGTCCGACGTGGCCGCGCAAATCGCGGGATCGGTAGGGATCGCGGGGTCGGCGAATATCGGCGACCATTGCGCCATGTTCGAGGCGATTCATGGGTCGGCGCCGCGGCGCGCGAATCAGAACCTGGCGAACCCTTCCGGGTTGTTGCTGGGCGGCGTGCTGATGCTGGTGCACATTAATCAACCCGAAGTTGCCGCCAATGTGCACAACGCCTGGCTGCGCACCATTGAAGACGGTGTGCACACCTACGACATTTTCACGGAAGGATCGAGCAAGGAGAAAGTGGGCACCAGGGAATTCGCCGCCGCGGTGGTGGCGCGGCTGGGAAAG
>Ga0302326_10018322_pt1 | contig 14522 bp, 6 predicted proteins | sample Palsa_T0_3_FD_202264 | JGI IMG/M metagenome (GOLD analysis project Ga0302326, IMG submission 202264) | Peat permafrost microbial communities from Stordalen Mire near Abisko, Sweden - Palsa_T0_3 | ecosystem: Environmental > Terrestrial > Soil > Palsa > Peat permafrost | place: Sweden: Abisko... | reverse complement strand
GAGAGCCGCGTTGTGTCCGAACACGGCGTCCTGCAGGACTGGCTTGCGCGAGCGGACGGCCTCGAAGAAATTCCACATGTGGGGACGCAAATCGTCATAGTCGTTTCCCTTAAAGACCAGGCTCTCGGGCGCCGGTTCCCGGCCCGGTTTAGGATCGTGTTCCTCATGCCACTGCGCGAGATAAGGTGTTCTTAGCCGGGCAGGAAAAGAACCGGAATAATAACTGGGGGAGAGATCCACACCCGGTTGCGGCGAATAGCTCAGCCCAAACTCGGTAAGCTCGATGATTCCCTTGGAGCCCATAAAGCGCGTGACCTCGGAAGTTTCCGTGTCCAGGCTCAGGCGCATGTAGACAGGGACATTCGCGTACTCGAAAAGTACGGCATGCACATCGGGCATATTGCGTCCGTCCTTCCAGCGGTAAATACCTCCGAACGCCGAGACACGCTTGGGTATCTCATTGATCCCGAGAACCTTCTGCATTCCGCTGATCAGATGCACGAGCAAGTCACCGGCAACCCCCGTCCCATATTCCTTCCAGCAGCGCCAACGGGCAAAAGCGAGCGGGTCGAAAGGCTTTTTCGGCGCGGTTCCGAGCCAGGTATCCCAATCCAGGTTTTCTGGCGACAGGTCCGGAGGCGGCGGATATTCCCACGCTCCAGTGGGATCGTTACGTCCCAAGGTCGCTTCCACCAGGCTCAATGCGCCGATCGCACCCTGGTCATAGAGCTCTTTCGCTTTGGCGCATAGGACCGAACTCGTCCGTTGCGCGCCGACCATGACAATCCGGTCAGACTTTTTCGCCGCTTGGACCAGAGCCAAACCATCCGCTGGAGTATGCGAAAACGGTTTCTCGCAATACACATCCTTACCGGCCGCCACCGCGTCGACGACGATCTGCTTGTGCCAGTGGTCCGGCACCGCAACGATGATCGCGTCGATCTCTTTGTTGTCGAGTAGTTCCTTGTAGCGGCGCGTGGTTGGGATCGGCTTGCCTACGATTTCCCGGGCCAGTTCGTGGCGGCCATCGTAAAGATCGCAAGCCGCTGCGCACTCCACTCCCGGAAGCTGAATCGCCGTCGTAAGCAGGTTGTTGCCTTCCATCCCTACGCCGACGATCCCAAAACGAACGCGGTCACTGGCGGCAACCTGAGGAGACGCAAACAGCGGTTCGGAACTCAGTAATATGGCGTTTGCCGCGAGCGAAGCACCTGCCGCTCCGGCGGTTGTTTGTAAGAACTCACGGCGCGAGAACTGATACTTTTTCATCCTGTGACCTCCTGGGGACCGCCTGTGGCAGATCGCAACTCGAAACGATGTGCCGAGTGCAAGCAACTAGGGAGCAAATCCGGTGCTCAGAAACCGGCTTCACGGAGTGGACCGCGTTATTTTATCGGTGAGCTCAATCTGCGCCGAAGAACCTCCGACGTACACGTTGAAGTCCGCGGCGTCCACCGTCCAATCGTGCTTCTGGATGTTGTAGTAGGCGAAAGCCCTGCGATCGAGCGTAAGCGAAACATGCCGGCTTTCGCCTGCATTCAATTGCACCTTCGCGAATGCCTTCAGTTCCTTCACCGGCCGGGGAACAATGGAATGCGGTTCGCCTACATACACTTCGGCAACTTCGGCAGCGGCGCGATGGCCGGTGTTGGTCACGTCGAAACTGACGCTGACCCGCTGATCTCCCGACGCGGCGGCCGGAGTGACCGAAAGATTCTTGTAGGCGAAGGTCGTGTATGAGAGTCCGTAGCCGAAAGGGAACTGCGGCTTGACGGAGGCTCGGTCGAAGTGACGGTATCCGATGAACAGACCCTCCTTGTATTCGGTTCTTTTGTCCCCCGCTTTCGGATAGTAGTTGTCGTGCGCGGGATTGTCTTCCCAGCGACGCTCAAATGTGACGGGCAATTTGCCCGACGGGCTGTACTCGCCAAAGAGCAATTGCGCCAGGGCTGTTCCTTGCGCCTGGCCCGCATACCACGATTCGAAAAGTACGGGAACATGGTCAAGCCATGCATTCATATCGACCGCGCCGCCGGAAGTAATTGCCACGATCGTGTTCTTATTAGCGGCGGAAATCTGTTCAATAAGTTCATCCTGCGCCGGGGGAAGCTGAAAGGTGCGGTCCGCGCCCTCGCTCTCGCTCTCGGGATCGAAGCCCGCCGCCAGCACCACCGCGTCCACTTTGGACGCCAGCGCTTTCGCCGTGGCGCTTACAACTTTTTCCGGACGCACGATGCCAACCCTCACGATCGGGCCGCCCCAACTCCAATGCACGGTGTATTCAAAACGAATCTTGTGCGGACCTGCCGCGAGCGGCAAGCGTATCTGGTTGACCTGCGCGCGGGCGAGTTCCCAGGTGTCGATGACCAGCTTATCGTCGAGGTATAGCCTGTAGCCGCCGCCTTCGCCCGGGCCTTGCACGAAAAAGAGGTGTTCTCCGGGATCGCTGGGTGTGAAGTATCCCGACCATCGCGCCGACACTTCATTCTGATTGACGCCATCGCCAAGAGAGCGTTCGGCGTTGATGTGCCGATCGATACGATGAACCGAGGGCTCGCCACTTAGCTTGGCATTGTTGAAGGCCTCGAGTTTAATACCCGGTTCTTTGCCGGCCGCGTCGATCGAGAAGGACGTGGCATCGGCCAGTTCCCCGAGAGATGGAACTCCGCGCGCGTAGTAGACCGTCGCGCCGCTACCGAGATAGTCCCCGATACCTTGCAGATAACTCACCGCCCCAAACGGACGCACACCCGCGCTGCCGCCGCCGACTACTTGGGCGGGATACGCGTCCGGTCCGATGACAGCGATGGTTTTGATTTTCGTTTTGTCGAGCGGAAGAAGGTTTCCATCGTTCTTGAGCAGCACCATGCTGGAGCGAGCGGCCTCCAGCGCGACCTCTCCACCCGCGACGTTGTACAGCGGCACAGACAAATCCGTCTGCTCGCGATCAAGCCAGCCAAAGCGAATGGCAGTCCGCAGAATGCGGCGGACTTTGTCATCAATTGTGGCCTCGCTGACCTTACCAGCTTTCACCGCCGGCAGCAGCGTGGCGCGATTCATGAATTTCCCCGCGGGCATTTCAACATCGAGTCCGCCATTGGCCGCGGCCACGCCGTCGTAAGTCGCATCCCAATCGGACATGATGATGCCCTCAAACCCCCATTCTTTCTTCACCACATCATTGTTCAGAAATCCATTCTGGGTTGCGTGCTGGCCATTAATAAGGTTGTAGGAGTCCATAATGGCGCCAACGTGGGCTTCTTTTACCGCGGCCTCGAAGGTGGGCAGATAGATTTCGCGCATAGTGCGCTCGTCGATGATGGAATCGCCATCATGGCGCAGGAATTCCTGGTTGTTGCCCATGAAGTGCTTGATGGTCGCACTCACGCCCTGGCTTTGCATACCCAGGATGTAGGCGACGGCGGTACGCGAGGCGAGAAACGGATCCTCGCCGAAGTATTCAAAATTGCGCCCGCACAAAGGCGAGCGCGAAATATTTACTCCTGGCCCCAGCATGAAATGGACGCCGCGCGCGCGCGCGTCCTGACCGATCACCGCTCCCATGCGCTGGGCAAGGTCGAAGTCCCACGTTGCCGCTAGACCGATGCCACCAAAAGTTGTGGAGGGCCCATAGTTGCGGACCCCAATCGGCCCATCGGACATCTTCAGACTGGGAAGACCAATGTGCTTGATCTGCCCAATGTAGAAATCGTCGACGCCGCCGATCAGATCGATCTTCTCGTCGAGCGAGAGTTGTTTCAGCATCGCATCCACACGAGCTTCGGTGGCGGGACTAGACGCCGACGGCTGCTGAGCCCAGGTGGAGATCAGAGCGATGTTGAGGAGAATCAGTATTAGTGCCGCCTTGTTCTTCACCAGAAGCCTCCAGAGCGATCCGCCGAGATTCGGTGGGACACTCTTCGCGCGAAAGAATAGCACTCTCGCGCAATTCACTAAAGCGCTTTAGTGATTCCGCCGAAATTGCTCTCGCAACTTCCTAGTGAAAGTTCCGTAAAGAAGAGGCCCATGTCCCAACTCAAAGCGATATGGATCACGGTATGAACCTTCCAAAATTTGTATCTGCTCAAGCGCTTTAGCGCAGCACAAAACCGGTTTTGCACTTTTTTCTTGACATCCACGGTATAGTGGTTTTGTATTAGCGAGCGTACCCGTCAATATTTGGCGAGTCAGAGTATCAGGAGGCGCCTCGATGCGCTTTTCTCCAGGTTCGCGGGCAGTGCTTGCGGTATCGCTTCTATGCTTGTGTTTGGCAGGGACTGTAGTGGCCCAGTCGGATCGCGGAACCATCGCGGGGTCGGTCCTCGATAGTACCGGCGCGGCAGTGCCGGGCGCGGTCATCACCATCAAGGGAGCTGATACCGGTAGCGTTTACCAAGCCGTGTCCAGCAGTTCCGGCTCGTACCGCGTAAATGATATTGCCATTGGGCGCTACGACGTAACCGTCGAAGCCAAGGGTTTCAAGACCTCCCTGCAGAAGGGTGTCGTAGTCGAGATCAGCACCGTCGCCGCGCTCAATGTCACTCTGCGGCCGGGCGACGTCAAAGAAGAAGTAACCATCCTGGCGGACGCTCCCACCATCCAGACGGAAAGCGCCGATATCGGCACAGTTGTGAGTGACAAGCAGATTCACGATCTGCCGTTGATGCTCGCCGCTACCGGCCAGAGCGGCGGAGTTCGCTCTCCCGAGGTCTTTATCATGCTGACGCCGGGCGTTTCCGGCGAGGGCACCGTGGGCGATCACCCGGCAGCCGGCATTTATGAAACCAAGATTTCCGGAGGCCAGAACTTTGGCACGGAAATCCTCCTCGACGGTGCCAGCGCCCAACGCTCGGACTCCGGTGCCGCGTTCGATCAGACCGCGCCATCGGTCGAGGCACTGACGGAATTCAAGGTCACTACCGCAAGTCCATCGGCTGAGTATGGACACACCTCAGGTGGAGTAGAAAGCTTCACGACAAAGTCTGGAACCAACAAGTACCACGGAAGCATATTCGAATTGCTCCAGAACGAAGCCGCGAATGCCAAACCGTGGGCTTGGGGTTTGGAGGGGGTGACGTCGGGGACGCCGCGCGACCGTCAGAACGATTTCGGTGGAGCACTGGGCGGCCCAATACGCATTCCCCATCTCTACGACGGACACGACAAGACATTCTTTTTCTTCAGCTGGGAACAATATCGCAACCGTACCGGTCTGGTGAACGACCTGGAAACTTTGCCCACCGCGGCCGAGCGGGGAGGAGATTTCTCTGCGCTGTTGGGACCTGGAGTAGTCGATCCAACTACTCAACTCCCAGTGATTAACCCATGTAACTCGCAGCAGGTTCTGACGGGCCAGATATTTGACCCTGCGACGACGCAGGTGAAAAATGGGCAAACCTGCCGCCTGCCGTTTGCGGGCAATGTGATTCCAACGGCGCGTCTAAGCGCCGTAGCGCAGAAGGTGCTCAGCTATCTTCCGCCCACGAACCGCACGGGTCTTCCCGCCGGTAATGGGGCCCTGCTTGAGCAGAATTTCCTCAATCCGGCGGGTTCTACTCCTGACGTGATCACCCAGACCACTTTCCGAATCGATGAGGATCTGACGAATAAGAACAAGATGTTCTTCTCCTATAGCAGTCGTCAGCAGGACATTCTCAACAGCAGCAGTTTCGATTTGCCCACGCCACTCACGCCTGGCACCTACTTCAACGACTATTTCACCCACTATCTGCGGTTCGGGTGGGATTACCTCGCCAGCCCAACCGTTCTGAATCACCTCACTGTTGGATTCAATCGCATCTGGACGGGCAGCGTAGCGCCGAGTGTAAACGGATCCAACTGGGAGAACGTTCTCGGCATCCCGGGCGCGAGCGGTCCAACCTTTCCGCAAATGGAGTTCAACGGCGCGACAGAGAACGTTAGTTACAGCTCGTTTAGCGACAACAACGATAGTCTGCAAATCCCCAACGCGCTGGTTGTGGCCGACAGTGTTTCCTGGACCCGGGGCCGTCACTCCCTCCGGTTCGGTTTTGATTGGCGGTCGTATCAGTATTCACTGGAGAGCCAGGGGACATCCTCGCCCTCCTACACGTTTTCAAACAACGAAACCACCTTCGGTCCACTTGCGCAGCAGCCCAATGCGGGGAATGCAGGAGATCCAACGGCCAGTTTCCTGCTCGGCCTGCCTGACAATGAAAATCTTAGCGTGTATTCGCACTATTCACGCTGGGTACAAAACTATTACGCCGGTTACGTCCAGGACGACTTCAAAGCGGCCCACAACCTTACCGTGAACATGGGTCTGCGTTGGGATATAGATACGCCGCGGCACGAGGCGACTGGAGCGCAGTCGGTTCTTTCGCTCACGGCTACGAATCCCGATACTCCCGGACAGCTGGGAGCGCTGGCCTACGGGAAAAGTGCAACCGGCGCCAAGACATACTATAAGAATTTTGGTCCGAGGCTGGGATTTGCCTACGCGCCCGATCATTTGCCCGGTACCGTGGTTCGCGGCGCTTACAGTATTTATTACGCCGCGCTTTTCTACTCCGATTTCGGCGGCAACCTGAGCAGCGGGACCACGGCCAACCCGAACTTCCAGAATCCTGACCACTTCACACCAGTGTCGTCTCTGGATGCGGGTTTCCCGGCTTATACACCTCCCAGCAACAACGCTGATCCGGCGCTGAATACGTTCACCACCAACACCGTCAGTTTCGCCGCGCCGGGCTACGGGCGCCCGGGCATGGTGCAGAACTGGAGCCTTCAGGTGCAGCATCAGATCGCTCCGGACTTGATCATGAGCATTGGGTACGTGGGCCAGCATGCTACTCGTTTGCTCTCCAATCTGGCTCAAGTCAACACCCCGAATCCTAAGTACAACTTTTTAGGTCCGGCGCTGAATTACGAAGTCGACGGTAGCGACGGGAACGACGGACCCGCCGTTCTGTCTCAAATCGGCGTCTCCGTACCTTCCTGGTTTGTGCCGGGCTGGGGCAGTGGCTCCGGGGGCCTCGCCACCATCGGCCAACTGCTGCGGCCGTTCCCGCAGTATGGAGCCATCACGTCCAATTGCTGTTTGGAGAATGAAGGTCAATCCACCTACAATGCTTTGCAGGCCACGCTGGAGCGCCGGTTCCGGAATGGATTGAACCTGTTGGCTTCTTACACGTTCTCCAAAACACTCACCGATGCCGATACGGCTTTCCCGACCGAAACCGGCTTCAATTCGAATGTGTTCGGAGCGCAGAATCCGTACAACCTGAAAGGCGAAAAGGCGGTCAGCTACCAGGATATCCCACACACCTTCGTGGTCAGCTATCTCTACGAGCTGCCCTTCGGACACGGAAAGAAATTTCTGAACAGCGGAGTCGCCAGCAAAGTTGCGGGCGGATGGCAGATCAGCGCCATTCAGCGCTACCAGGCAGGATCGCCGGCTGTTATCAACGAATACTCCACCGCAAATCCCTATAGCACGGGAAATTACCGGTACAGCCTGATTCCGGGCGTACCGGTTTTTGGCGCGCATCCGCAAAAATGGACACCAGCCCTGAACAGCAGTTGGAACAGCGGTTGCGCGGCAGTGAATGGCTTATTCCAACAAACCATTGCCGGCAATCCAAGCCCAGTTAACTGCGCAGCCTTCGAGGATCCGAGCGCCGCTTCTATAGCGGCAGGAGGAGGCTACGTCTTCGGCAACCTTCCAACAGCTGTCTCCTGGTGGAGGAGTCCCGGCTTCAAGAACGAGGATGTCTCGCTGATCAAACGGACTCAGGTGCATGAGGGGCAGTCGATCTTGCTAAAGTTTGATATTCAGAATGCGCTTAACCGGCACACTTTCGGGGGCATTGACGGGAATCCCGGTGATTCTTTCTTCGGCGTTCCCGGAGGTAGCGGCCATTCCGACCTAAATAATCCAAGAACCATCCAGGCGACCATTCGCTACGAGTTCTGACGACCTTTCAGGCGTCTCATAAAAGCAAAGGCTGGACGACGAGTCCGGCCTTTGGTATCTATGCCGCTGAAAGGTTTAGAATTCTCCGTGAGCGTGATGAAGAGGCTACCGCCGGATCTGCCGGATACGGATCGAAGAGCGCTGGGATATTCATCCCGCATTATCTTCCAAACGCTACCCTGCATTTTTTTGCTCGCTGCATCGATTCTTGCCCGGGCCCAATCCGACGCTCTCTCCATCCAATTTACAAAGGCAAATCAAGCCATGCAGGAGGGCAGGCTGGACGCCGCGGCCGCAGGCTTCGCCGCGATTGTCAAACAAGCGCCGACGTTTGCGGAAGCTTACTTTAATCTTGGATTGGTCAACGAAGAACTCGGCAAGTACGACGATGCGATTGCCGCCTTTCAGAAGGCGCTCGCACTGAAACCCCATCTGCATGGAGCCAACTTATTTCTGGGAATCACCGAGTTCCGGTTGAATCATCTGGACAAAGCTCGTGCCGCGGTAGCAAAGGAGACGGCTGGCAATCCCAAGGATGCCTCCGCATGGATGTGGCTGGGCGTGGTCTGTCTGGCGCAAGACAACGCCGAAGATGCAGCCGAAGCGCTCGACAAAGCCTACAAACTCAGACCAGACGATGGAGATATCCTCTACCACCGCGGGCGGGCGCACCTTCTGGTCTCGAAGAACAGCTATGCTCACATGTTCAAAGTCGACCCCGACTCCTGGCGCGTGCACCGCGTATTGGCCCAGGCGAATGCCGAGGCGGATCGCCACGTGGACGCGATCGCGGAGTATGAAGCGGCGATCAAGCTCGCTCCCACCCAACCCGGCCTCCACGAGGAACTAGGCTCGGAGTACCGGAATGCCAACAAGATTCCCGAAGCCGAGGCGGCCTTTGCGCGCGAACTCGAAATTGATCCAAACAACGTATTAGCCAAGTACAAGCTCGGCGCGATCGCAATAGAGCAAGGCAACGGTGCCAGGGGAAAAGAACTGATCGAAGCCGCGCTGCGCGAAAAGCCGGGACTCATCCACGCCGATTACAACCTGGGGCGGGCCCAGATGCTGCTGGGCGAGGATGCCGCTGCGGCGGAGCACCTGCAGCGGGCGGCCACCACCGACACCGATCCGGAAGTCGTGGAACAGGCCTGGTATCAACTGGGAACGGTCTACCGTCGGCTGCATCGCATGGACGAAGCTCGCCAGGCGATGCAAACATTTCAAACGCTCAAAGATGAAGGGGCAAAGCGCTCAGAGAAAGCGCTGGAAACATACCGCGAAAAGCATCCCAATCCTTCGGAGCCCGCTCCGGCTCCTCCGAATCCGCAGTAGCCTCGCCCGATTGAGTCATCGATTCGGCGGGGTCGACTGCGAACCTGCCGCCCGCGTCTTCAATTCGGAAGTCTTCGCAAACTCAGCCTGAGCCCGGTCCAGGGCGTGCTGTTCTTTGTAGACTCTGCCCAACTGATAGTGAGGCGTAGGATTGTCCGGCTCCAGCTGTGTTGCCTTTTCCAACTCGTGTTGGGCTTGGTCCAGCTTGCCTTGTTGCCGATAGGCCACGCCAAGAGTCATGTGGCAGAAGGCATTGTTCGGAGCCAGCCGCACTGCTTCCTCAAGCGGCACCAAAGCATCCTTAATCTGACCTTGCTCCATAAGGAGATTGCCCAGATTCACGTAGGGCTGCTCATTGGGATGGTGGTTTTCTTCCTGCCAGGCAATGGCCTTGCGGTACGCTTCCATCGCAGCTGCGGGCTGCCCGTCGGTTTCGTAGATCAACCCCAGATTATTCTCGGCTCTGGAATCGTGCGGATCAAGATTCAGGACCGTCAGAAATGCCTGCCGGGCCTCGACGCGCTGGGACTTTGTATAAAGCGCTCTTCCAAGGTAATACCATGCATCTTTATTCTGCGGATCGCGTTCGACCGCATTTTGGAGCCACTTGATCGCGTCTGCGTAGTCGTCGAGCAGCACATAATTAAGACCAACAATCTTCAGGTCGTCTCCGGTCGCTGGGGCGATGGCGGCAGCGCGTGTATACACAGCCAGCGATTCAGAGGGCCGGTTCTGGCGGTGGAGGACGAAACCCAGCAGGTACAGTCCATCGGAAGAATCGGGATGAGCCGACAGGTAGCTGTGCAGTGCTTGTTCAGCAGCGGGGAAGTTCGAGAGATGAACCAGCGCTTTGCCTTCGAAAAGCAGGGCGTCGGTCATACCCGGCGACGCCGCCTCGGCCTGTGCCAGCAGCTCGGCCGCTGACGAATAGTTCCCGGCACGAAATTCGGCGACGCCGCGAGCGAAGTCTCCTTCGGTCTGTGCTCGACTCTCCAGCATGCAAACCATGCAGAGAACGCTCAAAACCAAGAAGCGGGTCGGATCTGCCAGGCGTGTTTTCATGGCTTCGGCGAGGCCGGCTTCTGAGGTTCGTCGATCTGAAGAATCTGATCCGCCGCAACATCCTTGACCGTTTGCTGGATTCCGCTCGGCCAGCGTATCTCAATTCTTAGCGCAACACTTTCCTTCCCCAGGCCGAAGTGTACGCGCTTGTCGCTGGCGGAGAGATAGCTGCTCGCCGTTGAAACCGTTGCGAACTGCGAACCCGCAGCGGTCACAAGCTCGACCTCGGCGCCGATCGCGTCGCGGTTGCTCTCGTGTCCCACCAGCTTCAGGAGCAGCCAGTGATTCCCGGTCTGCGTTTGGTTGTGAAGCACATGAACCGGACCGTCATTCGTGGTCACGACCGCATCCAGCCGGCCATCATTATCCAGGTCGCCAATGGCCAACCCTCGTCCGACCCACGGCTGGCGAAAGACACTTCCCGATTGTCCTGACACATCTACAAACCCGTGGCCGGTGTTGCGCGCCAGCAGCATAGGTTCGCGATAACGAAGATTCGGATAGTTAAGTTCGATCGTATCGAGATCGTGCCCTTGCGCGATGAGCAGATCTTTCCACCCGTCATTATCGTAATCAAGAAAACGCACTCCCCAGCCCGAATGGGCAAGTGTCATCTGCGCGAGTCCGGCGTTGGGACTGACATAGTTGAACGAACCATTGCCGATGTTCAGGTAGAGAGCATAGCGCTGGTTAGCGAGGTCCGTGACCACCAGATCAGGCCACCCGTCGTTGTTGTAATCGGCAAAGTCGACTCCCATCCCGGCGTAGGTGCGTCCGTCGATATCCACCGCGACTTCAGATACCAACGCTACATCTTCGAAAGTTCCGTCTCCTTTGTTGTGATAAAGGAATTCCATCATGGAATCGTTGGCGACAAAGAAATCGATGTGACCGTCGCGGTCATAGTCGGCAATGGCCAGGCCGAGACCCTTTGCGGGCTTGGAAAGGCCCGCTTTCTGGCCGATCTCAGTGAAAGTGCCGTTCCTGTTGTTGTGATAAACCAGCGGTGAGACCGGTTTGAAGTGATCGGGATGGCAATACGCGCGGTAACCCTCCTTGTGTTCTCCGCACCACAAATCGTCAAAATCCCAGTCTAGATATCGCAGTACGATCAAATCGAGGAACCCGTCTCCATCAAGGTCTACCCATGCCGCTCCAGTCGACCAACCACCTCCTCCGACCCCGGCGGTCGACGTCACATCCGTGAACGTGCCATTTCCATTGTTGTGGTAAAGCTTATTGCCTCCGTATGCGGTTACGTAGAGATCTTCGAATCCGTCGTTGTCGTAGTCGCCGACAGCGACTCCCATCCCGTATCCGGCACCCTGCAACCCGGCTCTCTGGGTGACGTCTTCAAAAGTACCGTCGGGTTTTTGATGATAGAGGCGGTTCCAGTATTCCGGGCCGGTTTTTTGCGGAATCGTCCCTTTGGGAGTGGGATCGCCCAATGGGGCTCCATTCACCAGGAATATATCGAGGCGTCCATCGTTGTCGTAGTCGAAGAGCGCCACCCCCGCGCCCATCGTCTCCAGCAGGTACTTCCTGGAGGTATGCGACGAGCGATACTGAAAGTCGATGCCCATCCGGGAGGTGACATCGACAAACGGCTCAGAAGAGTTAGTAGCAGAGTTACTAGCAGAGTTAGCAGCGGCGGCTACAGACGTAGAAGACTCCTGCCCAACCGCGAGCCTTGGCCAGCAAAACCATGCCCAGCAAAACCAGATAGCGCAAACGGCAACCAGAAAGCGAAAGCAAATCGTGAATCCATGCGGCTTTCGATCGGCTGGCCGCTTCGGCGTCACGGTTCAACCATCCCCTTGCCTTCGACGACAGTGAAAATCCGATCCACCGATGGAATTCGAATCTCTTCCTTTGCCCCGCTTGGCCACTGGATCTCGAGTTTGTCCACTTTAGTGGCCGTACCAAGGCCGAAGTGCAGCCGCTGATCGGAACTGGAGGCATAGCTGCCGCCGCTGAAAACGTCGCCGCGCTGGCGGATCGCTCCCGTGGTGACGAACACCTTGGCGCCGATTGCATCGCGTGGGCTCTTGCGGCCGCCAACCAGCCGAACCTCTATCCAGTGGTTCGAGTTGTTGACGACATTGCGCAGCAACACCGGCGTCGAGTCGATGACGTTGAGCACCACGTCGATGTGACCGTCATTGAACAGGTCGCCAAAAGCCGCGCCCCGTGCGGAGACCACGACCGCTAACCCGCTGCCGGTCGCCGCCGGCACCTCCTCAAACTTCGATCCGTTCAAGTTTCGGAACAATAGTGGACGCTGAGCAAACGTCGTACCCCAATCTTGTTTATCGACCCCGGGGTAGACGTGTCCATTGGCGACAAAAATATCGAGCAAGCCGTCGTTATCGTAGTCGAGGAATCCGGTTCCCCACCCCAGGAAGGGAATGGTCACATTCGCGATGCCGGCCGCATAGCTGACGTCCGAAAAGCTGGCATCTCCGTCGTTGCGGTAAAGAGTGTTGTAGTCGTCGGAGAAATTCGTAATGTGAAAATCGACACGGCCGTCGCGATTGTAATCGCCTACCGCAATGCCCATCGACGCCTGCTCACGCCCCTCATCGTTTAAAGCAAATCCCGAGAGATAACTGATGTCCTCAAATGTGCCGTCGTGCTTGTTCCGGTAAAGATACTTTGGCACGGAATCATTGGCGACCAGAAGATCGAGCCAACCATCATCATCGACATCCACAAAAACCGACGCCAGCCCGTAATACCCTCTGGGATCGGAAACACCTGCTTTCACGCTCACATCGGTAAAAGTGCCATCGCCGTTATTGTGGAAGAGATGGTCGCTTTCTCCCGGAAGGCCCCGCGGACCGCACATCACGTTGATGCCACGAAACTGGCAGAAGCCCGCTGGAATGCCGCCTTTGCCGGCAATAGGGGGGTTGTCAGGGTCGAACTTCACGTAGCCCGGAACGAACAGATCCAGCAACCCATCGCGGTCATAGTCACCCCAGGTCGCACCAGTTGACCAGCCTCCTAAGGTGACCCCCGCCTTTTCTGCGACGTCCGTAAACGTGCCATCGTGGTTGTTGTGGTACAGGCGATTCTTGCCGAAGTTGGAAACGTAAATGTCTGGCCAGCCATCCCCGTCGTAATCTCCGACCGCCACGCCAAAGCCCCAGCGCTCATTCGCCACCCCGGCTTTTTCCGTGACGTCAGTGAACGTCCCATCGTGATTATTGTGCAGGAGCATGGCCCGCGGCGGAGCCTCCTTGCCCTTTAACGCCGGAAACGTTGACCCGTTCAGCAAATAAATGTCGATCCAGCCATCATTGTCATAGTCAAGAAGCGCCACTCCCGAACCTGGCGTTTCCAGGATTGTGGTCTTCTCGGGAGTTCCCGACCTGTGGTGGAACTTGTCTAGACCGGATGCATGCGTGATGTCGGTAAAGATCACGGGAGCGCCGTCGACAAAGCCCCCGGCCGTAATGGGGCGAGACAAAGCGTCCTTCACCGGGGCGTGAGCAACACCGGTGCTCATGCCGCCTTGCTGTTCCCGGGCATCCTTGGGCTCCGGATTTTGTGCCGCGGCTCTCCCCGGCAGCGCCATCGCCATTGCGACGAGAACTACTCGACCCGCTGGTCCCCAACTGACACCGCAGATCAATTGTCGCGAGATGTGACGCGAGATTTGACGCGAGATGAACGTTGGCATTGAATCCAGACGAACGCGCAGTATTCCGTGAATCTTCTCACACCGCGAGCGCCCCGGTCCAACCAGAGTCATCGATTGCTGCCGGGGTAGGTACGAAGGTGAAACTGCTGGTAAAAGACTTGACATTCATCGGCGGCATGAATCACGATACTGACTGACAAACCGCTTTAGTGGCATTACAAAACCGCTTTAATTGGGATTATCTGTTCGAGTAAGACGGTGCGCCGGGATTCCCCCGGTTTCCACGGGTTGACCGAAGCCGTACTGCGTAGAAGCGGAAGGCTGCTTCCAAGACAATGACTCGAACACGCGTTCCCCTCCCATCGAAATCGCTTTCCCCGGCAAAGCCGGTGAGCCTGCGAACACTGGCAGAGTATCTGAAGCTGTCCCCGGCCACGGTTTCTGTGGTGATCAATGATTCGCCGGCGGCGAAGGCGATTCCGAAGCATACAAAGGACCGGGTGCTGCAGGCGGCGCGGAAGCTGC
>Ga0302326_10018321_pt1 | contig 14522 bp, 12 predicted proteins | sample Palsa_T0_3_FD_202264 | JGI IMG/M metagenome (GOLD analysis project Ga0302326, IMG submission 202264) | Peat permafrost microbial communities from Stordalen Mire near Abisko, Sweden - Palsa_T0_3 | ecosystem: Environmental > Terrestrial > Soil > Palsa > Peat permafrost | place: Sweden: Abisko... | reverse complement strand
ATCACGATCGAGGCGATCGCGAAGATGACCACCAGGACGGGGAACGCGAAGCGCTCGAACACGTGCACCAGGTTGTGGCCGAAGAACGCGACCGCGAGCTCCACCACGACGATGATCACGAGGCAGAGTTTGGTGTTCCAGTGGAACAGCGCGTTCAGCGCGAACGCGCCGCTGACGCTGTTGACCGCGAACCAGCCGACGCCGGCCACGAGCGCGTTGAGGCCGGCGGGCAGGACGTTGCCGAGGAAGCCGAAGCCGAGCCGGGACAGGATCATCTGCGGCACGCCGAACAGCGGCCCGCGGGCGGCGAGCGCGCCCATGGTCACCGAGCCGAGCGCGGTGCCGAGCACGAGCGCCAGCGCGGCCATCCAGAACGATAGCCCGAAGAACCAGACGCCGATTACGCCGACGAAGATGGTCGCGAACTCCATGTTCGGCGACACCCACGTCCAGAACTCCTGCAGCGGCTTGCCGTGCCGCTCGCCCAGCGGGATGAACCCGGCCCCGCCGGGCTCGACCGCCGCTACCTTGTCGCCGTAGGTGCCTTCGCGTACGTCGGCCTCGATGAGTGCGGTCGCCGCCGCACCACTGGATTCGTTCACTTGCTGTGCACCCCTCCGTTAGATGTGAGCGCCTGCGTGTCAGCCGTGCTGGCGGCCAAGTTGACCCCGGCCGGGGACCTCGGCCTGGCCGTGCTGGCAAACCGCTCGCCCGATCGGCCGGATACGACCCAAATCTAAGTTTGGCTCGCAATTGTTTCGATCATGCTTCGGACTGGGACCAGTGGCGCGCGAGATGCATGATCGTCTCCACCAGGTGGCCCAGTGGCGGCTCCAGCGACAATAACTGATCAAGTTAGTAGGAATTATCGAGTATCCTGCCGGTAGGCAACGTGCCGGCGCGACCAAGGAGGACCAGCATCATGTCCGTGACTGACGAACTGCTCGCGAACAATCAGCGTTACGCCGACAGCTTCGGCGGCCAGCTGCCGCTGCCGCCGGCCAAGCACGTCGCCGTGGTCGCTTGCATGGACGCCCGCCTGAACGTCTACAGCATCCTCGGCCTGGCCGAGGGCGAAGCGCACGTGATCCGCAACGCGGGCGGGGTCGTCACCGACGACGAGATCCGCTCCCTGACGATCAGCCAGCGGCTGCTCGGCACCCGCGAGATCATCCTGATCCACCACACCGACTGCGGCATGCTGACCTTCACCGATGACGAGTTCAAGGCCAGCATCCAGGCAGACACGGGTATCAAGCCCGCCTGGGCCGCCGAGGCGTTCGGCGACCTTGACGACGACGTCCGCCAGTCGATCGCGCGGATCAAGGCGAGCCCGTTCATCCCGCACACCGACGAGGTGCGCGGTTTCGTCTTCGACGTCGCGACAGGAAAGCTGAGCGAGGTCAAGTAGCCGCTGGACGGCCGGGCGGCCGCTGCTGGCGCCGCCCGGGCGGCGAGACTGACCGGGCTCAGTACTCCCCGCCCGCTGCGGCCTGCCCGGATGTCGCCCGCCGGTAAGGACATAACATCGTCCCTGTGCTCGCCCGCCGGTGAACCGACTCCGGGAGGAACGAACCAGGTATGTCCAGTCAGCAACTCGTCAAGCCCAGCCCGATCAGCGGCTTCCCGGAATGGCTGCCCGAGGTCCGGCTCGTCGAGCTGCAGTGGATCGACCGGATCCGGGGCGCGTTCGAGCGTTACGGATTCTGCTCGCTGGAGACACCCTCGGTCGAGTCGCTGGAGGTGCTGCTGGCCAAGGGCGAGACCTCGCAGGAGGTGTACACCCTGGGCCGGCTCCAGGACGAGGCAGACGATCACGGCGACTCAAGGCTGGGCCTGCACTTCGACCTGACGGTGCCGTTCGCCCGCTACGTCGCCCAGCACTTCAACGATCTGGTGTTCCCGTTCAAGCGGTATCAGATCCAGCGGGTCTGGCGGGGCGAGCGACCGCAGGAGGGCCGCTACCGGGAATTCACCCAGTGCGACATCGACGTGATCAACACCGACCACGTCCCGCTGCAGTACGACGCCGAGCTTCCCCGGATCATTCACGAGGTGCTGACCGACCTCGCACTGCCCGCGTGGTCGATCAGGATAAACAACCGGAAGATCCTGCAAGGTTTCTACCAGGGGCTCGGCGTCGCCGATCCGCTGGCGGTCATCCGGGTCGCCGACAAGATCGACAAGATCGGCGTCGACGGGGTACGGCAGCTGCTCGTGGGCGCCGTCGGCCTGACCGACAAGCAGGCCGCGGCCTGCCTGGACCTGGCCAGCATCCGCGGCACGGACGCGTCGGTGATCGACGACGTCACCGGTCGCGGCGTGCAGTCGGAACTGCTCACCGAGGGGCTGAGCGAGCTGGCGTTCGTGCTCGACTCGCTGTCCGACCTGCCGGCCGGCAGCGTCGTGGCCGACCTCTCCATCGCCCGCGGCCTGGACTACTACACCGGCACCGTCTACGAGGGCAAGTTCGCTGCCTGGCCGGACTACGGCAGCATCTGCTCTGGCGGCCGCTACGGAGACCTTGCGGGCTCCTACATCAGGCGGAACTTGCCCGGGATCGGCCTGTCCATCGGCCTGACGCGCATCTTCGCCAAGCTCCTCGCCGAGGGCCTGCTGGACACCGGCCCGAAATGCCCGACCGACGTCCTGGTCGCCATCCCCTCAGACGAGCGCCGGCCACAGGCGGCCGCCATCGCGGCTCAGCTGCGCAAGCGTGGCCTCAACACGGAGCTTTACCACCAGCCCGACAAGGTGGGCAAGCAAGTCCGCTACGCCGCACGGAAGGGAATCCCCTTTGTCTGGTTCCCGCCGTTCGAGGACGGCAGGCCTCATGAAGTCAAGGACATGGCCACCGGCGGACAGGCGGCAGCCGACCCGGACACCTGGCACCAGCGCTGAGACGGCAGCCGGCCCTCCCCGCAGCCGGCCCCTGCCGCGGCCGGCCCTGCCGCGGCCGACACCAGCACTGAACGTGGCGGGAGTTGACCTCAGGAGTCCGGCGTGTCGCTGCGGCCCTGCTGCTCGGCGAGGAAGCGCTCGAACTCCGCGCCGAGTTCCTCCGCGGTCGGCATGTTGTCCGGGTCGTCGCCCAGCAGGCCTTCCTGACCTGCGGTGAAAGCGTCGTACTGCTCCTCAAGGGACTGGACGACCTCGGCCACCTCGGCCGAGCCCTCCACCTGCCTGCTGATCTCCAGGTCGGTCCGGCGGGCAGCCTCGCGCAGGGCGTCGCCAGCCAGCGACAGGCTGGTCGCCCGCTCGATGGCCTCGAGCAGCGTCACTGCCGCGGCCGGGTAGGCCGCCTGGGCGAGGTAGTGCGGTACGTGCACGGCGAACCCCAGCGCGGCGCGCTCGTCCTCGCCCAGCCTCAGCTCCAGCAGGCCAGCGGCACTGCCGGGCACCTGCAGCCGGTCGACGAGCGGTCGGTAACCCTCGGTCAGCCCGGGCTGGGTCGCGTGCGCGGTGACCCCGAGCGGCCTGGTGTGCGGGACGCCCATCGGGATGCCGTGGAATCCGACGGCGAGCCGCACCTTGAGCGACAGCGAAAGGGCGCGCACGGCGCTGCTGAAGCCCTCCCACAAATGATCGGGCTCGGGACCGTTCAGCAGCAGAAACGGGGCACCAGTGGCGTCATGCATGAGGTAGACGGCAAGCTCGGGAGCCTCGTAGCTCTCCCAGTGGTCCTTGACGAAGGTCATCGTGGGCCTGCGGGACCGGTAGTCGATCAGCTCGTCGACGTCGAACGTGGCGATCGCGGTGTGGTCGAGCGTGCCGAGCAGGTGCGCGGCCAGCAGCCGTCCGGCGCCCCCCGCGTCGATGAAGCCGTCAAGGTAGTACAGCAAGACGATGTCCTCGGTCTCGGGCGCGTCAGGTTGCACTGCGTAGAGGCCTCCCGGGTCACGCGTCACATTCCCAGCCCTCCGCATTTCGGTTACTCATTAGTTTTATCAACGTCCGGCGGCCAGTCATCCATCCCCGCCTGCGCCCGACGAGCGGCGGGCGTCGCTGGCGGTTCCGGCCAGGCCAGCCCGGCGTGTTCCTGACGCGCGGCCTGAGTCACGTCCGCTGGGCGCGGCTGAGCACGCATCCCGGGCCGCCGCCGGGATGCGTGCTCGCTCAGCCGGGCCGCTCAGCGGGTGGTAACCGGCTGCCAGGTACGGCCTCCGTCGCGGGTAAGCCAGATCTGGCCGAGGTGAGTCGTCGCCGCCAGGACGAACCCCTCCCTGTTGGTGATCATCGTAGCGGCCAGGCCGTCGCCGTAATCCGCCCGGCTCAGGCTCGGGCTGAGGTGCCAGCTACGTCCGCTGTCCGTGGATATGTAGACGTCGCTGCGCTCGCCCGAGATGAAGATCGTTCCGGCGGACGTCACGGAAACCTGGCCAAGGTATCCGCCGAAGGGCGGGTTGGCCAGCCGCCGCCAGGTCCGCCCGCCGTTCGCCGACAGGTAAGCCCGCTTGCGCTGGTTGCCAGCCCCAGGCTCCCCGCCGCAGCCCAGCACCAGGGTGCCGCGACGGGACGCTCCCAGGGCCAGCAGGTCGAAGTGCGGGCAGAGAACCGGCAGCGCCCGCCAGCGCGCGGCGCCGCTCACCGGGCCCGCCAGCAGCCGTGGCCGGCCGGTGATCCCTGCGGGGGCGACAGAAAGATATGCCGTCCGGCCGGACGTCGTGACCGCGGCGGCCCGTCCCCGGCCGGCCGCGCCGCGGACGGCCCGCCACCGGTTTCCGCCAACGGCGGCGGTGTCCACCTGGAAGCTGCCACATGTGCTGAAGAGCCTGCACGGTTGCAGGACCGCGACCGCGTGGCCATCCGATGCCGCCAGGCTGGTCACCTCCGTGCCGCGGGTATCGACCTGGCTCCAGGTGGCGCCGCCGTCGTGCGTCGCCCACAGGCCGGGGTCAAATGCCCAGCCGTCCCTGGCGTTCGCGAAGACCACCTTGCTCACCGAGTCCGGCCGGGGGAGCGCGCTCAGGGCGGACGTCGGCGGCGGCTTCACCGGGAACCAGGCGCGACCGCCGTCGGTGGTCTTGAGCAGCTCAAGCGGGCAGTCCCGCGTGCCGCAGAGCGTGACGCCCAGCAGCCAGCCGGTGGACGCCGACACGAACGTCGCGGAAGTCGGCCCAACGGGGTCCGCTCGCACGATGGGCAAGCTAGCCCGTGGCACGGGGTGATTCCCTGGCGCGGTGCCGCATGCTGCCAGCGTGCACAGCCCGACCGCTAAGAAGGCGCTGATGAGCGTAGTGACTGTGTTTTTGCGTGTACGCCCGGCACGCGATGTGTTCATCATGCCCTTAAGACGCCACACCACACGGCGCGGTTGCGGCAGGTCGCCAGGGCACGTTACGGGTGGATCGTGTGCCCGTCCGCCAGCATCGAGACCCCCACCCCCCGCGCGCCGCCCCCGCCCACGCCCGCCCCGTGCGCGCCGCCCCCGCCCACGCCGCGCTCTTCGCGGAGGTTAGTTGCGATTCAGCAAATGACGGGAGGCATACTTGCCGTGATGGCCGAGATCGAGCTCAGCAGCCGGCGCCGGAACCTGATCCTGGCGATCTGCTGCATGAGCCTGCTCATCGTCGGCCTGGACGTCACGATCGTGAACGTGGCGCTGCCGTCGATCCAGCACTCCCTGCACGCCCCGGTCTCCGGTCTGCAGTGGATCATCGATGCGTACACGCTCACGCTGGCCAGCCTGCTGATGCTGTCGGGCTCGACCGCGGACCGGCTGGGGCGGCGCGCGACCTTCCAGACCGGCCTGGCGGCCTTCACGCTCGGCTCGCTGCTCTGCAGCCTGGCGCCGGGGCTTGGCTGGCTGGTGGTGTTCCGGATGCTGCAGGCCATCGGCGGCTCGATGCTGAACCCGGTGGCCATGTCCATCATTACGAACACCTTCACCAAGCCGGCCGAGCGCGCCCGCGCGATCGGGATATGGGGCGGCGTGGTCGGGATCAGCATGGCGCTGGGCCCGCTGGCCGGCGGCATCCTGGTGCAGACGGTCGGCTGGCGTGGGATCTTCTGGGTGAACATCCCGGTCGGAGTGGCCGCGCTCGTCCTCACCGCGCTGTTCGTGCCCGAGTCCAGGGCCCCCCACGCGCGCCGGGTGGACCCGTTCGGCCAGTTGCTCGTCATCGTGATGCTGGCGTCCCTGACGTACGCGATCATCGAGGGTCCGAACGCCGGCTGGTCGTCGGTCCGGATTCTCGGCTTCTTCGCACTCTCAGCGGCCGCGGCCATCGGCCTGCTGACCTACGAGCCGCGCCGTAACGAGCCGCTGATCGACGTGCGGTTCTTCCGCAGCGCGCCGTTCTCCGGCGCGACCGTGATCGCGGTCAGCGCGTTCGCCGCGCTGGGCGGCTTCCTCTTCCTCAACACCCTTTACCTGCAGGAAGTGCGCGGCTACTCGGCGTTTCACGCCGGGCTGTACACGCTGCCGATGGCCGCCATGACGGTGGTCCTCGCGCCGTTGTCGGGGCGGGTCGTCGGCGCCAGGGGACCGCGGTTGCCGCTGATCGTGGCCGGCGTCGCGATCACCATCAGCGCGATCATGCTCACCGGCCTCACCGCGACGACCTCGACGAGCTGGCTGATCGCCGCCTATGTGGTGTTCGGCATCGGCTTCGGCGCGGTCAACGCGCCGATCACCAACACGGCGGTGTCCGGCATGCCCAGGTCGCAGGCCGGCGTGGCGGCGGCGATCGCCTCCACCAGCCGCCAGGTCGGCTCGTCGCTCGGCGTCGCGGTGATGGGCTCGGCGGTGATCTCGTCCATGACCGGCCCGCTGCGGACCGGCTTCGCCAGCGCCAGTCACGTGGGCTGGTGGATCGTCGCGGGCTGCGGTGCCTCGGTGCTCGGCTTCGGCCTGCTCACCAGCGGCCGGTGGGCCAGGCGCACCGCGGCGAGCACCGCGACACGCCTCGACCCGGAGACCGCCAGGATCCCGGCCGCCACGCCCTGAGGGGTGGAGGTCTGGTCCTGAGCCGCCAGCTCAGCCGTCCGCTGCGGCCGGCATGGCGATCAGCGAGAACGCGGCGCCCTGGTCGTCACTGACGGTCGCCATCCGCCCGTAGGGGCTGTCCCACGCCGGCCGCACCAGGCTGCCGCCGAGTCCGGTCACCGCGGCGATCGCGGCGTCGGTGTCCGCGACAGCGAAGTACGTCGACCAGTGCGCCGGGACCCCGGCCGGGACGTCGGCGGGCAGCTCGCCGATGCCGCCGACGATCTCGTCACCGAGCTTGAGGGTCGCGTACTTGAAGCCCTCCGCGCTCATGTCGTCGTAGTCGTAGCCGAAGACGGCACGGTAGAAAGCCTGGTTGGCTTCCAGGTCCCGGCTCATGTTCTCGTTCCAGCACAGCGAGCCAGGCTCGTTGGCCAGGCCCGCGCCGGTATGCGCGCGCGCCTGCCAGATGCCGAAGACCGCGCCGCCGGGGTCGGACGCGATCGCCATCCGGCCGACGTCCATCACGTCCATCGGCTCCATCATCAGCTGGCCGCCGGCTGCCTTGACCTTTCCGGCCACGTCATCCGCGCTGTCGGCGGCGAGGTAGGTGGTCCATACGCTCGGCATCTGAGCCGGACCCATCTTCGGCCCGATCCCGGCCACCGGCCTGCCGCCCTGCAGGCACATGGCGTAGCCGCCAACCTCGGGCGGGCCTGCCTGGATGTCCCAGCCGAACAGGCCGCCGTAGAACGTCGTGGCCGCGCCGACGTCGTCAACGGCGAGGTCGACCCAGCACGGGGTGCCGGCGGGCCAGGGGGTGTCGCGGGTAACCATCGGATCCTCCAGGTCTCCGGCTGCCACCGAGCCGGCGCCGTCCTGCGATAATCGCCCTGGCAGCGTATACCTGAGCCGGCGCCGGGAACCAGCGAAGGACGATCTGCCCGTAGTGTCCGTTCATCGGCTATTTGGCAGGCAGGCGCATGGAGACATGGGACGCGATCAGGTCGCGGCGAAACGTACGATCCTTCGACAGCCGGCCGATAGCCGACCACGACCTGGATCAGGTACTGGAGGCGGGCAGGCGGGCGCCGTCCTCGCAGAACTGGCAGCCGTGGGATTTCATCGTGGTCACCAAACGATCGGAACTGGGTGAGCTGGCCACAGTCTGGCAGGGCGCCGGCCACGTGGCCGAGGCCGCCGCGGCGGTTGCCCTCGTCATCCCGGTGACGTCTGACGAGCGCCGCGCCGCGGCCGCCCAGTACGACCTGGGCCAGGCCACGGTCAGCATGATGATCGCCGCGGCCGATCTCGGCATCGGCAGCTGCCATGCCGGGGTGGGCGATCAGGAGCACGCCCGCCGGCTGCTGCGCTTCCCCGAGGACAGGCGCTGCGCCTACCTGATCTCGTTCGGCTACCCGCTGGCGCGCCCGCTCGCTCCGGTGATCAAGCCGGACCGGCGGCCATTTGCCGAGATGGTGCACCGCGAGCACTGGTAAGGAAACCCGCGAGCGCCGGTGACGAAGACGAGCATGAACGAGGCAACAGGCGGCAACGACCACGGCGACGAGCAGGAACGACAGGCGACTGCAGGAACGACAGGAAGCTGGCGGTTATGACGGATCTCGCGGACTTCTCCCGCCTAGTGGCCCTTGAGCACGGCCTGTGCGTGGTTTCCACGCTACGGCCGGACGGCACCATCCAGGCCTCGGTGGTCAACGCGGGCGTGCTTGACCACCCGGTCACCGGCACGCCCGTGGTCGGCCTGGTGGCCCGGGGCGGCAGCCGCAAGCTGGCCAACCTGCGTGCCCGCCCGCAGGTGACCGTCGTCGTCCGGGCCGGCTGGCAGTGGTCGGCCGCCGAGGGGCCGGCCGACCTGGCCGGCCCCGACGATCCGCTGCCCGGCCTGGACGCCGCGGCGCTGCCCGCGCTGCTCCGTGCGATCTTCACCGCCGCGGGCGGCACCCACGACGACTGGCAGACCTATGACCGGGTGATGGCGGCCGAGAGACGCACCGCCGTGCTCGTCGAGCCCCGGCGCGTCTACTCGAACGCCTGACCAGGAGCCGGCCGACGTGCTCCTGACCCAGGTCAGATGACTTCCCTGCTGACCCGGTCGGAAGACTTCCCTGCTGACCCGGTCGGAAGACTTCCCTGCTGACCCGGTCGGAAGACTTCCCTACTGACCCCGCGTCAGGAGGGATAGCAGTAGGAGTCGCTGGAGGCGTCGCCGCCCTGCAGCCTGATCTGGTGCGCGCGCCGCCCGCGGAAGGCGTCGCCCTCCAGGAAGAACCCCTGATCGACCGTCAGCCCGCCGTCGACGACGTCCAGCTTAGCCATCCACGCCCCGACGCCGTCGGGGTAGAACTGGTCGTCCCATGCGCCGTAGAGCGAGTTCGTGAAGTAGACGCGCTTGCTGTCCCTGCTGACCTCGACCATCTGCGGGCCGCCGCTGAGCGGCTGGTCCGGCCGGGCCGGATGCGGCGCGCGCCCGACGATGCCGCCGATCCGCACCGAGCCGATCTCCACCGGGTGGAACGGGTCGCTCACGTCATACTGCTTGAGCTCCCCGGTGCCCCAGCACGACACGTAGAGCCGCTGGTCGTCGACCGCCAGGGCCAGGTCGGTCACCAGCGGCGGTACGGCCCCGAACGGCTGCAGGGCCGGCGGCAGGTCCGCGGCGTCAGCCGGCTCGGCCGGGATCGAGATGACCTTCTGGGCGGCCCACTTGCCGTCGCCGGCCTCGTGCCAGAGCCAGATCGACGCCGACAGGTCCTCCACGCTGACGACGACGCCGACGAACCCGTACTTCTTCGTCGGGTCGTGCGCGGGCCGCAGCTCCAGCGGCATCTGGTGCTCGTCACCGAGGTCGATGGTCTGGACGTTGGTGCGGGTCTTCATGTCCCAGAAATGCAGCTTGTGACCGTACTTGCGGCCGAGCAGCAGCTCCGGCACGATTCCGTCCTCGATCATGGACGGGGTGCCCCACTCCGAGGTAATGGCCACGTCGTGGTTGATGTGCCACCACACGTCGTAGGCGAGGTACTGGTCACCCCGGTCGACCTCCCACTGGCCGATCACCTCGAACGTGTTGTGGTCGAGCAGCGCCACGCCGCCGGGGCCCTCCTGGCCGTCGCCGCCCAGGCAGGACACGAAGAGGCCGCCGGGGCCGCAGTGCACGGTATGGGGCCGGGAGTAACTGGCCCGCTTGCCCAGTTCCTCCGGGCCGAGCACCTGCACGACTTTCGGGGCTGCCGGGTCGTGCTTGGTGTCCAGCACGTAGATGCGCGATGACCGCAATCCGGGAACGATCAGGTAACGCCGGTCCCCGTGGTCGTGCCCGCCGCCCGGGCACAGTGCGCTCGAGCAGGCGTTCCAGCCGAAGTGGTGCAGCTCGTCCCCGGTGTTCGGCAGTTCGGTGAAGCCGACGACCGAGCTGTAGCTAGCCGAGGCCGGGTCCACGTCGACGACCGCGATCCCGTCCGGCTTGTCGGCCGGGCGGGAGAAGGCTGCGACGTAGGCAAGCTTCTCCGGCGGTGCCGCGGCCGCGTCGCGCGGCGAGCGGTAGAACGTCGGATCGGTGTGATGCTCGCCGTGGTGGTGCGCGTGCTCAGCTGACATGGCACATACCCTTCATAGTCGTCTGAGAATATAGGAATTTTTCGCCAGGGTGGCCTGGATGCCAGGATGCCGGCGTAGATCACCCAGGATCGTCAGGAAACCGGACAGATCGCACTGCTGGCGCGAGCGAGATCGATGTGGAATCGCGCGACCAGCGGCGTTCCTGTGACCATGCCCGAAGTCTGTGTGATTGTCGGACACGATGTCAACGACGGCGAAGTTTCACCAGCCCAGGGGACCGGCCGGAAGCTGCCGCTTGCCGCCTTGCCTTAGATTGGCAGCGGAGCCCGGGCACTGGCCTGGGCAGACCAGGTAAGTCCACGATGACCGGTGCCCGCTGCCTCTCCGCGGGCCCGCGGAGAGGCAGCGTTGGTGCGCCGTAGCCGGCCGGCGATCCGGTCCTGCGCAGTCGCGGCTGTCGTGCTGCTGACAGGCTGCGCGGCGGCGGGCAGCGCCCAGTCGTCCGCGCCGCGAGCGGACGCCGGCCAGTCGGCGACGGGTACGGCGACGGCTGGCCAGGTGAGTGCGCGCCGGCTAGCCGCGGCATCCGACCCGGCTCGGTCGCCGGCTGCGCTGCCCGCGTTGTCGGACCGGCAGCTGGCCGGTCAGCGGGTCATCTACAGCTACAGCGGCCTGACGCCGCCGGCCCGCCTGCTGCGGCGGATCCGGCACGGCCAGGCCGCCGGGGTCATCTTCTTCAGCCAGAACGTCGCCAGCCGGGCGCAGGTCAGGCAGGTCGCCGCCGAGCTGCAGCGGGCCGACCGGAGCAGGCTGAACCCCGTCCGGGAGCCGCTGCTGCTGATGACCGACCAGGAGGGCGGCCTGGTCCGCCGCCTGCCTGGCCCGCCGGGACTGTCGGAAAAGCAGATCGGCGAGTCGGCCCACCCGGCCGCCGCGGCGGACAAGGCGGGCAGCGGCGCCGGGCGCAACCTGCATGGCGTCGGCCTGAACGTCAACCTGGCGCCGGTCCTCGACGTGTACCGCCAGGCGGGCAACTTCATCGACGAGTTCGGGCGCTCCTACAGCAGGAACCCGGAGGTCGTCTCCGCGCTCGGCGCAGACTTCATCAAGGCTCAGCAGGCCAAGGGCGTAGCAGCCACCGGCAAGCATTTCCCCGGCCTCGGTGCGGCCACGACTGCGCAGGACACAGATGTGCGTCCGGTGACGCTGAACCTCTCCCGGCATGCCATCCAGACGATCGACGAGCGGCCCTACGCGGCGGCCATCGCCGCCGGGGTCAAGCTGGTCATGATGTCCTGGGCGGCGTACCCGGCGCTCGGCTCGCACCGGCCGGCCGGCCTGTCGTCCAAGGTCGTCCAGGGCCAGCTGCGCCAGCGGCTCGGCTTCGCCGGCGTCACCATCACCGACGCGCTGGAGGCTGGCGCACTGCGGCACTACGGCAGTATCGGCCGTCGCGGCGTGCTGGCCGCGACCGCGGGGATGGACCTGCTGCTCTGCTCTGGCCTGCACGTCAGCGAGGGCGTCGAGGCGCTGGACGGGCTGGACGACGCATACCGCGACGGCACGCTGAACAAGTCCGCGTTCCAGGCCGCGGTGCGCGGCATCATCGCGCTGCGGACCAGCCTGGCCGGTTAGGCCCGGGTGCGCGGCGGAAACTGGCCGGGTAAGCCCGGGGGTCCGCCGGGCCAGACGTCCCGCTGCGATCGCGGACGGTGGCGCACACACTGACGGGCGGTGGCGCACGCCATGACGGGCGGTGGCGCACATACTGGACGGTGTGCTGCGGGTATCGGTGGTCGGCAACAGCGGATCCGGCAAGACGACCATCGCGGCGGCGCTGGGCGCCGCGCTGGACGCGCCGCATCTCGAGCTTGACTCGGTCTTCCACCAGCCAGGCTGGGTGCAGCTGGCGGACGAGGAGTTCCGCCGCCGGGTGGCAGAGTTCGTGGTCGCCGAGCGTTGGGTGACCGACGGTAACTACAGCAGCAAGGTGCAGGATCTGATCTGGGCGCGGGCGGACACCGTGGTGTGGCTGGATCCGCCCCGGCACCGCGTGATGCGGCGGATCATCTGGCGCACCCTGCGGCGCGTAGTCGCACGGGCCGAGCTATGGAACGGCAACCGCGAGCCGTGGACCAACCTGCTGCGAGCGGACCCGATGAAATCGATCATCGCCTGGGCGTGGACCCGGCATCATGCCACCCGGCAGCGGTACCAGGGCGCGATGGCCGATCCTGCCCACGCGCACCTGACGTTCATCCGGCTGCGGACACCAGCCGAGGTCGCCGCGCTGGTCACTCAGGTGCGCGCTCTGGCGGCCAGCCCACCGCGCGACTCGGCGTGACGGCCGGAGTCGTCCGCAGCTGCGGTCCAGTCCATCTGGGCAGCTCAGCGGCCGGCCATGGCGTCGATGCTGGCCATCTCGGCGGCGTCCAGCGAGAAGCCGAACAGGTCGATGTTGGCCGCGATCCGGCCGGGATCCGCCGACTTGGGGATCACCGTGATCTGGTGCTGGACGTGCCACCGCAGCACGACCTGGGCCGGCGTCACGCCACGCTGGGCGGCGATCTCGGCCAGCACGGGGCTGCGCAGGTTGGTGCCCTTCAGCGGGCTGTAGCCCTCGACCACCACGTCCCGCTCCCGCATCGCCGCGAGCAGCTTCGGGTCGTGCTGGGACGGACTCCACGGGATCTGGTTGACGGCCGGGGCCTCGCCGGTGGCCTCGGTCAGCTCGTCGATCTGCGCCACGGAGTAGTTGCTGACCCCGACGGCCCTGGCCAGGCCCTCGTCCCTGAGCGCGAGCAGTTCGCGCCAGACCGGCGGGCTGGCCCCGCGCGGCGGCCAGTGCACCAGCCACAGGTCCACGTGATCGGTGTCTAGCGCCCGCAGGCTGGCGTCCAGGGTGGCCCGCTCGCGCCCGGCGCCCTCGCCGGGAAGCTTGGTAGTGATGAACACGTCCTTGCGGTCCAGGCCGCTGTCGCGGATGGCGCGGCCGGTCTCCTCCTCGTTGCGGTACATCGTCGCAGTGTCGACGTGCCGGTAGCCGCAGTCGAGCGCGGTGCGCACCGCCTGGTAAGCCTGCCTTCCGCGCAGCCGCCAGGTGCCGAAGCCGATCATAGGCATGGTGACTCCGCTGGCCAGCGTGACGCCCGGGACATCGCGATGTTCTGACATGACGCACATTGTGCCGAGCGCCCCCCGTCAGGGCCGCCGCGGGTTGCCTGATCGCGCCCGACCTCGCACCGTGCGCCACACCAATCACAGCAGTCTCAAGATCGGCCCCGGCCCTTCGGGCACGGGCACAGGCCCTTCGGGCACGGGCACCGGCCCTTCGGGCACGGGCACAGGCCCTTCGGGCACGGGCACAGGCCCTTCGGGCACGTGTGCCCCCGGCCTTCGGGCGCGGCTCGGCTGCGACGGGGCATAGGGGCGTCCAGCCCCAGCGCCTTCGGTCAGCTGACCGGCGTGCCGGTGCTGGCCGTCAGCTCGGCGAGCAGGCCGGCCAGCCGCCGGGTGACCGGGCCGGGCTTGCCCGGGCCGATGGTCCGGCCGTCCAGGCTGGTCACCGGCGCGATCCCGCCCATGGTTCCGGTGCCGAACACCTCGTCGGCGGTGTACAGGTCGGTCAGGCTGTAGTCGCCGGTCGCGTACGGGATCCCGGCGCCCGCCGCGAGCTCGAGCACGGCCGCCCTGGTGATGCCCTCCGGGCAGGCCGCCGCCGTCGGCGTCGCCAGCAGGCCGCCGGTGACCAGGAAGATGTTGGTCGCGTTGGTCTCGGCGACGAAGCCGCGGTGGTCCAGCATGATCGCGTCGTCGGCGCCCGCGCTGTTCGCCTCGATCTTGGCGAGGATCGACGTCAGCAGGTTGTTGTGGTGGATCCTCGGATCGAGCGAGTCCGGCGGCGTACGGCGCACGCTGGAGGTGATGAGCGTGATGCCCGACTTGTCGTAGACCGGTGGTTTGTGCTCGGCGAGCACGATCAGGGTCGGGCCGGACTGGTTCAGCCGCGGGT
>Ga0302326_10018318_pt1 | contig 14523 bp, 14 predicted proteins | sample Palsa_T0_3_FD_202264 | JGI IMG/M metagenome (GOLD analysis project Ga0302326, IMG submission 202264) | Peat permafrost microbial communities from Stordalen Mire near Abisko, Sweden - Palsa_T0_3 | ecosystem: Environmental > Terrestrial > Soil > Palsa > Peat permafrost | place: Sweden: Abisko... | reverse complement strand
GCGGTGACCTTCTTCTGGCAGATACTTGGCAGAGAGAATGGTAGAAGCGTATCGTCGTCGGTGGCGGGCATGGCAGATTCTGTCCAGACATTGAGAGTGGCGCCGACAACCAATCTCTATGCGATTCCAGACGTTTGTACCATGCCCGTCAGCGAATCCCTGCTATGCGGTGAATAATATGGGTTAGCGCAGTCGATTTTCGACTTCTGCAAACCGATTGGGCGTGAGAATGGCCGCGCGACGGGCCATGCCACCGGATCAGCCGTCAATCGATCGGTTTGCTCACCCCTGTTTCACGTTTGTGAAGATCGAGCCATCTGCCCTCGACGTCGCGGCTCATCATGTAAACCCGGCGGTTCTCTTGATCGCCGTAACGCTCGCACAACTCGTCCAGCGCCGGTATCGCGCTATAGCCCGCCTGATATTCGAGCTCACGCTGCGCAAAGATTTCCTCGCAGGGCATGTCTTCCAGGCGATCGATATTGTTTTCGTCGACATCTATCTTGAGCACTAAGCGGCGCGGCTGCGTCGCGGTTTCCAGCATCACCGGAATCCACTCCCGCTCCGACAGCCACGTGCCGAACTTTCCTGACCGAAGCTCGTTGATCCACTCGGGAAGATCGTCCCGATCTTCCTCCGTCAGGCGCTCGTCCTCGTAACGGCTCGCCAGCCCGGCATAAAAGAACGGACTGGCACTGCGACCGCGCAGTTCTCCCGGGATCGAGTCGAGTAGGTCGAGCAGGCAGTCGAAGATCGGCAGGGTGTTCTTTGTCAGGAACAGCTTCTTCTGGCGCATCATGCCACGCTCGCCGCCGTGCCGCAGCACGGTGAGCTGATAGTCGAAATCCCCGGCTCGACCATTCCAGCGGTCGTGTATCGCGCCGAAGCCCGCAAGCGACGTGTGCAGGCCGACAATGCCGGCACCCCGCCGTTCCTCAAGCCAGGTTGTCAGCTCGTCGCCTTGGCGTATGCGGAGCCCGCCTAACAGGATACAGCGCGATGACGCAACCCATGTATCGGCGGCCGGTCTGCCTTCGGGCTGGCTGTGTTGGCCGGCCGTCGCCGTTCATCCAACTATCCCAATGGCCAAACCTGGATCGAGCTCGGGTCGATCTCGAACTGACACCGACCGTCAGGCAGAGCGCCGGTTTGTCCATCGAATATCCTGATCCGGGCGTCGCCCAGACGGGCGGCGATTAGCCGCCCGATCCCCAGGGACGTCACGCTCTCCACCGAACCCTGGTAAGGTCCGGCCGAGGTAATCCGGGCTCGGCCGGGCGAAAAGCTCCAGCCGACGCGCTGGCCTTTGCAGAGTGCCGGTCCCGCGACTGCAAGCATGACGCCGCCCCCGATCATGATTTGCTGATCGTCAAATGCCACGCCTTCAGCCACGTTGTCGGCGCCGAGAAGACGCGCCACTGTCTCGTTGATCGGACGCCGGAACACCTGGTCGACGGGACCGTATTGCAGTGAGCGTCCCGCTTCGAGGACGAGAAGCTCGTCGGCCAGCAGCGCCGCTTCTGCTGGATCGTGAGTGACAAGGATCGTCGTGGCGGTGAGCTCCCCCTGTAGCGCCACAAACTCCTCACGGAGGCGGGCCCGGAGTGGCGCGTCCAGCGCTGAGAACGGCTCATCCAGCAGCAAAAGCCGCGCCGGTCTGTTGAAAGCGCGTGCCAACGCGACCCTTTGTTGCTGACCGAGCGAGAGGGTAGCGGGACGACGCTGCTCGAGGCCGCGAAGGCCGAGACGCTCGATCCAATGTTCTGCCGCACGCGGATCGGCACCGACGGGGAATCGCAGATGCTCGATCACTGTGAGATGGGGAAACAGGCCGTAGTTCTGCGGGACGTAGGCGATCATTCGCGCCGCCGGTTGGAGCTGCGAGAGATCCCTGTCGTCGACGATGATGCTGCCCCGATTACATCGCTCGATCCCGGCGATCAGCTTGAGGATCAGCGATTTGCCCGAGCCGGATGGACCAAGTATCGCAAGGCGGCGTGCATGGGACCACCAGGTGACATTGAGGTCGAAGCTGCCAAGCCGCTTTTTAAGTTGGACGTCTATATCGGCAGAACGAACGGGCTCACGCGGCGGGACTGACACGCCACCAGGTGAAGCAATCCGCAGGGCACCGGTATGCGAGGAGTGGATCCGCTGTCCGTTGCGTTGGCCGGCGACAACACCGCTCAGCGCCATGACGACGATTGCAACGACAAGCGTCGGCAACAGCACCGGCATCATCGCCGGCAGGCCCTGTGATCCGAATGCGACGTAGGTGTAGACCGGCAGGGAATAGGGATGATACGCGACCATCACCGTTGCGCCGAACTCGCCGAACGCGCGTAGCCACGCCAGCAGCAGGCCCGACAGGATGGCCGGCCACACAATCGGCAGGCTTACCCGCAGAAATACATGGAGAGGGCGGCGCCCGAGCGTCGCAGCGACACCTTCCAACACCGGATCCATGGCGGCAAAGCCCGAGCGCGCCGCTATGATCAGGAATGGAGCGGCGACAAAAACCTCAGCGAGCACGACTCCGTAGAAGGAATCGGTCAGCGCCCCCTTGGTCAGACGGCCAAATGGTGTGGAGTAGCCAACAAGAAACAAAAGCAGGATGCCGCTGGTGAGCGGTGGCAGCGCGAGGGGAAGCTGAACCAGAAAGCCGAGACCCGCCATCCCCCGGCCGCGGAACCGCGCCAGAAGATAGCCGAGGGGAATCCCGCCAAGCGCGATGATCAGTGTCGCCACACTGGCGCTCTCGATGGAGACAATGCAGGCACCGACGAGTTCGCCGATCTCGACGGAGCCCCAATCGGCAAGCCCCACCTGCTGCGCACCCGCAACAAATGGGGCGATCAGATAAACCGCGAGGAGCCCGGCCAGCCACGGCAGCGGCGCGGCGACGCGGCGCGTCACTTTGCCTTATCGAGATGCGATCGAATATCCGTCGGCACAGACGTCGCCGCGCCGGTCAGCGTCGGCTTTTGCAGGTCGAGGCCATGCGCTTTCATCACGCCCTCACCAGCGGCTCCCAGCAAGAAAGCCACGAACTGATCGGCACCGGTTGGATTGGGGGCATCGCGCAGGATTGTTACGGTGTAGACGGCCTTGGGCGTGACCGCGGCGGGCAGTTCGACGGCCGGAATCTTCGCGTCGGAGGTTTCCGTCGAATAGAAGAAGCCGACATCGAGCTGACCTGATTGAAGCTGGCCGACCAGCGTCTCTTCCGGGAGGACCTCGGCTGGATTCTCCGGCGCGCCAAGGACAGTTTGCGACAGATCGGGAACTTTGTAGGTCGTCTCGGCCTGCTTCATCAACTCGACCGTCAGTGCACCTTTAGGATCGAGCTTCGGGTCCGTGCGTCCGATCCTGATCCCTGGTTCCGCCAGGACCTGATACCAGGGCTTGGTCTTGAAATCGGCGGCGAACTTACTGGACCGACTGTAACCTATCACCAACGGGGATTGCGCGAACGAAATGTACCAGCTCACCCAATCGCCGTTCGGCGTTCCCATCAGCGCGTTGTTCACTTTTGGATTGGCGCTGATGAACACATCGCCTTGCCGGAGCTTTCCCTTGATCTGATTTGCCAGCAGGCCCGACCCGCCGGCGTAGCCCTGGAACGTGTTGCCGGTGGCCTTATCGAAGGCCGGTCCGATGCCGTCCTCCATCAGGTTTACCAGAGACCCTGCGTAAAGAACGTTGACGGTTCCGCCAGCGGAAGCCACCGGTGTCCATATGAGAAGCACGGCGGCGGTCACGACGCCAAAGCCGAGCCGCACAAACCAGCCGGGCGCTCGCCGCGGCCGTTGCTGCAGCATCCTTACGCCATGCGCGCGCGGGACCGAGATGATCGGTTCTTCAGGTGCGCGATTGTCCAACATTACGTTTGCTCCATTCCTTGGCGTGAACGGCGTTATAGGCGGGTTTATACGGCGTCGGCCAAAGATGTCTATCCCGACCAAGGCTGTTGCACCAGCTAGGGCGCCAGCCTCGGCACGCCGCTAAGGAGCGCATCGAGTTGCGCTGTTGTCAGCACATGGCCGTAGACCACGGCATTGAACAGGGCAGCGACCGTCATCGGGTCGCGCCCGCTGAGCCAGGCGAGGCCGAGCAGCCGATTGATCGAGGGCGGCTCTTCCAGCCAACCAAACGGTAGTAAAGGTGCGACCAGCGCGTGTCCCTCACGCACCGCCCGCACCACGCGCCATGCGTCGTCATGTATCACGGTCTCGCGCATCGCAGGGTCGGAGAAGATCAGGATGTCGGGATCGAGCGCGCAGATCGCATCGATACTCGATGAGCGGAAAGTGCCCTGCCCGTCCGGTGCGAGCACGCGCCAGCCGAGATGCGTGAAGACCTCCGTAACGTCGGTGCCGGGTGCCGCCACCGTCAGCCCGTCAGCACCGCGTGCATAAACAACGCGCGGATGCGTCACCTGCGAGGCGGGCAGGGCAAGCACCGCCTCGGCGAACGTCGCCAGCGTCTCGGCGCGCCCCTCTCGATGCAGGATGCCGCCCAGTAGCCGGATAACCTGAGGACTCTCCGACAGCGACCCGTTCAGAAGGATCGTGGGAACCCCTGTCCGCTGCTGCGTCATTTGCGCAAGTTCGGAATAGCGCGGCGATACGGTGCCGTAGTCCAGGATAAGATCCGGTCGCAGTGCCTGGATTTGCGCGGTGACGTCCTCTCGCCCGGTCAGACGGGGGATCTGCGGCAACGTCGCAGCAACCGGGTTCAGCAGGGCGCGGGTCCCGCCGGTGACCGGTGACGGCCAACCCAGCATCAGATCAGGCGCGACGGCGGCCAGCAATATTGCAGCCGGCGGGCCGGCCGGCAGCACGCGCGTCACGTGGTCCGGCACCTGGACGGCGCGCCCGGTCGCATCTGTCACTTCGGCCGCCAGTGTGGCGCCGGACCACAACAGCGACAGAACCAAGAACCAGCGACCCAGCATGCCTTCCTCCTCGCTTGCAACGATATAGCTCGATAGATATAGCGGCAACAAGCGCTGAGGACCTGTGCTGCATGAGCAAGCCGTATCGTCCCCTTGGACTGGACGTGGAATTGCGCGTGATGATCAATGGTGTCGTGGCCATCGGACCAATCCAGGCCACGCTGCTCGGAGAGATCCATAACATGGGCTCGATCGCCGCGGCCCAGCGCCGGCTGGGTAGCCCCTATGCCTACATATGGAAGCTCGTCGCCGCGATGAACGACAAGTTTTCGCCGCCGCTTGTCGTGGTGTCGCGCGGCAGCGCCGAAGGAGGGGGCGCGAGGCTGACACCGCTCGGGCACCAGGTCCTCGATGCGTTCCGCAAACTGGAGCATCTCGTGCGGGTCGAGGGACGATCGGAGCTGAAGGTCATCGGCAGATCGGCCCGCAAGCAACGCGCGACCGAGGTTGTTGCACGCCGGTGATTGATCAAGGGACACGTTGCGTGTTTGGGTAGAGCGCCATGCCAAAACGGACTCCAAAATCGGCTGAATCCTCCAGCGCCAGCGATCGTCTGAGCATCCGCCTCGATCTTGCTTCCGGGGCCAAGATCGGTCCGGGCAAGGTTGCGGTGCTTGAAGAAATTGCGCGGTCGGGGTCGATCTCGGCCACCGGACGGGTGCTGCGCATGGTCCTATCGGCGCACTTGGGAACTGGTCGAGGAGCTCAATCGCAGCCTCGGTACCCCGGTTGTCGCCACCGCCGCGGGCGGCAGCGGCGGCGGAGGTGCCGTATTGACCCAGGCGGGGAAAACCGTCATCGAGCGCTACCGCGCTATCGAGATGGACACAGCGACGGCGGCTCGCAAGCATCTCCTCGCGCTCAATCGCGCTTGCGCCAACAAATAGCAACCGCCTCGAACAGGAGATCGCCGGATGAAACTTTCCGCTCGCAATCAGATCGCCGGCACCATCAAGGCCGTGAAGCCCGGCGCCACCACCACCCATGTGACCATCGAAGTGTCGCCCACCGTGACCATCACCTCTTCGATCACCAACGAAGCCGCTGAGGAACTCGGCCTGAAGGCCGGCATGAAGGCGTTCGCGGTGATCAAAGCCTCCGACGTCATGGTCGGCGTCTGATCAATCCGCTGCATCCGCCAGGCTGGTAACTTCCGGCCGGCACAACGCGGCCAGCAGCGTAGTGACGCTGGCCGAACGAAGCGGGATGAAGCGCTTGCCCGCCTGGCGGCACAAGGATTTGATGGCGTGCGCGGCGTCATGACTGATGCAGTCGACCGGGAATAAGACAAGGTCTGCCCGGCTCGTCAGGCCCGGCAGCAGGTTCGCGTGATTCTCTACCCCGCCATCATGGTGCAGGAAGGTGGCCCCCAGCCGTTCGCCGACCGTACGCAGATGCGCGACTTGGTGCGGGCGGCCGCCGACATAGAGCAGGGCGACGCCATCCAGCCGCCGAGTGACCTCAGGCTCGCGAGTGTGCGTATCGCAGGCTGGGACCAGGGATAGCTCGATCGCATCAAGTTCCTCGCGCAATGTTTCGCTCTCGCGTTCCGCCTTGAGCCGTGTCGCCCGTTCCCTCGCGATGGCCGCCTGCGCCGCAGCCAGCCTGGTATCCGCCCCTGCGCGGCGGCGCACCTCGCTTGCGAGGCGCCGTTCCAGAACGTTCACCACCTGGCGTAGCACGGCACTCTCCGCGACAGTGCCGGACGCGTCGGTCGTTGGTTCGGTGGCGATCTTACCGGCTAGATCCTGTGTCAAATTCTGGATGCGTGCATCGCGTGTGATCACGGCCTCGTGCAACGCCTGTTGCTGGCGTTCCAGCCGCACCTCCAACTGCGCTTTGTCCGCCTCCAACTGACAGAGGCGGCGGATATCCGCGCGATTGGCCGCGCCGACGAGATGCGACAACATGTGTACGTCGCCGAATGCTTCGCGAATGATCGCGGGTGTCGCGGTCGGGTGCGTCAGCGCCGCCCAGTAGGCACCGGGGATTTCGCCGCGTCGCACCGCATCGCGCCAAAGGCCGCGCACGCGCTCTTCCGTATCGGCCTTGGCGAACTGGCCGATCGCCAGCTTGTGCCTGTGGTCCAGCGCCTTGTTGAGCAGCTTGGCGGCGCCATCGTGGCGCGCTGCCAGGGTCACCGCAGCGCCGTGCAACTCGTGATCGGTGCTGTCCGGCGGCGCCAGCCCGAGCTTCTTCATGGTCTGGCGCAATTCGCCTGTCGACAGGCAGGTGCCGATAATCGAGCAGTGCAGGTTGGCGTTGAACTCCCAGATCTTGGTGCGACGCGCGGGCCCGGGGGCGGGTCCGAAGGCGGCGTTTGCATCGTCGCGCGTAATCAGCGTGGGTGGGATCGAAGTGAGCGCGATTGAGCGCGGCAGCGAGAAGGGTGCAGCACCGCTTCGCATCGCAATGGGCGGCCCTGCTGCGCTCATGCGCCTACTGCACGCATCGGGTTACTCTCCTCACTGGCAACTCTGTCGGCCGATGACCGTGGCAGCGCGACAGGGGTGCGTGATGCATTTCCTCCGATCCTACACACGTCAATCCCGATTGGATATAGCGCTGCTGCCGGATCTGGCGTACCGTCGTCGTTTGTGTCATCGTCGTGTGTAGTTGCATATAGCGACGCTGGCGCATCATGCGATGCCGGAACAAGCGCCGGTCGCCGTGGCGGCACGGCCGATAAACCAGGAGGAAGCAACATGGACACAATTGCGCTCGACCCAAGACTGCGGCATGCGACCGGGTTCCTTGGCCGTACCGCCGGGATGCTGAGCGACGGGAAGCTGGTCCCGGCGGCGTCCGGCAAGACCTTTCCCGTCTACAACCCGGCAACCGGCACGGTGATCGCCAATGTGCCCGAAGGCGACAAGGCGGACGTCAATCTGGCCGTCGCGGCCGCGCGGCGCGCCTTCGACGACGGGCGGTGGCACAAGGTCAGCCCATCCGGGCGTGGCAAGCTGCTATGGCGGCTCGCCGACCTGATCGAACGCGACCTGGAGGAACTGGCCGAACTGGAGTCGATCGACAACGGCAAGCCGTACGCGGTGGCGCGCGTTGCCGACTTGCCGCTGGCCGTGGACATGTTCCGCTACATGGCCGGCTGGGCGACGAAGATCACCGGCACGACATTGCCGCTTTCGCTGCCGGGCGAATATCTTTCCTATACCGTGCGCGAACCGATCGGCGTGGTCGGACAGATCATCCCGTGGAACTTCCCGCTGCTGATGGCGGCGTGGAAACTCGCACCGGCGCTTGCCGCGGGCTGCACCATCGTGCTGAAGGCCGCCGAGCAGACGCCGATGACAGCGTTGCGGCTGGCTGAACTGGTGCAGGAAGCGGGCTTCCCCGATGGCGTGGTCAATATCCTGACCGGCTTCGGTGAAACCGCCGGGGCGGCCCTCGCCGCGCATCCCGACGTGGACAAGATCGCCTTCACCGGGTCGACCGAAGTCGGCAAGCTGATCGTGCAGGCCTCGGCCGGCAACCTAAAAAAGGTGTCGCTCGAACTCGGCGGCAAATCGCCGGCGATCATCCTGGCCGACGCCGACGTGGATCTTGCCATCGCCGGCGCGGCGAACGCGATCTTCTTCAATCATGGCCAGTGCTGCTGCGCCGGGTCGCGGCTTTACGCGCACAAGTCGATCTATGATCGTGTCGTGTCCGGCGTGGCGGATATCGCCGGCAAGATCAAGGTCGGGCCAGGCCTTGATCCCGCCACCGAGATGGGGCCGCTGGTGTCCGACGAGCAATTCGCCCGCGTCACCGGTTTCATCGAGGAGGGTCGCAAGGCGGGCGCGAAGATCGCAGTCGGCGGCGATCAAGTCGGCAACCGGGGCTATTTCGTCGCACCGACGGTACTGGAAAACACCACGCCGCACATGAAGGTGATCCGTGAGGAGATCTTCGGGCCGGTGGTCTGTGCAACGCCGTTCGACGACAATGATCTGGACCGGATCGCCAAGCAGGCCAACGACACGATCTATGGCCTGGCAGCCAGCGTGTGGACGCGCAACGGGGGCACAGCGCACAAACTCGCCAGCCGCATTCGTTCCGGCACGGTGTGGATCAACTGCCATAACGTGTTCGACGCATCGCTGCCGTTTGGCGGCTACAAGCAATCCGGCTGGGGTCGCGAGATGGGCGCGGAAGTGCTGCACAACTACACAGAGATCAAGGCGGTCACCGCCGCATTGTGAGCCTGTCCCAGGCGGGGCGGTGGTCCGCCGCCCTCCCGGGTTGGACGCGAGAGCGGCTTCCCTGCCACCGCCGCGCCATGCCATCGTCGCGCCATGAACGACGAACACGGCGAACCTGACGACGGATTGCGGCCGGGCGAAGTGGCGGTGCCTCTGCCGCCAAACACCGACACTGGCGTGTACTTCATCGGCACCATCCGCACGCCGTGGCGCGCGCGGGGCGAGTGCCCCAAACGCGGCAGCCCCGATGGGCCGATCTGCTCGATCGTCGTGCATGAGCTTTGGCGCCCGGCGCTGATCGATCTGGCCGATCACCGGCGTATCCAGGTGCTGTACTGGATGCATCGTGCGCGTTGCGATCTTGTGTTACAGACGCCGCTGCGCACCGGCCAGACCACCGGCAGTTTCGCCCTGCGCTCGCCGGTGCGGCCGAACCCGATCGCCTCCTCGGTCGTCGAACTGGTGGCAATCAAGGGCGCGACGCTGCAGGTGCGCGGCCTCGATTGTATCGATGGCACGCCACTCATCGATCTGAAGCCGGATCGCGCCACCTCACCAGCGTAACCGCACTATCTCCGGAGCCCTTATAGACTCCCAACGCGTCCAGCATTATATCCATGTGGGAACAACGTAGAACCGGAGGAGCCGATGGACGTCGTACCGACCGACGCCATGCCGATCGAAGGCCAGCAGCTGACCACCTGGGCCCGTACTGCCTGGCGGGACACAGATCCGCCTTGACTTCACCGCGGTCGACGGACGGACGCACCGCATCGTGCTGCCGTTCGACACGTTGAGCGGCTTGCTGATGACCCTGCCGCGCATACTGCAATCCGCGCTCGATACGCGATTTTCCGATGGATCGCTGCGCGTCGTGCAGCTGCTGGATGCCTGGAAGCTCGAACAGCTCGAAGGCGACAGAGGAAGGCTGCTGAAGCTCGGCACCACCGACGGGTTCGAGGTCGCTTTCATGCTGACCGACGCGCACGCGGGATCGCTAGGTTCCGCGCTGCTTGCAACGCCAAACGACATCCCACCATCTCTCACGGGGAGACCACACTGATGAACGTCATGACAGAAGTGCATCCATTCCTCGACGGCAAGCCGAAGCGCATGCTGATCGATGGCAAATGGGTACTGGCCGCGTCAGGCAAAACGTTCGAGACACGCAACCCGGCAACCGGGGAATTGCTGGCGAATGTCGCAGAAGACGATGCCGAGGACATCGACCGCGCGGTTGCCGCAGCACGCCGGGCCTTCAACGGTCCATGGAGCAAGTTCAAGCCGGCGGAACGCCAGCGCTTGCTGCTTCGGCTCGCCGACCTGGTGGAGCGCGACATCGAGGAATTCGCCGCGCTGGACACGCTGGACATGGGCGCGCCGATCAGCCGGACGCGCAACAATCGCCAGCGCGCGCTTGGCATGCTGCGCTTCTATGCCGGCATGGCCACTGCGCTGCACGGCAAAACGATCGACAATTCACTGCCGGGCGAATACGTGTCCTTCACACTGAAGGAGCCCGTGGGCGTAGTTGGCGCGATCATCCCGTGGAACGGCCCGCTGACTGCCTCGATCTGGAAGATCGGCCCTGCCCTGGCGACCGGCTGCACGGTGGTGCTGAAGCCCGCGGAGGAAGCCCCACTGACGCCCTTGCGCCTGGCTGAACTGTGCATGGAGGCCGGCGTCTCGCCCGGCGTGGTGAATGTCGTGCCCGGCTACGGCGAGACCGCCGGCGCCGCGCTGGCAGGGCATCCCGACGTTGATAAGGTCGCGTTCACCGGATCACATGTGACCGGCCAGTCGATCATCCGCGCCTCCGCCGGCAATCTGAAGCGGGTGTCGCTGGAGCTTGGCGGCAAGTCACCGGACATCGTGTTCGCCGATGCCGACCTGGCCCAGGCAGTGCCCGGGTCCGGCATGGCCGTGTTCGCCAACTCCGGCCAAATCTGCAGCGCCGGGACGCGGTTGTTCGTGGAGCGCAAGATCTATGACGAATTCGTCAGCCGCGTCGCCGACTTCAGCAAGACATTGCGCGTTGGCAATGGCAGCGACCCGGAAACCCAGGTCGGGCCGTTGGTCTCGCAAGAGCAAATGACACGGGTCACCAGCTACCTGGACATCGGCCGCCAGGAAGGCGCTCGACCGCTATCCGGTGGCGAACGCCTGACGGACGGCGCGATGGCCAAGGGCTATTTCGTGCCGCCCACGGTGTTTGCCGATGTGCGCGACGACATGCGCATCGCACAGGAGAAGATCTTCGGTCCTGTGATCTCGGCTATTCCATTCACTGACATCGAAGAAGTGATCGAGCGCGGCAACAAGACGCAACTTGGCCTGGGCAGCGGCGTCTGGACGCGCGACGTGGGCAAGGCGCATCGGCTGGCGAAGGCCATCCGCGCCGGGTCGGTGTGGATCAACTGCTATCAGGCGATGGACCCCGCGGTGCCGTTCGGCGGCTACAAAATGAGCGGGTATGGACGCGAGTCCGGTGTGCAGCACGTGGATGACCTCAACGTGAAGTCGGTCTGGATCAAGACCGACTGATCCCACGCTGTCGACGCCGATAGGGACCCTCTCCCGCGAGTGGGAGAGGGTGTATTGCCAGAAATGTGTTCGGCGTCGGCCGCGCGCCGAGCCTGGGTGATATCGTCGAGCTTGGCCTTGACGTCAGACGGCCACTCAACGCGTCCGTCGCGGTCAGCCCCTTGCATCGTCCCCATTTCCTCCTTCATCAATTGCAAGACAGAAGGAGTCCGACATGACAGCAAAGGCCTATCCGGTCACGCACAGCGACGCCGAATGGCGCCACATTCTGACGCCTGAGCAGTACGATGTGATGCGATCCCACGGCACCGAGGCACCGGGGAGTTGTGCCTTGCTCGTGGAGAAACGTCCCGGCCGGTTTTCCTGCGTCGGCTGTGGCAAACCACTGTTCGAATCAAAACTGAAATTCGAAAGCGGGACAGGCTGGCCCAGCTTCAACGATCCGATCCCGGGTGCCGTGGAGACGACCGTCGATCGCAGCCACGGCATGATCCGCACCGAGGTCCATTGTGCGACCTGCGCGAGCCATCTCGGGCATGCCTTCAAGGATGGTCCACCGCCAACGCATCTTCGCTATTGCATCAACGGTATCGCAATGACGTTCACGCCGGACTGAGTAATCCCCGACTGGGTAATCCCGGGGAGCCCGGTGCCACCGGGCTCCCTATGGACATTCGCCGCCTACGCTGCCTCGTAGCCGATGACCGCCTTGATTTCGGTGAAATCATCCAGCGCCCACTTGCCGTATTCGCGTCCGTTGCCCGACTGCTTGTAGCCGCCAAACGGCGCCGCGGTATCACCGGCGGGATAGTTCATGAAGACGTTGCCGGCGCGCATCTCCGCCGCCACCCGGCGCGCGCGCCCGACATCTGCTGATTGCACATAAGCCGCGAGGCCATACAGGGTGTCGTCGGCCAGACGGACCGCCTCGGCCTCATCGCGATATGGCAGGATCGACAGGACCGGGCCGAATATCTCCTCGCGCGCGATCGTCATGTCGTTGCGCACGCCGGCGAACACGGTGGGGCGAACGAAATAGCCGCGATTAAGGTTCTCCGGCCGGCCTGGGCCGCCGGTGACCAGCTCCGCACCCTCATCGATGCCGGCCTGGATCAGGCGCTGGATCTTGTTGAACTGCACCTCGCTGACCACCGGCCCGATCGTGGTCCGCTCATCGCTTACATCGCCCACCACGACCCGCTCGGCCGCCGCCTTGGCGATCGCCTTTACTTCCTCGTGCCGGTCGAGCGGCACGAACATACGGGTCGGCGCGTTGCAGGATTGGCCACTGTTGCCCATCATCCCGAGCACGCCCTTGGTGACCGCAGTTTTGAAATCCACATCGGCCAGCAGGATGTTGGCGGACTTGCCGCCCAGTTCCTGCGCAACGCGCTTCACCGTTGGCGCCGCGGCCTGCGCGACCAAGATGCCAGCCCGCGTCGATCCGGTGAACGACATCATGTCGATATCGGGATGGGCTGACATCGCCGCGCCGACGACGGCGCCCTCGCCCTGCACCATGTTGTAGACGCCCGCCGGCACGCCCGCCGCGTGCATCACTTCGGACCAGATGATGGCGTTCAGCGGCGCAACTTCCGAGGGCTTCAAGATCATCGTGCACCCGGCGGCGATCCCCGGTGCGACCTTGCAAACGATCTGGTTGATCGGCCAGTTCCAGGGCGTGATCAGGCCGACCACACCGATCGGCTCGCGCGCGATCAGCGTTGTTCCCTGGACCTCCTCGAATTTGTAGTCTTCCGGCACCTCGATCATCCGCGTGAGATGCCCGGTGCCGGTGGTGGACTGGCGCTCCAACGCGAATTTCAGCGGCGCACCCATTTCCTGCGAAAGAGCCGCCGCAATATCGGAACGCCGCTTATTGTATTCGGACAGGATCGCGCGCAGCAGGTCCAGCCGGTCCTTGCGAGACGTGCGCGCGAACGCGGGAAAGGCGGCCTTCGCGGCGGCGACGGCACGATCCACGTCCTTCGGACCGCCGACCACAATTCGCGTGAACGCTTCCTCAGTCGAAGGGTTGATGACTTCGAGCAGTGTGGGTTCCAACGGATCGACCCAGGCTCCATTCACGTAATGCTGGCGTTCATGTTCCATGCTGTAGTCCTCTAAACGATATCTCGACTCGCGCCGGTAGCGGCATATCAAACCCCGGAGTTACGTTGCAGAGCGATGTGCGCGGCTCCGGCGCTCCCCGCTATATACACATGGACATGGCGATTGGGAAAGCATCCCGGGCGCACGACGGATCGCCCCTCCTCATTCAGTAATGGGATTGGCACCGTGAGCGACGTTGGTGCACATCCGGGTCTGAACACGGAATGACCCCCAGGCCTGATCCGCGATGCGATGACGTGTAAATAACGAACAGAGTTCGGGCATCCGGCAGCCAGCATCCGGTTCGGGACCGCGACGCCGATGGCCGCCTCGTTCTCCCGTGCCTGGTCCGGGAAGTAACGACCTCCCGTCCGGCTTGGCGGCAAGGCTAAAGCATTCCCGACCGGACTGGAATTGCGGCTCTATGATGCAACCCGACATGGACCCGAGTTGCGCCCAGCGTTCCAGCCCTCCGATGCAAAGCAGCAATCCTCGCCTATTGCTGGAAGTGCATCATTGATGCCAATTTTGGCTTCCTCGCTGTTCATCATGGGTAGTAACGAGACGGCCTTGCTTGGCAAGCCGGTGCTATCCACCTCATCGTGTTTCTTGGTTCGGCTGACAGGGGGTCGTTTCTTCGTCCCGGCCTGACGACCCGCAGGGCGTCGCGCGCAGCAGCGGTCAAGGATGGCCGCAGGCCACCGCGCG
>Ga0302326_10018317_pt1 | contig 14523 bp, 16 predicted proteins | sample Palsa_T0_3_FD_202264 | JGI IMG/M metagenome (GOLD analysis project Ga0302326, IMG submission 202264) | Peat permafrost microbial communities from Stordalen Mire near Abisko, Sweden - Palsa_T0_3 | ecosystem: Environmental > Terrestrial > Soil > Palsa > Peat permafrost | place: Sweden: Abisko... | reverse complement strand
CTGAACGCCTTCTGACGGGTCGCACCTTCAGTGCGGCGCAGCTTCTGTGCAATTTTGCCCGCAGGCGTCTTCTTGCGCGCCATCGCTTTCAGTTCGCGAACTTCGCTGGAACTCCAGGCGCGACGCTTCTTTGCTCTCTTGGCCATGAAACCTCCCTTTCAACAAAGGTAGCTTGTATCCCTTACGGGAGCGGATGAAAAGTCAGCAGTGTGATGATGATCTTTGAAGAGTGCAGAACCTACCGGGGCGCCCACACCTAAGGCGAGGCAAGTTAAGAAACGGTTTGTTGGATCGTCTTAGCGCGCTATGCGCCGCGACGCAAATGCATCTTTCAGCAACACGGCACCCTTGTAACCAACATACACTCATGATTGTTGTGCGGTCATCCGTCGGAGAATGAACTCATTGCGCACCGCGATCCTTGAATACAAAAGTTGCAGGCGCGCGGATCGTTGCATGTCAATCGAGCCCGTATAAGTTTCCCGTAATCGACATGATTTGGACCAAATAATAGCGACGATGTAGCTGGAAAATTTATGTTTTCTGAATGTCCATTCAGAGAGTTTGGCGGAAAACCCGGGATGACTCATTTCACACGCAAGATGATTCTATCACTTCTCGTCATACTGGCATTGGCGCTGAGCGGACGGGCAGGCTTTGCACAAGAGCAACGATTCGCGCTGGTGGTCGGCAACGACGAATATAAGACAACGAAACTTGCAACGCCGGCAAACGACGCCGGCCTTGTCGCCGACGCGCTGCAGACCGCGGGCTTCACCGTAACGGGTGCGCGGAATCTCGATCAAGCGACATTGCGGGAGTCGTTCCGCGAATTTATCGGCCAGGTGTCCGCCGCCGGACCGGACGCCGTCGCACTGGTCTATCTCTCCGGTATCGGGCTGCAGTTCGAAGGTGAGAACTATTTCGTTCCCATCGACGCTGACATCCAGCGCGACAGCGATATTCCGTTGCAAGCGATACGTGTTTCCGATTTCACCCAGCCGCTCGCCGGACTGCCGGGCCGCGTGAAGATCGTCATCCTCGATGCCGCACGGCAAAATCCATTCTCGGGCGGCAACCAGCCACTGGCCAGCGGACTGGCGCTGGTCGAACCGATCCCAAGCATGGCGATCGCCTTCAACGCGGCGCCGGGCACCGTTGCACCGGACGAGCAGGGACCATATGGCGCCTATGCATCGGCACTGACCGAGATGATCTCGTCGGGCGGACTTGATCTCGACAATCTGTTCTCGTGGTTGCGGTTGCGTGTCAGCGACATCACCAAGGGCGCCGAAGTGCCATGGTCGGTTTCGCAGATCGACGGTCCGTTCTTCATGACCGAGCGCACGGCGGACGCACCGCCACCGCCGAATGTCATTCCGATTGCCGATGTTCGCAACAAGCCGATCAGCCAGTTCACCAATGTTGACGATGCGTACGCCGCCGCCCTCGAACGCGACTCCATCAAAGGCTACGAGCAGTTCCTCGCGATCTATCCGAACGGCCCCTATTCGGCACGCGTTGTCGCGATGATCGCAGTGCGGCGCGAAGAAATTATCTGGCACCGCGCAGTATTGGCCAATACGCCGCCGGCTTATTGGTCGTATCTGCGCCGTTACCCGGACGGGCCGCACATTTGGGACGCACGCCGGCGCTTGGCTCTGCTGGCCGCGGCCTACGACGCGCCGCCGGATTTTGCCTATTACGATTTCGGCGTGCCGCCGCCCCCGCCGGCAGAACTCGTTTACTTCCAGCAGCCGGTCTTCATGTTCGTCGGTCCACGTTTCGCGCCGCCGCCGCCGCCGCTATTCTTCCTGCCGCCACGGCCCCGCGAATTTGAATCTTTGCCGCCACCTCCGCCGCCACGTGAGCGCTTCGGTCTGCCGATTCCTGCCGTGGCATTAGCACCGGCCTTCGTGCGACCGCCACGATCGGTTGAATTCCATGCGCCGCCGCCCGGACCTCCAGGCGCCCCTGGCGTACGACCGCCGATACGCGTCTCATTACCGGCAGCGGTGGAACGGCAGGGTACGTCACCTGCACCAGGCGCTCGCCCCAGTCCCGGTGGCCCGATTTCGCCACTGCCAGCGCCCCACGGCGGACCCGGCGGACCGCCGCCGCCGCCGCCACCTCCGTCAGGAGCCTTTGTTCGACCTGCCGCTCCGCCCCCACCACCCGGCGGGCAGCATGAACCAGTCACGCTTAAGCCCGCGCCATTGCCGCCGGCTGGATCACCGCCGCCTCTGCCACCACCACCCGGAGGACAGCGTGAACCGGCTACGCTTAAGCCTGCACCGTTACCGCCGGCTGGATCACCGCCGCCTGCGCCACCACCACCCGGAGGACAGCGTGAACCGGCTACGCTTAAGCCTGCACCGTTGCCGCCGCGAGGCTCACCACCGCCGCCCCCAGGCGGGCAACGTGAACCGACAACAATGAGGCCTGCGCCGCTACCGCCACCGCCGGCACCACCACCACCGCGCCCGCCGGCTCCCGCGCCAGCGGTTGCACATCCGCCACCGCCACCACCGCCGCACCCTGCTGCTCCGCCACCCGGACCAGCGGCGAGGCCGGCAGGCTGTCCTCCGGGCAAAAGACCGACGCCCGAAGGCTGCAAATAGCGCAGGCAGCAGCATCCAATTACGGGCCGGGGGGCGCCTGAAAGCGACAATCGTGTTTTTGCCGCGCGTCGTTCGGCGCAGACCCTAACGATTGGGAAAGGTCCCCACGCTAGTTTGAATTTCAATCTTCGAAGGATTGGCAAGATGCAGACCCTTCTTTTGAGTTGCGCGTTTGGGGTCGTCTGCACGATGGTGCTTTGGGTCGTCAGCGCCGCCGCGGCCAAACACGACCAGCTGGCCCGGCGCGGTCTAAAACTGTTCCCGCCTGAGGAAATCTGAACCAAGGTCAGCGCGCACCATGCGCTTCTTTCTTGCCACAGCTCTCAGCTTGCTGACGCTGGTTGCGGCAAACACTGACAGCCCCGCACAAACCGGCGAGCCGTCATGCCACGGCAACCAGCAGCCAAGAAAAGTCGCCGAGCTGTTGTTCGGCCGCGACATTGGTCATCGTATCGGCGTCGACGAAAACGACTGGGCGCGTTTCGTCGAACACGAATTGATACCGCGATTTCCCGACGGCTTGACCATCAGCGACACGATCGGGCAATGGCGCTCGCGTACCGGCGGCGTCATCGTTCGCGAACCAGGCAAGCGTGTCGAGATCGTGTTACCCGGCAATGCCGACGACGAAGCTCGGCTCGATGCCGCCGTCACCGCCTACAAGCACACGTTCCAGCAGCGCTCAGTGATTATTATTGAGCACAGCGCCTGCGTTGCATTCTAGCTTGGGGCTTGCGGCCAGCCGAACCCGTTCCTAACTTGCTTGAAGTGACAACTCCGACAATTGCAACACACGCGGAAGCCATGATTGCCTGTCCGGAAGAACTAAAACTCGTCGCCCTCGACAAGGATGACATCGAGGTTGTGTCAGCTCATGTGCAGGACGCCCGGGTTCGTATTGGCGAAATCCTGTGGCTGCCGCACGACCATCGCTTCATCATGCCGGTCAACCGGTTCGACTGGATGGCTGCTGTCGACGCCAAGCCCGAGAATAGGCCCGACTACCGGCGCTGCCGGACGGCGCTGCGTTTTGAGCGTGTGCTTGCCTGCAAATTCCGCGGCTTCGATCAATCGAACAAAAACGGGGAGCTGAATTTGCTGGCGGTCGAATTTGCCGAGCATGATTCACCCGCCGGCACGGTGATACTGACGTTCTCGGGTGGCGGCGTTATCCGTCTCGACGTTGAATGTCTTGAGGCTGAGCTTGCCGATCTCGGCGAAGCCTTCACCGCGGAACTCTGTCCCGATCATTTCACCAGCGGTTCTGCAACCGCCTGAAGCACTCTAGCACTATTCCGCTGCGGCGATGTGCGGGCGCCGTGATGCCGGCGACGAAAACAGTTTCATCAGCAGGACGATAATAACAAGCGTCGCAATATAGACGACGAGCTGCATCGCGGTCGGCTGATCGACATAACCGATCAGCGTATGCAGCGCCCGGCCCAGCAGACTTGAGTCGCTCAAGATCCAGGACGTATCCCACACCGTATTGTCGAGCGCGGTGAGGATATCGGCCTGTTCGAGGAAGGCGATCGCCTGTGCGGCAAGCCCTGCGGCCAATAGCGCAATCAGCGCGCTGGTCACCGCGAACAGATAGCGCGTCGGTATGACGATCAAGCCAAGATAAGTCGCGAAGCAAACCAGCGCGCCGAGAATAAGGCCGATGAATCCGCCAACCACCATGCCGAAGCTCGCGCCGCCTTGCGCTGCGGCAACGCCATAAAGGAACAGCACGACTTCAGAGCCTTCGCGCAACACCGCGATCGCAACAACGATGCCAAGCGCGGCAAGCGACTTCGAGCCGGCCGCCACCGCTTCGCCGGCAGCGCGCAATTCCGCCGCCATTTCGCGCCCATGCCGCGCCATCCAGACGTTGTGCCAGGTCAGCATAATGACGGCGAAGCCGAGAATGGAGGCGTTGAAGATCTCCTGGCCATTGCCGCCGAATAGTTCAGACAAGCCGCCGGTAAACAGCGCAACGAGGCAGGCCCCGAGCACGCCGGCAACAACACCGCCCGATACCCAAAGCGTGCGGCCGGGAACACCAGCCGTCACCGCCATGACGATGCCGACAATCAAGCCGGCTTCAAAGACTTCCCGAAAGACAATCAGCAGAGACGCTAGCACGGGGACCTCATGGCACGATCAGGTAACCCTGCGTCTGGTGGTGAAAGTCATCATAGAAATTGTATTTGCCGGGCTGTTGCGCGCGGACATGAACGACAGCCTCGCTACCGGCCGGGACGATTTTTTCGAAGTGCAGATCGCTGCTCTCGAATTCCGAGACGATGTCGTTGAGGTTCTTGACGTGGAATTCGATCGCCTGGCCGGCAGGCGCATGGATTTCCGGTGGATCGAATTTGTGATCCTTGATGGTGACAGACAGCGATATCGCATCGTCCGCTTTTGCCGCTTGCAAGCCGGCCATCAGCACAGAAGCAAACAGCAGCGGCACGGCAATCGCGCCAATCCTGCCGCCCATTCCCGTTGTCGTCTGGCTCGACCCGATCATGCTTATGGCACGCGTTAATAATTGGCGTTCAGATATCGCCTAAGGAGTTGGGCAACAACGGACTTTTTGTCAATCAAAAAGCCAAATATTAGAATTGTTATAAGGACGGAGTGCTGATACGCGTCATGGCCACACAGGCCAAAAGCGATGACGTACCGGCTGGACACACGTTCTGCGGACTTTGCACAAAGATTCCGCGCCTTTCTCGATACCAAGCGCGAGGCGTCGACCGACGTGGAAGCGGTAGTGCGCGACATCGTGTCCGACGTCGCGGCGCGGGGCGACACCGCACTGAAAAGTTACACGCTCAAATTCGACCGGCTCGATCTCGGCCGGACCGGGCTTCGCGTAACGCACGATGAGATCGCGAAGGCTCGCGGTAGATGCGAGAACGCGGCGCTCGCCGCGCTCGAACTGGCCCGCGACCGCATCGAGACCTACCACCGCCGGCAGATGCCGAAGGATGATCGCTTCACCGACGCACTCGGTGTCGAGCTTGGTTCGCGCTGGACCGCGATCGAGGCTGTCGGACTTTACGTGCCCGGCGGCACCGCGGCCTATCCGTCTTCCGTGCTGATGAATGCCGTACCCGCCAAGGTCGCCGGCGTGCCCCGCGTCGTCATGGTGGTGCCGGCACCGGACGGCGTACTCAATCCGCTGGTACTTGCGGCAGCGGAACTCGCGGGCGTCGACGAGATTTACCGGATCGGCGGCGCCCAGGCGATCGCAGGCCTTGCCTATGGCACCGCGACTATCGCTCCGGTCGCCAAGATCGTCGGACCGGGCAACGCCTATGTCGCGGCAGCAAAACGCATGGTGTTCGGCAAGGTCGGAATCGACATGATCGCGGGACCTTCCGAAGTGCTGATTATCGCCGACAAGACCGGCAACCCGGACTGGATTGCCGCCGACCTTCTGGCGCAGGCCGAACACGACGAAAGCGCGCAAGCCATCCTTATTACCGATGATGAAAAACTTTCCGCTGACGTCGAGCGGGCCGTCGAAAGCCAACTTACCGGGTTGGTGCGTAGAAAAATTGCCGGAGCGTCGTGGCGGAACTTCGGCGCGACGATCCTGGTGCGCAATTTCGACGAAGCTCTGCCATTGATCGACGCCATCGCGCCCGAGCATCTGGAAATCGCGGCGGCCGATGCCGAGCGGCTTGCGCAGCGCATCCGTAACGCCGGCGCGATCTTCATCGGCGCGCACACGCCGGAAGCGATCGGCGACTATGTTGCCGGCTCAAACCACGTATTGCCGACGGCGCGCTCGGCGCGTTTTTCCTCCGGGCTCGGCGTGCTTGATTTCATGAAACGGACGTCGATCCTTAAATGCGGCCCGGATCAATTACGTGCGCTGGGCGGCGCGGCAATTACGCTCGGCGAAGCGGAGGGCCTCGACGCCCACGCCCGTTCCATCGCGATCCGGCTTAACAGATAAAGGACACTGCGATGGCGCGCGCGCCGCGCAAAGCGCAAGCCGGACGTCTTGCCGAAGTTACGCTCGATGAAGCGTCGCTCGGCAGTCCCAGCGATGACATCGAGCACGAGCGCCGTGTCGCAATCTACGATCTGATCGAGGAAAACAGTTTCAAGCCGGCCGACCATGACGGCGGCCCCTATGCGCTGCATCTCGGTATGCGCGGTGAGCGTCTGGTGTTCGACATCCGCCTGACTGACGGCACACCTGTGGTCGCGCACCTGCTGTCGCTCGTGCCGTTTCGCAAGATCGTCAAAGATTACTTTACAGTCTGCGACAGCTACTACTCGGCGATCCGCACCGCGACGCCCGATCGCATCGAGGCGCTCGACATGGGCCGCCGGGGACTGCACGACGAAGGCTCGCGGATCGTGATGGAGCGGTTGAAGCGCAAGGTCGACGTCGATTTCGGTACCGCGCGACGACTATTCACCCTCATCACGGTGCTGCACTGGAAGGGCTAGAGCATGATCCGGAAAAGTGGACTTCCGGTTTTCCGAGAAGATCATGCTCCAACGAGAAATCCTGTTCCGGTTTGAGCATGATGACCGCGGAAACGAAGCGGCCTTTGGCAGTGCTGTTCGCCTGCGGCTTAAACTCGGTGCGCTCGCCGATCGCCGCAGGCTTGCTGTCGCAAATGTTCGGCCAATCGATCTATGTCGGCTCCGCAGGCGTGCGCAAAGGCGAGAGCGATCCGTTCGCGGTCGCCGCCATGGCGGAGATCGGCATCGACATTTCGCGGCACAAGCCGGTGACGTTCGAGGAGCTTGATGAATGGGAGGGATTGAACTTCGATCTCATCATTACGCTGGCCCCGGAGGCGCACCATCGTGCGATGGAACTGACACGCACCTCCGGCGTCGAGGTGGAATATTGGCCGACTGCGGATGCGACCGCCGTTGACGGCAACCGCGAGCAGCGTCTCGACGCCTACCGCCAGGTTCGCGACCAGCTCACGGCGCGGATTCGGGAGCGTTTTTTCGGCTCGCGGATCGGAAATGAATGAGAACTCAGCCTGATAGCAGTTGTGAAATGACCGATCATCCGCTAGGTTCCGCTACTAATTTCCCACATCGTAGGAAGCATGCGCAAGAATCGTATCCGCGTGCTGGCAGGCGACAAGGTATTGGTAGAGATGACGCCTTACGATCTCACCAAGGGCCACTTTACTTACCGCTTCAAGTGACCACCTCGGCGAATTTTCCAGACGACAGGGGCGCATCAACGTGATCGGCCGTCCAAAACTGGTGCTTGCTTCCGGCTCGCCGCGGCGATTGGTGCTGATCAATCAGGCCGGCATCGAGCCCGATGCGCTGCGTCCCGCCGATATCGACGAGACGCCGAAGCGCGGCGAGCTGCCGCGCGCCTGCGCGACACGGCTCGCGCGCACCAAGGCAGACGCCGCGCTTGCCATGATCCGGATCGATGAGGAACTGCGCGGCTCTTTTATTCTTTCAGCTGACACCGTCGTCGCCGTCGGCCGGCGCATTTTGCCGAAGGCCGAATTGCTTGATGAAGCCGCACAATGCTTGCGGCTGCTTTCCGGCCGCAATCATCGCGTCCACACCAGCATATGCCTGGTGACGCCGAAAGAGACGTTCCGCCAGCGCCACGTTGAGACCCGCGTGCGTTTCAAGCGGCTCTCGGAGCAGGACATCGAAGCCTACCTCGCCTCCGGCGAATGGCGCGGCAAGGCCGGCGGCTACGCCGCGCAAGGGATCGCCGGAAGCTTTCTGGTGAAGATCGTCGGTTCCTATTCCAATATCGTCGGCTTGCCGCTTTACGAGACCATCACCATGCTCGGCGGCGAAGGCTTCCCGATCCATTTCGGCTGGATCAACGCTGCCGGCGTGTAGCGCACAGCGGCACACGCCCTATATTTCGGCCATGGCCAATCCCCCAAACCGCAAGGCGTGCCCAATCTGCGGCAAGGCAACCGAGGAAAAGTTCAAGCCGTTCTGCTCAAAACGCTGCGCCGACGTCGACCTGCACCGCTGGATGTCGGGCAGCTATGCGATCCCGGTGACCGAGGATGAGGAAGAAGACGAACCGCGCGACGAAGATAGCGGAAAATTGCACTGATCCGCCTATTCTGGACAGCCGGAAACCGTGCCACTATAAACCGCCCTCTTGCGCCAATCGCGTGAGGACGTGGGCCCAGGTAGCTCAGTTGGTAGAGCACTGCACTGAAAATGCAGGTGTCGGTGGTTCAATTCCGCCCCTGGGCACCACTTCACAGTCCGGCATAGCTCGATGGCACAACGGCGCTGCATAGGTTTGTTGGCTGCCCTTCTTTCCCTCTGTTTTTTATGCTGTCAGATACCGACCGCCTCCGCCCAATCTCCCGCCCCTCCCCCGACACCTGAAGCCATAGCCGTCTACAAGCGCGCTCTTGCCGAATATCTCCAGGCCCATGACGCTTTCCTCACGATCGATCGCGCTTATTGGCAATCGGTTAAACAAAAACGCGCATCTCGCATATCGAAGCGCGCGCACGGCGAGCCAGTTGCGCTCGATGATTATGTGCTGACGCAGCCGCCGAAATATACCGGACCGCCGCGGCCGGTGAATCCCGAGGCGCCGCAGGAAAAGCCGCCGCGGCCTTATGTTCCGGTGGTTGCCGATTTTCTCGCCGCCGCCAAACAGCAATTCAATGTCGCGCCGCAACGTCCGGCGAGCGAACTCGAGTTCAAGCACGCTTACGCCAGAGTGGCGTCAGCGGCAGGGCTGACCCGGGACCAGGCGGTCCGCGTTTACGGTTTCGAGGCGAGCGGCAACAGCTCATACGACGTGCAGGCTGGCCTCGAATACAATCCCAACGGACACGCGATTTCGACGGCGCTTGGTTACAATCAGTTGCTCACCACCAACAGCGTCGAGCTGATGGCGGAAGCCGGCGGTCCATTCATCAGGGCATTACAAGCCAAAGCCACGCAATTACCCGACGCGGCCAAACCTCTGCTTGAGAACAAAATCGCCGTCGCGGAACGGATGGTCGCGTTTGCGAAGACCGTGCCGGACGACTGGGGCCAGCACGAAGCGCTCGCCGGCACGCAAAAAGGCTGGGCGGTACACGCGATGAATCTCGACATCGATATCGGGCCGCTGTTGCAAACCCAGAAGCTGATGATGTCGGTGCTGTTTGCGCGCGCGAAAGGCTACAACACGCCGCTGACGGCGGCCGAACTTGAAATGATGAACCTCACCGGCGACGGCACCGGCTTCGACATGGTGACGATGCCGCAAGACTGGCGCGACAAGGTGCCGACGTCGAATTTTTTCCAGGAAAGCGGTTACCGGGAAAACCCGGTGGCCCAGCGCAACAACACGGTGGCCAAGCTGATCGCCGCCACCAACGCCGAGATGGATGTCCAGGTCCAGAAGCAGGGCGCTCGGGATCTGGTGGCGGCATTTTCAAGATAGGCCGCTCTTGCTCTCGTGCCGGCGCGTCGCAACGGCGAGGCCGAGCGATGCGGCAATCGAGACAACGGCGCCGGTTCCCCACGGCAACACGGTGGCGAGCGCGAACAGCCAGGTGCCGATCGCAGGCCCGGCGGCGTCCTTCAGATCGTTGACGACGCCGAATGCCGCTTGATATGTCGCCTGTCCGGTGCGCGGAGCGAGCTCGGTGACAATGGTCTGCACCAGCGGACCCGATAGCATTCCCGCCAGAGTCAACAACGTCACCGCGGCAACAAGCAGCGGCACTTGCGGCGAAATAAAGAGGCAGGCGAACGCAAGCGCCTGTACCGCACCGCTCCACAATACGATGGAAAAGCCACTCATGCGTTCGGTCGCCTGGGTAATCGGCATTTGCAGCACAACACCAAGCGCGCCGGCATAGGTGAAGAGGAGCCCAATTCCGGAAGCTGTCAGCGTGCCGCCGGCATCGGCATAAAGCGGCGTAATCGAGGCGATCCAGCTTGCGGCAATTTCCGAAAGCACGACCGGAACGATCAACGCAGCAAGCCGTGAATCGCGGAACACCGCGGTGAGAACCAGCAAAGACTCCTCGTCATCGTCTTCGCCAGGCTCGGCGTCAGGCGGCCGGGTCTCGGCGAGAAAGACCGCAACGACAAGAGCACCAACGAGCATCGTGACGCCGGCGCCGAGAAACACCAGGCCGAGCGACTGTAGCGCCAATAGCGCGCCGAGCGCCGGCCCGGCCATGCTGCCCGCACTCGACATCACACGCCTAGCAGCGAAATGTTCGCGTCGCGTCTCGGCTGGCACCACGTCAGCGATCACCGTGGAAGCAGTCGGGTGCAAGACGCTTTCAAAGACACCAATGAGGATCAACGCTGCCGCTACGCCGAAGGCGCCTTGCACAAGGTACAAAAGGACAAAGCCGCAACCGACACCGAAGGTCGAGATCAAAAGCACCGGCCGCCGGCCGACCTTGTCCGCAATGCCGCCGACAAACGGCGTCGCCAGAAGTTCGCCGCCGGCGTAACAACCAAGCAACAAACCGATGAATTCGATTGGAATCCCGGCGATCTTGTGCGCCCAGAGCGCGAAGAAGGGCATGAGAATGCCATCGGACACTGAGGCGGCGAAGAACAGGAACATGCCGACGCGCGCCGCGCCTGGAGCGCGAATGAAGGTTGTAATCGCCGAGGTAAAGCTCTTGAGAAATCTGGTCACGTCTTTGCTCCAAATGCCCGCGTGGCCGGCACGGATTGCCACCGGCGATCGCAGAGGAGCGTTGGTTGACGTGAACGCCTACGGCGCGCGGGTAGCGCGCGACGCAGGATTTAGCGCAAGCAGAATTGTCGTGCAAGTAACCAATCAGATCGCCGGCAGCACCGCGCGCGACATGTAAAGAAACAGCGCCACGCCCAATAGCCCGATCAGCACGGCCAGCGCCAGGTCGAAGCGCTCACCGGGGCTCGGCACATCGGTCTCGATCTCGATGTCCTTGGCGGTTTTTACAAAGCGGATACCGGCAATGACGATCATGGCGACACCCAGCACGATGAAGGCGAGACCCGCAATGTTGGCGAACCACTGATTGTGCGGCGCGAATTGCTTGCCCGTCATCTGCGGTGCGGCAATCTGCAAAAACAGATCGAACCTCTCGATCACAAAGCCAAAAGCCATCACTGCGATAGCGGTGCGCACCCAGGCGAGAAAGGTTCGCTCATTGGCGGCGTGGTCGCTGTAACGCTTGATCATCGGTACACCCGGATGGTTGCCTCACCGCACTATAACGCGGCGGAAGGGAACTCGCCCCGCGTCAACCCGTTCCTTGCCGGTATTCCGATAAAGGGGCACCTTATCGCGCGATTCTCGCGCACTGCAACGGCGCGATCTCGCTCGGGGAGTGAAACATGGCCGATCCCACAACCGCGCGCCCGAGCAAGGGCCGATGGTACGTGCTTTTGTTGATCAGCGTGATGTATCTCATCACCTATCTCGACCGCGTGAATATTTCGACCGCGGCCCCTGAGATCAGCAAAGAGTTCGGCTTCGACAAGGTGACGATGGGCATTATCTTCAGTGCCTTCGCCTGGTCCTACGCGCTTTTTCAGGTTCCCGGTGGCTGGTTGAGCGACCGGTTCGGCGCACGCCGCGTGCTTACCGGCGTGGTCGGCTTTTGGTCGATCATGACGGCGATGACAGCGGCTGCGTTCAGCGCTACGTCGTTCATCACTATCCGGTTCCTGTTCGGCGTCGGCGAGGCCGGTGCATTTCCCGGCGCTACGCGCGCCATGCAGCTTTGGTATCCGCAGCGCGAACGCGGCCTGGTGCAGGGCGTGACACACAGCGCCAGCCGGCTCGGCGCTGCGATCGCGCCCCCCATCGTCGTACTGATCATGAGCGAGTTTGGCTGGCGGCCGGTGTTCTATATTTGCGGCGCGGTCGGCTTTCTGTGGGCGCTGTGGTGGGCGCTCACCTACCGCAATCTTCCCGAAGACCACCCATTCGTGAACAAGACCGAGCTTCAAGACATACGCGGCGTGGATACCGGCGGCGTCATCAAACCGCCGCCGATGGATAAGCAGACCAACGTACCGTGGATGACATTGATCCGCTCCCCCAACATGTGGGCGATCATGTGCGCCTACTTCACTTACGTTTATTGCCTGTGGATTTTCCTGAGCTGGCTGCCGTCGTACCTGATCGAGGCGCGGCATTTCACCTTGATCAAGGTCGGTATCTACGCCTCGCTGCCGCTGTTCGCTGGCGTGATCGGTGACACGGTTGGCGGCGTTGCCACCGATTGGCTTCTTAAAAAAACCGGCAGCGCCAAAATTGGCCGCCGTGCTGTCGCGATCGTCGGCCTGCTCGGCTGCGCGATATGCATCGTGCCCGCGGCGCTCACCGACAATGCCCTGGTCGCCGTCTATGGCCTTACCGCCGCGATGTTCTTTCTCGAATTCACCATCGGCCCGTCCTGGGCCGTGCCGATGGATACTGGCGGCAAATATTCCGGCACGGTATCGGGCATGATGAACATGGCTGGCAATTTTGGCGCGGCGATTTCACCGATCGTATTCGGCGTGCTGGCGCAGGTCGGCAACTGGGAAGCACCCTTCATCGTTGCCGCCGGCCTGCTGGTAGTAGGCGCAGGGGTGTGGGCATTTTGGCTGGACCCCGACAAGCACATCCTGCCGACGTAATCCCCATCTTGATTTTCGTCGTGGCGTTTCCGTACGAGCTTCAGTCCGCAGGTTCCTTGGCCGCGCGGCGTTGATTAACGGCCCGTAAATGGATGTTGGGTACCACCTATGCGTTTGGCTATGGCATAGGCAGGCTGCGTGTCGTTCCGGGACTTCACCAGCCTTTTCTCCAGGTTCGGCCGCAAAGGCCATCTGGTTGAAATGGCGCTGAACAATATGACCCAGGGCGTCGTCATGTTCGACGCCTCAGGGCGACTCATTGTCGTCAATGACCGCTACGTTGAGCTTTACGGCTTGCCCCGGGACATCGTGAAGCCCGGCGCCAGGCTTGCCGACCTCGTCAAACTTCGCGCCAAGTCGGGAAATCTTCCTAACAATCCGGAGAAATACTGTTCCGACCTGTTGCGCGACATGGCAGCGGGAAAGGAACTAAGCTTCATCTCCGAACTTCCCGATGGCCGTTCCATCGCGGTCGTCAACCGCTCAATTCCCGGCGGTGGATATTGGATCGGCACCCACCATGACATTACCCTGCGCCGCAAGGCCGAACTGAAAAGCGCCCAGCTCAGCGGACAGGAAGCGCGCCGCGCGGCGGTTGAAGAAGCCATCGCCTGGTTTCGGCGGAGCGCGGAAGACGCCTTGAAGATCGTGAGCGATAGTGTCACGACGATGAAATCGACAGCGACGGCACTCTCGGCGACGTCGAACGAGACCACGGCGCATACCGCGGGCGCGGTGCAGACTTCCGATCAGGCTTTCGACAGCGTCGAGATTGCGTCCACCGCGGCCGACGAAATGTCGACATCGATCGCCGAGATCAATCATCAATTGGCCCGTGCGACCGAAGTGGTGAGAGCGGCATCGGAAGAGACCCATTCGACCAACCGGGAAATCGCCGGACTGGCGCAGGCAGCGCAGAAAATCGACGACGTGATCAAGCTTATTCACAGCGTCGCGGACCAGACGAACCTTCTGGCGCTCAACGCGACCATCGAAGCGGCGCGCGCCGGCGCCGCCGGCAAGGGCTTCGCTGTGGTCGCGTCCGAGGTGAAGGCGCTCGCTGTGCAGACGGCGAAGGCGACCGATATCATCTCCGCGCAGATCGCCGGGGTGCAATCCTCGACGCAAAGCGCGGTGCGCGCCATCGGCAGCATCAGTAGCCGCGTCGAGGAGATTCAGCAGTTTACCGCAGCGATTGCTACGGCGGTGGAACAGCAACACGCCTCGACCTGCGAGATCTCCTCGAACGTCGCGGCAGCGGCTTCGGGCACTAAATCGGTCGTCGGTG
>Ga0302326_10018312_pt1 | contig 14526 bp, 9 predicted proteins | sample Palsa_T0_3_FD_202264 | JGI IMG/M metagenome (GOLD analysis project Ga0302326, IMG submission 202264) | Peat permafrost microbial communities from Stordalen Mire near Abisko, Sweden - Palsa_T0_3 | ecosystem: Environmental > Terrestrial > Soil > Palsa > Peat permafrost | place: Sweden: Abisko... | reverse complement strand
GCTGCGTTCGTTTTATCAGCATGCGTCGCAAGTCTCTACGCTGTGCGAACTCCACGGAATACTGATGCGGCTCGATTCCGATATCTTCAATTCGAAGGTTTCGCGCGTTGATCCCGAGGAATTTGATGGAAGGACGCACACGGTTGCGAACACGCTCGATCGAGATCAGTTGCCGATGATCTTCAAGAGACTTCTGGATTTGATTGTGTCGTTTATTCTGCTCCTACTCTTGTTCCCATTTTTCCTGGTCGTGGCTGCGCTAGTTAAGCTCACCTCGCGTGGCCCGGTATTCTTCGCTCAGGAGCGCATTGGACTGAACAAGCGGCGCTTTTTGACCTATAAATTCCGGACGATGATTCCGAATGCGGAACAAATGATGGCCGCGATCGAACATCTCAATGAAGTCAGCGGGCCGGTTTTCAAAATCAAAAACGACCCGCGCCTGACCCCGATCGGCAAATTTTTGAGGCGCGCCAGCATCGACGAACTGCCGCAACTCTTGAATGTGTTAAAAGGCGACATGAGCCTAGTCGGCCCGCGTCCCATGGCGGTTCGAGATTACGAAGGCTTCAGTGAAGATTGGCAGCGCCGGCGCTTTAGCGTTCGCCCAGGAATCACTTGCCTCTGGCAGGTCAACGGGCGCAGTGACATTCCTTTTCATCGTTGGATGGAACTAGACATGCAATACATCGAGAAATGGTCCTTCTGGCTGGACCTGAAAATCCTCCTGCAAACCATTCCCGCGGTCGTCCGGGGCACTGGGTCCGCCTAGTCGCGACCAGCCGTCCAAAGCAAGCGAGTTTCTTGGCTATCAACAGGGTCTTCAGGAGACAGGTTGGAATCCTCATTCCAGATGGGTAGTGGCGTTACGCCGCCGGAACTATCTTCCGATGCTTCAGGGACAGCGGGCTTTTTGCGCCATCTTTTCCAAATGCTCGAAGAGAACGACGTGCGTTACTGCGTGCTTCATTCGTGGGAATCGCTTCCGTTCGAGTTAGCCAGCGACCTCGATCTCGCCGTGCACCCCGACGACCGGTCGAAATTGCGAGTGGTGTTTCGACGTCTACAAGAATCGGGCTATTCGCTGATCCAATGTTTGAATTACTCGGTGAACGCGTTCTATTTCGTTTTCTGCTGGTTTGACGGCCCCTCTTTGCGGACCATTCCGCTCGATTTCATATTTGAACATTGGCGGAGTGGACTTTCCGTATTGCCCATAAAGGAGGTGATCGCCGAACGAGATCGCTTCAGGGAGATGTGGATACCATCCCCTCGACATCAATTCGCCTACCTCCTCGCAAAGAAAACGTGGAAAGGCAAGATATCGGCAGCCCAGGCCGATCGGCTGAGAATCCTGGCAGAAAGCCTTGGGCGCCAAAAAGCGGAGGCAATCACCGCCAAAATATTTCTGGGAAAATGGAATGAGCGAGTCGTGTCCGCGTGCCTTGACGGCACGCTGGCGCCGACACTCGAACGCGCGCACAACTTTCCCTGGATGACCGCGGTGGTCCGCCATCCACTGATGTTATGCCGCCATGGTTGGGATCAGGCGCGCAGAATTTGGCAACGCTGGTTGTACCCCACGGGGCTTCTCGTCGCCGTGTTAGGGCCGGACGGATCGGGTAAGGACACCGTGATTAACGGGTTGAGCCACGAGATTGAGCGCGGGTTTCGCCGCACGGCCTTTTACCATTGGCGGCCGAATCTTCTGCTGCCAGCTAAGGCGGCCGTCCCGATAACCGATCCACACGCGAAAGCTCCCCGAGGCCCCTTTCTTTCAAGCCTGTATTTGATGGGATTCGTTCTCGACTATTGGATTGGTTATGCCATTCGCATACGCCACGGTTTAGCTCGCGGCACGCTGGTGGTCTTCGACCGGTATTTTTACGACGTAATCGTGGATCCAAAGCGGGCGCGTTTCGGAGGACCGCGATGGTTCGCGATATTGCTGGCCCGTTTGGTTCCAAGCCCCGACCTAACACTCGTTCTTGACGCGAACGAGAACATCATGTTTGCGCGGAAAGGCGAATTGTCCGTGGACGAGCTGAGGCGGCAGCGCCTGGCGTATCGCGAACTGAGCGTGGGAATCACGGCCAGAAAAACCGTACAGACCGACCAGGCAATTGATCGGAGCGTCGCGGACGCTACGGGAGCTCTTGTCGATTTTTTGCATAAGCGATTTGAAAACAGAAATGCGGAATGGGTCCGCGATCTCAGTTTGACCGATGTCCACGGATGAATCGAAGGTGATCGAAACGCTTCCATACTCGGGAACCGTCCTAAGAGCCTTGCGGGTGCTCCTTGCTGGCGGAGCGCCGGACCCGCCGATGTTCGTAGGGAATATTTCGGACCTCTCGGCCTCGACCCAGATACTTCTGGCGGACGATACTCCTGATACGCCGCGATTACTGGCGGCGAGGGGCTACCGCTATTCTCATCGATTCGCCTTATTGCCATCGCGAGAAAGCACTCGCTGGCTGGTCCCTCGAAATCCGGATTTCCAGATTGTAAACGGGCTGCAAATGTACCCGTCGTTCTCGATTCGCGCGACGGTGTATAAGTCGTTCGCGTCCCGCATGGCGGCGATGGGTTGGCCAGGCTGGGCGGGAAATTCCTTGTGGGTCGCCTCGAAAGAAAGATTTCCCATTGAAAAATTAATCGAGGACATAACGGGAGAAGCGCGTCCCCAGTTTTCGCTCTCGCTCGGGACAGCGGTCGCTAACCGGAAGCTGACCGTTCAAGTCATGCGTCCCAACGGAGAAATATTGGGTTACCTCAAACTCCCGCTGACCGGCCAGGCCGACGCTAGGATCCGGGATGAGGCGGCGGTGCTAGAAAAACTCAAGACCAAACCCTCGATGCGAGCGCATGTTCCAGAAGTTCTTTATGCTTCGAATTGGAGCGCGGGCCATCTTCTCTTCCAATCGCCAATCACAGGGGAGCCTGGTCCGACGCGGTTCACAACTCTGCATCAAGAAGCCTTGAGCGCGATGCATTCGATCCATTCCACCGTAAAACCGGGGGAGCGGCTGGTTCGAGAAGCCGGCGAGAAGATTCACGCGACCGCGAAAAAGCTCGGTCCAAAGTGGGAGGATCTGGCGAGGGAAGGATTGCAAGCAGCCGAACTGGAATTGCGCGAGCGGAACGTGCGATGCGGATTGGGGCACGGTGATTTTGCACCGTGGAACAGTCGAGTCCGCGAAGGGATGCTCTGCCTCGTGGATTGGGAAATGGCATCGTGGGATGCACCGTTGCTCTGGGATACGTTTCACTTTCTCGTACAAACGCAATCGTTATTGAGGCAGGGCGATGGCCCCGAAGGGTTGCCTGATCTGACAAACGAAAAGCGAGCGCTCTATGTGTTGTATCTGGTGTGCTCGGCAGCCCAACTGGCCGAGGACGCGCCGCAGACATTTGACATTACCTTTCGCGAAGCGCAGCTTCGCGGCCAACTCCGGTCGCTTTCGACAAATCGCACCAGCGGTGAATCCTTCGTGACTCGGGACGGGGGCGTCAGCCTTTAGTTGGCGAAGGGACTACCTAGCCCATGCCAGACTTAGACAATGCGAACGACCGCCGCGCGAGAGTTTTGCTTTCCGCGTACGCCTGCGAGCCGCTTAAAGGTTCCGAACCGGGGGTCGGCTGGAACTGGGTGCGAGAGATTTCTCGGTTTGCCGAGGTTTGGGTTCTCACGCGCGAGAATAATCGCCGATCGATTGAAGCGGCTTTGAGCGCGGAGCCGATGGCTCACGCTCATTTCGTCTATTACGACCTGCCTCGTTCGCTAACCTTCTGGAAAAAGGGCGGGCGCGGGGTGCATGTGTATTATTACCTTTGGCAGGCGGGAGCGTATTTCGTAGCCAAAGAATTACACCGCAAAATTGCATTCGATCTGATTCATCACGCCACGTTTGCGAGCTGTTGGTTCCCAAGTTTCCTGGCGTTTCTGCCAGTGCCGTTCGTATGGGGGCCCGTGGGAGGAGGTGAATCAACGCCCGGCTCTTTCTGGAAGTCGTTCAGCAACCGCGGCAAGCTCTATGAGTTGCTTAGAGTTCTGAATCACTGGAGAGCACAATGCGACCCGTTTGTGCGTGCGACGGCGCGCCGCACAGGCTTTGGGCTCGCAACCACATCCGAGACAGAGGCCACTTTGCGCGCACTCGGCTGTTCGCAGACTGCGATTCTTTCTCTTGCCGCGATCGGTAACGATGAAGTTCAGGCTCTGAGAAAAATTCCGGAGCGCCTGGATACGCCTTTTCGAGTCCTCAGCGTCGGCAGACTGCTTCACTGGAAGGGCTTTCACTTGGGAATGGAAGGATTCGCCCATTTTCACCGGGCTCATCCGACAAGCGAGTATTGGATAATCGGAGACGGAGCAGAAAAGCATCGACTCCGAAGACTAGCGAGCGAGCTTGCAATCGAGGCCAACGTTTGTTTTTGGGGTGAACTGCCCCGCGCCGACGCTTTGCAGAAACTCGGGGAATGTGACGTCTTGATACATCCTTCACTTCATGACTCGAGCGGCTGGGTGAGCATCGAGGCCATGGCGGCTGGACGCCCCGTCATCTGCTTGAACACGGGTGGCCTGGCCCTGCAAGTGGATGAGCAGAATGGCGTAAAAATTCCCGCCACGTCACCGCAGCAGGCGGTAGCAGGAATCACGGCTGCCTTCGAGAATCTCTCAAATGACCTCGAGCTGCGTCTACGATACGGGAGGGCCAGCCGTGCCCGCGTGGACTGCGAGTTCAATTGGGCCCGAAAAGCCCAGGAAATTCGTTCCATCTATGTCCGTCTCCTCAGAAATAATGCGCTCGCGGCAAGGTCGCCCCGCATCGATTTGCGGGGCCTCGAAAGCAAAATGGAAATGCCTACTTACCGAAGCGATACTTTTAGGAGTGGCTCGCTATGACGAAAACGCGTTGGATTTGGGAACTCATGGGTTTTTCGCTTCTGAGCATATTTGCGCTCTATGCAATGGCCCCTTTCCGGAGCAATTTAATCATTGCCCTAATCCTTGCGTTGCCGTTTGTGCTGGTATTCCTGGTGCCATCGGCGTTCCGTGCGCTCGCGGAAAATGCCTCCGGGCTCGCCAAGTCTTTCACGTGGTGGCATTGGCTTATACTGCTGGCCTTTGTGAGCGGTTTGAATTTTCATACCGAGGTACGGGATGTCAAGGACGTCGCTTCGAATCCGGTCGATACCGAAGCCCTGTTTAGGATTGGCCTGGAAGCTCTTATCGGCATCGTTCTTCTAAAGCGGCTGATTAATCACCAGTCGTCCTGGTTGAGGGAACTTTTTCGCGGGCTTTTCGGATTCCTCACAGCCTTTGTGATTATTTCGATCGCCTCGACATTCTGGTCCGTGAATCCCCCGTGGAGCCTCTATAAATCGGTCGAATACGGCCTTGACGTGGTCCTGATCATCAGCTTGGTACTCTGGTTGCCTTCGGCGGAGGAATACCAAAGGGCGCTGAACTGGATTTGGACCGTTACCGGGATTCTGATGGCCATCGCATGGATCAGCGCGATCATCGACCCAACCGACGGGTTCACGTACGGGGCGCAGGGCGCGTTTCCCATCCCTCAACTTGCGGGTGTTTGGCCGGCGCAGGCTCCGAACGGGGTTGGAACCTCTGGCGCGATCCTAGCAGCCGTCGCCCTGAGCAGGATGATGCTTTACCCTGAAAACAAGAAGTCCCGTGGGTGGTATACGTTACTTCTCGTCTTTTCGGTTGTCACGATGATTATGACCGACTGCCGCACGGCGATTGCAGGTCTAGTCCTGGCGGTCGTAATCCTTCTGTTCTTGACTCGCCGGTTTCTTACAGGTGTGGTTTTCGCCGCGGTCGGCGGAATCGTCGCTCTGGTGAGCGGCTGGGGAGATATCGTCTACAATTACCTGCTGCGCGGCCAACACGAAGGGGAATTGTCGACCTTGACCGGCCGCACCGAATGGTGGTCCGTCGCTTGGCAATATATCCTGCAGAAGCCATTTCTCGGATGGGGCGCTTATGCCGGCGGAAGATTCATCGTCATGCCTCATGTGAACCATTCTGACCTGGCTGACGTGGACAGCAGCATCCTCGAACCGCTGCTCGACACCGGAATCTTCGGACTGCTATTCCTTCTACTCGCCCTCGTAGGAACCTGGTGGTATCTGAACCGGGGATTCCACAGCCGGCGCCTGGGGTTGACAGACAGCCTGCTTGCCGCCGAATGCATGGCTGTGCTCGGAGTCATCACCTTTCGCTGCTTCTTTGTGAGCAACCTGACCCATCATCCGGCATTTTCGTTTATCGCTATCCTGGGATTTGCGGAGATCATCCGTCGGCAGTTGATGGCGGGCTCCCATCCAGCGGAGTTAGAGCCGGGGCGCGAGTGAAAACCATTGGTCGGAGGTCCGAAGCTAGCTTCGGAATCGCTCTCTTGTTCTTATGCGCGTCAGCGAGTCTTGTGGGTGCACACCCTTGCCGGGCGGATGAGCAAGCAAGGACGCTCTATGTGGATTCCGCGCAGGGTCTAGACACCAACCCCGGAACATCGTCGCGGCCCCTGAAGACACTTACGCGAGCAGCCCAAATTGCTCTCTCGAACTATCGATCTGGCCAGACCACGCGGGTCGTGATTCATCCCGGAATGTATCGCGAGAGCATTTTGATGGACAATAAGATTCCAAATCGCACGGGTGCAATTTCCTTCGAGGCGGGATCGCCTGGTGAAGTCATCGTATCCGGGGCAGATGTATGGGCAGGATGGCAGCCCGATCCGTCTATGGCCGGGCAATACATCCATTCGTGGCCCTATCACTGGGGACCGTGTACCCTTCCTCCCAATTGGCCCCCTCTCGCCGACATTGTGCGTCGCCGAGAAATGATTTTCGTGGATGGAACCGCGCTGACGCAGACCCTTTCCCGCGACAATTTGCCCGAGGGAAGCTTTTTTATTGACGAGGGGGCTGGTCTAACCGTGATGCGTCCTCCGGCGGGAACCGATATATCGGCTGCCACGATTGAGGTTTCGACGCGCCCGAGATTGTTTGACAGCCACGGTATAGCGCACCTGACCATTCGTGGCCTGACCTTTGTCGGGGCCAATTCGTGTATTTCGGTGGGTGCCGTCGAAATCTGGGCCGGCTCCGACGAAATCATCGAAGACTCGACTGTTCGATGGAACAACTGGGATGGCATCAAGCTCTTCAGTAGCGCGAATTCCACTTTGCGTGGAGTCGTTTCGAGCCATAACGGATCGAGTGGCTTAATCGCGCACGAACTCACGAACATGACATTCGAGGATGTAGAAATGTCTTACAACAACTGGCGCGGAGCGCAGGGAAAGTTTTTCTATTTTGAGAACGGCGGCGCAAAATTCATGCGGGTGCACAATTCTACCTTCAAGCACTTCAGGGCAGTCGGCAACGAGACCATGGGGCTGTGGTTCGATACCGATAACGCCAACATTTTGATCGACGCTTCCTATCTATGCAGAAATCAAATCAACGGCCTCATGCTGGAAGCCAATCAGGGCCCGATCAGGGTGACGAATTCCAAGATTTGCAACAACGGCCGTGAGGGGATTCTGGCGTACGCCACCCAAAACGTCACTCTGACCGGCAATCTAATCGCCGCGAACGCTGGCGCCCAGATTTTTGTTGACGAAAGAAAGCCATTCCGTTCGGACCACGATTGGGAAACCTCCAGCAACTACACGATATCCTCGAGTCACTGGACCATCATGGGGAACACCATCGTTGGATTCGATAATCGACAAGGCCTGATCGCCAGGTTTCCGCCTCCTGCCCAGAGCCCGACTCTATTTCTCGAGACGCTGCATTCCGATTCGAATACATGGTTTCATTCCGTCAACAACAGCAGTGTTTTCACGCTGGACCCGGGAGGCCCTGGGCACGCCACGAATAAGACCGATCTCGGCGGCTGGAGGTCGGTGACCGGTCAGGATCGAAATTCCAAGTTCGCCCAACCCTCGTTTGATCCCATGGCCGCCTGCGCGGCTCCCTAATTAGCGATGCGTCTAGGTCGGATGTGTGGCGAGGGTGAAGAATTGAATTCGCAAAGTAGATGTCCCCGAGGTGGACGATCTTTTGAAGATTCTGCTAGCTCATTGTTTCTTTCAGCAGTTCGGAGGGCAGGATTCGGTCGCACTTTCCGAGCGAAAGATGCTCGAAGCTCACGGCCACGAAGTGATTCCGTATCTGCGGCATAACGACGAAATCAAATCCTTTGGAGCAGGCGAAAGACTGATTTTCGCTCTGGACACGATCTATTCTCGGCGCACGGTCCGCGAGATCCAAGCCATCGTTTCCTCCGCGCGGCCTGATGTAGCGTATATCCACAATATTTATCCGCTCATTTCCCCAGCGATCTACCACTGTTTGCATGCACTCGGTATCCCGATCGTGCAGTGCGTTCATGATTTCCGCCCCCTCTGCCTCAACGGGCTTTTTTATACCGAGCAGAAGTGTTGCGAACTGTGCAAAGGCGGCAATTACCTGCATGGCGTTGTGAAGAAGTGCTACAAGAATAGCTATGTCTTGAGTGGACTGTATGCGGCTACGCTCGCTGTGAACCGCAACGCTGGGATGATGCAAAAAATTTCCGCCTATATTTGCCTGAACGACTTCTACAAGGAAAAGCTGCTGGACCTGCAAGTTCCGGACAGCAAAATCTACGTGCGGCCGAATTCTATCGATGCGTCTGAATTTGTCTCGACCGGAACGGCTCCATCGGGCGATTATGCGGTTTTTCTCGGCCGCCTCTCTCCCGAAAAGGGCCTTTGGACTTTAGTGAAAGCGTTTGAGAAACTCGCGCCCGCGCGATTGAAGATTGTGGGGACCGGTCCCCTGGAAGGCGACCTAAGCAGCTACATTCGCGAGAGGAAACTAGACAACATTGAGATGCTAGGCTTTCGGGCAGGCCTCGAGAAAACCCAGCTTCTTCAGGGCGCACTTTTTTCCGTCATTCCTTCGGAGTGGTACGAAAATTTTCCGGTCGTCGCGCTTGAATCCTATGCGGCCGCGAAGCCGATTGTGGCCTCGCGCATCGGAGGCCTTGCATCCATCGTGGCTGACGGAGAGACTGGGTTGTTTTTTGCCGCAGGGAATTCGGATGAACTCGCGGACAAGGTGCGCTACCTGTTTGCGAACCCTCGCGAAGCCAAACGCATGGGTGCTCTGGCCAGCACGCTGACGCGAACGAAATACTCGCGCGAGGCCAGCTATCGGAATCTTATGGAAATCTTTCGGAACGTAATGGCCGCGTGAACGAAAAATGGCGAACCACGTAATGAACGAACTGGCGGGGCTTGGGGCAATGCACGGGAGACCGGGTTATAAAGTACTGGGCGTCCGTGTGGATGCCGTGAAGATGCCGGAGGTGATCGCGCAGATTCAGCAATGGATTGCAGCCGGTGTGCGCGGAAAGTACGTCGCCGTGACAGGGATGCACGGCGTGAGCGAATCGCTTCGCGATCCTGGCCTTCGCGAAGTCATCAACCACGCTGGCTTGGTGGTTCCGGATGGCATGCCGCTGGTTTGGCTCGCGCGCTGGCACGGCATTCCGCTCGAGCGCCGGGTCACGGGTTCCGAATTGATGGAAAACTTCTGCCGCGAGACGGGGTCACGTTACCGTCATTACTTTTATGGCGGTGCATCAGGGGTTGCCCAGGATCTCGCTAACAAACTGAGAGGCAGGTTTGGTATCGCTGTTGCCGGCACATTTACGCCGCCATTCCGGCCGCTCACGGCCGAAGAGGAACAGCGAGTATCCGCCGAGGTGAAGGAAGCGGCCCCGGACATTCTGTGGGTCGGGCTGAGCACTCCCAAGCAGGAACGCTGGATGTACGCTCACCGCGGCACTTTGGACGTCCCCGTAATGCTCGGCGTGGGCGCTGCGTTTGATATGCACTCGGGACGATTGGATCGTGCTCCCGTCTGGCTGCAGGAAATCGGCCTGGAATGGTTCTACCGGCTTGTCGCCGAGCCCCGGCGCCTCTGGAAGCGCTACTTGGTCATCATTCCAAGAGCGGCCTGCAGTGTGCTTTTGGAAGTGTTGCATATCGTGAAATACGACTAGTTCACGACGCCGCGTTCAAACATCAGTTCGATCGCATGGCAGACTCCCACCGCAGGCGCGAAATCGTAAGATCGATCGGAATCATCATGGCGGGTGTACTCGTTAGCCGCCTACTCGGCTTTTTTCGTGAATGGACCGTCGCTCATCTCATGGGGTCGAGCGCCGTCACGGACACCTACTACGCAGCTTTCACGGTACCGGACTTTCTAAATTATTTGATGGCAGGCGGGGCGCTTGAAGTCATCTTCGTCCCAGTATTCACGAAATATCTGGTGGAAGACAAAACCGAAGAAGCATGGCATGTATTTTCGACCGTTTTCACGTTCCTCCTATTGCTTCTGGTGGTGCTGATCGGGGTCGGCGAAATCTATGCCGACAAGGTCGTACAGGTGATTGCGCCCGGCTTCGATCCGGCGGAGAAGGCGCGCGTGGTTTTTTTGACGCGCCTGATGCTTCCGGCGCAACTGTTCCTCTGTCTCGGGGTGCTGTTGAACGCCGTGCAAAATGCGCGGGCGCGATTCGCCACGCCGGTGTGCGGCGTGATCGTTGCGAACCTGGGCGTGATACTGGGTGGATGGTTGCTCTCTCCGCGGATTGGTATCGCGGGTTTTGCGGTCGGTCTGCTGGTTGGCAATTTTTGCGGGTTCTTCCTAATTCAGGTGATCGCAGTGTGGAAACTGGGTGGCCGCTATCGACCCAATCTCGATTTGCGGCATCCCGGGTTTCGGCTTTTTTTGAAACTGGCGATTCCGCTGATGCTGGCGTTGTCCGTGGTGGTAACCGACGACTGGTATCTGCGCTGGTTCGGATCGTTTCTTCCCCCCGCGTCGATCACTTGGCTCACGTACTCGAAGACCCTGATGCGCATGCCGTTGACGGTGATCGGGCACGCCGTCGGCGTGGCTTCGTTTCCCCTGCTGTCGCAGTTGTATTCAGGGGGAAAGTTCCAGGAGTGGAATGAAACGATGAACCACACGATTAAAGGTTTGTTGCTTTTCCTGGTGCCCGTTTCCGCCCTCACCATGGTGTTGAGCACGCCCGTCGTTTTTCTGGTGTTCTCGCACACCCGCATGAGCGTCGAAGATCTCCGGTCCACGGCATCCACATTGACGTTTTTTTCGATTGGGATGTTCGCCTGGGGACTGCAAAACATATTGTCACGTGGTTTTTATGCGATGCGCGATATGGTGACACCGGCCATCGTGGGCACGGTTTTTACATTTATTAATTTCCCCATCTACGCCTACCTGGGCCGTCACTGGCAGACGCAAGGTTTGGCCATCGCCAGTTCATGGAGTGTAATTTCGTATACCGCTGTGATTTTCGTGCTGCTGGTAAGGAAGACAAAGAATGCTCACGCGCTCGGTCTGGTTGGATTTCTAGCACGCGTGATTCTGGCTTGCGCACTTCCAACGCTCATCTGTTATTACCTGACTCACTGGATCGAGAGTCGTATCGGATGGCACAGCACTCACGGTTCTCTAGAATTACTGATTCTGGTGACGGTGGTTGGCTTCAGTTTAATGATTTTGTTCGCCAAGCTTTTCAGGATTCGTGAAGTTGACTATTACTTTCACCAAATGTCGCTATCGCTGAGTGGGTCCGCAGTGCCCGTATCGAGTCTGACGAGTGAGTGAGAATACGTCGGGAAGTATGAAACGACTCCTCGTATTGTTATTGGCCGGACTGGTTTTTCTGGGTTTGGCTTACAAATTCAGACACCGCATTCTGCACTTTCACTCGCGTTCGTGGTTCCGAACCATGCAAACAATCACGATTTCGCCGGCGGTGTCGTTGATGTCCAAAGGATCTCACAAACGGTTTCTGGTGATCGCGCATTATCGCGATGGCGATCAAGCCGAATTGAGTTCCGAAGTTACTTGGACATCGTCGAATCCAGCTGTTGCACGGATTGATGCGAACGGGATCGCTGCCGCAACAAACGAGGGAACCGGAACGTTCCGGGCCGCGGTCGGGCAAGTGAGCGCTACGGCCAGCGTATCGGTCGTTCCGGCGACTGCCGTGGCTCTGGCCATATCGCCAACGAACCAAACCCTTGGGGTGACAGGTAATTTACAGCTTACAGTTTTCGCAACCCGTTCCGACGACACCATCGAAGAAGTAACCAATCAGGTGAATTGGACATCATTGAGTCCGGATATTGCGGCGGTATCGTCTGCCGGGCTGGTGCACGGCGAAACGCCAGGGAATTCCACAATCGTTGCCGAGATGGTGACTCCGCTCGGAAAAATCCAATCCGCTGAACGGCTGAGCGTGCTTTCCACAACGGCTTCTCTGGCCGGCGCCTATTCGTATCGATATGACACCACAGGGACGGGCCAAAACAGATTTGAAACTGCGCTCACCCCGAAAAACGTAAGGTCGGCCACGTTTGGAAAGTTGTTCGCTGCTCCCGTGGACGGTTACGTCTACGCGCAGCCACTTTACGTGAGCCACGTAGAGGTGCGGGATCGAGGCGCTCACAACGTGGTGTACGCTGCCACCGAGAACAATTCCATTTTTGCGATCGACGCCGACAGCGGAGCCGAGTTGTTCCGAACAAGCCTGGGACCCGCCGTACCGAAGGATCAGTTGGCGTGCCTTGATTCGGGCCCGCAAATCGGGATCACTGGAACGCCGGTAATCGATCCTGCAACGCAGACACTGTACGTGGCCGCAAAAACCTTTAAGAATGGAAAAAGCTTCTTTTATCTGCACGCGATCGATATCACCTCCGGAAAAGAGAGACAAGGAAGTCCAGTCTTAGTCACCGCAAGCCTTCCCGGTACAGGAGGCGGCAGTCGCAACGGAAGCGTGAATTTCAACGCCGCCCCGCAGCTACAGCGGCCTGCCCTGGTCTTGGTCGAGGGACAGGTGATCGTGGGGTTTGGATCGATCTGTGACCGGGGGTCGTTTCACGGTTGGGTGTTTGCGTACGACGAGGAAAATCTTACGCAGAGGGGCGTTTTCCTCTCTACGCCCAACGGAAGCCACGGTGGTATCTGGCAGGCGGGCGGCGCTCCCGCTGTTGATCCCCAGGGTAATTTCTACGTCATTACCGGGGACGGTGAATTCGATGCCTACGAGGGCGGCGCTGATTACGGCGACACGTTCTTGAAGCTTCGACTGGGTGCGCATGACGGCATTGTGCGCGCCGATTATTTTACCCCTTTCGATCAGAACGAGATGGAGATCGAGAATTCCGATTTGGGGAGCAGCGCACCGTTGCTACTACCGGATCAAGTCGGCCCGCACTCGCATTTGCTATTCGGAGCCGCAAAGAACGGTGCGATGTACTTGCTCGATCGCGATGACATGGGGCACTTTCAATCGTCGGGTAACAATCAGATCGTGCAGTACATCCCCCACGTTTTTCTTTCGAAAGTCCACGTCAGCCCCGCGTATTGGAGTGACCGGGCCTCCGAGTGGGTGTACGTGAGTTCCGTTGAAGGGCCGTTGCAAGCCTTTCCACTTTCGCGCGGGAGATTGTCACCGATATCGAGTTCCCAAACATCAACCCTTTTTGGATATCCGGGAGCGACTCCAGTGATTTCCTCGCACGGTAATGCCGACGGAATCGTCTGGGCTCTGGAGAATTCGTCGGGCATTCTGCATGCCTACGATGCCACAAATCTTTCCAACGAACTTTACAATGCTAGACAAGGTCCCGACGGTCGTGATGCTGCCGAGCGTGGGGTCCAGTTTTATGCCCCAATGGTCGCCAACGGGAGGGTGTATTTTGGTACTCGCGGGCACCTGTATGCTTACGGATTGCTGGCCAAGCCCTAAGCAGACGAATTTAGGATTTTTCTAGCGTGACGCTGCAGAACAAAATGACAGCACCAGAGGCAACCAACACGAGAGCGGTTTCTTTGACCGTGCCACCCATACGGCCAGGAGATATGAGCGCGAACCCCCTGGTTTCGGTGCTGGTGACAAACTATAACTACGCCCGGTTTTTGGGAATTGCGATCGACAGCGTCTTGCGCCAGACGTACACGAATTTTGAAATCGTGGTGTGCGATGACGGTTCCACAGACAACTCGGACGAGTTGCTGGTCAACTACGCACGCTCCGACTCTCGTGTGAAGGTGACCTATCGGTCGAACGGCGGCCAACCAGCCGCCATGAATGAAGCCTATCGACATTCCTCGGGTGAAGTCATCTGCTTGCTCGACGCGGATGATGTGTTTGAACCTCAGAAGCTCGCGAAAGTCGTCGAGAAATTTCGCTCCGATCAGGACATCGGGATCGTCGGCAATTCGGTCAAGGTAATTGATGGAAACGGGGATTTGATAAGAACGATTACCTATCAGGAAGAGGGATATCTCGGGCCGAGTATTTATCGTTTGCGGAAAAAAAATATTACTCCACCCTGTTCCGGACTTTCCTTCCGTCGAGAAGTCTTGGACGAAATCTTTCCTCTTCCCGAGATCCTG
>Ga0302326_10018310_pt1 | contig 14527 bp, 11 predicted proteins | sample Palsa_T0_3_FD_202264 | JGI IMG/M metagenome (GOLD analysis project Ga0302326, IMG submission 202264) | Peat permafrost microbial communities from Stordalen Mire near Abisko, Sweden - Palsa_T0_3 | ecosystem: Environmental > Terrestrial > Soil > Palsa > Peat permafrost | place: Sweden: Abisko... | reverse complement strand
CCCAATGTTCTGAAAGACCTGCCCGGAGAGTTCAATCGTGGGATAGTACGCTCGCCGCTCGCCCTTGAGAGCCGCCTCAGCCGCATCCACCTTGCCGAGCGCCGCAATGACATCCGGCCGGTGGGCGAGCGCTTGGTCGACTGCCTTGGACACGCTGTCGACCGGAGCGGGTGGTAGCGGCAACTCCGCGCTATCCACCACATCGATTTCCGTAGCGGTAGGCACGCCGAGGGCTGCAATGAGATTTGCGCGCGCGGTTCTCTCGGCGCCTTCGGCCGCGGCCAGCGTATAGCGCGCCTGAGCCGTTTGTCGCTGGGCCTGCGCCACCGCAACCACGGTGGCGAGGCCGTTATTCTGCTTGGCAACGGCGGCATCCTGCGTGGTGAGAGCAGTACTCAAGGCCTTCTGCGCGGCATGGAGCTTCCCCCGCGCAGCGCCCAAGTCGAAATACGCCTGCGACACCTCGAATATGAGTTTCTGATGGGCACCGGTGAAGATCACGTTGGCGACAAAAGAGTCTGCGCGCGCGGCTTGCAATTGGGCATCGCGACGGCCGAAGTCGAAAAGCAACCATTTCAGAGCCAGCGCGGGAATGACTTCCCGCGTATCGGAGACGAAATAGCCCGCCGGCACCAGGTTTCTTGGCATTGGTAACGGTGTGTGTTGAAAGCCGCCGATCGCTTGCAAGGAAAGCTGCGGAAGATACGCGCTTTCTGCGAGGCCGATACCCGCGGCCGCTTCGCGCGCGGCTTCCCAAGCTTCCCGCGTCGTTGGATTTACTCTTTCCGCAAGATCGACCAGCGCCGCCAGATCGTACTGCTTGTGCGGAACCGAAAAGGTGGTGTCGCCCAGGGCGGCGGCGCGGCTGATGGCCGATTCTGGAATCGCCCAGGGCTGCTCGGGACTCGGCGGCGCTTGCGCGACCGCCAGGCCGGCGTTGAACGCGCCGGCAATAAAGGTCAATCCGAACCTCGAGCGTTCAATGCGCCGCCGAAGCAACATGCTGAACCTCCGACTCGAGTTGTTCGATGGCGTGTTGGCTCAAGCGTGCATCGGGTTCTATCGCAGTTGCTGGCGAGGAAGCGGTGGGCACGGGACTCGGGGGCACTGGCCGACCTCCCGAGAGATTGTCTGCGGCGGACTCGGCCCATTCGGCCAAGCGGGCGGTAGATCCCAGTTCGGCATAGCGGGAAATCGCATCCGTCGAAACGACGAAGGCTGCTCCCGCGAGCCGTTCGACATTCGCGAGGGGCGGAACATTCAGGCTTTCTCGCACATGGCTCGGCAGCATTCGCAGCTCGAAAAGGCTCAAGGTGCGCAAGTGATCGGCCCGCACCAGTGCCTGAACGGTGCGCATGCGCGCCTCCCCGGCATTGCGTGGCTGACGGATCACGTCCCCAATCGCGCGCACCGCCTCGGCAACCGCCGTGCGAATACCCGATCTGGCTGATTGAGGCCAAAACGAACTGAATATAATCGTAATCACCATATTCCCGAGCAGAATGCCGGCGACTCGGTCGCGAAGGACCGTGAGATCGGTCGCGGGCGCGTAACCTTGTAGAGTGCCCAAAAAGAAGGCGAATGCGATCTGCATGCCGGCGTAGGAGAGCAATTCACTGCTCGTTGCTACCCATGCGGCGCCCACCGACACGACGGCAATCAGTAGACATAGCTGGCCGATATCAGTGAGATGCGGGAGGACAAAGACGATGCACAGGGCGGCGATGAGTCCGCCAATGACGGCGCCCGAGAGCCTGAGCACGAACTTGTGCACGGTCTCGCCCAGGCTGGAGAGGGCGACAAAAAAGCAAGTGACGATGGCGGTGCGCATCCCGGGCCAGTGGAGCAGCGAATAGATGGCGTACGAAATCATGACTGCCATCGTGGTTTTCAGGGCAAATTGCCAGTTCGCCGGATTGCTGAACGCGTCGGCGACGAAGAGGCCTCGAGGTGGGTGAAATGCTTCGGTTTTGCCAACCGCGGTGACAGGGTGGCTAATCGCACTTAAGAGGCTGGACAGCGTGCTGCGCACGGCAATCACTGCCGGGGATTGTTCCTTGCTCGAGTCGACGAATTGCGGCGGCGGCGCCAGGGATTCATCCATTGCTGGGGCGGCGTCCGACTCGATGGCGAGTCTGCAGGCTCGCAACCGGCTCGCCAGCTCCTCTCGAACATCGTCCGGCAGATCGCCGGGAAGGGCCTCCAGGACCACCAACGCATCGAGAAGCGCACGTATCACGGGCACCGTGATTCGGCCGGTGCGCGCTCCGCTTTTGGAGCTATGTTGCGCGGTTTCGAGCAAGGGTAGGAGCCGTGCACGCCATTCAGGAAGGGATTTGCGGTACTCGCCGTTAGCAAGCGAGGTTTCACACTCCTTCAGGACCTTTCGGACGCTGCGGTCCATGAATGCCACCGCGCCCTGGCCAAACACTAAATTGACGATGATCGTCACGGCCAGCGGCACGAACACCACCACCCATGTCCACAAGGTCGCGCGTGTCAGGGCCTCAGGGCTTGGTACATCATCGACCAGCGACTGCAGCAACACGATGACAAAGCCAGCCAGGAAGGAGATGGGACCTAGCGCAAACGTGCGCACGGTAAACATGGCAGCAAAGGTCGCCATCGCCATGAGGGGTAATCGCAGTGCGGGTTCGGCGGTATCGATGAGTTCCAGGCCCAAGACCAGGAGAATCGCGAGGGTCACGGCGGCCAATGCGCCGAGAGCTGCTGTCACGGTCGCGTTTTTCTCATCCTTGCTGATCAGAAAGCCGATATAGGCCATGTAGGTCGGCTCGGGTATCTGAAAGATCATTGCGATGACCACTGTGATCGTAGATCCGGTTGCGATGCGCGCGACAGCCGCCCACCGGCCCTCTCGCGACGCCAGCTCGAGAGCAAGGACTTCAAGCAGCGGGCGGGATCCTTGCGACTCAGCGAGGGCCGTCATGATGCACTTTGACGGATGCGGTTAATCCCGCATGCATGGCAAAGGGGGGCGGGTTATCGAGCCGAATCCAGACAGGAAATCGCTGCGCGACCACGACCCAGTTGAGGTCGCGGCTGGTGACGGGAAGACCAGGACCGTCTTGATCCGTCGATTGCACGCCCGCGCCCAAGCTTTCCACCCGCCCTTCAAAGGCGGTGTTGCTTTCGGACATGGTCCACACCGTGGCTCGATCGCCGACGGCGATTCGCGGCAATTCGGTTTCTCGAAAGTCGGCGATGGCATACCACGCATCGGATTTGATGAGACTGAAGAGCGGATGCCCGGCGACGGCGAAAGTGCCTTCCGCAATTTGCAATCCGACTACCTTTCCGGCAAACGGGGCACGCAGAGTCGTCAGGTCGCAGTTGCGTGCGGCATTGGCCTCCGCTGCTTCGGCCCCTTCCAATTGAGCTTCGAGGCTCAAAGTATCGCCCACCGCTTGGCGGGCCTGGGTGGCGCTTCGGCTGAGCGCTTGGAGGGATGCTTCGGCAGCAGCTTCGTTCGTCTTGGCTTCATCCAATTGCTGTTGAGTTACGAAGCCGGGTTTCAGCAACGGCTCGAGGCGCTGGCGCGTGTCCTGCGCGTACCTCAGCTGGTCGCGCGCCCTCTGAACTTGGCTTTCGGCCGCTTGGACGCCGGAACCCTGGGAGGTGACTTGACGTCCCGTCAGAGCGATTTGCGCCTTGAGGGCGGCCACCTGAGCGCGGGCCTGGCGCAGTTGGAATTCGTACGGCGCCGGATCAATGACGAGGAGCGGCGCACCCTTTGCAACATCTTGATCATTCGTAATGAGGATCTGGACAATTCGTCCACTGATCTCCGACGCCATCGCCGCGCTGTAGGCAAAAATACGCGCGTCGTGTGTGCGAGGCCGCCGATCAATCGCGAAGATGACGAGAATGCCGAGGACGATGGCCAGTCCGATTGCCGTCGTGGCAATCACCTTCCCGCGAAGCGACTTGCCTTCACTCATTGGCATCTCTCAAGACAGCCATATCAGCCACATCGCGAAGGTGCCTGCACAGGCAATCGCCAGCATGACGACGAAGGGGACGGGTATTTCCTGGAGCAGCCCGGAGGCCTTGAAAATGGCGCGGGCTGCAAGTGCCAAGGCAATGCCCACCAGCGCACATACCATCCAAGACGGAAAATACGAGCCTAGAATATTGCGCGAGGGAGCGCCGTCACAGCCCCCCAGTAAACCCAGCAGTGGCGCCGCGCACCAAATTCGAGCCGCTGGCGGAAAGCGGTAGGACGCGCCGCCTCGTTCCGCAGAACTTATCGCAATATTCATGACTCGGCAGTGTCATCGGTTTATCCATCGCCAACAGTCCCCCCTTTGGGGGAGCGACTTCGGCAAAGGTCGGCAGAGCACGGACGGTGCGATCCACAACCGCGAATTTGCCCGTGCTCGAGTCGAGCGGCGGCTCGAGCACGGGCCAGATTAGCCCTTAATAAACGCCAACAGATCCGCGTTGATCGTGGCAGCCTCGGTGGTCGGCATACCGTGCGGGAAGCCCTCGTAGGTTTTCAAAGTCCCGTTCTTCACCAACTTGGCGCTCAGCGGACCAGAGTCCGCGTACGGCACGATTTGGTCATCATCGCCGTGCATCACCAACGTGGGAACCGTGATCTTCTTCAAATCTTCCGTGAAATCGGTCTGCGAGAAGGCGACGATGCCATCGTAGTGCGCCTTGGCGCCCCCCATCATGCCTTGGCGCCACCAGTTCTGAATGACTCCCTGGGAGATCTTCGCGCCTGGCCGGTTGAATCCGTAAAAGGGTCCCGTGGGCAAATCGAGGTAGAATTGGGACCGATGTTCGGCGACCTGCGCCTGCAGTCCGTCGAACACCTCCTTGGGTAATCCGCCGGGATTGGACGCCGTCTTGACCATGAGCGGCGGAACCGCGCTGATGAGCACTGCCTTCGCCAGCCGATTCACGCCATGCCGAGCGATATAGCGGACTACTTCGCCGCCGCCGGTCGAATGACCGACGTGCACGGCACCCTTGAGGTTCAGATGCGAGGTCAGCGCCGCCAAGTCATCGGCATAGTGATCCATATCGTGACCGTCGGCCGTCTGGCTCGAGCGTCCATGGCCGCGGCGATCATGGGCGATGACTCGATAGCCGTGATTCAAAAAGAAAAGGAGCTGCGGGTCCCAATCATCGGAGGAGAGCGGCCAGCCGTGCGAAAACACGATGGGCATCCCGCTGCCCCAGTCTTTGTAAAATATCGTGACTCCGTCTTTGGTCGTGATGGTATTCATTGGCGTATCTCCGGTGTGGTTCGATGGATTGACAGATAGTACGCTAGTGTAGATCGTCAAAAAATTCCCGAATGCGATACAGCAGTGATTGATGGACGCTGTCATCGGTAGCGCGAACGGCTACGGTTCGATTGAGAATCGCGAGGCCGCGGCGCGCAGACCGATCCAATTCGGCAGACAAGTCGGAATTTGCCGCGAGCAGGGGCTTTAGGACATGGCAATCGAGTCCATAGAGCTTGCAAAGAGTGCGAGCTGTGGCCGTGGCCGCATAAGGCGCGCCGGTGAGTAGACCGATTTCACCGATGTACTCGCCGGCCCCGATAAAGCCGGCCGTCAGCTGCCCAGAAAGCTCCGTATGTTGGCTGATTTGAAGAATCCCAGAGACGACGATAAAGAGCGTCGCCTCAGTTCCCCCTTGCGCGAAAAGTACCTCTCCTGGTTCGAGCGATCGCGGTTTTAAGTGGGCCGCCAATTCGGCCAGCTGCTGCGCCTCCAGGACTTCAAAGAGGATGATGTCTTGAAGAAGCGGCAGCGCTGCGTGAAGTGGCCGCCCCGTACCTTCATCGGCTTTTCGAATATCTTGCACAGTGTGCGGAAAGTAGAGGCCGGAATAGTAAAGTTGCCGCCTTGCATGCCTCAGCAGCAGATCTTTGGTCGTTGAAAGGTGTTCAGTATCGGAGACCGAAAAATTCACCCGATATCGGCTTTCCGCCGACCCGAGGCGTGTCAGCACGGCGCTGGAGGGTGGCTCCGAAAGAATAGGGGGACACAGCAAGGTGGCTTGTTGAAGCATATCAATGACTTGCTCGGGATTGGAGGTGGCGGGACATGAGAGCTCTATGAATGCTGAACGAACGCGAGTCGGAAAGCTGCGGTTCACAATATCGGACTTCGCGACCACACTGTTGGGGACAATCGCGACATCGTCGCCATCGGTGAGAATGCGAATCGAACGCCAGTTCATCTGCACCACGGTCCCCTCGGTTTTGTCGCCGAGCGAGATACGATCGCCCACATTGAAGGGCGCTTCAATGCCGAATGCGATTCCTGCAAACACGTCCGCCAGAGTGTTCTGCAGAGCAAGACCTAGCACGATCGCCAGGACGCCAGAGGTCGCGAGCAAACCGCCAATGGGAAGCGCGAGCACGGAAATCAGGACCACCGATACAGCTGCGGTGTAGATGGCGGCGGCGGTGAGATCGGGAAAGAGCCGTGCCTCGCGCCAGCCGCGATTGCGATCGAGGGTGAATGACATGACCGCGACGAGCACTCGTGCGCCGAGCAACCACCATATCCCGGCTACGGCATGCAGCCATAGTGAGGCGCCATTAGCTACCCCGCCGGTCCCCGGCAAGGGAGGAGTTTGATACCGAAAAAGTATGAAGGTCGCGCCGGCAAAACACATGAAGTCAAACAAGTGGCGAACCCGCAATGGGAACGGCCGTAGCGCGATGTAGCTGACGAGGACGAAACTCAAGATCAAAACGGGTAATAGAGAGGAAGTCACGGTGCTGTGTCGCCTAATGATGACGCTTACGCGACGCGCGGGCACATTATCCTAATGCACCCACCGTTCTGCCTATCTCCCCCGAAAGGGGGGTGCTCCCCCAAGTGAGGGATAAGGATTTCTCGGCGAGAGGCACACAATGACGACACCTTCAGCTGTGACAGTCCTTTCAAAAGGAGTCCACCAACATGCTTCACGGATTTTCTATTCCTCTCACGCCGCAGGGCAACTCTGCACTGGCTTCACCGCCTCCCTGGCATTACTCGAGCGACTGCCTCGCCATTGAATATTGGGCCGACCCAGCCGCGGTCGCGGCGCTCCTGCCGCCCGGCGTGACGCCGGACGAGAAGTCTCTGGGGCGGGCGTTCTTTTGGTTTCTCGACTGGCAGTTCACGGGCTCGAATGATGAGGTCACCGATCCCGCGCGCTACCAATACCGCGAAGCCTTCGTGCTTGTCGAGGCGGTCTTTGAGCGCACACCCATCAACTACTGCCCCTACATATTCGTCGACAATGACGCAGCCATCGCTCGCGGATGGACGCAAGGCTTTCCCAAGAAACTCGGCAGTATCTACCAAACGCGGACCTTCTCCGCACCCAGTGCCGCAGCCGCTCCGCTCGCGAAGGGAAGCCGCTTCGGCGCAAGTGTTGCCGCGCATGGCGAGAGATTGGCGACGGCGCGTCTGCAGCTCGAGGAGAAGGTCACCGATCCCGCAAAGGTGTTCAACCGTCCGACGGTGATGCGCCGATATTTTCCGCAGCTCGCGGCGGCGCGCCAGACGAAGCCACCGGTCGATGAGCTTACGATGTCGCTCACCGACAATCTGGCCATCGTCGATGTGTGGGCGGGTTCGGCGGAGTTGACGATTCCGGAAGTGCGCGGGGAGGACATGCATTCGATCGCGCCGTTGCGAATCGGGCGAGGGTATCGGCTCGGTATGGCGTACTCGGTCACCGATCTGCGGATTTTGAAGAACTACGTCGCTTAAGGCCTGCGCGCAGGCGGTCGGGCGGCGTTAGGAGGCGTTTCGATGCCCTTGTATACGATCACGGCGCAAGCCGGCGTTCTCGATGGTCCTGCCAAGTCAGATTTGGCGGAAAAGCTCACCGCATTTCACACCGAGTACGCCGGGGTCCCCAAGAACTGGGTGCATATCGTCTTTCAAGAGTACCCTATCGGAAACGGCTTCACCGCAGGCAGGCCTTCCCCGACGGCGACCCTCACACTGCTGATCCGGACCGGACGCTCCGCCGACTATAAGCGGGAGATGCTCAAGCGCCTCTGGTCGTTGGTACAAGCCGCAACCGGCGCGCCGGACGAGGAGATCGTCTTGGGCATTCAGGAGGTTCCGTCCAGTCAGGCGATGGAAATGGGAAAGATCATGCCCGACATTGAGAACTCCTGAGCGGCCTTCGCGCATTGCCAACGGTCCATCGTCATCATCGCCATCACCTGATAGGGGTGAACGTCTACGATGGGTTGCGGCAGGATCATTTCCGTCGCACAGTAACAAATCCGATAGTGTTTGCGGCGCCACTTCTTTGCGACGCACAATGGAGGTTTGAGATGGCCAATGTTGCCGACCGAATAGTCGAGATCCTCGAAGCCGCCAATGTGCGCCGTATCTATGGACTGGTGGGAGATTCGCTCAATGGGATCACCGAATCGCTGCGCGTGCGCGACAAGATCGAGTGGATTGCCGTCAGGCACGAAGAAGTCGCCGCCTTTGCCGCCGGCGCTCAGGCGCAGCTGACGGGCGAACTCGCCGTATGCGCCGGAAGCTGCGGCCCGGGCAATTTGCACCTGATCAATGGGCTCTTCGATTGCCATCGCAACCGCGTGCCCGTGGTGGCCATCGCGGCGCATATTCCCAGCACCGAGATTGGTTCCAGCTATTTTCAGGAAACCCATCCGCAATCGCTCTTCAAGGAATGCAGCCACTATGTCGAGCTGATCTCCGATCCCACTCAGGTACCGAGAATCGTCGAAACGGCGATTCGTGAGGCTGTCGCGAAGCAGGGCGTCGCGGTCATTGTCATTTCCGGCGATGTCGCCCTGAAGGATGCGGGACCGGTGGCACCCTCTCCCAAGCCGGTATCGCGGTTGCCTCGCGTGTGTGCGGCCGAGGCGGACATCGAGGACTTGGTCGACTTTCTGGATGGGGGCGAAAGGACGACGTTCCTCTGTGGCGCTGGTTGTGCAGGAGCCCACGATGCCGTGGTGGCCCTCGCGGCCAAACTCAAGGCGCCCATCGTGCATGCGTTGCGTGGCAAGGAACACGTTGAATGGGACAATCCCTACGATGTGGGAATGACGGGGCTCATCGGGTTTTCCTCCGGATACCATGCCATGGAGGCTTGCGACACCCTGCTCATGCTCGGCACTGATTTCCCTTATAGGCAGTTCTATCCGACGAAGGCCCGAATAGCGCAGATCGATATTCGCGGTGAAAATCTCGGGCGACGTTGCCGGCTCGATCTCGGCGTGATTGGAGACTTGCGCGAAGTCCTACCGCGACTGACCGAGCGAGTGTCAGCGAGGGCCGACGACTCGCATCTGAGTGCCGCGGTCAGCCACTACTCCAAAGCCCGGAAGGGTCTCGATGATCTCGCGAACGAACATTCGAAACACACACCCATTCACCCGCAGCTCCTCGCGAAGGTGGTGAGCGATCTCGCCAACGAGGATGCGATCTTCGCGTGCGACGTGGGGGAGCCGACGGTGTGGGCTGCACGATACCTCAAGATGAACGGCAAGCGCCGGCTGTTGGGCTCATTCCTGCACGGGTCAATGGCCAATGCCATGCCACAAGCCATCGGCGCGCAATTCGCCATGCCTGACCGGCAGGTCATTTCGATGTCGGGTGATGGCGGTTTTGGGATGCTCATGGGCGATTTGTTGACGATCCGGCAGTCGAAACTGCCGATCAAAATCGTCATCTTCAATAACGGACTCCTGGGCTTCGTCGACATCGAGATGAAGGCGGGCGGATTTCTGCCGGTGGGCACGCGGCTCGATAATCCGGATTTTGCAAGCATGGCCGAATCCATGGGGATTTACGGCGTGCGCGTGGAGGACCCGGGCCAACTGAAATCAGCGATCTCAACAGCCTTTGCACAGGAGGGTCCGGCCGTCATCGACGTATTGACCGATCGGCAGGAACTCGTCATGCCACCGGAGATCAAGCTCGAGCAAGCGAAGGGATTCAGTCTATGGATGCTCAAGGCGGTACTTAATGGCCAGGCGAGCGAAATCGTGAGTGTGGCGAAAACCGCTCTGATCCACTGATCGGCCACCCAGTGGGAACGCTACATATGGGCAATCCAATCAAGTTCATGCACATCGCCCGGATTCTAAATGGAGCACCGGCATGAGCTCAAACCCGACGATCAGCCCACCGGCGCCCGTGCTCCATCCTGAAGTGATAGGCGATCGCTTCGAAGGAGCGAAAGACGCCGAGGGCCGTCCATTGGCGCACGGCTGACAACGCTGCTAGGTGACGGGGATGACGACCGCCTCCGCAAGAGCTCGAGGCGCAAGCGGATGAGAAACCAGTCGAGCTGCGATTCCAGGCCTTGGCGAGCGGGTTACACAGGAACTTTTTTAGCTGGTTGGAGCGTCTTCGATGATTGGTCGAAACATCTTGATGTACTTCCCATGGAGCCGCCCGGACGAGGAGGGCGCTCCTCTTGGCATCCTGGACAATCGGTTCGGGACGCTGTTCGAGCTGCGCCGGCTACAGTGGCCGAAATTCGAAGCCTTGGCGGACATGGAGCGATTCAATCAAGGTATTACCGGGTTTCTGGACAATATACTCTTACAGAACTACTCGCTGTTCCGGGAGGATATGCGGGTCCGCACAGGCAATGCCGTGCGCATGGTTGAGCGCCGTACGTCCGAGAGCGAGCTAATGCTTCTCGACGGCGATTTTCTCGACAGCGCCGACATACTCATCATCGTCGGCTTCGATTCGCACCGCACGGATCAACGTCCCGGTGAAAGTGAACTGGTGGCGGTGCGCAAATTTCTAGACGATCCGAGCCATACGCTCTTCGTTTGCCCTCATCATGACATTGGCAACGTCGAGGGCATACCCAGTAATGAGGTGTTGCATAGCCAGGAAGTGGAGTTCCATCACCATGGAGATCTCGGGCTTCCAGGGCAGCAACGCCTTGGCGGCTTTGCCAGGTCGCTGCTTCGTGATCTGGGTATTCCCGTTTCCAATAATTTCGGCCTTCGACCGGCGAAGATGCGGGACGGCGCCCCAGCTCCTATCCACATCAATTCGAGGGCGGATCGATTCAATCTCTTACAAGGCGTCAGCACTTTCAATCTCCACCCGCATCTGCCGCACTTCGAGATGCTCGGCGATAGCCCTCAAAAGCTGGACGTTCTAGTGGAACAGTCCATCGATTTAGAGGCGCCCCCACATCCATTCACCCAGCAAGGACGGAAGACCTTCGACGCGTTGCTGCAATCCAAACCCAACGTCTTTTCAGGTCGATTATTCATATGCGACGCCACTCTGTGGACTTCTACGAACGGCGGGCTGACCAGCCTCCGTCAGTTATGGGCCAACATGACTCGATTGGCGTAGGGAGGTAGCAGCGCCGGCCACTCAATAAATTAAGACGGCTCGCCGAGATGCGAGTATCATTTTTGGCAGCAGCGGCGGTCACTGGGAACCGCGTGTCATTCATTGCTGTCGACGTCGTATGAATGCTCAGATCCTACCCAACCGGCTATTGCCATTCACGTTCCACTTCTTCCGACAGTTTCTTTGGGGCTGTCTGGGGTTGCTCGTGTTCCCGGTGCTTGGACGCGCGATATTTGCCTCGATTGCCTATGCGACTAAACGCCTGACCGATACCGTACTGGCGATGCACAGCCCGGCGGCCGAGGCAGGCAAGCTCGTCAAGCCGTTTACGCTCTTCGTCGTTCTCGTCGTCGCCCGGTTCGTGATGGACGGGGGCATGTGGTTCAGCTCCTACCACACACGCTCCCCCATGTTGGTTCGTATCAAGGAGGAGGTCTTCGCCTACGCCCAGCGCCTTTCGAGCGCCTATTTCGAGAACACACTGTCCGGAAAGATTGCGCATCGGGCGGTGCTCCTGCCCGATCAGGTGCTCGCGCTATTTGACATGATGGTGTTCGACTTCGTCCCAGGAGCGTGCTTCTTCCTGTTCGTCGCGGCTTACTTCTACGTCGCGAGTCCCCAGTTCTGCGCAACCGCCGTGACGGCGATCATCGTGTACTTTGCCGTCAGCCTCCTCGTCGGGCGCGAGTGCACCCGGCGCGCCATCGCAAACAACGAGGCGAGGGCGGCCGTCACCGGCCGCGTGGTCGATGTCCTCACCAACATCCGAAACGTCTTCTTCTTCGCCAACCAGGCGCTGGAAGACGAGGAACTCAAGCGCTATACAGGGGAAGAGCGCGACCGGCGCCGCGCCGCCTACCGCGCCGTCGTCCGGCTGCGCTGCGTCCAATACGTCATGGATATTACGATGTGGATAGTCTTCGTCGGTGGCGCCCTCTATGCCTGGGTGCACCGCTTGATCGGCGCGGGCGACTTCGTGATGATCACCGCACTCACGAGCTCCCTCCTGCAGACGGCGTACAACATCGGGCAGCGAATCCCCGAGTTCTACGACCAGCTGGGCTCGGCGCGCGAGAGCATCGACACCCTGATCGTACCCGCAACGATCGAGGACAGGCCCGGCGCGCCTGAGCTGAAGGTGCCGCAGGGCGGGGTTCATTTCGAGCGCGTTGCCTTTGCGTACGACGCACCGTCCAAGAGGGGGCATGCTCGCAATGTCGTCAAAAACTTTGAGCTGACCATCCCTGCGGGGCAACGCGTCGGACTCGTGGGGCCGAGTGGCGCCGGAAAAACCACGCTCATGAGCCTTCTGCTGCGCATGCACGACGTGGTCGAGGGGGCAATCCGCATCGATGAGCAGGATATTCGTGAAGTAACCCAGGAAAGCCTGCGACGATCCATAGCACTCATCCCACAAGACACGACCCTGTTTCATCGCAGTCTCATGGAGAATATCCGGTACGGCAGACCGGGCGCGACCGATGAGGCGGTCGAGTTGGCGGCTCGGCGGGCGTATGCGCATGAGTTCATCATCGAGCTTGATCATGGCTACAACACTCTGGTGGGTGAGCGCGGCATCAAGCTATCCGGCGGACAGCGGCAACGTATCGCCATCGCGCGGGCGATCCTCAAGGACGCGCCGATTTTGTTGCTGGATGAAGCAACCAGCGCGCTTGATAGTCACAGCGAGCACATCATCCAAGCTGCGATGCGCGAAGCAATGGTTGGCAAGACAGTGATCGCGATCGCTCATCGCTTGAGCACGGTCATGGACATGGATCGGCTCATTGTGCTGGATCGCGGATCTATCGTCGCCGATGGGTCACACAGTGAGCTACTGCGACGGGGTGGTCTCTACGCCGATCTGTGGCGCAGGCAGTCCGGCGACTTCAATCCCGTCGCACGACCTCCTGAACTCGAGCAAACGGCGGAGGTTGGAGAGATCGACGAGCAGCCCATGGGGGTCGTCGAGCGGCCTGCAGCTACGGAAGAAAGCGAGAAGGCATAGTTTCCCACAATCGCCTGTCCAGGCGGATCGGCATGTACCGGAACTGGCTCAGCGCATGATCCTGGGTCAAGTGGACTGATATCGCGGCCGCCACAATTTGCCAGAATTCCTAACAAAGGGAATCCAATGGATTCAGGCGGATACAAAGCGGCGTTGGCGCATCCATTTCGTCACCACCCATTTTTCCCCGGCGGTGACGGGCGCGCCGGCATGCAGTGATTCCGCATCGACCTGACCGCGACTGTTACAGTATTCGAAGTACACGGCGTTCCCCCGCTGCGGGCAAACCGATAAGCCGGCGTGCGGGAAAGTGGTCTCGCCACCGCCCGGTACATCGTTCAAGTACGCCACCATGCTGCTGACCCGCTGGCCGCTGCGGCGGAGCGACTGTTCACTGGCCTCATTGCGGGGCACGAGGAAATCGAAGTGGGGCGTGTAGCGAGTGCCCGGACCGTAGCGCAGGACTTGTAGGCCTTCGCCGTGATCGATCGGTAGATTCATGAGTTGCGAGAACCTCGCATCCAATGCCGCGATCAATGGCGTTTCGCCCGGTAAAAAGAACATTCCCTCGCTGTTTCGATATTCTGCGATGCTTTTTGTGCCCGTGCCCGGATCGACCACGGTCGATAGCGTCAAGCGCGGCCGTGCAAGTGCAATCAGCTGCTCGCACTCCTCAGCACTCAACACATTGGCAAGCACGGCAATCAGCGGCCGCGACACGCGCGCCACGACTGTCACTACCCGGTCTGCGACGCGGATCGAGTTGCCGGCCGTCATCCGCGGCGGGTCAACCACGTGGGCCGCCTCGGGCAAGTCGATCCTCACGGTATCGGCAGTCAACGGCACACCCGTGGCGCGGGCGTCCAGAAACGCACGCACTAAGCCCTGGGCGATCGGTGGATCGAATTGCTGCGCGATCATACCCTCGATGAGCTGATCAGGCGGGCAGCCACGATCGAGATTGTGTTCGATCCAGCTGCGCAACTGCGGTTTGATGCAGACGGCAACTCTCATCCGCGGATGATCGCAAATGGATGTGACAGATTTGTTCCGCGGTTGCAGGGGGCCATACATGTCGAGACGCACGCCAGACATGACGCCGCAGCTGTAATCAAATCGCACCCGTTTGTCCTCGCAGCGTCGACGGACACATGAC
>Ga0302326_10018307_pt1 | contig 14528 bp, 13 predicted proteins | sample Palsa_T0_3_FD_202264 | JGI IMG/M metagenome (GOLD analysis project Ga0302326, IMG submission 202264) | Peat permafrost microbial communities from Stordalen Mire near Abisko, Sweden - Palsa_T0_3 | ecosystem: Environmental > Terrestrial > Soil > Palsa > Peat permafrost | place: Sweden: Abisko... | reverse complement strand
GGTGTGATCAGTGCGCGGTAGCCCGTGGTGCCGTCAACCTCGTTCCGCCGGACCCGAATCACGATCATGACCACGAAGGCGGCGAGGTGAATCAGGGTGATGAGAATGACCAGGGTGGTCAGGCTGCCGCTCACCATTGCTGCAACCCGGCCTGCCTGCCCGTGCTTCCGTGCACCAGAGTGAAGTCGAGCACATCCCGAATTCTCGGGCTAGTTGGAGATCTCCACCTTGTTCGCACTGATGACAAGTGTGGCGCGGCGACATCGGCCGCCCGCTGACCTGCCGCCGAGCGGTCCTCGCCTGACAGCGGATCAGGTGCCTTGGAACGTGTGCCAGCCCCGCGGCGATGGATTTAGGTCCGCGGCCGGTGCGCGTGTGACAGCACGCGGCCGGGCCGCTTGCACAAGGGCAAAGCTGGCAGGTCTGCGCCGGAATGCTGGGAGCCAAGGCGAGAGCCACACCAGTAGATTCAGGTGGACTCAGACGAACGCTGACGTTGCTTAGCGACTGGTCAGCGCCGAGGGGAAGCGACGGTCAGCGGATGGCTACGCGATGAAGATCCTGCACACAAGCGACTGGCATGTGGGCAAGGTGCTCAAGGGCCGGGACCGGCATGACGAGCACGAGGCCGTCCTCCGCAGCATCATCGGCGCGGCCACGGACGAGGACGTCGACCTCGTCCTCATCGCCGGGGACCTGTTCGAGACGTCGGTGCCGAGCCCGCGGGCGCAGGGCCTGGTCATGCGGGCGCTGCTGGCGCTGCGCGCCGACGGCCGCCAGGTGGTCGCCATCGCCGGGAACCACGACAACGCCGCCCTGCTGGACGGCGTTTACCGCCCGGTACTGGGCGAGCTCGGGCTGCACGTCCTTGGCGCGCCCAAGTCACCGGACTCGGGCGGCACGCTGCACCTGACCACCCGGTCCGGCGAGCAGGCGACCATCGCGGCGATGCCGTTCCTGAACCAGCGCTACGCCGTCCGGGCGGCAGAGCTGATCCTGCACGAGGCCGCTGAGCACGCCCTGGACTACGCCCGCCGCGTCGCCGCCATCGTCGGCGCGCTGACCGCGGAGTTCACGGCAGACAGCGTGAACGTGGTGATGGCCCACGCCACCCTGCTCGGCGGCCGCCGCGGCGGGGGCGAGCGCGAGGTGCAGACCTCGTTCGAGTACGAGGTTCCGGCGAGCATCTTCCCGTCGTCCGCGCACTACGCGGCGCTCGGCCACCTGCACCGCCAGCAGGAGATCCCGGCCCCGTGCCCGGCCTTCTATTCAGGCTCGCCGCTGGCCATCGACTTCGGGGAGGAGGCGAACGAGCCGGGCGCGCTGATCGTGACCGGGGCCCCCGGCATCCGGGCCGACGCCCGCCGGGTGGACATCTCCGGCAGCCGCCGCCTGCGGACCCTGCGCGGACCGCTCGACCAGGTCATCGCCGAGGGTGAGCAGGCCGGCGATGCCTACCTGCGGGTCATCCTCGCCGAATCCGCCCGGGCCGGCCTCGGTGACCTCGTCAGGGAGAAGCTGCCCAACGCACTCGAAGTACAGCTCGACGAGGCCCACCGGCCCCGGCCGGGGGTCCACGGCAGCGAGGGCAAGCCCAGCAGGGCCGGGCGGTCGGCGGTTCAGCTGTTCGGCGACTACCTGCGCGAGCAGGACGTCGCCGATGAACGAGTCGAGCGGATGTTCGCCGAACTGCTCGAGGAGATCACCGACGGCCGCGAGCCACTGCCCGGGCCTGCCTAGCTACTCCCAGTACGGGCGCAGCTCGAACGTCCCGATCTGCGCGGTCGGATGCCGCGCCGAGACTTCGATCGCGTCGTCCAGGTTGGCGCACTCCAGGATCGCGTAGCCGGCGATCTGCTCTTTCGTCTCGGCAAACGGGCCGTCGGCGACCAGGACCCGGCCGTCCCGCACCTTCACCGTGGTCGCGTCGCTGGTCGGGCGCAGGAACCCGCCGCCGACCAGGATGCCGCGCTCCTTCATCTCGGCATCCCACGCCTCGACGGCCCGGTCCTCCTGCGGGTCGACCGAGCTGCCATCGTCGTTCCAGTCCACAACGGACTCGTCAATGCAATGGAGCATCAGATATCTCACGCGTACCTCCTTCGAGCCGGGCGGCCTTATCCCCACGACGAGCTGACGGCCCCCGGATGGACAACTCGCGAACCCGAACAACCGCGCGAATGTCTGCACGGTCCGCCAGACTGGTGCGGTCGGCGCGAGGGTATTGGGAGGGCGTGACGTGCGGCCGCTGCGACTCCTGCTCGACGGCTTCGGAACCTACCGCAACGAGACCGAGATCGACTTCTCCGACGTCGAGTTTTTCGCGCTCGTGGGGCCGACCGGCTCCGGCAAGAGCACGGTCATCGACGCGCTCTGCTTCGCCCTGTACGGCACGGTCCCGCGCTGGGACAACGAGCGCGAGGTCCGCAACGCGCTGGCCCCGTCGGCGAACGCGTGCACGGTCAGCCTGGTCTTCGAGATATCCGGGCAGCGCTACGTCGCGATGCGGTCGCTGCAGCGGGGCGCCCGCGGCCAGGTCACGACAAAGGCCGCCCGCCTCGAGCGGCTCGATGCCAGCATCCCGGCCGACGGGCCGCTCCAGGAAATCCTCGAGGCCAGCGTCGAGGCGATTGCCGAGGGACCCGAGCCCGTCAAGACACAGGTCCAGGAACTGCTCGGGCTCAGCTACGAGCACTTCACCCAGTCCGTGCTGCTGCCGCAGGGCGGTTTCTCGGAGTTCCTGCGCGCCACCCCTGCCAACCGCCAGCGCCTGCTGGTCGAGCTGCTCGCCTTCGGCGTCTACAAGGACATCGGCCAGCGCGCCCGCGAGCGCGCCGATATCGCTAAGAACAGATATGAGCTGGCCCAGCAGAACCGCGACCAGCTCGGCGACGCCACGCAGGACGCCGAGTCGGCTGCGGCCGCCCGCCTGGCCAGTCTCACCGACCTGGCCGGAAAGGTCGAAACCAGCCTGGCGACGCTGACCGGGCTGCACCAGCAGGCGGAGGCTGCCACGCAGCGCGTTCAGGCGGAAGGGAACGTGGCCGCCCAGCTCTCAGCCGTCGCCGCGCCGGCCGATGTTCGCGGACTGGCGCAGCAGATCGCGGCCGCCGAGGGGCTCGTCGCCGCCGGGCGCAAGCGCCGGGACGAGGCAGCGCGGCTGGCCGAGGACGCCGAGCAGGCACGCGCGAAGCTGCCGGACAAGGCAACTGCGCAGCGCCAGCTTGAGATGCACGCGCTGCGCCGCGACCTGCAGGCCGAGGCGGCCAGGCAGGCGGACGCGCTCGCGGCCTGCCAGGAGAACGACGCCAAGCTCGCCGCCCAGCTGCAGGCCGCTGACCTGGACGTCACGCTCGCGCAGGAAGCGGTCGAGGCGGCGCAGCGGGCGCACGCGGCGGCCGGCCTGGCCGAGACGCTGCATGTCGGCGACGACTGCCCGGTCTGCCAGCAGACCGTCCCGGTGCTTCCGGCTCACGCGGCCCCGGCGAACGTCAGCGCGGCCCGCGCGGCGCTCGAGGCGGCGACGGCAGCGCAGCGCCAGGCCAGGATCGCGCAGCAGGACGCGGCCAGGGCCGCGGCGTCGGCGGCAGCCGCGCTCGACGGCACGCAGAGCAGGCTCAGCAAGGCGGCGGAGGTCATGGCCGATGCCCTGCCGGAGGCCGAGCTGGCCGCGCAGCTCGACGCCATCAGTGCTGCCGACGACGCAGCCTCCCGGACGCGCGCCGCCGCCCGTGCCTGCCAGACCGAGCTCGCTGCCGCGGAGAAGTCCCGCGCCGCCCTCGAGGCAGACGAGCGGAGGGCCTGGGCGGACCTCGGCACGGCCAGGGACAAGCTGGTCCCGCTCGGGGCGCCGGCGGTCGCGGCGGGACCGGGGCAGGACCTGGCGGCCGCGTGGGCCACGGTCGCCGAGTGGGCCGCGGCCGAGGCGGCCACCCGCGCCGCCCGCCTGCCCGAGCTAAGGACGGCCGCCGCCGCGCTGCAGGAGCAGTTCGACGCGACCGCGCTCGCGCTGGCCGGGCTGCTCGCCGAGCACGACGTCGCTGCCGACCCGCTCACCCGGGCGCCTGCCGCGGTCGCCGACCAGCGCGCCCGCACCGAGGCTGAGCTGCAGCGCATCCGGGCGGACCGGAGGAAGGCCGCGAAGCTCGACAAGGACATCGCCGCCTACCGGGAGGACAGCCAGGTCGCCGCCATGCTCGGCAACCTGCTCCGGGCGACCTCGTTCGAGCGCTGGCTGTGCAGCGAGGCACTCGACTCGCTGGTCCGGGAGGCGTCGGGGACCCTGATGGAACTGTCCGGCGGCCAGTACGAGCTGGACCGGGATGAGCGCAACGACCTGGTCGTCATCGACTACGAGGACGCCGGCGCCCGGCGCCCGGTGCACACCCTGTCGGGCGGCGAGACCTTCCAGGCCTCACTGGCCCTCGCGCTGGCCCTGTCCCGCCAGGTCATCGGCCTGTCGGCGGGCATGCGCGAGCTGAACTCGATGTTCCTGGACGAGGGATTCGGCACGCTCGACAGCGACACGCTGGAGACAGTTGCGAGCACGCTAGAGCGGCTTGCGGCAGACTCCGATCGCATGGTGGGCGTCATCACGCACGTCGCGGAACTGGCGGAGCGAGTGCCCGTCCGGTTCGTGGTCAGCCGCACCGGCACGACGTCGACGATCGTGAAGGAGCGCGCGTGAGCCCGGCCGGCCAGGCGACGGCGGCGTCGTTCTCCGTTGATCCGTGGGACCCCAGCTACGGCATGGCCTACGGCGAGGAGATGACCGGCGACCCGCTGCAGGTATCGACCGCCGAGCTCAACCTGGACCTTGAGATGCCCGCCGCGCGGTGGCGGCCGCTGACCGCGGACTCCAGCCTGCCCGTTCCCGCCACGATTCTCTTTCTTGACGGGGTACGCCGGATCGACGCGCGGGTGTGGGTGCACGGGTCGGATCCGCAGCCGTCGCCGGGCATCGCCGCGTCCTACGCGGCCGGCCTGGTCTGCCTGGACGGCACCGCGCGGATCAGCGACGTGATCGTGCTGCGCGGCTTGTTCACGGCCGCGGCCGACGCTGCGACCATCGACAGCCGGCACGCCGTCTACGTCGCGAGGAAGGCGTCCGGGCCGGGCATGGACAAGCTGTCGCTCGCCCTGCAGCAGCATCTCAGCGATGCCGAGGTGCAGCTGGCGCTGCTGTTCCGGAAGGAGAACCCGGACGCGAACGACCTGCTGTTCGTCGACGGCCCGCTGCGCGGCCGGACGCACCTGGACCGCACGATCGGCTTCATCAAGACGCATCACACGACGTACCTGGCGCCCGAGCAGGCCGCGGTCGTCAGTGAACTCGGCGAGGGGCAGCGCACGCCCGCGTTCACGATGGGCACGTCCTGGCGGCGGAGCGCCTGGTACCTGCGCCTGCCGGGCGCGTCGTCGGCCCCGTGGTCCGGCGTGGTGCGGCTGGAGTGCTCGGCTGACCTGCCCGTTCCCGAGGTAACCCGGCTGGCCGACCTGAGCGCGCTGCTGCTGCCGCCGCTGGCAAGCTCCCCGCACAAGGACCCGCGGGCGCCGCAGAACCTGGTGCCGATCGGCGGCCTTGAGCGCGAGCTGCGCCGCCGGCTCGGCGATCAGCAGCTGCTTTACCGCTCGCTGCGGGCGGCCGCCAGCTCACGGTAGGACGTCAGAAGCCGTCCCTGGTGATCTTGTCGAGCGAGATGACGCGGTAACTCCCGCCTTCCTCGATGGTGATCTTCAAGCCTGGCTCCAGTCGGGCGATCGCGGCCCGGTTGGTTTTCTCGCGTGCCACTTTCCACGCGGAGATGGCCTTGGCAATCGCTTTCACCGCCGTGGCCGTTCCGGCGATGAGCGCCACGGCGATCGTGACTGGCTCCTCGCGGAAGCCCTCCTCCGTGTCATGCCGGGCGACGACCTGATACTCACCGGCCGCCTGCGCTCGCAGGAATGAGATGAGGTCATCGAGATCCGCGGGCGGCATGCCCTCGATGCGGACAACTGTCTCTGCCATCTCCTCAGCGCTCCTTCGTCGTGCCGGTACGCAGATTCTGCTCGTACAGAACAACCGAGCTGCTGGCTCTCAGCCAGTCCTGCTCGGTAAACGACAGGAAGCGGCGCCAGCCCTCCGGCCAGGACGCCAGCAGCTCGGTCCGAGCCCGCCGGGAGGATCTCGGGCGGCGGCCCATCGGCAGCACCATGCTGGTGGCTGGATCGACGATGTGTGCCGTGTTGTGGGCGAACCAGCCAGGGAACGGGCACTCCTGCCACGTGGGCGGCACCGGGAACCATCGCCTGGAGGCCCCGCCCGCGTGCATCGGGCAGCTAACGTGCGGGCACCGGTGCTCGATCCGCCGGGCTGCCTGCGTCATGAGGCTGAAGCCGAGGTCCTTCCGGCGCTGAATCTCCAGCGCCGCCTGCGCGTAGGCGGGCGGCAGGCCATTGACGCGCAGATCCTGGAAGGGGTGCCTGTCGGGGACGGGCTCGAGCAGCAGGGAGTTCGGCTGCACGACGGAACTGCGCCGCGGGTAGCCCTCCGGCCGGATCTGGATGCTCGTGAAGGCCGGCGTGAAGCTCTTCCTGAGCTCGCGGAAAAGAGGCTGCGGCAGCGGGTGGAGCAGTTCGCGCAGCGCCTTCTGGTTGCGCCGGAGCCGCGTCAGGTACGCCCGGGCAATCGGCATCGCCGGATGAAGGACCTCCCGCTCGACGAGCGCCAGGAAGTCCGCCATGCGGATCATGAAGAACTTGCCCTGCGCCTCGGTCTCGCGCGGCGAGTCAGCGTCCGGGTAGACCGGCTCCAGTCGGCTGACCAGCGCGATCAGCTGGTTGTAGAACTCGTCGATGCCGAGCCGGGACGGCAGCAGTCCGCGCTGCAGGCAGTAGTTCACCAGCGCCACAAATCCAGCGCACGGCTCCGTCGTGAAGAACGCGGCCTGCACGAGCGGCGTCAGCGCCAGGTACGCCTCGTCGGCGTTCCAGACTCTCTCCAGGAAACGGAACACGACTTCATAGGTGCTGGCTTGCTCCAGCCATGTGCTGAAGGCGCGGCCGCTCTCCGTGCCGCCCGACTGCCGGTAGACGAAGACGTTCGTGGCCTCCTCGGCCAGGTAGGTCTCGCTGATATCGCGGTGGTCGCGCCGATCGGCTGGCGTCTCCTCCTCAGCCACAGTGAAGTAACGGCCGTCCTCGATGATGCGCATGGCCCTCACCGGCGCCCGCACCACCTCGCGGTAGCCCTGGCCGAGCTGGAACTCGTGCAGCCGGAACGTCTCGTCCGGCTGCTGCCGGACCGACTCGGCCACGAGGAGGGCCAGCTTCAGCTCGCGGCACGCCTGCAGGTACTGGAACGGGTAGGCGATCATCTGCAGGAAGTGGTGCCACTCGTGCAGCAGCGTCGGCTTTAACTCGGTCTCCAGCATGGCGATGCCGAGCTGGAAGATAGCGCCGGCTTGCTGGCCTTCGCGGGCCGGGCGGGACGCAAGCTCGACAGCTAAGCCGTGGGCTACGTGGCTCTGAGGTATCAGCAGGTCGTAGAACGCTGTGCCGGTGGCCGAATCGAAGTGCGATCTGACGCTCGGCCGCGCGGCGCCGCTGTCCGCCATCGGCTCCCCCTCGCGATTAGGAAGCTGTGCCAGCGCAGACGCAATCCGGTGCGCACTGGAGGTAACTGTACGTCGCGAGCCCGGCCCGGCGGGAGTCCCTTCGTACCCGATACAGGCGGACCGTGTTGTACGCCGTTGTACAACGACGTACAAAGACGGCGCGGCGGCGAGCGAGCTGCCGACCGGGCCGGGCCTGAGCGAGCAGCGAGCCGAGGAACTCATCAGGGAAATCCGGGCCGGACGGGAGCGGCGATGACGGACGCCTTCGACGCTGACGCCATCATTTACGCGGGTGTCCGCGAGCATCCGCTCGGCCGGCGGGTGCTCGCGCTGTTCCGCGCGGCCGGGACGCAGCCAGCGGGCACCGGGTCGGTCCTGCTGCTGCCCGAGATCCTCAGCAAGCCTTTGCGGGACGGCGACACTGCAGAGGTCCGCATTCTGGCCGGCCTGCTGTCCCGCCTCGTCTGCGTCCAGTCGACCGGGCCACGGCAGAGCTCGCCACCGCCCTGGGCAGCAAGTACGGCCTGCGGGCGGCGGACGCAACGCATCTCGCGACGGCGATCGGCGTCAGCGCCGACCGGTTCATCACGAATAACCAGCGTGCCTTCCCGGCCGCGGCCATCACCGAGCTTCAGGTCACCTACCCGGCGGACCTTCCCGAGCCGGCCGCCTAGCGCTCGGTCCGCAGCTGCATGACGCATGACTCCGGGGGTAGCTGACCAGCGCTGCATCGACCGCTATCCGGGGAGATGACGCCATGGCCAGCGCAGCGCTCGCCCACCGCGGACGGCTCGCCGGCGCCCTGCTCATGCTGCTGGGCGCGTGGGGAGCGCTCGTCCCGTTCGTCGGACCCTACTTCGGCTACGCCTACACGCCGGACAAGGTCTGGATCTGGACCTCCGGCCGGCTCTGGCTGTCGGTCGTGCCGGGCGCGGCCGTCTTTCTCGGCGGCCTCCTGGTCGCCGCCTCCGACCAGGCAGTACCGGCCCGTGTACTGACGACAGCCGTGTACTGACGCGGATCGCCGAAACGTCGCCCAGCAGCTAGCGGCGGATCCGCGCCGCGAACAGATCGCGCAGGCTGACGATCCCGCAGACCGAGCGCCCGTCGACGACTGGCAGGTGGCGGAAGCCGTTCAGCAGCATGATCTGCGCGGCCTCCTCAGAGGTGGCGTCCGGCGCGGCTGCCTGCGGATCCGGCGTCATCCACTCCGATACCGCCGACCGGCTCAGGTCCTCTCCCGACGCGGCGGCGCGGAGCACGTCGCGCTCGGTGATGATGCCGGCGAGGAACGAGGCCTGCATCACGACTGCCGATCCGACGCCGGCCGCGACCATCGCGGCTGCGGCCGAGGCCAGCGGCGCGTCGGGCGTGGTCGACACCACGCGGCTGCTCATCAGCTCCCGGACCGTGGCCATGCCCTAGCCGCTTCCGCCGGTCTCGTCCAGCTCCGGGTCATCTGACGGACTGGACGGCCCGGCCAGCTCCGCGGTGAGCATCGACCACAGCTGGCCAGTCCAGGAGGACACCTGCGGCCAGGCCCGCCAGAAGACCTGCAGCGTTGTCTCGTCGAACTCGGCCAGCGCCCGCTGCGCGGTCACGCTGGCCGCCACGTCCTCTAGCTCGTGGATCAGCTCCAGGAATCTGTCACCGATGTCGTCCATCGGCACCTCCATCGCAGCTGCGATTTGGTATGCCACTGACGTTAAACGAGATCAGGCCAGCGGTCACGGCCTAAATACTGTGGGACTGGCTGGCCTGATATGCAACAGTGCTGGGCTGAGCACTGACTGCCTGTCAGCGAGCGGCGCTGCAGGGCGCAGCAGAGGGAGGCTAGCGTGCGAGAGAACGCACTGGACGTCAGGGACATGCTCACGGGACGGCCTGAACTGCTGCACGACGCCCTCGACCGGTCACTGGCGTACCTGGGTGGCATCGCGGACCGCCGGGTCGCGCCGGACGCGGAAGCCGTCAGCGCGCTCGGCCAGCTCGACTTCGAGCTGCCGCAGGCCGGACTGCCGGCGCCCGACGTGCTCGGCATGCTCGACACCGTGGGCTCGCCCGCGACTGTGGCGACTAACGGCCCCCGGTATTTCGGTTTCGTCATCGGCGGCGTGCTGCCATCCGCGCAGGCAGCGGCGTGGCTGAGCCAGGCCTGGGACCAGAACGGCGCGCTGAACGTGATGTCCCCGGTCGGCGCCCGCCTGAACGCCGTCGCCCTGCGGTGGATCACCGGCCTGCTCGGACTGCCCGACGGCACCAGCGGCGGCTTCGTCACCGGCGCCACGATGGCGAACGCGACCTGCCTGGCGGCCGCGCGCGACGCGGTCCTGACCCGGCACGGCTGGGATGCTGCAGGCCAGGGACTGATCGGAGCGCCGCCAGTCACCGTCGTCGTGGGCGCGGAAGTGCATACGACGGTGCGCAAGGCGCTCGGGATCGTCGGCCTCGGCCGGGACCGGGTCACCGTTCTGCCCGCGGACGGGCAGGGCCGCATCAGCCCGGCGAAGCTCCCTGAGCTGACCGGTCCGGCGATCGTGTGCCTTCAGGCCGGGAACGTCAACACGGGGGCCAGTGATCCCTTCGGGCCGCTGATCGAATGGGCTCGCGATGCCGAGGCGTGGCTTCACGTCGATGGCGCATTCGGCCTGTGGGCCGCGGCCTCGCGTGACCTGCGCGGGCAGGTCACCGGGATCGCGGGCGCCGACTCGTGGGCGACGGACTGTCACAAGTGGCTGAACACGACCTACGACTGCGGCGTCGCGCTGGTCCGCGACCGGGAGAAGCTGCAGGCAGCGATGGGGGCATCAGCGTCGTACCTGCCCGGCGCGGCTGCCGAGGGGATGGGCCTGACTCCGCAGTCCTCGCAGCGGGCGCGGGGCGTCGAGGTCTGGGCCGCGCTGGCCTCGCTCGGCCGCGACGGCGTGGCGGAACTGGTCGACCGCAGCTGCGCGCTGGCGCGCCGGTTCGCCGACGGCATGCGCGACGCCGGCTTCGACGTGCTGAACGACGTCGTGCTGAACCAGGTGCTCGTGTCGTTCGGCCCGGCCGAGCGGACTGACGCGGTCATCGCCGCGGTCCAGGACGAGGGAACCTGCTGGTGCGGGCCGACGACCTGGCACGACGTGCGGGCCATGCGCGTCAGCGTGAGCGGCTGGTCCACGACCGAGGAGGACATCGACCGCAGCGTGGCCGCTGTTCGCGCCTGCGCGGCCGCGCGCTAGACGCGGCCGCGGGCTTAAGCAGGGCCGATCTGGCCCATCCCGAAGACGATCCGGTCGAGCATCACATCGTCGGCCGGCCAGGGGAAGCCCGGCAGCAGTCCGTGCAGCGTGGCGTAGCCGTGCAGCCCGACCCAGATTGCGGTGCCGTCCCGCACCGGATCGTCACTGACGGAGACACCCGCGTCGATGCAGTCCTGGAGGCTGGCCACCAGGAGCTCGAAACTCTCGGTGCGGATCGGCGGGACCGGCAGCGCGTCGTCGCCGATGAGGTCCCGGCGCTCGAATAGCAGCCGGTACCGGTTCGGCCGCTCGGCGGCGAACCGCAGGTAGGCCGCGCACCCGGCCCGCAGGCACTGCGCCGGGCTGGCGCCGGCGGACCGGGCCGCCTCGGTCGAGCCGCTGATCTCCGCATTGAAGTCGCTGAAGGCGTCATCCACGATCGCGTCCACGATGGCCTCGCGATCGGGGAAATGTGAGTAGATCGACGGCGCGGAGATGCCGATCTGGCGTGCGATGGCCCGGAGGGTGACTGCTTCCTCGCTGCCGCTGTCCTCTAGCAGCTGCGTGGCGCCCGCCAGGATCTCGGCCCGCAGCCGCGTGCCCTGACCTCGCCTGTTGCGCTCCCGCACCGCTTCCTTCATGGCTTGACTTTACATCTGTTTACTCATGATGTAAAACTTACATGTGTAAGCCAACAGACGTTTAGCGAGTCCGAGGAGACCGGGCCATGGAGCTGATCAACACCCGCGAGGGGATCGCGGACCAGCACGGGCACCCCAGGCGGCGCGCGGTCCTCGCCGTCATGTGCCTGTCGCTGCTCGTGGTCGTCATCGACAACACGATCCTGAACACCGCCCTGCCGACACTGGCCCGGGTGCTGCACGCATCGACCACTGACCTGCAGTGGATCACCGACGGCTACACGCTGACGTTCGCGGCGCTGCTGGTGATGGCCGGCGCGCTCGGCGACCGCTTCGGCCGCCGCCGGGCCCTGCTGCTCGGACTGGTCATCTTCGCCTCAGGCTCGGCCTGGGCGGCCCTGTCCGGTGACTCGTCCACCCTGATCGCGGCCCGTGCGCTGATGGGCGTCGGTGCCGCCTTCGTCATGCCGGCCACGCTGTCGATCCTGACGGCGGTGTTCCCGGCTAAGGAGCGCGCAGGTGCAATCGGCGCCTGGTCGGCGATCGCCGGCGTCGGCATCGTGGTCGGCCCGACGCTCGGCGGCCTGCTGCTGGCGCACTTCTACTGGGGCTCCGTCTTCTGGGTGAACGTACCGCTCGTCGGCGTCGCTATCGCGGCCGTCATCCTCGTGGTTCCCGACCTGCCTGGGCGGCGCGCGGCCGGCAGTCGCCTCGACATCCTTGGCGCCGTGCTCTCCGCAGCTGCAATGCTGGCCATCGTCGATGCGGTCATCGAGGGCCCGAACCGGGGCTGGACCAGCGCCGCGACACTGGGCGAGCTGGCGCTCGGCGCGCTGCTCGTCGGCGCCTTTGTCTGGCGCGAGCTGCACGTGGCGAACCCGCTGATCGACGTCCGGGTCTTCCGGCACCGCGCATTCTCGGCAGCCAGCTCGGCGATCGGGCTGACGTTCCTGGCCCTGTTCGGCTCGCTGTTCGCGCTGACCCAGTACCTCCAGCTCGTGCACGGATACAGCCCGCTGTCCGCCGGTGTCCGCGCCCTGCCGTTCGCTGCGGCCGTCATGGCAACCGCGCCGCTGAGCAGCACGCTGGTGAGGCGACTCGGCATCCGCACCGTGATCCCCGCTGGCCTGGCCGCGATGGGCGGGGGCCTGCTCATGCTGACCCAGGTGACCCCGACCACGAGCTACATGTACCTGGCGATCGGCGTAGCCATCATGGGCGCCGGCATGGGCCTGGTCATGGCGCCCGCCGGCGAGTCGATCATGTCGGTCCTGCCCGCCGCGCAGTACGGCGCAGGCAGCGCGATCAACGACACGGTGCAGGAACTCGGCGGGAGCCTCGGCATCGCCGTCATCGGCAGCGTGGTTGCCTCGTCGTTCCGGCACAGCATGGACACCAGCGGACTGCCGGGTCCGGTCGTCACGGCCGCCCGGCCGTCGATCGCTGCGGCAGACGCCGTGGCCGCCCATGCCGGACCGCTGGCGCCGCACGTTCTCGAAGTCGCGCAGCAGGGCTTCACGACCGCCATGACGACCGGCTTCACGGTCGCCGGCACTATCGCCGTCACGGCGGCGGTCCTGGTCGCGATCGCCCTCCCCCGCCGGACTGCTCGTACTCCAGAGGCAGCGCCGGTCAACGACCGCACGAGCGAGCTCGCCGGCATCGGCGCGGAGTAAACGGCGGCGATATCTCTCAACGACCGAACGCGTCGGCACAACCGGCGGTTGTGCCGACGCGCCGGCATGAGCCTTCTGGGACAAGAGTGCCTGAAGTTTGCCGGCGGTTTCTAGCGGGAATTCCAGTGTCAAATCGCGGGGGCGCGATAACATCGCGCGCGTCTGAGTAATTGATATCCGCCATAAATCGGCCAGTTACGGACACTTCCTAGCTGGCGTTTCGTCCACCGGTGGTGCATATACGTGCTGAATGGGGCCTCGGGCACTGATGCCCAGAAGTCTGATGATGAGCTCGCCGACCCTGCCTTTCGTGCGTGGCGGCGAAGTTCGCGATGCGGATCGCATGGGGCATGTGTCGAGGTAGCGGACATTCCTGGCGGAGCGATTGCTGTCCGCGACGGGAAGACTCCTTCGACGAGTCCCGTCCTCGTTTTCAGCGCTGAGGACTGGCGTAGCTTCCTCGCGGCCGTCAAGGCGGGCGAACTCGGCTAGTTGCGTTTCCCAGGCGCCCCCAGCCGGGGCGACGCTGTCGGCTGGGAGCGCTCCGCCGCTAGCAGTTGGTGTCTGATACGTCAGCGACTCGTGCGCCCGCGAGTCCCTGCTGCGCCGCTACGAGAAGCGGCATGATGGCGATCACATCCTCGCGGCCCTGCTGGGCCGCCCGGGTCCAGACCGCTCGTTCCTGCTTGAGCTGAGCCACCATCTCGCGTGCGCGGACGGCCTCAGCCTGCCAGTACTTCAGCTCATCCTCGGCTGCCACGCGGCAGCGGGCGAAGGCCCTGCTTGCCCAGGACAAGGTGAGGCCCCAGGCTGCGGCTGCGGACACGACTGACCACCCGAAGATCTCAAGCACTGTCCTCACCTGCCCTCCGTCGCCGTCTGCACTTCGTTGCTCCGAGATCGTGCCTGACCTGGGAATCTGGACCCTTGCGGATACTCGAGAGGTGTGTAGTGTTGGTTCTGGCCATTGAGCTATTCCGTTTCTGACTACTGAGCTCGGATGGTTTCTAGTTTTCGACCTCCTGGGCGGGCGCGCATGCCCGCCCAGTGTCATGTCTGCGAGCGAAGGGGCTCGCTTGGCGGGACGAGCCCGGAGGTCCGGCGGAGCGCGCGCGCCGTGACCGATGCCGGGCCGAAGTCGAGGAACTCCCTGGCTTGTGCGTCTAGCGACCATCTCGGCCTCCCGCCTCACCCGAAGGTGAGCCCTCTGATTTGAATTGTGAGTTAACGAACCTTTGGCTGCAAGATGCAGCGCAAGATGTCATGAATGTTTTTCTGACTCCTTCACGTGCGGACGCCGCGGCGCTACGATTCCTGTGAGTTTGCTGAGTCAGTTGCGGCTGGCCTGACAGGAAGAGGCACGTGCCCGACCCGAGGAGCTCGGTTGCC
>Ga0302326_10018306_pt1 | contig 14528 bp, 15 predicted proteins | sample Palsa_T0_3_FD_202264 | JGI IMG/M metagenome (GOLD analysis project Ga0302326, IMG submission 202264) | Peat permafrost microbial communities from Stordalen Mire near Abisko, Sweden - Palsa_T0_3 | ecosystem: Environmental > Terrestrial > Soil > Palsa > Peat permafrost | place: Sweden: Abisko... | reverse complement strand
CGCATTGCGAACATCCTGAACGACCGGTATTACGTGACCGTCTTGAACGCGCAAGGCAATCACTGGGCCGCCCCGCGCATGTTCGACGTCGGCCTGCGTTTCGGCCACTAGCGCCCGGAACCGAACGAAACGCTCAGCCGGCGGGATCGGGGATTCCCTCGCCGGCTGGGCGTTTCGAACGCGTGGCTGAAAGCGAGCGCGTAGTTCGGCGTTCCCGGTCCGAGGGCGACGCCGAGCGGCGGAGAGTTGCTTGGGCCGCCAACGCTCAGCACGGAGCGGACGGTGCCGGTCTTCGGATCGACTTCGCAGGCGAGATATTCGGCCGGGTCTGCGACCCACAGATGCCTGAAGCAAACGACCAGGACTGATCGAGGGCGGCCTGCCACGCACCGCCCGAGCGCGCTCGCGTGGCGGGCTCAACCGCTCGCACCGGCGCTTCTTCGACGAGGCGCACCTCGATCTGCGCACGGGCGACGCGCCGCTGCGTGGCGCGAGTTCGGCGTCGAGACGTCGCTCTCAAAGCGCACCGTGTGGCCCGCATGACCGGGCCCGGCGGCCCGGTTAGCCGGCTTGGCCCATGAACGTCAGCGCTGCGTACCAGAGGCCGAGGCCGACGCAGACGGTTGCAACCGAGAACGCGATCACGTTGCCGACGAGTGAGTTGCGGCGAGCGCCGATGATTTTCTTGTCGTTCGCCATCACGAGCAAGAAGCCGAGAACGATCGGCAGGACGAAGGCGTTGAACGCCTCGACGTACAGCGTAATGCGAACGAGCGGAAGATTCGGAATGAGCACGATTCCCGCGGCGACGACCACGCAGATCGTGTAGAAGCCATAGAAGCGCTTCGCCTCGGTGCAGCGGTAGTTGAGCGAACACGGCCAGCGAAATGCCTCGCCAAACGCCCATGCCGTCGCGAGGGACACCACGAACGCTCCGAGGAGCGACGCGCCGATCAGGCCGGCTCCGAACGCTACGCCGGCCCATTTCCCGGCGAGTGGTACGAGCGCCAGCGCTGCGTGCGCGGCGTCGGTCACCGAGATGTGATGGACGAAAAGGGTGGCGGCCGTCGTCACCACGATCGCGATCATGATGACCTGTGTCGTGACGGCCCCGATGGCCGTATCGATGCGCGCGAACTTGAGGTCGGGCAACCGCAAGCCCTTGTCGACGGTTGCGCTCTGCTGATAGAAGATCATCCATGGCATGATGACCGCACCGATGTTGCTCGCGATCAGCAGCAGATACGTTCGATCGCCGAGGGGCTGCGAGCCGAAGATGCCCTCGCGCACGACCGTGCCCAGCGACGGATGCGCCGCGAACGCCGCCGGAATGAAGAGGAGTTCCAAGAGGCACAGCGCGAGCGCGGCCTTCTCGGCGCGCTTGTACGCCCCGGTCAGCGACACACCGATCACGAGGGTGGCGGCGACGACGACCATCAGGGTCGCATTCACCCCGAAGATCAGGGCGGCGCCGGCGATGCCGATGAACTCCGTCACGAGGGCGGCGATGTTGGTGATCAGCATCGTGCCGAGTGAGACCCAAGCCCAGCCGAGGCCGTAGTGCTCGCGGATCAGCGCGGCGTGGCCCTTGCCCGTCGCCGTCCCCAGGCGTGCCGTCATCTCTTGCACGACGAACAGCGGCACGATCAGCAGCAGCTGGAGTAGGACCAGCTTCATCCCGAACTGGGCGCCCGAACTGGCCGCGGTGGTGACGCTCCCCGCCTCGGTGTCGGCGAACGCGACGATCAGACCCGGGCCGACGACGGCGAGGAAGCGCTTCCAAGAGCGAGCGCTCGGCCGGGCTACTGGCCGGGCCGGTGTGGCGCTTGTCGAGCTGATCGGGGTAGTTGCCACGGACGAAGTCCAACTCCTAGAATGAGGCGGTCCTTGCGCTCCGTATGAGGCTTACCTAATTTCAGGCCGCTGTCAAGGGCTCCGCACAGGCCGGTACGTGCGCGGGGGCTAAGTGGTCGACCCGATGGGAGTGCCGCGACGGCCGGTCGAGCCGCCCTCCGCGGAGCAGGCCGCCTTCCTGGAGCGGGCGATCCAAGAGTACGGAAAGGCCACGTACAACTTCGCCTACCGCTTGACGCAGAACGACGCGGACGCCCGCGATCTGACGCAGGATGCCTTTATCCGCGTCTACCGGGCTTGGCGCTCGTTTCAACCTGGGACCAGCTTCCTCTCCTGGATCTACAGAATCGTCACGAACCTTTACCGGGACGAACTCAGACGACGAAAAGGACGTTTCCATGAAGAGATCCCGGAAGACAATGCCCCCCAGGAGTTCGGCGGCCAGCGGCCGCTGGCCGTCACGCCCATCGAGGACTACGTTGAGGGCCAGCTCAGCGAACCGCTTTCCCAAGCGCTACACCTGCTCTCTCCGGAACAACGGCAAGTCGTGATCCTTGCCGACATTGAGGAGTATAGCTATCAAGAGATCGCCGACATCATGGGCTGCTCGATCGGGACCGTCCGGTCCCGCCTCCATCGGGCTCGCGCCCTTCTTCGTCGGCTGATCCAGAGAACGCAGCAACAACGATGAACGAGCATCTGACGACGAACACCCTCATCGACTACGTCCACGGCGAATTGCCTTCGGCCGAGGACGCCCTTGCGCATACGCACCTCCAGTCGTGCACGGAGTGCCGCTCGGAATTCGAGCGAGAGACGCGTCTCTCGGAAGCGCTCCGCTTCGCGGCCGCGGAGGACGAGCGCGAGCTCCCGAGCATGGTCAAGGCGGAAATCTGGCAAGCGGTGCGAGCGGCGCGGCCATCGCCGTACGCGCGCTTCGCCACCTGGCTGCAGCCGCTCGTCGCGGTCCCCGCCGCGGCCATTCTCGTCGCGGTCGTGTACTTCGCGAGCCCCCTCGGCCACCAGGCACCTGCGCCGCTGACGGTCGACGCCTCGTACTACCTCGAACAGCACGCCGCCGAGCAGATGAACCCGCTCGGCGAACGCAACGTCACACCCGCCGTCCTCGAGACGAGCGACACCGGCAGGCCCGATCCGTCCGTCGGATCGCGAACGGCCGTCGCCGCGGCCGTCGATGCCGTGGAGTAAACCGAGCTTCGTCGTGCTGACGGCCGCGCTGGCCGTCAGCACCGTTGCCTCCCTCTTGCTCGGCGTGGGCGCCGAGCCGACGGCTCCGGCAGCCGGCGCATCCGCCCCCGCTGACGCCCCCGACAAAGCCACGCAGCTCCTGCGCGCCAGCATGCTAGCGCCGCAGAGCGTTTCGTACGTTGGACAGCTCGAGACCGTGCGGTTCAGCAGCAGCCGCGCCGAGGCGACGATCGTCCGCGTCGAACATCGCGCCCCCGACCGGACGCGGAAGTGGTACGTCGCCCCGGAGTCCCTCTACGGCGACTACACGATCACTCGCGGCATCACGACCTACGAGTTCGACACTCGGCATTCGCGCGTCGTGACGTCGCGGAACCCATCGGTCGAGAATCAGGTCGCCGCCATCGGAGCGCTCGGGCTCATCACGCAGAACTACCGCGCGCTGCTCGGCAGCGAGGAGACGATCGCCGGCCGCAAGACGCAGTCGGTCTCGCTCATCAACAAGTACAGCGGCGAGCGGGCCGTTCGTGTTTGGATCGACGAGCGGACCGATCTCGTGCTCAAGAAGGAGCAATACAGCGCGAACGGCTCGGTCGCCGCGCAGCTGCGCTTCGAAGAACTCCGGTATACGGCGTCGATCCCCGCGGACGTCTTCTCGACGACCCTCCCGGCCGGATACAAGGAGATCGCCGGGCGCGACTACGCCACCCCGACGACCGACGTCGGTCGCGTCGTGAAGGAGGCCGGCTTCACGCCGATCATCCCGAAATACCTCCCGGAGGGTTTCTCGCGGCTCTCCGGCGACGTGGCGACCGTGAGCGGAGTCAAGACGTTGCATTTTCTGTACTCGGACGGCCTGCGCACGCTGTCCCTGTTCGAGGACGCACTCGGTGCGGCCGCCGACTTCGGCAAGCTCAAGCCGCAGACCGTGCAGTTCGAGGGACACGACGCGCAGTACGTCGAGGACGGCCCGACGACGCTCCTGACGTGGGAAGAACATCAGCTACACTTTGCGCTGGTGAGCGACCTCGCGCTGCGGGACATGGTCGAGATCGCCACCTCGGTCGTTCCGTAGCGGCGCGCGCCGCGCGCCGGCGCCTACGCCTTGAGGGCGAGATCCATCTGTTTCGAGAGCGCGTCCGCCGTGATCTCGCCGTCCTTGATCCAGAGGATCTTGTCGTCGCGCCCGATCAGTACCATCGTCGGATAGCCGCCCTGCAGGTATGCCTTCATCACCTTGAGGTCGGCGTCGTACGCGACCGGATAGCGCGTCTTGAAGCGCTCCGTGAAGGCGACGACGTCGGCTTGCGACTCGGGCGAGGTCTCGTCGATGGCGTACGGGCTTCCCGACACCGCGACGAAGTCGACCTTGCTTCCGTAGCGATCGAAGAGGCCGTTGAGCACGGTGGTCTCGCGCTGGCAGTGCGGGCACCAGGTCGCGAACACTTCGAGCAGCACCGGCTTCTTGTCGGCGCTCGGAACCGAGCGCGGGCCGAGCGTCGTCGCAACGCTGAACGGCGGCGCATCCTGACCGATCTTTATCTGTGCAAGCGTTGGCGCCACCGAGGCGACCTCGGGCGTGCGCGAACCCACGACGAACGCCGCGACGATTAGGAGCGCGACGACGCCGATCGTGGCGAAGATAATGATCCGGCGACGATCGGTAGACTTGCGCGCGCTTGCAGCGGCGGCGCTGCGGCGCGGGTCGCTTCGGCTCATGGTGCGATCTTCCTCATGTGGCGGCTGTAGGTTCGCGGGCTTCATCCAAAGCACTCCTCGACGCGAGCACCGCGTCGACGGAGAGCGCGCCCGGCGCTCGAAGCGCAACGAGCAGGGCAAGCGCAGCTAGGGCGAGGTCGGTCGCGACGTGTCCCCACGACGGCGGTACGCTCACGCCGGACCCGAGGCACCCGCAATCTGCCGGGATGTTGCGGACGACCAGCGAGGCGACCGCGCCGGCGAACACGACGAGTTGCGCGATCGCGATGACGGCGGCCGTCCGCGTGAAGAGCCCGAGCAGGAGATACGCGCCCAGGCCGATCTCGAAATACGGCAAGAAGAGGCCCAGCGGCGCGACCGCCGCCGGCGGGAGGATCCGATACGCGGCGATGCTTGCGGTGGTCGCGGTGACGCCATCGTGCGCCTTGAGGACGCCCGCCAGCAAGAACAGGCCGCCCAGCGCGACGCGCAGCACCAGGATCAGGACCGCCACGCCACCACCTCGTCGATCATCGCACGCTGCGCCGCTGGGATCGCGCCGTGGTCGGCGAGATCCTGGCTGGGCGCTACGTCGTCGTTCGCGCGCAGCGTCGCCGCGACGCAGCGCCCGAGCGTTTCGACATCGTAGCCGCCCTCGAGGCAATAGGCGACGCGTCCGTGCGCGTACTGGCCCGCCACGTCGCGAATGAGCACGGCAAGCGCACGCGCGGCGAGCGGCCCGTCGACGCCGAGGTCGCCGACCGGATCTCCCGCCGCGAAGTCGTATCCCGCGCTGACCACGATGGCGTCGGGCCGTACGCGCGCCGCCACCGCCGGCAACAGCCGCTGCCACGTCGCGACGAAGGCCTCGGTACCGTAGAAGTCGGGCGGCAGCGGAACGTTGACCACCGCGCCTTCCGGGTCCAGCAGGTTTTCCGCAAAGCTCCCCGTGCCGGGATACTGCGGGAATGCATGTGTCGAGACGAAGGACACGCCGCGACCCGAGGCGGCCTGCGTCCCGTTACCGTGGTGATAGTCGAAGTCGACGATCAGGACGCGTCCGCCGCGTTCGGCGACGAACGTCCGCGCGGCCACGGCGACATTATTGAAGATGCAAAAGCCCATGCCGCGTACCGGCTCGGCGTGGTGCCCGGGCGGGCGTACGATTGCAAAGACGGCCCGGTTCTCCGCGGTCGCGCGCGCGAGCGCCGTGACCGCGCCGCCGGCCGCCCGTCGCGCCACGGCGACCGAACCGTGGTCGATCACCGTGTCTCCCGTCGACAGATACGCGACGCGGCCCGCCTCGAGTTCCGCGACGTCCCGCTCGACGCGCTCCACGTAGCGCCTCGGATGGACGCGCTGGAGCTGCACGTCGCTCGCATCAGCCGCGCCGACCTGACCGCCGAGAAGGCCGTTGGCGCGCAGGTGCTCCATAACCCCAGTCACGCGGTCGGGTGACTCCGGGTGTGCGACGCCGCGCAGATGTTCGGCGTACGCGTCGTCGTAGACGACGATCATCCGGACGGTCCCGCGCGATCAGTGGCTCGCCGGCGTCGCGGTCGGCGAGGGCTTCGGCGTGGGTTTGGACGTCGGCTTCGGCGTGGGCTTTGCCGCGGTCGCGGTCTTTGCCGCGCTCGTCGGCTTTGCTGCCGGTGTGGCCTTCGCGGACGGCTTCGGGCTCGCGGCCGGTCTGGCGTCCAGGTCGGCGATCAACTTCTTCACTTCGGTCGCCGCCTGCGAGTTTGGCTTCACGTATCCGAGGAACCGCGTGTACGCGGTCTTTGCCTTCGTCTTCTGATCGGTCGCCGCGTAGGCTTTGGCCATCACGAAGAGGAGCTGCGGGTTCTGCTTGAAGAGCTCCGGCGCACCCTTGTCGATCGCGTCGAAGATCTGCGCGGATTCCTTGTAGTTCTTCAGCTCGATGTCGGCCACGCCGAGGCCCGCGAGCGACGCCGGCGAGCGACCGATGTCGAAGGACTTGCGGAAGGCATCCCGTGCTTTATCGTACTGATGGCTGTAGGAGTAGGCCTGGCCCAGCAACGCGAGGCTCGGGGCGTCGTTCGGGGCCAGCTCCACCAGCCGCGTGTACATCCCGATGGCCTTCTGCGCATCGTTTCGCCGCAGGTAGTAATCGCCCAGCCGTAGGAGCGCGTCCTTGTTGTCGCGGTTTGCTCCGAGTGCGGCCGTCCACTCCACTTCGGCCTGCGCGACGTTGCCGGTAGCGGCGAGGTAATCGCCGTACGAAACGTGCCCGACCATCGACTTCGGGTAGGTGCTGATCGCGCGCTTATACTGCGTTTCCGCGTCGGCGTTCTGCTTCTCGGTAGCGTAGGCGCGAGCTTCCTCCGCGACGACCGTCGCCTTCTCGTCATCGGTGTTGAGCAGCGGGATGATCTTTTCGTAGGTCGCGGCCGCGTCTTTCATTTGATGCTGCGCGACCAGCACGCGGGCTTTCCCGACCCACGCATCGATGCTCCGCGGATCGATTGCAATGGCGCGGTCGTAGGTCGACGCGGCCAGCGGCAGGGCGCTCTGGTCCTCGTAGGACTTCGCCTCGATGACGATCGGGGTCGCGTCCTTCGGGTCGAGCTTCGATGCGGCTTCGAACTGCACGCGCGCCTCGTCGTACTTCTTCTCCTGCGCCAACACCAGCCCGTAGTTGAGGAACGACCGCTCGTCGTTCTGGTTGAACGTCGTCGCACGCTTGGCGATGCGCTCCGCGTCGGCGGCGCGTCCGGTCCGCAGGTAGAGGTCCGTCAGGGTCAGGAGCACCTGGGCGTTCGTCGGCTCGAGGTTCGACGACTGCTCGAGGTCGTCGGTCGCTTCCCTGATGTGACCGATCTGCTCGTTCGCAAGCCCGTCGAGGTAGAAGATCTGCGCCGTCTTCGTGCCGCTCGAGAGCAGCTTCTGCGTCATCGGCAGGGAGAGATCGGGACGCCCGACTTCCAGGTAGAAGCTCGCGAGCTGACCCATCGTATCGCGGTCGTCGGGATTCGCCTTCAGCTTCGCCTCGAGCCGGGGGATCGCCACGCTCGGCGGCTCGGGAGTCGCGGTCGGCAAGGGCGGCGCTGGAGTCGAAGAGCCGGTCGGCGACGGCGACGGGGCCGGGTTCTTCGGCGCCGCGACCGCGGCTACGCCGAGGCCAAGTGCGAGCGCCACAACGGCGAGCACGCCGGATAGCGCGCGGGATGATGGTCTCAACGTTCGACTTTCTTGCGGCCCGGGGGCCGGCGATGGGCGGTCGCTATGCGGGGACGGCCTTTGCTTCGCGCACGCGCTTGGTGAGTTCGGGGACGATTCCGAAGAGGTCCCCGACGACGAGCAGGTCGGCGAACTCGCCGATCGGGACGCCGGCGTCCTTATTGATTGCAACGATAGTGCCGGCCGTTCTCATTCCAACCTTGTGCTGAATGGCACCCGAAATTCCAACCGCGACGTACAGCTGGGGGCTGATCGTCTTGCCGGTCTGACCGACCTGGTGCGAATGCGAGACCCACCCGGCATCGACCGCAGCCCGCGACGCGCCGACGGCCCCGCCGAGCGCGTCGGCCAGGTCTTTCAGGATGGTCGTAAACGGGTCCGGACCGCCGACGCCGCGCCCCCCGCTGACGACGACGGACGCCTCGTCGACGCCGAGCTCCGGCGCGGCCTCGACCACTTCGTCCTCGACCGTGATCGCATACGACTTGCCGGCGGGCTTGGCGATCTGGACGATCTCGCCGGTCCCGGCTTCCTGCCGGGCCGCGAACGTATTCGGGCGCACCGCGACGACACCATAGTCGCCATCCTTGAATGCGCAGCTCGTGATGGTCAGGCCGCCGAGCTTCGGCGACACGCTCACGACGCGGCCTGCGTCGACGTGCAGCTCGGTGACGTCGGCCGTCAGGCCCGCGTCGAGGCGCGCCGCCAACCTGCTCCCAACGTCGCGCCCGAGCATGGTGTTCGGTACGAGCACGACCGACGGGCCGGCTTCGCGCGCGACCGCCTCGACGTAGTCGACGGCCGGGTCCACGAGGAACGCGTCGACGTCGGCATCTTCCGCAACGTGGATGACGTCGACCGGATACGCCTTGAGCGAGTTCGCGACGGCGCCGGCACCGTTGCCGACGACGACCGCATGCGCCTGGCCGCCGAGTTGGGCCGCCAGGTCCTTCGCCGCGGTTGCGAGCTCGAAGGACACGCGCCGCGGCGTGCCCGCCTTCTGTTCGATGAACGCGATGACGTTGCGCATTAGAGCAGCTTCTTCTCTTTCAGGAAGTCGACGATGATTTGCGCGCCCTCGGCGCCGTCGGCCGCGGTCGCGGTGCGGCCCTTTCCGCGCGCCGGCGGTGCCGCGAGCGCGACGAGTTCCGTCTTCGCTCCGTCCGACCCGACCGCACGATCGAGCCCGAGATCGGCCAGCGCGAGCGGCGCGATGGTCTTTTTCTTCGCACCCATGATGCCTTTGAGCGACGGATAGCGTGGCTCGTTGATCGATTTCGTCACGCTGACGAGCGCCGGCAGCGACGCCGAGACCTTCTGGAATCCGGTGTCCGTCTCGCGCTCGCCGCGCACGGTCGTGCCGTCGACTTCGAGCTTGCGCAAATAGGTCAGGCCCGGAACGCCGAGGTATTCAGCGAGCACGCCAGGCACCTCGCCCGTAATCGCGTCGGTCGATTGCGTACCGCACACCACGAGATCGAAGCCGGTCTTCTTCAGCGCAGCGGCCATCGCGTAGGCGGTGCCCCAGACGTCGCTGCCCTCGAGCCCGGCGTCGGACAGCATCACCGCGTCGTCCGCGCCCATCGCGAGCGCCTTGCGCACGACCTCCTTGCCGCTCTCCGGCGCCATGCTGAAGATCGTGACGGTCGTCCCCTCACCGAGCTTCTCCTTGAGTTGCAGCGCCGCTTCGATAGCGTACTCGTCGAACGGATTCAGCACGGTTTCCACTCCCGTGCGGACGAGCCGCTTCGTCGCCGGGTCGATGCGCTTGTCGGCGTTCGTATCCGGGACCAGCTTGACGGTGACGACGATCTTCACGTCGCGGGGCTCCTTTCGAGGGGCCGCGCATCCGCCGCGGCACAAACCCCCCGTGATTGGGTCTCACCCGCCGCGCCCCCTGCCCGGGCGGCCTCGGCCCGGCCGAAGAAGGCGCCGCCCGGATGCAGCGACCGCGCGCGCGCCGCGCTCGGTGATGCGGGCGATCGCCGCAGCGCCATCGCTGAGTCCTCAGTGGGATGACCGAGGCTCGAACTCGGACGCCCGTTTCGGGGCTGCAGATTTTCGTACCACTATGGCTTTCGCCACCGCACGTGCGTTTGTGGTCTGGACTGTGCCTTGGCCGTATGCCGGATGGCACGTAGGCCGCGCCCGTCCAGTCTCTACACCTTCCGGTCCACGGACCGGCTTGGCTCGGCGTTGTCATGCGGCGCGAGGCCGCGCAGAGTTCACCGACTTTGAGCGCATCCCGGCCGCCGTTTCCGCACGGCCGGCTCGAGGGTTACAAGTCTGCTGTGTCTGCCAATTCCACCATCATCCCGCCGCGAGCGTTAGGCGTTCGCGCGGCCGGGACCCGTTCGGAGCAGGTATCCGAGCAGGAGGTCGTTCGACTCCAGACGCGCGGCGTCGCAGCCCAGGACGCGCAGCGCCTCCGAAAGGATGATCGCTCCGGCGGGCAGGATGTCGGCGCGCTGCGCGATCATCCCCGGCAGCTCGCGCCGCGCCGCCAGGTCGAGCCCCAGCATCCGCTCGATCGATGCATCGATCTCGCGGCGTGTCAGCGTGCGGCCACTGACGGCGTCCGCGCTCGATTCGAAGGCGATCGCGCCGAGCGTGAGCGGCGTTCCACCCACGGCGCGGACTTCGCCGGCCGGGCCGAGCGGCGCGAACGGTCGTAGCGCCGCCGCCGCCGCGGCGCGCGCGCAGAGACCCGCGGCGCGGGCGCGTTCCACCGATCCGCCGGTCGTCTCCGGGTACCGCTCCGCGAGGCGTACCGCCCCGATTTCGACCGATACCGCACCGTCGCGCAGGCCGTCGCGGCCCACGGCGCACTCGGTGCTTCCCCCGCCGACGTCGAGCACCGCGATACGCGTCGCGCTCGGCGTGGCGCCATATGTCGCTCCGTCGAACGACGCCGCCGCCTCGGCCTCGCCGTCCAGCACGTGGAGGTCGGCTCCGGTCAGCGCGGCGACGCGCCCGGCGAACGACTCCCGGTTCGAGGCGCGGCGCACGGCACTCGTCGCGATGCACGAGACGCGAGCATCGTGCTGCCGCGCGCGCTCGACGAACGTGGCGATCGCCTCGAGGGTCCGCTGCATCGCGTCGTCGCCGAGGGTGCCGCTCTCGCGCAGCCCCTCACCGAGGCGCGTTCCGATCGAGCCGTGCTCGAGTTGACGCACCGCGCCGTCTCGCTCGCACGAGATCACGAGCAGGCGCGTCGAGTTCGTGCCGAGAGAGACGACCGCCCGGATCAGCGGCGTGGAAGCGCGACTAGTAACGCTTGGAGGACGACGCCTCGCGCGTGCGCTGGATGCGCTGCAGGGAACGGTCGTAGTCCTCGAGTGCGAGGCCGGCGTACAGGGTGTCGATGATCGAGAGCTGAGCGATCCGACTCGACATCGAGTCGCTTCCGAATGCGGTTGCTTTCGCCGCCGTGAAGAGCTTGATGTCCGAGAACTTCGTGATCGGCGACGTCGAGCGATGCGTAATACAGATCGTCGTCGCTCCGCCGCGCTGCGCCTTCTCGAGGGCGTCGCACACGTCGCGACTCGTGCCCGTGTGGCTGATGCCCAAGGCCACGTCGCCTTCCGCGAGGAGCGCGGACGACATTGCCATGAGGTCGCCGTCGCTGAGCGAGACGCACGACACGCCGTGCTTCATAAACTTATGGTAGGCGTCCAGCGCGAGCGGCGCGCTGCCGCCCACACCGTAGACCTCGACGCGTCGGGCGGATCCAATCGAGGCTACGGCCCGGCGCAACTCCGCGTCGGATAGGACCTCGATCGTGTCCTTGAGCGCCTGGGCGTTGGCCTGGAAGACCTTGGTCTTGAGCTCGGCGAGCGAGTCTCCGGGTTCGATGTGCTCGTAGACCTGCTCGACGGGACCCACGAGGTCGCGCGCGAGCATGATCTTGAACTCCTGGTAGCCTTTGTAGCCGATCTTCTGGCACAGGCGCACGACCGTCGACTCACTTGTCTGCGTGCGGTCGGCAAGCTCCGTGACGGTGAGGTAGATCAGCTCTTCGGGGTGCTTCAGGATGAAGTCGGCGACGCGCTGCTCCGCGGCGCGCAGCGACGCGTACGTTCCCTCGATCCGAACGAAGCAACCGGGGACCTTGACCGGCTCTACACTCACTGCGCTCGTCATCCTCGTGGGCTTCGCGTTCTACGTGCCTCTCGCCCGCGCCTCGAAGTAGGCGGCCCGCCGCCGCTTCCGCACGAAGTGCCGCTCGGCCGGTTCCGGGCGGTCGGGCGGGGCCCACTCCTGGGTCGCTTTCAGGTAGCGCCTCATCTGCTCTTCGAACGCGCTGTCGTGCGAGGCCAGCGCGGGAGCGGCCGCAACGGCGGCAACCGTGGTGCGCGCTTGCGCTCCCCGTGCGACGAACGCGGCGCGATGTCGGCCTCGCCCCTCCAGCACGAAGGCCGTCGGCTCCCGCCGGCGCAGGCTCGCCGCGAGCACCGCGTGCTGTGCCGCGACCTCGCCGGCCGGCACCGCCGCCAGCGTACCGTCCTCCAGGCGAACGGTAGCGCCCAGCCGGTGCAGCGAAATCACCGTGCCGCGCGCCTCGGTTGCAGCGGTCCTCACGGCAAGGGAACGGGTGTCGCCGCACCCTTGACGTAGATCATCGCCTCGTTCGGCGCGACGAGTCGCAGGCGATCGTGGATTTCCGGAATCGTACCTGCCGGATCGCGAAGCCGGCGAATGGTCCGGTCCTGCTCGGCCTTCTTCAACCGGAGGTCGGCGACTTCGCCGCGCACGACGGATAGTTCCCGATGGAGCGCAACGCTTCGTTGCACCAGGCCGGCGCACTGCGCCGCGACGAGCGCCGCCATGCCGAGGATTACGCCCGCGGCACCGAGGGCCGCGACGATTCGAAACAGTCTCACGGCGCCGCCGCCGCCAAGTGCTCGACGCCGCTGCGCCACGCGCCGATGCGGCGATATTTCTCGCGGCGTGCCGCCAGCAGATCGTCCGGCGACAGGCGCTCGAGGCGCCCGAGTGCCGCTTCGACCGCGGCGAGCACGCGACCGACGAAGCGCTCGGGGTCGCGATGGGCACCGCCGAGCGGCTCCTCGACGATCTCGTCGACGATGCCGAAGCCCACGAGGTCGTCGCTCGTCAGCTTGAGGTGAGCCGCAGCCTCCTCGGCGCGCCCGGCGTCGCCCCACAGGATCGCCGCACATCCCTCCGGCGACGCGACCGAGTAGACCGAATGCTCCAGCATGATGACGTAGTCGGCGAGGGCGATCGCCAGTGCGCCGCCGCTGCCTCCCTCGCCGACGATCGTCGCGACGATCGGCACGCGCGCGGTCGAGAGCGCGAGCAGGCAGGACGCGATGGCTTCGGACTGCGCGCGCTCTTCCGAACCGATCCCCGGGTCGGCACCCGACGTGTCCACGAGCGACACGATCGGCAGCGTAAAGCGCGCGGCGAGTTCGATCAGGCGCTTTGCCTTGCGGTAGCCCTCGGGTGCGACCATGCCGAAGTTCCGGCGGATGTTCTCCTTCGTGTCGCGCCCCTTCTGTTGCGCGAGCACCATCGCACGACGCCCGCGCAACTTCGCGAACCCGCCGATCAACGCGGGGTCGTCGCGGAAGTGGCGGTCGCCGTGCAACTCGTCGAACCGGTCGAACTGCGCGATATAGTCGCTGGCGATCGGCCGCTTGGGATGGCGCGCCATGTTCACGCGCTCCCACGGCGACAGACGGCCGAACATGTCGCGCTGCAGTTCGGTATACTTCTGCTCGAGCACGCGCATGTCGTCGAAACCGTCGACGTTCTGGCGCGCGCTACGCGCACGCAGATCCTCGATGCGCTTCTGCAGCGCCTCGAGGCTCTTCTCGCGCTCGACGATGACGTTCACGCGCGATCGCTCACTGCAGTGCGAGCTCCGGGACCGCCTTCAGCGCGCGCGCAGCACCGCGGCCGTCCACGAGGTAGTCGAGCACCCGCACGATCGAGTCGCGCAACTGCTGCCGCGCGACGACCATGTCGACGTGGCCCTTCTCGAGGAGGAACTCCGCGGTCTGGAAGTTGTCGGGGAGCTTCTGGCGGATCGTCTGCTCGATGACCCGCCGCCCTGCGAACCCGATCGCGGCGCGCGCTTCTGCGATCAGGATGTCGGCTTGGAACGCAAACGACGCGGAAACGCCGCCGGTCGTCGGATCCGTCAACACCGCGAGGTACGGGATTCGCTCGTCGCGGTGTGCGGCGACGGCGAGCGTCGTCTTCGCCATCTGCATGAGCGCGAGCATGCCCTCTTCCATGCGCGCGCCGCCACTCGCCGTCACGACGACGCACGGCAGTCGCCGCCGGGTCGCTTCCTCGAAGAGGTGCGTGATGCGCTCGCCGACGACCGTACCCATCGTGCCGCCGCGGAAGCCGAAATCCATCACGCCGAGGGCGACCGGAAACCCACCGATCGTCGAGAAGCCGGTGACGACTGCCTCGCTGAGATGCGACTTCTCGCGGTCGCTTTCCAGCTTCTCGCGGTAGCTGCGACGATCGCTCCACGCCAGCGGGTCGCCCGGCAGAATGTCCGTGCCGACCTCGACGAAATCACGGTCCAC
>Ga0302326_10018303_pt1 | contig 14529 bp, 18 predicted proteins | sample Palsa_T0_3_FD_202264 | JGI IMG/M metagenome (GOLD analysis project Ga0302326, IMG submission 202264) | Peat permafrost microbial communities from Stordalen Mire near Abisko, Sweden - Palsa_T0_3 | ecosystem: Environmental > Terrestrial > Soil > Palsa > Peat permafrost | place: Sweden: Abisko... | reverse complement strand
CGCCGGCCAGGGAATCGATCAGGCTTAGTCCGGCGTCGCCGCGACCAGCCACAATCTCGAGTATGCGTTCGAGAGCTGTGCCGTGCAGTTCCATCAGGCACTGGATCAATTCCCTGGCGCTGCTTCGGGTGGCCGGATCGCCGTTGCTCTCGATATTCTGAACTAAGCTCTCGATTCGGCCAACCCGGTCCTGGAATTCCTGCGTGACGCCCATCCGTTATTCTTGATGCCCCGACTGTTCTTGATTGCCTAAGAGCGGCGAATGGATGGTTTTAATGGTCTTGCCGTTGCCAACATACATGTGGACGCCGCACGGCAGGCATGGATCGAAGCTACGCACCGTGCGCATGATGTCGATTCCTTTAAATTTGTCGGGCCCGTTCTCCTCGAAGATAGGAGTGTTTTGCACGGCGTCTTCGTACGGCCCCGGAGTTCCGTAGCTATCGCGTGGGTTAGCATTCCAGGGCGTCGGCGGATAGGGATGGTAATTGGCGATTTTGCCCTCCCGAATGACCACGTGATGAGACAGCACGCCTCGGACGGCCTCATGGAACCCGCATCCAATGGCTTCGTCAGGCACCTTGAAATCCGTCCATGTCTTGGTTCTGCCCGCGTTCAACTCCTTCATGGCCTTTTCAGCGAAGTAGAGCGCGGCAGCGGCGGAATATGCTTGGAAGTAGGTGCGGGCGCGGTCGCGCTCAATCGTATTACTCCACTGTGGGATCTTCCATTCGAACTCGGTTTCGGGCAACATGGCCGTCTTCGGGAGATAGATCTTCACGCTATGGCCGGTGGCTTTTACGTATCCGATGTCAACTAACCCAGCCAACGCCGTGGACCAGAAGCGCGCCAGCGGGCCGCCGCCGGTGTCAAGTGCAAGATGATCCCCGGTACGCTTGTCGAGCCAGCGCGGCGACATCACCCAGGTATAGTTGCCCTTGAAATCGCGCTTCTGCGGACGTGGAACCGTGGTCTGATTCCAGGGATGCCGCTGATCTACCGGATTTCCCAATGGATCGTGTTTGACGAAGGTCTCGGAGTTGCCCCAATCGTCGTAGTAAGAGCTGCCGAGCAGAATGCGAATGTTCAAATTGATGTCGACTAAGCTGTGGGTAACCGCCTTACCGTCGACGACTACGCCCGGCGTCACATACATGGCTTTGCCCCATTCGGCCATGTTCTTGTAGGTGTAGTCGCAGACGTCGGGATTCTGGAAGGAGCCCCAGCAGCCTAACAAAATTCGCCGCTGCCCGACTTTTTCGTAGCCCGGCAGCGCTTCATAGAAGAAGTCGAACAGATCGTCATGCAGCGGAACTACCTTCTTCATGAACTCGACATACTTCATGAGCCGGACCATATAGTCCGTGAAAAGCTGAACGGTGGGCACCGTTCCGACGCCGCCCGGATAGAGGGTAGAGGGATGAACATGCCGGCCTTCCATTAGGCAGAACATTTCGCGCGTCATGCGGCTCATCTGCAGGGTCTCGCGATAGAACGAGCCCGTGAACGGATTGAGCGCAGTCATGATTTCCGAGATGGTTTTGAATCCGTGCAGTTTCGCCCCATTTGCGGGCTTTCGCTGCGCTTTCTCCCAGACTCCGGGGTTCGTTTCTTTGACCATCAACTCGCAGAAATCGACCCCCACCAGGTTGTCCTGAAAGATGTTGTGGTCGAACATGTATTCGGCGGCTTCACCTAGATTCACGATCCACTCGGCAATTCCCGGCGGCCGAATTCCGAACGCCATGTTTTGCGCGTAATTGGCGCAAGTGGCATGATTGTCGCCGCAGATTCCGCAGATACGGCTGGTAATGAAATGAGCGTCGCGCGGATCCTTGCCCTTCATGAAAATGCTGTAGCCGCGGAAGATAGAAGAAGTGCTATAACACTCGGCCACTTCCCGGTTCTCGAAGTCGATCTTAGTAAAGATCCCAAGGCTGCCCACGATCCGTGTGATCGGGTCCCAATTCATTTCCACCAGATTGCGCGGTTTTGAGGGCGCGCCACTCGTCGGTGCGGTAATCGTGCTCATTTAACCCCTTTTCGGATTTGCAGTTCTCGAGATTTAATACGATCTTGGACGATAGCCGGTGGTCAGCTCCGCGCGCGGATGCCGCCACTTCGGCTCTTTATTCACGGTATGGTTGGTGATGCCGCGCAGTGCTGTGACGGCGCGTCCGTAAAGCCCAACCGTACCGGCGGAGATATGCGAGCCGGGAGGCGCGTCCATGAAAGGCATGAACTTGTCGGGAAAGCCCGGCATGGTGCAGCCAATGCAGATTCCGCCCACATTAGGGCACCCGCCAATGCCCGCCATCCATCCGCGCTTTGGGACGTTGCAATTGACCACCGGCCCCCAGCAACCAAGTTTGACAATGCACTTGGGCGACCCGTAGTAGTCGGCAAAGTCTCCCTGCTCGTAGTAGCCCGCTCGATCGCAGCCTTCATGCACCGTTTTGCCAAAAAGCCAGATGGGACGCAGTTGATCGTCCAAGGGGATCATGGGGGCGAGACCTGCGACCTGATACAGCAGGTACAGCAGCGTCTCCATGAAATTGTCGGGCTGCACGGGACAACCTGGCACATTGACGATCGGCAAACCAGCCTTGGAGCGCCAATCCCAGCCGAGATAATCAGCCAAGCCCATGGCCCCGGTCGGATTGCCCTGCATGGCGTGAATGCCGCCATAAGTCGCGCAGGTTCCCGCGCCGACGATCGCCAGAGCCTTGGGCGCCAACCGGTCGATCCACTCATTCGTCGTGATGGGCTGGCCTGTGTCGGGATTGGTGCCGAAAGCGGCCCAATACCCTTCCCTCTTTATTCGTTCATTCGGGATGGAACCTTCCACCACGAGAACGAACGGTTCCAGCTTGCCCTCCCATGCCTGATACCAATACTTCAGAAAATCGTCCCCGACCTCGTACGACAGGACCGGATTGTGGAGATGTACTTTGGGCAGCCCAGGTATTGCTCCCATGACGACATCTTCGATACTCGGTTGCATAGCCGCGGTTACCGAGACTGAATCGCCATCGCAAGAAAGGCCGGATGTCATCCAGAGAATGTGAATGTCGGAAACGGGTGACGGTCTTTGCGTAACGCGCCCGTATGGAACGACGTCTGGCATGGTCGAATCTCCTTCTTAGGGGCGCGCGGCCCTTGGGCCTCTCAATTACGCCACAAACTAGAGGAGCCTTCCAGCGGGATGAGCCCACTTTCATGCCCAGGGTTTTTCCGAAGCGACCATCGGGGATTCCCCGGTCGAGCTCTGTTTGGCTCCGACGTGTTTGACTCGGCTGCCTAAAAAATGTTTCTGTTGAAACCGCTACTGAGACTTCTCCCACATCGCCGATTGAATGGCGTATTGCATGAGCTCGCGCGAGTTCTTAAGCGAAAGCTTCTCCTTGAGATGGCTTTGGTAGGATTCGACGGTTTTGATACTCAAATGAAGTTCTTCTGCAATCTGGCGTGTTCCGTGACCGTCGCCGATCAGATGCAGCACTTCGAGCTCACGATCAGACAGGGCTTCCAATGGAGATCGCTTCAGCACACCGGAGTTCGCGCCTCCTACAAAGCGCCGCAACATCTTGTCGGCTACGCGATCACTGACGTAAATCTCGCGATTCAGAATCCGGCGCAGGGCGATGAGAACTCGTTCGGTGGCTTCTTGCTTCATGATGTAACCGTTGGCTCCCGCGCGGAGGGCGCGCTCGGCATAGATAGCCTCATCGTGCATCGATAGAATCAGAACCGGGAGACTGGGATCCTTGCTCCGGATGTTTTTCAGCAAATCCAGACCATCCGGCCCATTGAGCGAAATGTCCACGATCAGGATGTGCGGTTTGTGAGCGTCGATAGCTTGCAAGGCTTCGTGCATCTCCTGCGCGTCGCCGCACACGGCCAAGTCCGGTTCGCGGTTGATCATCTGGGCCAGCCCTTCGCGGATGATGGGATGGTCATCGACAATGAAAACCTTTCGCTTGGGTGTGACGGCGGCATGAGACGCTATCGCTTCGGTGGCGTTCGCGGGCATATGATTCACTCCATTCTCTTGTGCGGAAAGACGCAGGTCACCAGCGTCCCGCCATCGCCGCATCGGCCGATTTCCAATGCGCCTCCGATCATGCTAGCGCGATAGCGCATGATTTGTAGTCCCATGCCGGCTGGACTCCCGGCCGGATCTGCGATACCGACGCCATCATCCCTGACGGTGAGCGCTCCGCCGTCGGTCGCCGCCTGGAGATGGATCACGATGTTGCTCGCTCGCCCGTGCTTGATGGCGTTATGCACAGCCTCTTGCGCGATTCGATACAAGTGATTGGCGGTGGCTTCATCGGGCACCAGAACGGTCTCTTCACATTCGAACCTGCAGGAAATTTGAAACAGATCTTCCACTTCGCTCGCGAACTGTTGCAGCGCCGACATAAGGCCCTGCTCGTCCGATTGCACCGGAAGCAGGCCGCGAGCCAGTTCCCGCGTTTTATGGATAGCTTCATTCACCAGCTTCACTATCTTTGCCGCGTTGACTGCTTCCGGCTGCGAATTCTCAGCCAGCCTCTGCTCCTGTACCTTGCTCATGAAGGCGATACCAGTAAGATGCTGCCCTAAGCCATCGTGCAGATCCTGACCGATGCGGCGCTGTTCGCGTCCGCTGATCTCAAGGATAGAGCGCTCTAATAATTTGCGCTCGGTGATGTCCGTTCCCGAGGCGATGACATAGCGGATGGCGCCGCTGCTACCGGCCAGAACCGTTGCCGACCAGCGAATCAGCCGGCGGTGACCATCCCTGGTGAGCCAGTAAGATTCTTCCTCGCGGGGAGGCGAGCCCAGCAGCAGCTGATCGAAGCGGGCTCGAAAGCGTTCGCGATCCTCTGGGGCGAGAAAAAGATTCCACGCGCGCTCGCCTTTTACCTCGGCGAAGAAATAACCGGTGGCCTGCTCGCAAGCGCGGTTGAATCGAACAATGCGGCCGCTGGGATCCAGCACCACGACGAGGGCGCCGACGGTCTCTAAAATAGCCGACAGAACGTCGCGCTCTTCTTGCAGTGCCTCCTCGGTCCGCTTCAGATCGGTGATGTCGAATGCAACGCCGTGAATGAACCACGGCTGGCCATCGTTACGGCGCATCATTTTAGCTTCGCAGTGGAACCAGATCACGCGCCCATCTCTGGACAGAACGCGGTATGCCGACTTCAGTGGGTTGCCCGAGAGAAACATTTCGGCCGCCTCTACGCTCCAGCGTTGTTTGTCGTCCGGATGGATCTGCTGATACCAGCGTATGGGGTCTTCCAGCCACTCCCTTTGAGAAAAACCCAGCGCCGCTTCAATCTGGGGACTTACATACGCTTCGCCGATACCTTCGTCAAGATATGCCATGAAGACCACCGCCGGTATCTGCTCCACGATGGCGCGATAACGCGCTTCCACATTCAGCGATCGGTCCCTGCCTTCCTGCGGGACTGCGGAGTCTTGAAAGAATAAGCCAGCAAGCTCGCTGAGGATTGCTTCGGCGTCGGACAAGGTTGTGGAGTTGTTCATGGTTCGAAACTCAAGGCTCGGACGCGTGCGCGTGGTCGCGTTTCGATCGCCAGCTCGGCTCCCGGTTAAGCGACGCCTGGGTGAATCGCCGCAACGCGTGAATCGCTCTTCCGTAAGTCATCACGGCCTTCGACGATAGCAGCGACCCGGGCGGCTGATCCATGAAGGGCATGAATTTGTCGGGAAACCCGGGCATGGTGCAGCCGATGCAGATGCCGCCCACGTTCGGGCAGCCGCCGATCCCGGCCATCCAGCCGCGCTGTCCTACGTTGCACTGAACCACGGGTCCCCAGCAACCTAACTTCACGATACATAGACGCGACCCGAGCTCGTCCGCGAACTCCGCCTGTTCGTAATACCCGCCGCGGCCGCAGCCCTCATGGACGGTCTGGCTGAATGTCGCGAGCGGCCGCAGTGCGTCGTCCAGCTTGAACATCGGCGCTCGGCCAGCCGCGAAGTACAGTAACTGCAAAATTGTTTGTGTGAGATTGTCGGGCTGCACTGGACAACCGGGGATGCAGACGATGGGGATGCCGGCCTTCGACTTCCAGTCCCAGCCCAGATAATCGGGAAGGCCCATGCAACCGGTTGGGTTGCCCTGCATGGCATGGATGCCGCCATAAGCGGCGCAGGTTCCGGCCGCCACCACTGCCCAGGCTTCTGGCGCCAGGCGATCGATCCAGTCGCACGTCACAATGGGCTGACCAGAGATTGGATCGGTGCCGAAAGAGGCCCAGTAGCCTTCCTTCTTGTTCGTTTCGTCTGGGATGGAGCCTTCCACCACTAGAATAAACGGGTCAAGCTTTTTCTCTGCCGCAAGGTGGAAGCTGCGCAGAAATTGGTCGCCGTTCTCCATGGCGAGTACGGGATTATGGAGCCGTACTTTAGGGATCCAGGGGATGGCTCCCAACAGCAAATCTTCCACGCTGGGCTGCGTGGCGGCCGTCAAGGCGATGCTTTCTCCATCGCAGCTCAACCCTGCCGTCAGCCAGAGGATGTCGATTTCCTGCATTGCGGACCCAGGATGACTCGTTCCCGTCGGTATTGTACCCAATCGACGGAACGGAAACTATCCCGGTTGCAGTTAATCTAACTTGTGTCCAGATTTTAGAGCTAGACTGAATTCGGGAGATAACACATCATGAAGATTCTGGGAATTGTGATTGCAACGGCCGTGGTCGTGGGGGTGCTTGTCAACCTTCCGGACATTAAGCGTTATATCCGAATCAGCAGCATGTAAGAAGCGCGCACGAATGCCGAGCGAGTTAAGACGGGCTTCGATCCGGCTCACCGTCTCTCGGACGCTTTTTGCGGGCACGTTTGCGAGCCAGGGCTTCCTTCACTCGCTTCTTCTGGCCGGGCTTCAAATAGAAAGCGTGCCGTTTGATGTCCCTGATGATGTCCTCTTGGAGGACCTTTCTTTTAAAGCGCTTGAGTGCGCTCTCCAGGCTTTCGCCTTCGTGAAGTTGAACTTCAGCCAACGGAACTCACCTCGGTTTCCAAATTAATTCTACACTCTAGGATACCAGTTCCGGTTTCGCCACGCCCAGCAATGACGCTTGAAATTTCCGGCCGCGAATTTACGCTTAATGAAATCTTCAAGATTGCGAGCGCGCAGGAGCAGCTCCGCTTTACCATTGCCGAAGGCGCTCGCGAACGAATTGAGCGCTCTCGGGACGCAGTGGAAGAGGTCCTCACCCAGGATCGCGCCGTCTATGGCATCAACACCGGTTTTGGCAAGTTAGCGGACGTCAGAATTCCGCCATCCCAGCTCAACAGCCTGCAACTAAATCTGGTTCGCAGCCACGCTTGCGGGCTCGGAGAGCCGCTTTCGGAAATGGAAACGCGGGCCATGATGCTGCTGCGGGCGAACGTACTGGCCTTGGGCTTCAGCGGCTGCCGCGTGGAAATCGTCAGCACAATTCTGCAGATGATGGAGCGCGGCGTTCTTCCGCGAATTCCGGAAAAGGGGTCGGTTGGGGCGAGCGGCGATCTTGCGCCATTGGCGCATCTGGCGTTGTCCATGATCGGCGAGGGGATTTCGCTCTATCAGGGCGCGTGGATGGACGGCGGAAAGGCGCTTGCGGCCGCGGGAATCGAACCAGTGCGGTTACAAGCCAAAGAAGGTCTGGCGTTGCTGAATGGAACCCAAGCGATGGCAGCGGTTGGCGCACTGGCTCTACTGCGTGCGGAGCGTGTGGCATCGCTGGCCGATCTGGCGGGCGCTATGACACTGGAGGCATTGCGTGGAACGCCGGTTGCGTTCGACGAGCGAATTCACGCGGCACGGCCACATGCGGGCCAACAAGCTTCGGCCAGGCATTTGCGCGAGATCCTGAAGGGAAGCGAAATTCGTGAATCGCATTTGGAAAACGATCCGCGCGTGCAGGATGCCTACAGTCTCAGATGCATGCCGCAGGTGCACGGCGCAGTCCGCGCCGCAATAAACCACGCGCGTGAAGCCGTGGAAGTGGAGAGCGGCTCGGCCACCGACAATCCCCTGGTATTCAGCACCGATGAGATTCTAAGCGGCGGCAATTTTCATGGCGCGCCATTGGCGCTCTCGTTTGACTACGCGGCCATCGCGGTTACTACCTTGATGAGCATAGGCGAGCGCCGGATCGACCGGTTGGTGAATCCCGATCTCAACGAAGGACTCCCGCCATTTTTGAGCTCGCACGCCGGCATCTCTTCCGGGTTCATGATCGCGCACGTTTGCGCGGCGTCTTTGCTGAATGAAGCCCGAGTTCTGGCGCACCCGGCCAGTGTGGACAACGTGCCCACTTCGGGCGGAAAGGAAGACCACGTTTCCATGGGCATGACGTCGGCCTTGAAGCTGCGGCAGACTGTAGAGAACGCCGAGAACGTTCTCGCAATCGAACTGCTGGCCGCGGCGGAGGGTCTGGATTACCGCGCGCCGCTGCGATCCTCCCGGCCGATTGAACGGGCGCGAGAGCGGATCCGCGCCCTGGCTCCGCGGGTTATCGAGGATCGGCCGCTGTCGCCGGACATTGAGCGAATTGCGGCGGCCATTCGCGCAGGCGAGTTCGACGAGTTCGTGTAGCAGAACCGTGCGATGCCGATAAACAAAGTCGTCGCGTCCTGCGACCAGGCAGTAGCGGACATTCCCGATGGCGCCAGCATCATGCTGGGCGGATTCGGTCTGTGTGGAATCCCCGAAAACCTGATTTCGGCTCTGGTGCGCCAAGGTGCGCGGCAGTTACACGTCATCAGCAATAACATGGGCATCGATGGATTCGGACTGGGCCTGCTGCTGGAAGCAGGCAGGATCGATTCGTTTCTTGGAAGCTACGTGGGCGAGAATAAGCTGCTGGAGGCAAAGATGCTTGCGGGCGAAATCCGCGTGACTCTAGTTCCTCAGGGTACGCTGGCTGAACAAATCAGGGCTGGGGGCGCCGGAATCCCAGCGTTCTTTACTCCCGCCGGGGTTGGCACCGTTGTATCGGAAAGCAAGGAAACGCGCGTCTTTGAAGGCCGGGAATACCTGCTGGAGCACGCTCTCACCGCCGATTTTGCGCTCATCAAAGCGTGGAAAGGCGATCGCATGGGAAATCTCGTCTATCGGAAAACTGCGCGTAATTTTAATCCCGCGATGGCTACCGCGGCCAGGATCACCATCGCCGAAGTGGAGCAATTGGTGGAGCCGGGCGAAATCGAAGCAGACCAGGTGATCACTCCGGGCATTTATGTGAGTCGCCTGGTACATGGTCAGTCGTATGAGAAGAAGATCGAGCGGAGAACCGTACGTGACCGCGCCTGATAATGCGATTGAGAAGCGAGAACGCATCGCGCGGCGGGCCGCTTTGGAGCTTCAGGAGGGCTTCTACGTCAATCTTGGAATCGGCTTGCCGACCATGGTGGCCAATTACATCCCGCCCGGCATCGAAGTCGTACTGCAATCTGAAAACGGCATGCTCGGCATTGGGCCCTATCCCCTCGAAGGTTCAGAGGACGCCGACCTGATCAACGCCGGCAAGGAAACTGTGAGCGAGCTTCCGGGCACCGCTTATCTTTCGAGCGCCGACGCGTTCGCAATGATTCGCGGCGGCCATATCGACCTGAGTATTTTGGGAGCGATGGAAGTGGACGAAAAGGGCAACTTGGCCAATTGGTTGGTGCCCGGCAAGGTGGTCAAGGGCATGGGCGGCGCCATGGATCTGGTGGCTAGCGCGCGGAGAGTGATCGTCGCCATGGAACACACCACCAAATCGGGACTGCCCAAGATTTTGCGAAACTGTACGCTGCCCATTACGGGCGTTGGCGTGGTGGACACGATAATCACGGAACTGGCGGTGATTCGCGTGACCTCGCAAGGAGGTTTGGTGCTCGACGAAGTTGCGCCAGGCGTGACCGCCGATGAGGTTCAGGCGGTTACCGGAGCGCGCTTGATGTTAACTCGTTAGGGCGAACTGGTTAACGCGAACTGGTTAAGGTTGGGGCCCCCGCCAGGCCGCTCCCGCATTTTCCACGACAGGCCGGCGCGGCGCTTTTTTCTTGAGAGCGGCCAGCGCCCGATCCGCGGCGCGCTTATCGGCCCAAGCGCGCATCTCTTCCTCCGAAAAGGTAAGCGCATGCTGGGCTAAGGAATCGTTCTCGCCGCCTTCGTCCTGGCGATCCAGCAGGCTCCGGCACAACAACGGCAACTCCTGCATCGCGATCCCGTACCGGCGCGACAGAGCGAGATCGGCTCTTACAGTGAAGACCGTGCGAATCTGGCCTACCACAACGCCCTCGAAGGCAAAGACGCGGAATCCCGTATCTTGAGTGAATCCTGTAAGAATAAACTGCATCTCTGTGCTCCTTCCGATGCTTCTCATGCGCGCGTGGTCAAAGTGCCTTTGGCAACCTTGCATTTGCCGCCCGGTCGGTGATCAACCGCAGACGCTCCACGAGTTTTTTTCCGAGGTTCAACTCGCCGGGGTTGAACTTATATCCGGGCATCTTGGGATCGATGAATTCCCGGCGAAATAACTGATCGGCCGCCAGATTGGTCAACAAGCCGAGTTCCTGGTCGGTGAGCTTTAAGGTTATCAGTGGCATGCGATTATTTCCAGTAGCTATGTCCATCGATCAGCAATCGTCCATGGGTTCTACCCAAGCCGCGCCGCCTGAATAACCGCCAAAATTGCAGTGGACCGCTTGAATTCGTCATTGGCCAGCGGAGGACGGCTGTTCTTGAAGATGCCTTGAGTGGGCCGTGATACTGACGTAGGGCACCCTCAGGAACGATTTGCTTTCCACCCGCGTAATTTGAAGACTGTTCCATTTTTGATTTTTCACACTTGCACTAATCCGGTCGAAAGCAGTGCGCAATGCCTTTTGAGCATCGAACCCGTAAACTTTGGCCGTAATCTCCGCATCCATCAGAAAAAAGATCCAACCGGCCTGCCGAACTTTTTGTTCGAATGCGGAACGCCCGGCGCTCTTAAGCGATTTCCAGCCGTTCGCATCCGTGCTGCTCGTCAGGTGCAACGATTCCGGCAGGAAAGCATCCGCCTCGATAAACACGGTTCCGGCCTGGATGGTATCCGTTGCGATGTCGACGGGGGTGGTGGCGGAATTCATGGCCGGAAACTCGCTTTGTTGGCCAGCCGGGCTTTCTCCTGCTCCATTTGATTGTCCGCGGCTTGCTTGCTTACACGGTCGGCCTCTTTTTGCGGAGCCTCTAAAAGGTCTAAGCGAGCCGCCTCGGCGATCGCCGTCTGGGCCCGGGCATCTAATGCTTTCGAATACAGAACCAGCGCAAAAGTGGAACGATCCTCGACCCGGATTAAGTTGTACGAGTATCCGGAGTCTTCCCAACGCGCGATCACCGGTGCGCTTTCGGCGTAATAGGAATGATAAGCGATCTCCGCTTTGGGTCTGGTGGCCGCACCATAGGTTGCCGAAAGAGCCTGGATCATGTCGTCCGCAGTCATCCCTTCCACCTTGTAGCGGTCGTAGACCACGGCCATCCGAAACAGTTTGCCGTCCAGGAAACTGAGGGTAATTGAGGAGACCGGATCGCCTTTCGCGGCCGCGCTATGGAAGAGGTTCGGCTCAAAATCCAAAACTTGGATCATTGCCGGCTTCTGGTATTCCAATTTTGCATCCCCGGGTTTCATCTCAGCCAGGGCGGCAGCACGCGATAGATCCATGCCAAATTGAAATCCCCGATAGCTGGAGAAATCGGCGGCCGAAAGCAGGCAGACCCCAATCCCAGCCAGCAGAAATGGGAGTTTGAACGCGCCACGAATCGTCATAGGGCTTCTCTCGCTGCGAGCACGATGGCGGAGTAGTCGGTGGCTTGAAACATTGCAAATCTCCTCGGTTGGGAACGATCTAAGATCAATTGAATCAGAACGCCTAACTTAGCTCAGGCGAGCTGCGGGTGGGCAGAAGTGCTCAGACGTTTACCATTATCAGTTAAATTACACAGCTTGTCAAGGCGGTATCGTCCAGACTGGTTGATTAACTTTACTTATTACAGTTAATTATTAAATCGGCAGTCGAAGTTGCTCGCGTTGAGTTTCGCCCTTCGCATGAGGTATTCTGATAGCTGTACTAGAATGGCAAACACCTATTCAGCGCTAAAGCGCATGCGCCAAACCAAGCGGAAGACGTTAATCAACCGCCTCCGCAAATCGCGGCTCCGCCACCAGATCCGTTCGGTGCGCCGGCTAATCGAACAGAAGGATAGCAAGGGCGCGCAGGATGCGTTGCCAACCACGTTTTCGATCATCGACCGGTCGGCTCGTCTGGGCATCATCAAGAAGAACACGGCGGCGCGCTACAAGAGCCGGATACAGGCCAGACTCAAGGCGCTGGCCGCAGCTTAGTTCGTCAGGCTCAGGACCAACTCTTCCATCACCACACGATCGTCGGGACGCGTGTCTCTCAAGGCCTTGTCGGCCCAGAATACTTTTTGGATAGCGCGCGCCAGTTTTTCGTTCGGGAACGCGCTGACCGTCTGCTGCACCTGCTCGGCGCGATCGCGCCAGATCCGGATTCCCTGCTTCGTAAAATGCGCCTGAATTTGCTGCGACGTCTTGAGTCCGGACTCGCGCGCGGCCATGGCGAGCCGGAACTGGGTGGCGAGGAACGTCAAGGCCAAAGGCAGGTACTCGCCTTCGCGCAGCAGCGTATCGAGACTTTCGAGTGAGCGTTTGCGATCGCCCCGGCCAAGCGCGCCGACTAGCGCGAAAATAGTGGACGCCTGCGCGTTCGGAACCAGGCGCAGGATATCGTCAGCCGTTACCTTTCGGGTTCCACCAGTGTAGAGGCGCAGCTTTTCGATTTCGTTGGCGATGCGGCTGGCATCGGCGGCTAGCGTCTCCACCAGCAATCCAATTTCTGAGAGTCCAATCTGGAGGCCGGCTTCTTTGGCGAGGTCCTGCGTCAGGCGCCGGGCGGACTCAAGCGTATAAGGCCGCAGTTCGACGACCTCGGGAATGGCAGCGTAAAATTTCTGGACACGCTCGATCTTGGCGCGGTCTTCGCCTTCGAAGTCGTAGCGGCTGCCTTCGAACACCAATACGCATCCCGGTGTATTAGGGTTCTTCAAATAGGCGGCCAAATCGGCTGCAGCGGCGTTTTCGTCATCGCTCGCGGAACGGCCGCGCGGCAGGGCACTTTCGGCGCCCGAGACCCAGACTAACCGGTTGGGCGCGAACAACGATAGGGAGCGCGCATCGTCCAAAACCGCTGCAAGCGTGGTCTCCTCCAGATCGTGCCGGCTGAGGCCGCTCTCGCGATCTTCCGGCGCTAAAATCTTGTCCACCAGCGCCCTGCGGCACGCGCTCAATTGATACACCTCAGGTCCGAGAAACAGGTAGACGGGCGCGGGCGGCGTCTTTTGGATGCGCTGCAAAAACTGATCTGGACTCAAAAGTTCTCCAGGGCTAAAAATTCTCGAGAATGGAACTGACCAAATCGCGTGCTACGTCTTTGCTCAAGCGCTGCAGGCCGGCGCCGTTCTCGTCGAAGTATTGATAATTGTCGGTGGTGGAAAGCTCATAGCGCTCATGGGCTTCGTAATAGGGCCGCGCGAATATTACTTTACCGGTGGCCCGCTCGGTCAGGCTTACGCTCAAGTTCACGATGATTATCAGGCCGCTGGTGCGCCCCGTCACTTGGTTAATCAACGTCGGAAAAGCTGTGTAGCGCAAAACAGTACCGGTCAAGACGGCGTCGGCCTGATTTGGATCGCTCACGGGCTTGTAGCGGGTGCGGGTAATGAATTCGCGGCTGATGGCTTCAGGAAGCGAGTCGTTGAGTTTGTATTTAACGGAACCGTTGCTGAAGGGCGGAATCGCGATGGTATGTACGTCTTTGGGGACCAGGTCGGCTTTACCCGCGACATGATAGCCGCACGAGCCTAACGCAAATGCCTCGAGGGCCATGCAGATAGTGGAGAGCCACAGCGGGATCGTTCGCATAATAAGACCCCTCTTTAACCCTGCACGGACGCCTTGAACGCGAAGGCGAAGAACGCGGCCCCGCCGAGGAAGGCGAATGCAACGATGTAATTCCACGCGAGTTTCTCCTTCAGAAACGTAACCGCGAAAACCATGAAGACGATCAGCGTGACAACCTCTTGAATGGTCTTCAATTGAAAGCCTGAGAACTCGCCAAAGCCGAGACGATTGGCCGGCACCGCCAGGCAGTATTCGAGCAGCGCGATCGCCCACGAGACCAGTATGGCCTTCCACAGAGGCCAGTCATGACCGTATTTCAAGTGCCCATACCAAGCGAAGGTCATGAAGATGTTGGACAAGGAGAGCAGAAGGATGGTGGTCATAAAATCGGATCAGTTTGCGTCCAAAAATCCACGTGCTACCTCCCAGGCGTTTTCGGCCGCGATTTGAAAATTGTCCGCCACCATCCAAAACCACCAGGCGCGCGGCTGATTGCGGTCCTGCGTGATGCTGCCCACGGTAATGCCACTTTGCCCGGCCACGCCGACGTTGGTAGGCGGCTCATGGTCCTTGG
>Ga0302326_10018302_pt1 | contig 14529 bp, 9 predicted proteins | sample Palsa_T0_3_FD_202264 | JGI IMG/M metagenome (GOLD analysis project Ga0302326, IMG submission 202264) | Peat permafrost microbial communities from Stordalen Mire near Abisko, Sweden - Palsa_T0_3 | ecosystem: Environmental > Terrestrial > Soil > Palsa > Peat permafrost | place: Sweden: Abisko... | reverse complement strand
GCCGCGCTTGATATCGACCGCCCGCAAGCCAACGTCATCGTCTATCCGGACGGCAGTAACAACATCCCCATGCCGCGCAAGAAATCGGACTCGGCGCCTTTAACAGACGTTGTCGATCTTGCCATCGGGCACTTTGAAATCACCAATGGCCTGATCACGCTGGCCGCGCACAAGCACGAACTCAACGTGCAAGGCAACAACCTGCGCGCGCTGATCTCCTACAACACGCTAAGCGGCGAATACCGCGGACAGATTTCGCTCCAGCCGCTCTACGTCGTTTCCGGCCGCAACACTCCAGTCGATTTCACAGTCTCGCTGCCTGTCGTTATCGGTCGGGACACCTTGGAACTTAGCGGTGCGCGAATCACGTCACACTTGTCGTCCCTGGCACTGGACGTTTCTCTGGCCGACCTTCGAAATCCTCGCGTCTCCGCGCGCCTCAACGGTCACATTGCACTCGCCGATCTCAAGCGCGCCGGGAATCTGTCGCTCAATGCAAGCGCTCCCAATCTCCCCTCCACTCTCGATCTCGACGCTAACGCCACGGTAGGCGGCGGCAGCATCCAAGTCGATAGTCTGCGCTTGACACTTGGCCGATCGAATTTCGAAGCCTCGGGTCTTCTCGATCGGGGACTCGCTTTCAAGAGCCAGTTGTCTTTGGACGAACTGACCGACAAGCGTGGCCTAGCCACCATCATCGGAATTGCAAAGCTCGACGCCCAGAATAATCTCAACCTGAACGATCTCCAAATAGCGGCCTTCGGCGCCGAGTTCTCAGGCGACGTCTCGATCCAGGATTTCGCCCGTTACCAACTGCGCGGTGCTCTGCGGCATCTCGATGTCCAAGGCGCTCTCCGCGCCATCGGAGAACCGCCACTCCCTTATGACGGCGTGGTCTCAGGGCCACTCAGCGCCGAGGGTAGCTTAAGTGGGCCGTTCCTTCGCCAGCTTACCGCGCGAGTGCAGTTATCGATCGCGGCCGGACCGCATGGTGTTCCGGTGTCAGGGCGTTTCAACGCGGCTTACACCGGCACCGACGATAAGCTGACCATCCAGAATTCTCTTCTCAGCCTGCCCCATTCCCGTCTCACGATCGACGGGTCGCCCGGCAAGCAGTTGAATGTCGCCCTCACCACCACGAATCTCGACGACCTGCTGGCATCGGTCTCACCTTCTTCCAGGCCGCAGGTCGCGTTGAAGGGAGGTCAGGCCAGCTTTACCGGCAGCGTTTCCGGACCACTGGCTTCGCCGCGTATTGCCGGCCATGTTACAGCCAGCCGATTGGCTCTCGCCGGCCGCCAGTTCGATAGCTTGGTCGCCGACGTGTCCGTCTCGAAATCCACCGCCGCCGTTGAGACCGGTAGCAGCACTCGCGCCGCAATGCAGGCGACGTTTTCGGGATCGCTGGGGCTGCGCGACTGGAAAACGTTCCCCAGCGCGCCGGTAGCCGTCAACGCCGCAATTCAAAACGGAGACCTCGCCGATCTTTTGGCGCTCGCGGACGAACCCAGCGCCGGTTATTCCGGTCAGCTCACAGCGAATCTCAACATCAACGGCACGTTCGGCAATCCGCGCGGCTCGGGCACGCTCATCGTTACAAGCGGCTCCATTGAGGGCCAGCCGTTTGATAAGGCGCAGGCCCAAATCAACCTCACCGATCAACTTGTCACCGTAACTGGAGCGTCCATCCAAGCAGGCGCCGCGCGAGTTAGCTTCTCCGCCGACTTCCAGCATCCCCGCGATAGCTTCACCACCGGCCGCTTAAACGCCGACGTTCAGAGCACTCAAGTTGACTTGGTGCAGCTCACCGCGGTTCAAAAGGAACGGCCTCACACTTCCGGAATCGTGCGGTTAGACGCCAAGTTTGCTGGAAATCTCTCGGATCACTTCCTACTGAGCAGCGTCAATGGCGATGCGTCCGTGCGAGGGCTACAGTCGGAAGGCCAAAGCTATGGCGACCTAACCGCAAAGGCCACCACCAGCGGCCAAACCGTCAACTATAGCCTGACGTCCAATTTCGCCGGATCGAAGATCGATATCACCGGCGACACGAAATTGACTACTGAATATCCAACCTCCGCTCGCGCTACGATCGTCAATCTACCTGTGGATCGCGTCCTCGCCATTGCGCATCGCACAGATATCCCGATAAAGGGGATGCTTTCCGGCGAGGCCAATCTCAACGGCACGGCTTCTAACCCTCAGGGAAGCGCGGATTTCAATCTCTCCAAAGCGACCCTTTATAACGACGCTGTCGATCGACTTCATGCCCGCTTCCATTACTTGCCTCGCAGTCTCGAGCTGTCGCAATTCGAGCTAGTGTCGGGCCCCTCGCACATCGAACTCAGCGCTCATTACGATCACCCAAGCGGCGACTTGGAATCCGGCAGTTTGCAATTCCGCGTGGCTCCCAGTAGCATCAGTCTTGCGCGCGTAAAGACCATCGCGGACCGCAGCGGCGGCCTCACTGGCACGGTGCAACTCGATGCCAATGGAGCTGCGCAGATCCGAACTTCCGAACCTCGAATTCAAATCAGCGACTTTAACGGCAACATGAAAGCCGCCGGTTTGGCCACCAGCGGTAAAGCGATTGGCGATCTCACTCTCGCCGCAAATACCGCGGGGGGGCGCGTGAATGTCGCGCTCGATTCCAACCTGGCCGGCGCCGCCATTCAAGGACGCGGGGCTGTCGAACTCGTATCCGGCTATCCCACCAACGCCCAGCTCACGTTCAAAAATGCAACGTGGACCAGCCTTGCGCTATTGATTGGCTCCAGCTCAGTCGCACCACAAGGTTTCGAAGCCGCAGCCGATGGCGAGGCTTCCGTCACCGGCCCGCTGACGAACGCGCAGGAACTCCGTGGTTCATTCCAGCTCTCGCGTCTTCAGTTTTCGAGCAGTTCCTCGGTGCTCCGCAAAGTCGGAACTGTTCTGCTGCAGAACCAAGGCCCTATTTCCGCGTCGCTCGATCGCGGCGTGGTCCGTATCCAGTCCGCGCATCTCACCGGGCCGCAAACCAATCTCGAAGCCAGCGGCGTTCTTCCACTCAGTGGGCAGACCGTGGACGTTGCGCTCAAAGGCAACCTGGACCTGGCGATCCTTGAAAAGCTCGATCAATCCATCACTTCGTCCGGCCGCATCGTCCTGGGGGCCACGGTTCGTGGAACAATCACGCAGCCTCAGCTTGGAGGCCAGGTTGAATTGCGCGACAGTTCGTTCGCCTACGCCGGTATGCCCACCGGAATCTGGAAGGCCAATGGCGTCGTCCTCCTGAACGGCGACAGCGCCGTCATCCGCAATCTGTCCGCGGAAATCGGAGGAGGCAAGCTCACACTCGCGGGATCGGCCAGCTTGAACGGCGGGTTGCGATTCGGATTGCAGGCCCATGCAACCCGATCGCGTCTCATGCTGCAGCCCGGCCTCAGCATCATGGTGTCCGCCAACATCAGTGCGGCCGGAAGCACGGGCAATAGCTCCATATCCGGAGCGGTTACGCTCGATCAGGTCTCCTATGCTTCCCGTACCGACCTTGGCTCCATCCTCAGCCTGGCCGCGCCGCCCGTCCAAGAGTCGGCGCCATCCCCGCTGCTCGAGAACATGCGGCTCGATCTTCGCGTGCGGAGCTCCAGCGCATTGGCCGTCCAATCCTCCATCGCGCAAAACCTGCAACTTGACGCCGACTTACGCATTCGTGGAACGGCTGCGCAGCCCGGAATCCTGGGGCGCATCAATATCACCGAGGGAAACTTGCTCTTCTTCGGATCAACCTATGCCGTCAATAACGGCTCCATCTCGTTCTTCAACCCGATCCGCGTGGAACCCATCCTGGATCTCAGTCTGGAGACCCAAGCCCAAGGTGTCGATGTGGATCTGAAAGTCACAGGCCCCATCGACAACATGAAGCTCAGCTATACTTCGAATCCGCCGCTCCAGTTCCAGGAGATCGTCAGCTTACTGGCCGCCGGAACCACGCCCACTTCCGATCCCACGCTGCTCGCGAACCAGCCCTCCATTGGATCGCAGAGTTTTCAACAGATGGGTGAATCAGCCATCGTGGGGCAGGCGCTTAATCCCGTGTCCAGCCAGCTCCAGCGCGTGTTCGGAGTCACTCAATTGAAAATCAATCCCACCTTCGCAGGTGGCTCGGCACTGCCCGTCACGCAATTCAGTCTTACCCAACAAATCAGCAATAACCTGACCTTTACCTACGTAACCGGATTAAACACGGCGAACGCAGAGACCGTCCAAGCGGTGTGGACATTCACCCCAATATGGTCGGCGCAGGCGCTGCTCGATTACAACGGGATCTTGAGCGTCACTTTAATTTACAAGCGGCAATTTCGATAGAGAAGGCCGCCCGAGCTCTTATGCTAGTCTGTTGGCGTGACAGCCAAAATTTGGATGGACCGCCTGTCTGCCCTGGTCTACAAACACGTCGAACAACTCCACGCCGGTGAGATTACCGAGGCTCAAGCGAATCTCGAGCTCGAAGAGATGACGCTGACAGCGCAATTGGAGATGAAGGATGACGAATTCGAAGAGTTTTTCCGTCAGGCAATGGTGATGGACTACGCAGTTGAAGCGCAGCTATCGGCCGACGGTCACCCGGTCCCCGGCAACGATCCCAAGCGCCCCAACTAGTCCGCCCGCCTGGCGCACGATCGCTCGAACACCCCGCCGCTCACTTCAGCCCGCTCTGCCAATTCAGCACCATCGTGACCGGCATCGCTGTCGACTCTTCAAGCGCGGTATTCATCAGAAAACGCTTGCCGTCTGGAGAAATAACGCCACGCTACGCCCGGCGCACCCCCAGTCCCGCCCAGAATCGCAGCGCGGAATAGCGCTTTGGGAGGGCCCGGCTGAAATGTTCCGCCCGTGGTAGTCACGTTTACGTCCATGAGCGAACCGTCCGGCGCGAAATAGAGCAGTTCCTTGCCGTCGCGGCTCCAGCGCGGTTGGCTGCCGCCGCCATTCGAAACCGCCCATTTTCCGCCCGACGAAGCCGGAAACGGCTGCACGTAAACTTCCTTGGTTCCCGACTCGTTAGAGGTGTAAGCCACCCAGTGTCCGTCCGGCGAAAACTTGGCCTGGGCCTCGTTAAAAGGCGTTACCAGATACGGCATCGGTTTGCGATCGCCCTGCAACGGCAGCACCCACAAGTCAGTGCTGGCATTCTTCTCCCGCTGCATGTAAATCAAGAACCGCCCGTCATGCGACCAATCGTCCGGCGTCTTGATTCCCTCGGAGTGCAGAACAACTTCGCCCTGCCCCGCGCCATTTGCGGGCTTGCGATACAAGTCCGTCGACTGGCCTCCCCCGGGCGCGAAGATAATCTCGCTGCCATCCGGCGACCAAACGGCGCTGCCGCCTCCGGCCTCGAAGCTCAAACGCGTATTGACGCCACGCGCCAGATCCAGCATCCACACGCTCCAGGTCCCGCGTTCGTCTGCCCGGCCTTCAGCCACTCGCGTGCCATCGGGAGATAGTTCCAATTCGTCTCGCGCCGTAGGCCCGCCCGCTGCACCCAGGATCTTTCCCTCGCGGTCGAACCACGTCAGCTGCCGTTTGTCGCCGCCCGTCGACGCGTAGGCCAATAACCCGTTATTCGAAACCGTAAACAACGCGCCAAACGTATTCGTGCTTACCCGGTCTGCTAATTGAACCGCTCGCCCGTTCAGTTCCAGGCGGTTAGCATCGAAGGGCTGCACCATCAGCGCCTCGCCGCGCAGGAAAAACAATGAGCCGAAGCCGCCGCCCGCAGACGGTACATACTTGGCCGCGGCCGGGCTGATCATCAAAGGCTTGTGTCCCTGATCCGCTGGCTTGGCGTCCAGAGAACCGACATAGATCCCGCTTCTATCCTTGTTCGTCCCCGCCACGTAATACAGAAAGTGCTTCCCGTCCGGCAGAAAGCAGGGGAGGATCTGGGCCACTTCACCGCTTTGGGAATTCAGAACCGTCAACGACGACGTCTCTCCGCCGGACGCCGCGACACGATTGATCGTGCCCTTGCTCCCATATAAAATCACGTCCTGCGGGCTCCAGGAAATTCCCGCCGCGGGGTAGGCTATCGGGGCCAAAGTCTGCGGCGGTCCGCCCGCGATGTCGATCTTCTTGAGGTTGCCTGCCGAAGAAAAAGCAACGTATTGGCTATCCGGAGACCACGCCGGATCCGGATTTACGCCCTCGGTTCCGGGCAATTCGCGTGGCTGAAGTGAATCCATCAGCCGGAGCCACAAACTGCTGCGACCGTCGGCGCCGCGGGCGTCGAAAATCAACTTGCGCCCGTCCGGAGAAAGAACGAATGTGTCGAGCGAAGTCTTAGGCGGGGGGAAGACTTCGAACCGCATGGGGGCTGAAACCGCCGGCTTTTCTCTGAAATGCAGGAACGCCAACGCCCCCGTGCTCAGGAGCAACACCGCCGCCACCGCCGGCCATAGCCACTTCTCTATTCCAGACCGTTTTGCCTCAAGAGCGCCATTCGCCTCTGCGGCCGCGGCCGGTGGCGCTCCGTCCAGCAGCCTCCAGACGTCCCCGATGTCCCGCAGCCGTTTGCGCGGATCCTTCTGCAGGCATTCCGACAACAACCGCTGGACACTGGACGGCGCATCGCTTAGATCGGGTTCGTCGCGAATCACTTTGGCCAGCATCTCGCCCGCGTCTTCGCCGCCAAATAGCCGTTTACCCGTAATCAGTTCGTGCAGCACTACGCCGAACGCGAAGATATCGGCGCGCTTGTCCGTGGCCTTGCCGCGAGCCTGTTCGGGCGCCATGTACGACGCCGTACCCAGGATCATGCCCGCCTCGGTCATGCCGATCGTAAACGTGGGCGAGCGCTCTCCGCTGCCGCTGCTAACCGCCGCCAGTTTCGCCAGTCCGAAGTCCAGCACCTTCACCGTGCCATCGGGCTTGATCTTGATGTTGGCTGGCTTCAGATCGCGATGCGTGATGCCCTTTTCGTGCGCCGCCTCTAACGCGTCCGCAATCTGCCGCCCGATGCGCAAAGCTTCGTCCAGCGGCAGGGGCCCTTGTGGGGATTCGCCTTCGATGTACTCCATCACGAGGTAATTCGGCCCCACGTCGTGCAAAGTGCAAATGTTGGGATGATTCAGCGCCGCTACGGCCCGCGCCTCCTGCTCGAACCGCTCCGTGAACCTTTCGTTCGAAATCTTGATCGCTACAATCCGATCCAGCCGCGTGTCGCGAGCCTTGTAGACTTCGCCCATCCCGCCCGCGCCGATCGGTTCGATGATTTCGTACGGACCAAGGAGATTGCCAATGGTAAGCGGCATATATGGGATTCAGTTCAGTTTACCCGATCAGAGTGCGCCCACCGCGCCTGAGGATATCGGTTGCGATATTCCGTTTCTCCGGACCAAAACGGTATACCAAGATGTTGGTGTCAACGATAGCAAGGATCATGTCCTTGTTGAATCGAGAAAGAGCGCAGAGCCCCATGTTCCCCAGCAGACGGCGTCCAAACGCAATAAGATCTTAAGAGTCCCAGGAGGAGGACAGGCATGCCAGGTCGATCGTGCTTGTACCATGCGGCGGCAGTTTTGATCCTGACCGCAATCCCACCCGCTCTGTCTGCACAATGGCTAGACTATCCCACGCCCGCGGTACCGCTCACGTCCGCCGGCAAGCCCAATCTCGCTGCGCCCGCGCCACGCACCCCCGACGGGAAGCCGGATTTCTCCGGCATGTGGGGATGGGTCACAATCGGCGAGCCCTGCGGGGCGCACTGCAACGATTTGCAAATCGGCTGGGAGTTTCTGAACATCGCCCACAGCCTCAAGGCGGGATTACCCTATCAGCCGTGGGCGGCGCAACTGGTCAAGAAACGAAAGGCGGACCATGCCAAAGACGATCCGAACGTCCGTTGCATGCCGCGAGGGGCTCTGAGAATTTGGACCGACGACTATTACAAGCGGATCTTCCAAGTTCCCGGCCGCTTGGAAATCCTCACCGAGCGCAATATGCAATATCGTCAGATCTTCACCGACGGGCGGCCGCTTCCAGCGGACCCTAACCCCACCTGGAACGGTTACTCAACCGCCAAGTGGGAAGGCGACACCATGGTGGTCCATACCATCGGTTTCCGGGACGATCTGTGGTTGGACTCTGACGGAAACCCTCTCACCAGTGAAGCCAAGGTGACGGAAAAGATCCGTCGCCCGAATTACGGCACTCTGGAAGTCGAAATTACGGTGGACGACGCCAAGGCTTATACGGCGCCGTGGACTGTAACACTCACGCAGCCGCTCGTTCTGGATAGCGAGCTGCTGGACTATTACTGCCTGGAAAACGAGAAGGACTTTATCCACATGGTCGGACAGTAACTGACGCGCTACCAAATTTCGATCCCGATGTTACGATTGCAGTAGCGACCCGCCTGCTATGAAATGCAAGATCTGCGAAACGCGCAAAGCGCGCCGTTATTGTCCAGGCGTCAGTGGCGAAATCTGTTCCCTCTGCTGCGGCACTGAGCGCGAAGTCACTATCAGCTGCCCGCTCGAGTGCCCTTACCTGGCCGAGGCGCGGCTGCATGAAAAGCCTCCCGCCTTGAATCCGGATGAAGTCCCCAACCGGGATGTCCAGGTCACCGAGCAATTTTTGCGCGAACATGAACCGCTTCTGATGTTTCTGAGCTCCCAGCTCCTCACGATATCCCTGGCCGCCCCCGGCGCCGTCGATTCCGACGTCCGCGAAGCGCTTCAATCACTCATCCGCACCTACCGCACTCTCCAGAGCGGTTTGTATTACGAAACGCGGCCGGCCAATTTGATCGCGGCGGCCATTCATCAACAGATGCAGCAAGCCGTGGATGGTCTGCGCAAAGAATTCGCTGAAAAAAACGCCACGCCGATCCGTGACGCCGAAATCCTGGGCACACTTGTGTTTCTAGAACGCGTCGAGCTGAACCAGAACAACGGACGGCCGCGCGGCCGCGCCTTCCTCGATTACCTTCGCGCTTATTTCCCGCAAAGCCGGGAGACAGTCACGCCCGCATCTCCCCTTATACAGGTATGACATGGGAATGACCGGCTTCGTCGTCTTCGCTCATGGCTCTCGCGTCGAAAGCGCCAACCAAGCGGTGCGCGACGTCGCATCCAAAATGGCCGCCGGCGGCGATCGTATGGTGGAGGCGGCATTTCTCGAGCTTGGCATGCCCGATCTCTCCGGCGCCACCGAGCTGCTCATCGCGCGCGGCGCCCAGCGCATCGTCGTCGTCCCTTATTTCTTGACGCTCGGCACGCACATGCAGCGCGACCTTCCGCGCCTCGCCCAGGAAGCCTCCCGCGCTCACGGCGATATCGAGATGCAGGTCACCGCCCCTCTGGATGGCCATCCGGCGCTGGTTCAGGCCTTGCTCGATCGCGCCAGTGAAGCGCTAGATCGCGCATGAGAGCCACGCTTCTCGAATTCCACGACATCGCGCCTGAAGTCCGCCACTTCATCTTCGAAGTTCCCGAAGTCCAGCAGCTCAATTTCAAACCGGGCCAGTTCGTTTCGCTCAACGAAACCATCGCCGGTAAGACCATCACACGTCCTTACTCCATCGTTTCGCAGCCCGATGGTAATCGCTTCGAGCTTTGCCTCAATCTTGTGCACCAGGGTGCTTTCACGCCGCATCTTTTCGCGATGCAGCCCGGCGACAGTGTTGCGATTTCCGCGCCTCTCGGTTTCTTTGTCGTTCGCGATACAGCCAAAGACGCGCTCTTCATCGCCACCGGCACCGGCATCGCTCCCTTCCGCTCCATGGCCCCTGGTTATCTCTCGCATCCGCGCGCCCGGCAACTCACACTGCTCTTCGGCGTTCGCCACGAAAGCACCATGTACTATCGCGGCGATTTCGAAGGTCTCGCACAAAGCCATCCCAACTTCCGCTTTTGGCCCACTCTCAGCCGAGCGGATTCTTCCTGGACTGGCCGCTCCGGTCATGTGCAGAGCCATTTGCCTGAGGCTCTCGCTGGACGGACCGATCTCGACGTCTACATCTGCGGACTCAAGGCAATGGTTGACGACGTACGCGCTATCCTCAAGGAGTTAGGCTTCGACCGCAAGCAGATTATTTTTGAAAAGTACGATTGAGATCTACAACGAATGACTCGCACAATAGGGCTGACCCTCGGCATGGTGACAATATTCGCAGTCACCGTCGCTGCGCTGCTCAGGGTGATGCCCGGACCGCATAAGCCCACCGATTACTTGGTCATTGGCTGCGTGGCGACGCTGTTGTGTCTGCTGCTGCTATTCGTCGTGTTGATCAACGCTTCCAAACGCTCGGCTCCTAAATCCGCCGCTTCCGAGCCTCGCCCATCCGAGCCCCGCCCAACCGAGCCGCAACCCAAGGAAGCCGACTAAGCTCGTCTTATTTCTACAGCCTTATAAACTTCCTTCGTCTGTTCCAAATTCGCGAATTCCAGTCCCGCCAGTTTCGCCGACGCCGTACCCGCCGCCACAGCCCAGCGCACGCAATCGGCAAAGTCTTTTTTCTTAGTCGCAGCCCATACGTACGCCGCGGCCAGCGCATCTCCGGCGCCCAATGGGGACACCGCGTCGGTTCGCGGCGGAATCACTTCCAGCAACTGGTTCTCATTCACCGCCACCACTCCCCGGCCACCCAGCGACAGCAGCACGGTTTCCGCGCCCATGGCCTTGATCCGCGCGGCGGCTTCCAGAAATTGCACTCGCGTAATCAACGCACGGTTCAACAATCGCTCGGCTTCCGGTTGATTCGGGCTTACAACGGTCGGGCATGCTTCAATGCCGTGCAGCAGCGCGTCGCTATCGGTGTCCAACAGCGTCTTCACTTTTCGTTCTCGCGCCATCCGAATCAACTTGGTGTAGAAATCGCTGGAAACTCCCGGCGGGATGCTTCCGCACAACATCAGCCAGCTAGCCGATTCCAGCCGGTTCGCGACAGCCTTCTCCACGCGAGTGAGTTCTTCCGGCTTAATCAGCGGGCCTCGCTCGTTCAATCGGAGCGCAAGTCCTTGTTTATCCGTGATGGTAAGGTTCACCCGGATGTCATTGTGAATCGGAACCGCCTTCACTGGGAACCCGGATTTTGCGGCCAATTTCTCCAGCCGCTCTCCCATCGCGCCCCCCGAAGTGACAATCGCCAGCGTCTTTGCTCCGAACGAATGCAGCACCCGCGATGCGTTCATCCCACGCCCTCCGGCCGAGTCGCTGCGTGAAAGAATATAAGCCCGATCTTCGAAAACCAATCGATCGACTTGAACATTGCGATCAACGGAAGGGTTGATCGTTACGGTGAGTATCAAGCCTCAATGGTACCCTGAATTTTGCCGCGGCATCCTCATTTTCAAGCCTACTTGGCGTTGGCTGCGGTGTGCTTTTTCTGGGGCACAACCTATCTCGGGATTCGCATCGCTGTCGAGACCATTCACCCGGCCGTGCTCATGAGCCTCCGCTACTCGATCTCCGGGTTTATCTTGTTGATCGTTGCCTATTTTTCCAAAGCACGTCTGCCGCGCGGCCGCGAACTCAAGTACACCGCCTTGTTTGGCGTCATCATTATCGGCGGCGGCACTGGGTGCCTGGTCTTTGCCGAACAGTGGGTTCCCAGCGGCCTCGCCGCAGTCTTCATTACGCTATCGCCATTCTGGATGATCGGTATCGATGCGCTGATTCCCGGCGGAGAGCGTCTGCACGGACCCACCCTCTTCGCCATGCTCGTGGGCTTGGCGGGGACCACGCTTCTGGTTGCTCCTGAGATTATCCAGGAAGGCTTCGGAGGCCCCCTGGTTCGCGGATTCGTGTTGCTGCAATTGGGTTGCTTCGGCTGGTGTCTGGGTTCTATTCTCCAACGCCGCCATCAAACTACGGCCCATCCGGTGATCACCGGAGCCGTGCAACAGCTTGCAACAGGTTTGGCATTTGCTGTCCCCGCCTTGTTCACGAAACCCCATCCTTCCACTTGGAGCGGCCGCAGCATCGGCGCAGTCGCTTACCTTGTGGTGTTCGGCTCCATCGTCGGCTATAGCGCTTACATCATCGCGCTGGAACGCTTGCCCGTGTCAGTGGTTAGCATTTACAACTACGTCAATCCAGTGATAGCAGTGCTGCTGGGCTGGCTGTTTTTTCGCGAGCACTTCGGAGTGCAGGAATTGATCGCGATGCTGATCATTTTTTTCGGCGTAGCGCTGGTGAAGCGTTACTCCCGCCCACCCGCTCCAAAGCCGGCTCGAGCCTCTGCGGCTTAGTAAGTACCGCTTCGAACAGATCGCCGGTTCGCTCAATGCGGCGAGCCGCATTGTGGATGTTGAATTCCTTTGGCTCCAAGCCCGCTTTTACTTCGGACCAATCCAGAGGAGCGGAAACGGGAGCGCCCGGATGTGCGCGTAATACATAAGGAGCGGCAATCGTTTTTCCGCTCGAAATCTGCAGGTAATCGAAATACACTTTGGCCTTCTTGCGGCTCGCTACCGTGCGCGGCGTGGTGAAAAGATGCGGCTTTTGGTTGATGACCAAAACCGACAGCAGTTCCGCGAACGAGCGTACTTGCTCGAACGTGTACACCGGTTCCAGCGGAATGTAGATGTGCATCCCGTCGCCGCCGGTGGTTTTCGGATACCCTGCTAGCCCGATCGAATCCAGCGTGTTCTTGACCAGCTGCGCCGCTTCCACAATCTGGTCGTATGGGCATCCTTCGGTTGGATCGAGATCAATCAGCGCGAAATCGGGATTATCGAGTGTTCCAATCCGGCTCATCCACGGGTTCTGATCGATGCTTGCCAGATTCGCCAAGTAGATCAAGGTCGCGCGATCGTTGCAAATAATGTAGTGAATCTTGTCCTGATTATGCTCGGAGAAAATCGGCTCCAGCCGCACCCAGTCCGGCACTTTGCCTTCGGCGTCCTTTTGAAAAAAGAACTGCTCGTTGATGCCGTTCGGATAGCGCTTGAGCGAAAGCGGCCGGTCGCGCAAATGCGGAAGTATCAGCGGCGTCACCGCGTCGTAGTAGTTGATGACATCTCGCTTGGTGATGCCTTCGCCGGGATAAAAGACCTTATTGAGATTCGTCAGCTTCAGCCGATGGCCTTCGATTTCAAGCGTGACTTCAGCGGCCGAGTTAACTGGGATTAGTGGACCTCCGGGTGTTTCTTGCGGTTCCTTGGGATCCTTGTCGGTTCGAAGCGCCACAAATACCGGTGCGCGCAGCAATCGATCGGGTGTGAACTCCAGATACTTGATTTCGGCCACCAATTCCGGCTTCACCCAGGTGACATCGCGCAGCGCCTTCACCGTTCCGGAGAAAGGGCTTTTCTTTGTGATCAACGGTTCCAGCTTGTCGAAAATCTCCTTGAGTGACTTTTCGTTGAACCCCGTCCCCACCTGCCCCGCATGCACCAACTTATCCCCGTCGTAAAGTCCCAGCACCAGCGAGCTGAAGTAGTCGCGCTCTCCGTGCGTGAATCCGCCGATGACGAAGTCGTCCGTAGAGTTGATTTTGATTTTCAGCCAATCGCGGCTGCGGCGGCCTTCATATTTGCTGGCGCGCGCTTTCGCGACAATTCCTTCCAACCCGTTGGCCCGTGCCGCTTCCAGCATCGCTTTGCCGTCGACGGTGAAGGTGTCGGAAACATGAATGCGCTCCGAAGGCGTGACGATTTCGGCCAGTAATCGCTTTCGTTCTTCGAGCGGCGCTTCTCGCAGATCGAAGCCGTCCAGATAGAGCAAGTCGAATAAAAACAGATGCACCGGAGTGGATCGGGAGAGATGCGCGATCGCGTTTGCGTCGGTTACCGAAATTCTCGGCTGGATCAAACTGAAACTCGAACGGCCCTGTTCGTCAAGCACCGCGATCTCGCCATCCAGGATCGCCTGCGAAGCTTTCACCTGCCGCGGAAGCACGCTCAACTCGGGATATTGCTGATCGCACCGTTTCTGTGTTCGCGAAAAGACGCACATCGTGTTGTTGTCCACAAAGCACAACGCGCGCACTCCGTCCCATTTCACTTCGTGAAGCCAGGCGTCTCCAGTCGGTGGTTGCGTAGCGATGGTAGCCAGCATCGGAGACACAGCTTTGGGCATCGGAGATTGAACAGCCCCTTTCACAGCGGCGAGGTTAGTGGCTGGCTCCTGATGGCTACTTGCTGGCGGAAGATTCTCGGCAATCTCCTGCTGGGTTCGGCCCGTGAGCACGCTGCGCGCGTAATCCTCGATGTTCCAGCCCGCCTTGGCCTCGGCGTCTTTCTTCTTGATCAGCAGCCATTCGTTGCCCTTTCCGCGCCCGCGCATCAGCACCAATGCGAATTCGCCGCGCAGCTTCTCACCGTGCAAGCGAAACTTGAAATCGCCGCGTTCGATTTGCGCCAGCGCCGGCGCATCCCCCAACAGCTCGAAGCTGCCGCGGTCCCACAACATCACGCTACCGCCCCCATACTCGCCTTGCGGGATGTTGCCCTCAAAACTGCCGTAGTCGATCGGATGATCCTCTACGTGCATGGCAAGATGTTTGGCCAGCGGCTCCAGGCTGGGGCCTTTCGGAACGGCCCA
>Ga0302326_10018300_pt1 | contig 14530 bp, 10 predicted proteins | sample Palsa_T0_3_FD_202264 | JGI IMG/M metagenome (GOLD analysis project Ga0302326, IMG submission 202264) | Peat permafrost microbial communities from Stordalen Mire near Abisko, Sweden - Palsa_T0_3 | ecosystem: Environmental > Terrestrial > Soil > Palsa > Peat permafrost | place: Sweden: Abisko... | reverse complement strand
CAAGGACGCAATTTGCGGTTGCGCCTCGATTCCTCCGGCTTGCCGGACGGGCAAGTCTCGGTCGAGATTGTGGATAGCAATGGGAACGCAATCGCCGAGCAGCAGGCCCTGGCGCATTCGAACCACGCCACGATTGGGGTCGCGCCTCTGACCAGCGGAGCATATTACGCGCGAATCTACTCGAGCAAGGGAGGCCACCTTGATGCCGATCGGCTTCTGCGGGAGTTCGCGTTTCAAGTGAGGTAGTTCACACAAGCGTGTAAAACTCTCACTCACAAAGCTCTAGGAAAACGCTGCCGCGCCGGGCGTGACAGCACTGAACCGCGCGCGTCAGCAAGCGGACAGACGTCGCAGGCAAGCGTCCGCAACTTGACCCTAGAACGCCTCGCGTACCAATTTTGCAATTCGTTTGGCCAGATCGTTCGTAACGGCCAGGTTTTCGCCGAAGAAACGCACCCGCCCGGTGATCTTGTGGTCTACGAGCACGTGCCCGTCGCGAGCAGTCACCGACGCAGTGACATCCACTTTGGTGGCGCCGAGAACGGTGGTGAGTTCGCGCACGGTTTGGCTGCCTTCCTTGAAGCCCTCCACCTTAGTGTGCAGCGTGACCAAATCCGGGACGGCGTCCGCGGCGCGATCGCCGCTGCGGTAGACCTTCTGGAAAGCGCCGGATTCGCGCACGCGCTGCACCAGGCGCTCGTAGACCGCGAAGCGGAACTCCGCGGGAATCTGAATGTCGCCGGCTTCGATTAGGGCGATTTGAATCGCTGACGCAGAAAGTTTCGGTTTTGCGGCGGTTTGGGCCGACCCAATGCCGGCGGGCATGGCGAGCATCCAAAACGAGGCTAGGAAAACGAAGGCAGCGCGGCTATTCATGGTTGCACCTGTCGTTGGATTAATTTCTCAGGCGCACCCGAGTGCGCACCCGCCTGGACCAGTTGCGCGCGCATCGGTTCGGCCGTGCCGATGGGAAGCGCGAAAATAGCGCCGTGAACCGCTCCGTCGGGATCGTGGAACGAGACCGTGAGGATGTCGACTTTGGTGCGCATCAGGATGGTAAGCGCTTTCCCACTCTCGTAGGGTGCGGCCATCTTTATGACGCGTCCCGCCGTACCGCCGCTCTGCGTGGTCTCCGTGCCGACGAAGATGGCGTCAATGGCAGAGACCGGCACCTTGTTCCCGGCCGTGCCCGCCTTGAACTCGAGGACGCTGTCGTGAACGGTTAGCTTGCCGATGGCGTTCCGTTTGACTGTCTCCAGGCCGATAACATGACGCACGTTTGGATTCGCAGCGGCAGTTGGGCTGGGCGCGCTCGAAGTGGACGTCTGAGCCGGCGCAAACGTCGCCGCGCTCAAGGCCACGATCAGGGTAGTCGTCAGTTTCACTAAGAATCCTTTCCGCCCGGCTCTCGCGTGGTAAGAGAACAAGGCTACCATAAAGCCCCTTGCCCTGACCGGCTTTTGCGGATATTCTCTTGTTTGCCGGCGGCCCTTTTGGGTCCGAATCCCATGAGAGCAACGGAACGCGAAGACCTCGACACACGCGGTTATGTTGTTTTGACGAACTTCCTCGACCAGCACACGCTCGATAGAGTTTCGCGATCGGGCGGAGGAACTGTACGAGCGTGAAGGTGAAACTGCGGGCTCGGAGTTCCGAAAGGAGCCAGGTGCGCGCAGGCTGGCCAACGTGGTTGATAAGGGCGAAATCTTTCAAGGGCTGGTTGCTCAACCCCGAACACCGGGGCTGGTGGAACACTTACTGGGCGGGCACTTCAAGCTGAGCAGCTTTAATGCACGATCGGCAAATCCGCATTCGAGCGATGCGCACGAGTGCAGCCGTGAATCCAATCTCGACCATCGGCGGATTGGGTTTGCGGGCGGCAGACCAGATTTGGGAAAAGCGGCTCGAATTCTCCTGAAGGGCCTGCTCGGTTTCGTCGCAAGACGTGAGGTTTGCAAGCTTTGGTCGCCCTGCGGCACCCCAAACCGCCGCTACTTCAGCGGCGAAAAATCCGTCGGATGCATGTATGTCGAGTCCACTTTTTCCACCAGCTTGTCGGCCTGCTCGGCTTTCATCATCTCTTTAAATCCCGGGTCGGCGAACATCGCGGCCCAGTTCTTTTTCGCTTCCTCCCGGCTGGGATGAGCCAGGATATAGATGAATGTGTTGTTAGAAGCGGGAGCATCCTCGGGTACCCAGTAACCCACAGCGTCCAGACCGTGTTTGGCGAGAAGCTTTGAGGCCGTGTCGCGAAACCGTAACTCGAGCGCCGGCAGTTTGCCCGGCACAGAATGATAAACGCGAAGCTCGAAGACGCGATTGCTATCGGCCCTCACCTGATTCATCTGTGCCAGGCGGGCCGTAATCAGTGATCCAGCGGCAAAGGAAACCAAAGCTAAGACGGAAACACTCCATCCTTTGATTCTCCAGCAGTTAAGTCTCATGGCCAAACCTCTCATGAATGACCGTTGTTGCATGACGCACCTCCATCAACAATACGCATCTCGCGCGGGAATCGGATTGTGTATTTTGACAAGACGATCTACGCTCCGGTAACCCAGAGATCCTCGCCGAAGGACCACTCCAGGTCAATCCACTGCGCAAGCGGCGCGCTATCCGAGGGATCGAACTTGTAGCAGGATTCAGTCCAGATTGACTCGCCTTTTTCGAACATAACCTGGCAATCCGCGCCAGGGATCTTGACTACCTGGCGAGCCTTTGAAACCAGATGCATCTCGATCCTGGCCAGTCCCTCGCACCAACGAGCCTCGTGCTGAAAGTTGCGAACTTGAAAGTCTCCAGCGAGTTCTCGATTGATGCGCGAAAGAATGTTCAGATCGAACGCCGCAGTCACGCCCGCGGCATCGTCATACGCCGCCAACAACCGGCCAGGGGATTTGATAAGATCCGTTCCCAACAGCAATGCGTCCCCCGGGAGCAGGCAGCTTCGAATCCGTTTTAAGAAGGCCTCCGCCTCTTCACGGTGTAGATTTCCTATACTGCTCCCCAGGAACAGGACGAGCAGGGGGCCGGCGTCCCGGCGTTCAGCGAACTCTTCCAAACCCTCCAAGTAGGGCTTGTGGAGGCTCTCTGAATGCACAGCATCAAGCCGCGAAAGGTGCTGGCGGCAGTTCTCCAGTGCGGCGGCCGACACATCGATTGAGCAATACGAGACACACCCTTGCCGGTGCGCAATTGCCTCGAGAATCGGCCTGGTTTTGCGCCCGCTTCCGCTTCCCAGTTCCGCCACCGCGCTCACAGGCCCCAACCGCCATGCGATTTCATTGGCGTGCTGCCGGAGGATGCGTTCTTCGGCGCGTGTCAGCCCATACTCCGGAAGCACGGTGATTACTTCGAACAAGGCGCTTCCGACTTCGTCATAAAGCCATTTGGCGGACAGTTCCTTTTGAACCTTGCTCAAGCCGGCGCGTACGTCCAGCGCAAACTCGGGCGCTGCAGTCTGACTTTCGGTCAGACCTCTGTACAGGTCATCGGCCGCTACTGAGGTTGACACGTTTCAATTCTCCACCAGCCGGAATGTCGTGTAAGCGTATGGATACTGTGCGCGAAACCAGTTCCGAAAGCTTGAGCGCAGGAGTCTCGCATCGGTGACGCAAGATCCTCCTTTCAAAACGTAGTGATCCCCGTCAAAAAAGCCGGCTGAATAACCCGGATATGAGGGATTTGGCGCGAAACCATGAAAGGGTTCGAAGACCGTCGAGGTCCACTCCCAGCCATTTCCTATCAACTGGGAGACGCCAAACGCGCTATCGCCGGCCGGCGTCGCCGTAACGGGAAGGAGATCCGCATAGTGAAAGTCAAAATTCCCATGCTCCCTTCCGGGAAGCCGGCTGCCCCAGGGATAGCTCCTTTCGTCTTCTGCCTGCGTACCGAAGGCCGCACGGTGAAACTGCGCCTCCGTCGGAAGCGCCCTGCCAACCCAGCCCGCGTACGACTCGGCCTGCGCATGACTGGCGTAAACCGGCCAATTCGAAGGCAGTGGAATCTCGGCGTGCAGTCCTCGATAAAACCACTGCCCACCGCGTTCCGTCCAGTAATGCGGCGGCGGCCCTCCCTGCCTTACAAATTCCAAATACTGCGCATTCGTGACTTTGTATTTGCTGATCGCAAACGGCGGCACAGATCGCGTGTGCTGCTCGAACTCGTTGTCCCAACCGAAGCCTTCCGCCCGTCTGCGTCCGAGCGTGGCTTTGCCGGCGGGGATGTCGACCATCTGGAGCGGCGGGGAGTCGGCGAAAGACGCGCTTGGCGGCGATGCAGGCGGCCGGCGCCGCTGGTAATCGAGGTTGTGAATCAAGTACGTGAGGGTCTCGGCGTGCATCAGGCGATGTTCGAGCGCGATCTGAACAGCTTCCTCTGGTGCGTTGCTCCTTTCGCGATCAAGGCTGTGTCGGACCAACCGTACATAGTCGAGGGTCTCCTCCATCGTCGGCCAGTCACCAGGTGCGTCTTGCGGGAGTTGACCGGCAGGCGGGTCGATGCCGAACGCAAAAAGCTTGTCGAGCTCCTCACTCAGCGGATTCAAGCCGAGGGCCGAGCGGCCAATCTGGTTCCAATCGAACGCTTCCAGATGGCCAACATAAAACAGCAGGCGGTGGCGCTCCGGGATCGGCCTGTCATACATCGATTCCGCCGGCAATTGCTCGAACAGGGCATCCGTAATTCTTCGTGCACGTATCACTTCACCAAGAACACTCGATTCCGTGGCTTGAGTTTGCATTCTTAGACGATTCCTTAGATTTGTCGACGCTGCAAGTTTTTGTTGATGCTGTTGAATAATCTCGCCACTTCCCCTCGGTGCGTTCGGCCGGCACGGCTTCAGCGGGTTGTGATCCGTCGCGGCTTAAGACTCTTGCAGCATTGATAATCGGAAAGGCCAACGCAAGCTGGTGAAATCACGAGGCCGTTGTTCTCCGAAACCTCCATCGATCCGTCGCCTTCCCTCCATACCCTCATGGATAGCTTAGGCGATCTTGATCTTAGACAAACCGCGAAGGACAAAAGTCTCATTGGAGATGGCCCGATATTGCCGCCGGTGCAAGCCGCTGTCAGCACTGAACCGCGCGCGTCAGCAAGCGGATAGACGTTGCACCCCAACTTCGCAACTCGGCACTGGCGGGAAACGAAATGCTATTCACTTCGCAGCGCTTGCATAGGATCGATCGCGGCTGGCCGGGCTTTCCCCGTATACAATACTCCTGAAGTCGTCCACGTTGTTTAGGCGACCAGCTTGCCTACGCGCGCCCTCCAAGAGCCTGGATCTACTCTAATACGCTCATGAAAATTCTCACCGGCGGTTGCCGCGTTTTCTCAGCCGAAGACGGGCAGCTTTCCATTCTCGGCAACTGGACGGCCCGGACCGTCATTTGCCAAAACAGCGGCGCCCAGCGCATCACCTTGACGGTAAGCGACTACGCCGCCGGATTATCGCCTGCGGTGGTGAATCCGAGGGCCGAAGAAGTCCTCTACGTCGTCGGCGGCGAAGGAAAATTCCGCATCGAAGGATTCGAGTACCCGCTCAGCTCCGGCGCCGCGATTTTTGTGCCTCCGGGCGCGGTTTACAACGTGGAGAACACCGGCGTCGAGACACTTCGTCTGGTCAGCTCATGCTGCCCCGAGGACCGCCAGCGTCACACGGTCGATGGTCCGCTTCGAGCAGCGTCCGGCAAGCCGCCCCTGTGGATGGTGCATGAAGACCATCGCCAAGAAATTCGCGCCACTCGAGACAGGGTGTTCCGCTACCTGGTCTATACCGACCTCGGCTGTAAGCAGATCACTCAGTTCGCGGGATGGATTACGCCGAGTAAAGCTCCGGTCCACTACCACACCTATGAAGAATGCATCTTCATTCTGGAAGGCAGCGGGGTCGTTCACACCGACGGCGGATCCTGTGAATTCGGGCCTGGCAGCAGCATTTACTTCCCAGTGGGTGTGCGCCATTGCGTGGAAAATCCGGGGACTTCCACCATCAAGCTGCTGGGAGCGTTTTATCCATCAGGCAGTCCGGCCGAAGCGTATGAACCGCGCGAAGCCTCGCATTCGTAAGAGTGGATTGTGACCGCCAGTCCGCGTGGAGGTGTGCCGGCCATTGAAACGAAATCACTGCCCTAAAAGGCTAATGGGAGCGCTGCCGGACTCGACACGGGAGATTGCGGTTGATAGGCTGTTCTGTTAGATTGCCACGCTGTTTTGTGTCTTCGCCGCACGTGTTTCCAGCCATAGCAATCGCGCTCCTTCTCTTGTCCTCGAGCCTTCGTGCGCAGGTTGATAAAGGTCCGCACGTCCCGCCGCCGGCGCGCGTTCTTGTTCCATTGGACGAGTCCCGGCTTGTGACCCTCAACGGAAACACCCACCCGGCCGCTCGGCCGGAGTTCGATCGGGGTGCTGCGCCGCCCGACCTTCCCCTCGAACGGATGCAATTGGTGTTGAGGCGCAGCGAGGCCCAACAGGCTGAGCTCGACGCGCTGCTCGGCGCACAACAGGACCGGCGTTCCGCGAGCTTTCACAAGTGGCTAAAGCCTGAAGAATTCGGCCGGCGCTTCGGCGTGGCGCCAAGCGACCTGCAGGCGATCACCTCCTGGCTCCAATCGAATGGCTTTCAAGTGAACAGCGTGGGTAAGGGCAGATCTGTCATCGAGTTCTCGGGCACGGCTGCACAGGTGGCAAGAGCGTTTCACACCGAGATCCATAAATACATCGTGCGTGGCGAAGCGCATTGGGCGAATTCCGCCGATCCGAGGATTCCCGAAGCCCTGGCGCCGGTCGTAGCCGGCATTGCCACCCTCGACGACTTCAAAGCAAGGTCGATGCTGAAGATGGCCGGCAAAGTCCTTGCCTCCGAATTGCACACAGCCCCCAAGCCGGACACGGACCTTGTCGGTGGCAAATACGCTCTTGGACCATTTGACTTTGAGGTCATCTACAACATGCGGCAACTTAGCATTTACAGCGGTGGCGTCACTATCGCTGTGATCGGGCTAGACATGATTAACTACCTGGATGTCTTCGAGTTCACAAACGCGTTCGGCTTAGCGGCGACGCCGCAGATTGTCGTCAACGGGACCGCACCGGCTTCTTGGGCAAATGACGATGATTTGGAGGGACTGCTTGATACGAGCTGGTCTCTCACGATCGCCAGTGGCGCAACAGTCCTTTACATCGCTTCCCCACCCACCAACATGACTGACGGTTTGACCCTCTCGGAACAATACGCAGTGGATGACGACAACGCGGACGTCATCACGGAGAGTTACGGATATTGCGAGGCCGATCTCACTGCCGCGCATGCTCAACAGCTCGAGGCAACCCGCGAACAGGCAGCGGCGCAGGGGATCACCTGGGTAGCGGCTTCGGGCGATTTGGGTCCTTATTGCGACGACGCGGGTTTCAATGCGGCGACCCTCGGGACGGCGAGCGTAAATGGGCTCGCCTCCTCACCTTACGTGATTGCCGTAGGTGGGACAGAATTCGCCCAGGGAACGAACACCAGCACGTTTTGGAATCAATACAACACCGGCTACAACGCCGAGACCGCGCTTTCCTACATTCCGGAGCTGGCTTGGAATAACAGTTGTTCGCCCGCCCAGTGCGGAACGGCAAATGAGTATGTGGGGGCCTCGGCCGGCGGCCGTAGCGTTCTGTACGCAAAGCCCGCTTGGCAAGCTGGCGTCGCAGGCATCCCGGACGATGGCGCTCGCGATCTGCCTGATGTCTCATTCAACGCATCGCCGGTGACCTACCCCTACCTGCTGTGCTATCGAGGCTCGTGCAGTGGCGACACGAACACACCCACGTTCTATCTGGTCGGCGGAACTTCCGCGTCTGCGCCGGCCTTTGCGGGAGTGATGGCCTGGATCGTCGCGTCGGAGAAGGAGCGGCAGGGCGCCGCCAACTACCGGCTCTACCACCTGGCCGCTGCACAGAATTACTCGCAATGCGCCGCGTATGACCCCGCGTCTCTCACCACCTTTCCCGCAGCCGCCTGCATCTTTAACGACATCACAATTGGAAACACCTCTGTGCCGGGAGCGCCTGGCTACGGAACCGCGTCAGGATTGTACGCCGCCGGCGCCGGATACGATTTGGCAACAGGTCTGGGCTCCATAAATGTCGCGAACTTGATCAATGCCTGGAACTCCCCGCCACTAGTGCCAACCGCGACCGCTCTGACGGTAAATCCCACCACCTTCATGCACGGAACGCCGGTAAGCGTCCAGATCGCCGTGACTCCGCAGACGGGGAGCGGCACACCTACTGGTAAAGTGTTTCTCTATGATTACTGGGGCCCTGTCGGGCAGCCCGTGGCGCTGGTCAACGGTGCCGCCTCTTTCTCGGAAGCAGCGGCGGCTGGCTCGCAGGGCAGCTATTTGTGGGCCCGCTACACAGGCGACACCACCTATGCTGAAAGCACATCGAGTCCAGTCACCGTCTACGTAACCCCGGAGCCAACCATAGTGACTGGCGGCTTGGTGACCACAGCGGAGATCCCGAACGCTTTCTATCTCGGCGGACCTTACGGGGAGGTGGCGTTGACAGCCGCCGCGAATGTGGCGGGGAGGTCGGGTCAAGGAACGCCGACCGGCTATGTGACCGTTGCCGTTCCAGTGCCTCAAGAGCCGGGCGTGACCCTGACCATCAATTCGCAAGGCGAGGCGTACGGCCCGTTCGCGGCTCTGTTGACGCCTGGCCAGTGGGTGGTGTCGGCCGGCTACGCCGGTGACCCGAATTTCCAGGCGGGCGTGAGCTTTCCCCAGCGCGTAACGATAACGCCAGCCCTGACAATTATCTCGATCCAATCGAACATTGGCTCGGTCACTGCGGGCCAAGCCGTCGCTCTAACGGCTACGGTCAGGGCGCCTCGCGTACTGGCGGCAGGTGCCACGCCTCCCTCCGGCCCTGTCACATTCCTGTTGAACGGAAAGGCCCTTTCGACGCCCGTGACCGCCAGCCCCGCGACTTCGGGCATCGGCTTGACGGCGGTATTCACAACGTCCGCCTTGGCGGCGGGCGCCAACTCAATTACTGCTACTTACAGTGGTGACGCAAACTATGCTCCCTCTTCCACCATGCAGGCCGCCACAGTGAATGTGGTCTCCCAGTCACCCGCCTGCCAGGTCGAGAGTTTCACTGCCAGCCCAAATCCGATCACGATTTACGATCCGCCCGCCAGCACCACCTTGACCGTCTCTGCGAGCTGCGCGTTCGATATCCGCTCCGGCAGCCCGGCCGGCGCGCTGTTGGCAAGCAAGCCGGCCAATTATCCGGGGGCGGCGTTCACCGTCTCCACCGGCGCCATTGTGACGAACGGCATGACGTTTTATCTGCAGATGCAGGGAAATACAACGCCGCAAGGCACGCTCCAAACCGTGACGCTGGGTGACCAGTCTGGCTCGTTGGCTTGCGAGGCGTTCGCGTTTTCGGCCACACCAAATCCGGTCATTGCACCGGCGCTGCTCGGTGTCACCACCATTGACGGCTATGCGTCGTGCCCATTCGATGTCCGCGTCGGAGAGCCCGACGGAACGTTATTTGTGTCCAGTATGCCGGACGGCAACGGCAACTACATTATGAATTCGGCCACCGGTAACTGGGTGAGCAACGGCCTGCGGTTCGTGATGCAAAAAGCAGGTGATACGACGCCACAGGGCACGCTGGCTTCGGTGACGGTACCCGTGCTGGCGGCACAGCCGGCTTGTCTCGCAACCTTGCAAGTGATTGCGTCAAGGCTGTTGTCGCGGATCGGCGCCGGAACGGTCACCGGCCATGCGGAAGCATCCTGCCAATTCGTTGTATCGGTTGGCGCGCCGAACGGCCCCATCGTGTCCCCTAACCAGGGGGACTGGGCAGACTTCACTTATTACGTGACCGGCCCCACAGTCTTTTACATGCAAATGAATGGCGACGAGACGCCAACGGGCACACTCGCGACTGCAGCCGTTTCCGTTCATCCCCAGGAGCCCCCTCACCGTCCTCGTTAAGCCGCCTGATCACCTAAGCGGCGCCAGAGCGAGCATGCTTGCAACCGGAGCAGGGGCAGATCTTGCGCAGATGATCGAATGAGTAAATGCCGGTACTGTGGCCGTCGTTCCAGAAGATGCGAATCGCATAGGAACCCACGGCTTCGGCCGAGTCCATTTTCAGCCGCGCCTTGTACATCTGAAAAGGATTGGGCTGAGAGTGACTCGTTCTTTGCGGTTCGGTGCCGTGAGCGCCGGTGCAGGCGGCGCAGGGGCATTCGTCGCGAAGCAGCTCGAGCGAGAACTCGCTGTGGTGGCGGTCCTTCCAGTCGATCTTGATGCCCCCGGACTTCGAGATGGCGATGTGTTCCGGCTCGGAGGCAGTAGCGCTGGGCGAAGGGTTCATGAGCAGCCTGATTCCATTGTCCCGTGCCGGCTCTCAAGGCGCGTGCTGGACGCGCTCGATATCGCGCACGCCCGGAATTCTGCGGAAAGCATTGATGACCCGTTCGAGCTGCTTCTTGTCGCGTACATCCAGAGTGATGTCGACGATGGCGCTGTTATCCGCGCGGCCGTCGTCGCCGCGCGCTTCAAGGCTGCGGATGTTGCTGTTCTCCGCATACAGGATCGAAGTGATCTGGCTGAGGATACCCGGGCGGTCGTCGGTATAAATGACCACCTTGACGGGCAGAGGCGCGGATTCCGAGCGCGCCCACTCGACGTCGATCTTTCGCTCGACGTCGTATATCAGGCTTTGCACGTTGGGGCAGAGAACCGAATGGACCGCGATGCCTTTACCGCGCGTGATGTAGCCGACGATCGCTTCGCCGCGGATCGGGTTGCAGCACTTGGCGCGATAGATCATCACGTCATCGATGCCCTTCACCTTGATGGTGAGTTCTCCATCGCCGAGAGGTGTTCCGGTCTGTGGCGGCACGGGCCGTGGCACCGCGGGCGGCGCAGGGGGGATACCTTCCGGCGCTACTTTCTGCAGTACCTGGCGAGGGGAGAACTTGCCGTAGCCCAGGGCGGCATACAGATCTTCGGTTTTGCTGACGCCGTACTCGGCCGCGACCGCCTCCAGATCGTCGCGTGAGATGCGGCCGAGATTGACGCCCAGCCGCCGTGCTTCCTTCTCGAGAGACTTCTGCCCGATCTCAACCGCCTTCGCGCGCTCGACGGTATTGATGACGTGTTTGATCTTGTTGCGCGCCCGCGAGGTCTTGACCAGGGCGAGCCAATCCCGGCTCGGCTCATGACCCGGCTGCGTGAGTATCTCAACCACATCGCCGTTGTGCAGTACGTATTTCAGCGGCTTGATCGCGCCGTTCACTTTGGCGCCGACGCACGTGTGGCCGACAGCGGAATGGATCGCATAGGCGAAATCGATCGGCGTGGACCCCTTGGGCAGCACAATGACGCGCCCCCGCGGGGTGAAGGTGTAAACCTCTTCGGGGAACAGATCCACCCGCAGCGTGGACATGAACTCGTTCGGGTCGTGAACCTCGCGCTGCCATTCCACCAGTTGACGCAGCCACGCAATGCGCTGATCGTCTTCCACCGGGCCGCGTCGCCCTTCTTTGTATTTCCAATGCGCGGCAATGCCTTCTTCGGCGATGCGGTGCATTTCTTCGGTGCGAATCTGCACTTCGAACGCCAGGCCGCCCGGACCAATCACGGAGGTATGCAGCGACTGGTAAAGGTTGGGGCGCGGAATCGCGATGAAATCCTTGATACGCCCCGGAATGGGAGTCCACTCGTTGTGAATGATGCCCAGCGCGGCATAACAGCTCTTGAGCGAATCGGTGATGATCCGGACCGCCAGCAAATCATAGACCTGGTCTATCGACACCTTTTGGCGCTTGAGCTTTTGATAAACCGAATAGGCCCGTTTGACCCGGCCTTCCACTCGGGCGGGAATGTTCTCGGCGGCGAGCTTGGTTTCGATTTCGGTCCGAATTTCGCCCAGACGGTCTTCGTTCTCCTGGCGCTTGGATTCGATCTCGCGCATCAGGTCCGTTGCCGCTTCTGGCTCCAGCGTTCGAAACGCGAGGTCTTCCAGTTCGCCGCGGATCTTGCCCATGCCGAGGCGGTGGGCAATCGGCGCATAGATATCGAGGGTTTCCTGAGCAATTCTGGTGCGACGCTCGGCCGATAGCGAGCCCAGCGTGCGCATGTTGTGGAGGCGGTCAGCCAGCTTGACGATAATGACGCGGATGTCGCTGGTCATGGCCAGCAGCATCTTGCGCAGGTTCTCGGCCTGGCGCTCCTCGCGGGACGTCTTTTCAATCCTGCGCAGCTTGGTGACGCCATCCACACACCGCGCCACATCCTCGCCGAAACGCTGCTTGATCTCTTCCAGCTTGACGCCGGTATCTTCGACGATGTCGTGCAGGAGCCCGGTCACCAGCCCGACGTTGTCCATCTGCATCTCGGCAAGCAGATCCGTCACTGCCAGCAAGTGGGTGACAAAGGGCTCGCCGGAATCACGCAGCTGGTCGCCGTGCTTTTCGAGAGCGAAACGAAAGGCCTTCTCGAGGTCGGTTAGGTCGTCGTTCGGCCGCAGTGCCCTCACCTTGGCTTCGAGCGCCTGAAACAGGGCCATGATTTCCGGCGCGACGGTGGTGCTGGTGGAAGGCATCTGGGCTCGCCCGCTGTGGCTCTTGGCGCAGGCGGGAATACCTCTAGGTTAGAACGAAGAGGGGACGGGGCCCGCAAAGTTCGAAGCTGTCAGCCGTCAGCGGCCACGTCCGGACCTGTCAGCTATCAGCGGTCAGCCACACCAAAATGTCCGGTAGCTGAAAGCTGAAAGCTGAACGCTGATAGCTGAAACAAGCTCACCGCAGGATTGCGTTCAGCAATTCCGGACGCGCCGTCCACGAGCCGTTTACGTGGCCGCCCGTGGCCGTGAAGCGGCCGGATGCAAGCAGCGCCGCAAGCAACGCCGAATCCCCCTCAACGCGGCGATCCGCCGTGGTTCGTTTCACCAGTTCGGTAGCGTTCTCGAGCTGGCTTCGAATCTGATTCGCTTTTGCACTCGAGTCAAAGACGGCGTCCAGGTGCAATTCCATGGTCCCGCCATTTCCGGGTGAAACCGCCAGCGAGATCGCCAGGGACTCAGCGTCGCCGAGAGCGCTTACGAAACCCTGTGCGGAGGGGGGCAGCTCCGGCGGGTTGCGCAGCACCGCCTTCGGAACCACCAGCCAGACCAAACCCGCGGGGACCTCTTCGGCCTTCGGGCGGCGGTGTGTGCCCACCGGCCCAAACGAATACACGGCCCTCTGATTCGCGCTCACGGCCAGCCCCATGATGCGTGGACTGATGGGCAGGAATGAGATCCAGCGGCCCGGGGTACTGGCGGGCAGCCAGCAGATATTATCGCAGCCGCCGCCGTGTTTCTTGGCATATTCCCGAAGGCGCACCCAGTCAAAGCGACCTTCGATCACCAGGAACACTTCGCCGCGATTGAACGTGCCGGCCACCCGATCCAAGTCGCGCTGATAATCAAAGTGCGATTGGGCGATAAAGTTCTGATAATCCTGCTCCTCGCCGGCCTGCGGGCCGGCGAACTCTCCGAGCACGCCGGCATCCCGCAATAAGCCGGCGTTAATGAAAAAGACCATCGAATCCTGGTGAGGCAGGATGGCGACCAACTCGCCAGGAGTCTCGGGACTGCTGCGGCTAAATTCGAAGACGGCAACAACAGCCGCCGCCGCCGCCAGCAACAGAAACAGGACAAACTGCCAAGGTCTTAATTTCACTTCAGGAAAAGAGCCTCGACTATGCATATCACAGACTGAGGATGAAGCGTCAGAAAAGGCGCCGCAGCGCTGCTTATTCGCTCGCCTCAGGGCGGTCACTTCCCGCTGCCTGAGCCACGCGTGGCGCGGGCGCTCGGCCTGCCGCGCCTGCCGCGCTTGAAGTGACTCGTCGCGGCGCTCCAAAGCCGAGCCGTGACCCGAACTCTCGCGCCAGCCCGCGCTTAAACCGCGACGGCCTCGGCCACGCGCCGGCTCTCTTTCCACAACGCAATGTAGGGGGCAAGGCTGCGCATCATGGCCGCGAACTGGTCGAGCGTTAGCGACTGCGCGCCATCGCTAACGGCCTTCTCCGGGTGAGGATGACATTCGACAATCAGGCCGTCCGCCCCAATAGCGACCGCAGCTCGGCAGAGTGGCGGAACCAGGCTGCGCTTGCCCGTGGCGTGGCTCGGATCCAGGATCACGGGCAGGTGCGAAAGCTCGTTGAGCACGGGTATAGCAGCGATATCGCAGGTGTTGCGCGTGACGGTTTCAAAGGTGCGGATGCCGCGTTCGCACAGAAGCACGTTGGGGTTGCCATGCGCCACGACGTACTCGGCCGACATCAGCAATTCTTTGATGGTCGCGCTCAAGCCGCGCTTCAGCATGATTGGCCGGTCCACCTTGCCGAGCGACTTGAGCAGCGCGAAGTTCTGCATGTTGCGGGCGCCGATCTGGAGAATATCGGCGTGCTCGGCAACCGCTTCCACGTCTCGGTCGCTCATCACCTCGGTGATGATGCCGAGACCGGTC
>Ga0302326_10018299_pt1 | contig 14530 bp, 13 predicted proteins | sample Palsa_T0_3_FD_202264 | JGI IMG/M metagenome (GOLD analysis project Ga0302326, IMG submission 202264) | Peat permafrost microbial communities from Stordalen Mire near Abisko, Sweden - Palsa_T0_3 | ecosystem: Environmental > Terrestrial > Soil > Palsa > Peat permafrost | place: Sweden: Abisko... | reverse complement strand
AGCGGTTGGTGTCTGGAGTGTGGCGGGCGTTTCGCTGGGAAACTCAGGATATTTTGCAGGCGAAGTTTGGCCCCATGCCGCCTGCACCAGGATGAGGAGGCCCAAGATCGCAATTTTTTGCATATCAAGGAGTCTATGTCATACCCGCGTCACAGGAGTAAGACGGGTGCAGTTGTTACCTAGCTTTTTTTGCTTTGTATCAGGGCACGACTTAGTCGTGCCACTCCCCGGCCAAAATGGTCAGGGCTTTACCCCCTGCCACCGTAAAATCTGCACGAAATCCGAATGGAAAAGGACCGCAGGGGCTAAAGCCCCACTTTTTTTGAGCTTTTACGGCACGACTAAAGTCGTGCCCTGATACAAAGCAACAAGCTCGTCGGGGAGCCTAGCTTGGAAAAGTCTGTCTGAAAATAGCCCGGGACGTTGTCCTGGGTAGACCCCGCCAAGAGAAAACAGTCCCGCTACGGACGGCTGAACGCCAACCTGCTTGTCGCGTCGATAGAAGGGATCAGTATCTGCGGAGGAGCCGTGAGCCCAACTCACGGTTAGCGCGTTGCAGCTTTTCTTCAAAAAAGATCCCGATGGAGAAAGGCCCGATGATCAGCCCCATAATACAAAACCAAGTACCAACCGAGTTCCACATGGCACTGCTCCTTGCTCTTCTTGGACGAATGTCGAAAACGAATTTATCGACGATCCCATGAAAAGAAAGGCGGGGGAATAGCAAGAAAGGTGCACTTACTTGTCGCGGGCACGCACCTTGAACCAAATCGGGGAACCACGAAACCCGAAGGCCGCGCGAATCTGGTTTTCCAGAAACCGTTGAAAGGCGAAGTGCAATTTAACCTGCCGATTGGTGAACAGGATGAACGTGGGCGGGGCGACGGCGGCCTGGGTCATGTAAAAGATCCGCATCTTGTTGGCGGCCGGCACGGTGGCTCGCTGAAAATCGATTTTTTCGAGGAACCGGTTCATCTGTCCGGTGGAGACGCGCTTACGCCGCTCAGCGGCAACCTCTTTGACCAGTTTGAGCACCGTGTGGATGTTCTTCCCCTCAGCCGCCGAAATAAAGACCACCGGCGCATAAGCAAGGTACTTGAGTACCTTGCGCAACTGCTCTTCGAAGATCTCCTTGTCGGCCGGTGGCTTGCCGTCGGTTCGGCCGGTGGTCACGAGGTCCCATTTATTGACGACCAGGATCACCGAGCGTCCGCTCTCGTGGGCATAACCGCCAATGGTGGCGTCGTTCGAAGTAACGCCCTCGGTGGCGTCAATGACCAGCAGTGCGACGTCGGCCGCCTCCAGATGGCGGCGCGCCATGACCACGGAGAGCTTCTCCGCCATCAACTTTGTTTTGCCCTTGCGCCGGATCCCTGCCGTGTCGACAAAGCGCAGCAGACCGCCGTCGTATTCGATCACCTCGTCGACGGCGTCGCGCGTGGTTCCCGGAATGGGAGAAACGATCGCACGCGAAGAACCGGTAAGAACATTCAGCAGTGTGCTCTTGCCAACGTTGGGCCGGCCAATGATGGCAATCGACGTTTCGTGCTGCTGGAATTCGCCATGGGTCCGGTGGTGGGACTCTTCCTCTTCCGCGACTTCCGGTTCTGCTTCGACCGGTGCCGGGACGAAGGTCTTGGGAAACGTCGCAAACACATGATCGAGAAGCTCGCCCATCCCCACTCCGTGTTCCGCGGAAATCGGGAGGATCTCGCGAATGCCCAGCCGGCGATACTCGGCGGTTTGCTCTTCCATCCGTTCGGTATCGATCTTGTTGACCGCCAGCAGCAGCGGCTTGCCCCCGCGCAGGAGTATGCGGGCCAGGTCATAATCGGGAGCGGCCAGGGGAGTGCGCCCATCGACCACCATCACGATGGAGTCTGCCTCCTCGAGCGCAACCTGGGCCTGGCGAAAGATTTCCGACGGAATAAGCTCGGGATCGTCGGGGAGTATGCCGCCCGTATCGACCACGCGGGCGTGCTGGCCGGACCACTCAATCTCGCCGTAGATGCGGTCACGGGTAATGCCCGGTTCATCACCCACGATCGAACGGCGCGAGCTGGTGAGACGGTTGAAGAGTGTGGATTTGCCGACATTGGGGCGCCCGACGATGGCCAGCACCGGCCACGTTGACGTGTCGACTGGCACCTCCCGGCGGGTGATCGGCGGAAGCGCCGCCAGCGGATCGGGCAGTTCGGCCTCAATGCGCGGCATCGGCCCCTGGCGCTGCGCGATGGACTGTACCGGACGTTTGCGGATCTTGCCTAAACGCGCAGCCGCGCTGGCTTCCGCGGCAGCTTTCGCAGCCGCCCCTCGCTTGACCTCTGCCCGGGAATGCTGACCGCGCGTGGCAGGCGTGGCCCTGCGCGCGGCTTTCGCCACCGCAGCACGTTTTCCTCCCAGAGAGTGCGGCTTGGGCTTTCTGGCTTTGGTTCCTTTAATCGGCTTCATGGTCTGTTTTAGTCTTTCATACAACCGCCATTCAACCGTATAGACTTGAGTTTTACCGGCCTCCTCTTGTCGACCGCTACCATCTCCGCTAAGCCGTTGCCTTCGCTGCACGACTTCTTCTCTCCCGGGGGAATGCTCTCCCGTTCCGCGCTGCCCTACGAGTTTCGCCGGGGGCAATTGGATATGGCCCGGGCGGTGGAACGCAGCCTGCAGGAAGGTAAACATCTAATCGTTGAAGCAGGTACCGGGACAGGCAAGACGCTCGCCTACCTGCTGCCTGCCCTCCGTACCGGTCAGCGAGTCATCATTTCCACCGGAACCAAGAACTTGCAGGAACAGCTCTTCTTCCGCGACGTCCCCTTTCTCGAGTCGTTGCTGGGACCGCTGCGCGTTTGCTACATGAAGGGCCGGGCCAACTACCTTTGCCGCCACAAGCTGTTTGCCTTGCGCGACCAGCCAATCCTGAATGGGCTGGAGGAGATCGACCAGTTCCAGCAGATCGCGGCCTGGGAGAAGACAACCCAGACCGGAGACCGGGTGGAGATCGACGCGCTGCCGGAAGCGAGCCAGGTTTGGGCCAAGCTGGACGCGCGTAGCGAGGCTTGCCTGGGGCAAAGCTGTCCCGATTATGAACGCTGCTTCATCACCGAGATGCGCAGGCGGGCGCTGGAAAGCGATGTCATCATCGTTAACCACCATCTCTTTTTTGCCGATCTGGCGATCAAGCAACAGGCGCGCGCGGCTCCGGACGCAGGTGTGCTGCCTGAGGCAGCGGCGGTCATCTTCGACGAGGCCCACGAGCTGGAAGATGTTGCATCGAGCTATTTCGGCATCAGCCTGAGCAATGTGCGGATGGAAGAGCTGGTGCGCGACATGGAAACGGTGCTACGCGCCAGGCAGGCTCATTCCAGCGCGCTCAAGGGTTGCGGAGACATGTTGCGCGAGCGGGCGCGGATGTTCTTTGGAGCTCTGCCCCGGGGCAATAGTTTTCAGGCAGAGGGCCGCATGCCCTTCGAACAACGCGAACAATTTCTGGAAGAACACGGCGATGTTTATCTGGCGGTGACCAACGCGTTGCACCGTCTGGAAGGGGAACTGGACCGGCTGCGCGGCGTGGAAGAGTCGATGGGCTTGAAGAAGCGAGTGGCCGACATCCGTGAGCATCTGCGCTTTTTGATGGAAGCGGAGAGTGTCAACACCGTGTTTTGGATCGAGCGTAGAGGTGGGTCTTCGATACGCGGGACGCGCAACACTTACCTGCAGGCCACGCCCATTGATGTCTCCGAGTTGCTTTCCGAGCTGCTCTTCGAGCAATACCCCAGCGTGATTCTCACCTCTGCGACGCTGACCGTGCAGGTCGGCTTTGCCCATCTGAGAAAGCGGCTTGGTTTGCGCGATGCGCGTGAGTTGGTCGTGCCCTCTCATTTCCGCTACGAAGAGCAGGCGCTGCTTTACCTGCCGCCCGGGATGCCTGATCCGCGTGAGCCCACTTTTGCCGCGCAGGCGGCGCGGAGTATCCGTCGCGTTCTCGACATCACCCGCGGACGGGCGTTCTGCCTCTTCACCAGCTACCAGCAGATGCGCGATCTCTATGAGCGCCTGCTGCCGGAGTTGGACTATCCCTGCCTGCTGCAGGGCACTGCGCCCCGTAAGGCACTGTTGGAGGAGTTTCGCAACACTCCCAATGCAGTCCTCTTTGGAACTTCATCGTTCTGGCAGGGTGTTGATGTGCAGGGCGAAGCTTTGAGTTGCGTGATTGTCGACAGGCTGCCGTTCTCGGTGCCCACAGACCCCGTCGTTTCGGCGCGTATGCGAGCGGTAGCGGCCACTGGAGCGAATCCATTTTTCGACTACCAGGTGCCGGCCGCGGTCATCACGCTCAAGCAGGGCTTTGGGCGCCTCATTCGCTCGCTGGAAGACCGCGGCGTGCTGGTGCTCCTCGATCCGCGCATCGAGCGCCAGCGCTACGGAAAAGTCTTCCTGGAAAGCCTGCCACCCTACCGTCTGACCCGCGACATAATGGATGTCGAGAACTTCTTCTCCCGGGGCCACGAACCATGAGGGAGACAATGTCGTGCGGGATTTCCTGCGGCAATTAGGCTCCGGTACAGCTTTTGTTTTGTATCAGGGCACGACTTTAGTCGTGCCACCCGCCGGTGAAAATAGTCAGGGCTTTACAGGCTGCGGAAAAACTCTGTTCTTTGAAGGGTACGGGCTTCAGCCCGTATATAAACGATTGAAAACAGGTGCGGCTTTAGCCGCTGAGGGACGCATTTTCATCCCTCTCCCGACTTTTTCCGCAGCCTCTTTAGCCGCTGCCACCGTAGAATTTTGTCTGAAATCCCAATGGCCAGGCGCAGGGGCTAAAGCCCCACTTTTATTTGCGCCTTTACGGCACGACTAAAGTCGTGCCCTGATACAAAACAAAAGCGCGTAAATCCGGGGTAGGCTGGTGGGGAGATCTTTGGTTCGCTTATTTCGCTTGTCATCCAAAGAACGAAACTGCCTAGAGTAACCAAAAGGTAACTTCCAGCGCTTATGGCCCTTTTGGCGCACTTTTTCCCGAGCCGTTGAAAGCGACAGTGAATGAAGAGAATGTCCCGAAACCTCTACTGGCTGGCAGCCTCCTTACTGCTGTTTTCGCTCATTTCCTGTGGCATGAGCCTGGTGCCGAACGCCTTGCAGCCCGGCCTGCCGGCCAACGGCTCGCTGTGGAAGATGTTCGGCCTGGTTTTCCTGCTGACGTCTCTGGTCTCCGCCCTGGCCGGGATATTGACCGCCATGTTCGAGCAGGTGGAGCGCAGGAGCGAGGAGCGCATGCGAAGGGAATTGCAGGAAGGGCTCGCCCGCCTGGGACGCAGCAGCCGTCGCAAATGAACCCGGATACAATCAAGGAAGTATGTATGAAGTCACGGTCGAATCGGGATTTTCCTCGGGACATTACCTACGCAACTACCGCGGCAAGTGCGAGAACCCCCACGGGCACAATTACAAGGTTCGACTGACACTCCGGGGTACGGAACTGGACGCAACCGGGCTGCTGCTGGATTTCAAGCTGCTCAAGCAAGTGATGCGTCCGGTGATCGATCGCATCGACCACCAGATGCTCAATGACCTCGAGCCCTTCATCGAACTCAACCCGTCGGCGGAAAACCTGGCGCGTTACTTTTACGATGAAACCAACCACCAACTTGAGGAGATGACCGGCGGCCGGGTCGCCGTCAAAGAGTGCACCATCTGGGAAACAGACACGACCACGGCAACCTATTACGAGTAATCCCCCTATTTCGTAGGCGAGGACAGGTACTTGTCGAAGGGGATCTCGAAGTAGAAGAGTTCCTTGCCATCCGCGCTGCGCAGCATGCGGAGATTGAGTTTGGCGCCCGCCAGTGGATTGGCCAGCCCTTCTACATCGTAAAAGAGAAAGCCGGCCCGCGTGGTGTGCGCCTCGACCGCTACTGCGGAGTATTCGAAGGACTTGAAATCCTCATCTACGTCTTTGTTCTTGGTCGAGGACTTGTTCCCAATGCGCGGCAAGGGGCCGGGCAGCTTATATCCACTGTCCGGGCGTTTCACCCCACCGATGCGCCGCTCCACTTCTTCCGGCAACGCGGCGGGGATCTTGTCGCCGAAAGCAGTAATGAAGTTGATACGCGCATCGATCAGTGAGATAGGCTTATCCCCGTTATTGGTAACAATGATGCGGATGGGCATAAAACCGTATTGCAGGTATTTGAAGCGGAAGATCGAGGCTTTTTCCTGGGTATTGTAGGGGTCGGCCGCGATTGCGACTTGCTCGGCGGGATGCTGGTCAAACGCCGGATAGCTGGTCGCCACCCCGGCGGGAGGCGCTGCATGGTCGGCGCCACGGGCCCGGAAGAGCGACAGCGGACACGAGAGCAGCACAACGAACAGCCATACAGCAACAACAGGTCGGCGAGGCATTCCCGCATTCGATTATGAGCTTACGTGGTGTCGCGAGTAAAGAGGGCTAACCCGCCATGGCGCTCATCATCTACACCTTCGCGTTGTTCCTGATGCTGGCTCTCGGCCTGCCTTATTGGCTCCTGGCAATGGCCACTAACGACAAGTACCGGGAGGGACTCAGCGAGCGTTTGGGTTGGGTTCCCGATCGGCTGCGTGAAGGCGACTCAAGAAAGACCATCTGGGTGCATGCCGTGTCGGTGGGAGAGGTGCTGGCTGCCAGCCGTCTGGTCAACGAGCTGAGCGCTTGCGCCCCGCAGTATCGTGTCCTGCTTTCCACTACCACGCGCACCGGCCAGAGGCTGGCCAGGGAGCGTACCGGCCCCAACCACACTTTCTATTTCCCCCTCGATTTTCCCTGGATCGTGCGCCGCTACCTGCGGGTATTGGATCCCGTACTTCTGGTGCTGGTGGAGACGGAGTTCTGGCCGAATCTGCTGACCGCGTGCCGCAAGGCGACCATTCCGGTCGCGGTAGTGAACGGGCGAATTTCTGATCGCTCTCTGCCGCGTTATCTGCGTTTGCGTGGGGTGTGGAAGGGGATCCTGGCGGGGCTCTCCATCGTGCTCGCGCAAAGTCAGGAGGATGTGAAGCGTCTGAAGGCCATTGGCGCGCCCGCGAGCCGGGTTTCCTTCGCCGGTAATCTCAAATTCGACGTTCGCAGCGCCGAACCGGCAGCGATCACCACCACCCTGCGCGAGAAACTGGCCAACGGAACCCGGGTACTGGTGTGCGGCAGCACCCTCGAAGGCGAAGAAGAGATCCTGCTCGATGCCTTTCAGCAGTTGCTCAAGACCATCCCGGATTGCGTCATGATCCTGGCCCCGCGCCATCCGGAACGGTTCGGGCGCGTCACCCAGCTGCTCAAGAATCGCCATCAGCTAACAGTGCGCCGCTCCAACTGGATGAAACGCCCGGCCCGGATAAAACCCGGCACCGTGGTTCTGCTGGATTCGATTGGTGAGCTGGCATCGGTCTATGCCCTGGCCTCAGTCGCCTTCGTGGGTGGGAGCCTGGTCCCGGCGGGTGGCCATAACCCTCTGGAGCCGGCGCAATTCGCCGTACCGGTCGTGATGGGCGAACACTATGCGAATTTCCGGGCCATTATCGATACCCTCCTCCAGGCGGAAGCGCTCAAATTGGCAACCAGGGAGACGCTGGTGCCGATGCTGGAAAATCTCCTGACAGATGCTGAGGCCGCCAACACCCTGGGCGTGCGTGCACTCGAGGTCTTCCATCATGAATCCGGCGCAACCGGACGGGCCATTACCGCGCTGCTGGGCTTGTTGCCCACTCCATGAGCCCACTTTTGCTGGCCCCGCTGGAATTGCTGTACGGGTCCCTGGTTCGGGCCAGGAACAAGCGCTTTGACCGCAGCCCGGTGGAAAGACTGGGCTGGCCGGTGGTCAGCATCGGCAACCTTTCCGTGGGCGGCGCGGGCAAGACCCCGCTGGTGATTGGTCTGGCGCGCCTACTCGAGCGGGAGGGATTCCATGTCGACGTCCTGTCACGTGGTTATGGACGATCGGAGCAGACGGTGGAGCGCGTCGACGGGGCAGGAAGTGTGCAGCGATATGGGGATGAACCACTGCTCATCGCTCGTTCGACGGGCGTGCCGGTATACGTAGGCGCCAGCCGCTATGAGGCTGGGTTGTTGGCGGAAAGCGAACACGGGGGAAAGGGCGTCCATCTTCTGGACGATGGATTCCAGCATCGTCAACTGGGAAGAAACCTGGACATTGTGGTCGTGCACCGGAGTGATCTCAAGGGGCGGCTGCTGCCGGCAGGACGCTTACGTGAACCGCTCTCGTCGCTTTTACGGGCCGACGTGATCGTACTTCGCCAGGAGGACGCTGAGCTGGAGTCCGCGTTCCGCGCTTATGCACGCAGCGAATGCTGCTTCTGGCGAGTGCGGCGCAAGCTGGCGTTGCCCCGTCCGGTAGAGCGAGCTGTTGCTTTCTGTGGCATCGCGCGACCGGACGAATTTTTCCAGGCTCTCGTCGGGGCAGGCGCGGAATTGGTGGAACGGATACGCTTTCGCGATCATCATCGCTACACCACGGCAGACGTCGAGCGGCTGGCGGAGCGCGGCCGGCGTCTTGGCTGTGACGCGTTTGTGATGACCGCCAAGGATGAAGTAAAGCTGGACGCTGCCATGCGGGCGCGTCTCAACGCGGTCGCGCCGCTCTTCACGGCCGCGCTTACCGTGGAAATCGAAGACGAAGAGGCGGTACTCGGCCGTATGAGAAAATCACTCATTGTTACCGAACGATGAGCAAACCCGCGTCCTGATTGTGCGGCTGGGCGCGATGGGTGACATTCTGCATGCTCTGCCGGCGGTTGCGGCTCTGCGGCAAGCTCACCCGAAGTGGTATATGGGCTGGGCAGTCGAGCCTCGCTGGCAAGCTCTGCTCCGTTCCGATGACGAAATGCCGCTGGTGAATCGCACCCACCTGGTAAAGGCCAAAGATTGGGCTCGCTCTCCGCTGCGAGCGCAGACGTTTCAGGAACTTGGCGCTTTGCGGCAGCAGCTGCGGGCGGAGCGCTATGACATGTGCATCGATCTGCAGGGCGCAGTGCGATCGGCCCTTGCCGGCCGGCTATCCGCCGCTCCGCGCTTGATTGGAGAAGACCAGCCGCGCGAATGGGTCGCGCGCTTTCTCTTCGGCGAGCGGGTCCGCACTAAAGGTGTGCACGTGATCGAGCAAGCGGTAGAGGTCTGCGCAGCGGCCGCCGGCGAACCGCTTGCTCCGATTCTTCCCCCGCTGCCGGTCGACCGTGAGGCAGAGCTGTGGGCCGACGAAGTCCTGCGTGGGGTAGGCGACCGGCCTATTATTTTGATCAGTCCAGGCGCTGGATGGGGCGCCAAGCGCTGGCCTGCAGAGCGCTATGGGACGGTTGCCAGGGACCTGCAGCAGCAAGGCTGCATGGTATTGGTCAATGCCGGTCCGCAGGAGCAGGGAATCGCTGCTGAGGTGGTGCGCGCCAGCGGTGGCGTCGCCCTGGCGCCGGAGTTCACGCTGGAACGGCTGATCGCTCTAACCCGCCGTGTCTGCCTGGTGATCGCCGGGGACACTGGGCCATTGCACCTGGCCTGTGCACTGGGCAAGCCGGTCGTGGGGATCTATGGACCGACCGACCCCAGCCGGAATGGACCCTTTGGGGTGCCCTTCCGCGTGCTTCGCCATCCCGAAAGCAAGCGTGACCACACCCGGCACGCCGAGCCGGAGGCCGGCTTGCTGACAATTACTCCCAACGAGGTCGTTGCCGCAGCAATGGATCTGCTGCAGGTAAAGCGATGAGCATCCCTACCCCGGGATTCGTCCCGGCAACTAGGCGACGGTTGCCCCATATCTCGCTCGTTTTTCGCGAGATGTGGGATACGACTGCTTTCAACCGGCGACTTGTCGGCTCCACAGACGAAAACATTGAGCTCCGTGGTATCCCACATCTCGCGAAAAACGAGCGAGATATGGGGCAACCAAGGTTCGTGGCAGGGACAAAATCATGCTAGCCCGCTGGAGCAAAGTAGCGCGGCGCATCCGCGTGCCGGCCGGCTTTCTCTTCGCGGCCTTCTATCTTTGGAGAGCCCGGCCAAGCGCAACCTCCATCGCCTGGAGCCTGCTCTTGGTCGTGCCCGGGCTGCTCTTGCGTTCTTATGCCTCCGGCTATGTAACCAAAAACACAAAGCTAACCGTGACCGGCCCCTACGCTTACACACGCAATCCTCTCTACCTCGGCTCCATGGTCATGGCGTTTGGTTTCGCCGCCGCTTCGCGCAGTTTGTGGATCACCCTGTTCCTTGCGCTGCTGTTCCTCCTCATCTACGCACCCACCATCTACAGCGAAGAGCAGTTCCTGCGCTCCACCTTTCCCGGATTCGAAAGCTACGCCCGACGCGTGCCACGCCTATTGCCGCGGCTGAGACCTGCGAGGTTCGCAGGCGACGGCGGCTTCTCCGTTGCGCTCTACCGTAAGCACCGCGAGTACAATTCATTTTTGGGTGCCTGCGCCATTTACGCTGTTTTGGTCGCTGCTTTGTGGATCCGCCACTGATTCGTTGGAGTGAGTTAACGGTGATAAGGTATCCAAGACTTGTCGTGCAGGTGGCTTGTTTGTTGGCGGTGGTCAGCCTTGCACAGACCCTTCCTCCTTTGCTTCCTCCGGCGGCAAATTTCTCCTTTCCAGCCAAAGAAACCCTCACCTATGCCGTGGACTGGCGCGTTTTCCCCGCCGGTACCGCCACTTTCCACCTGGAACAGGTGGGGAACATGCAGCACGTCATCGCCACCGGCGAGTCGATCGGCGCAGTCAACCTGCTTTTTCGCGTGAGCGATCGCTTTGAGTCCTACTTCAACCGAACTACCGGTTGTTCCTCCAGTTTTGCCAAGCAACTCCAGGAAGGCCGGCGCCAGCTGACCAGCACGCTGCGATTTGCCGAAGGCAAGCAGGTGCTGGAGGAAAAAAATCTAGTAACGGGCACCAGCAAACTGCAGCAAGCGCCGATCCCACCCTGTGTGACCGACCTGATGTCAGCGATTTTCTACGGCGGTTCCCAACCATTGCAGCCAGGCGCGAGCTTCCACATGCCGGTGGCTGACGCCATGCGGGTGGTGGATGTAACCATGAAGGCGGAGGCGCGGGAGCAGATAGTCACCCTCGCTGGAACCTTTCAGACCATCCGGGTGCAACCCATCGCCGATGCGGGAGTGGTCAAGAATCGCGGCAACATCTGGATCTGGTACACGGATGACGATCGCCGGATCCCCGTGCAGATGCGTGCCCGGCTCTTCTGGGGAACCATCACCATGCGCCTGGTGAGCACCTCGCTCAAATAGAGCAGCTACTGAATGCGGTATCGCTCGCGCATCAGCCGCTGCAGCCTGGGCTTGTAGATGATGTTGTAAGCCAGCTCTTTGTCGGGAAACATGGCCAGGGCGGCCTTCTTGCTGTCGGCCACCAACTCCGCAGCCTGGTCGACCGTAAGGCTGCCATCCTGGCTGATCACAGACATCACCATGTCCATCATCATCTGCAGACGGCGGATCTTACGCTGTTCCTCGACTTTTTCCTGGGGGGACTGGGTGGCAGGTGGCGAACTGAGTGCGTGGCAGGAAGATTCGTCGTTGCGATCGGATTCGCTTGACCCCATTGGGAACACCCTTCCTCCTGATTTTAACGAATCGTATACCGTAACCAGCGGCAGTCCAACACAAAAAAGGTGCCTGGTTACCTTCCCGCCAGTGGCTGGGCGGTCACCGAAGTGCCATTTAGATAAAAGGATGTGGCGCCCAGGGCGTCGGTGCGAAAGGTTCGGATTTGGCCCTCCTGCAGCCGGTCCAGGACTTCCAATTTGGGGTGGCCATAAGGATTGTGGTGGGCTACCGAAATCACGGCATACCTCGGCGCCACCGCCGCCAGGAAAGGGGGGATGGTGGAGGTCTTGCTGCCGTGGTGGCCGACCTTCAACAAGTCGGCGTGGAGCTCTTCGGAAAGCATTTGCCGCTCCGTGGCCGCCTGGGCGTCCCCTTCCAGAAGAACCGAGGTATGCCCGTAGGCCAGGTGAAGCACCAGCGAATCATCGTTGCTGGCGGCTGTTCCCGGCGTGTAGTCCACCCCTGGAGCAAGTACGTCGACCTGCGCCCCGCCGAAGCCAAAAGCGCTGCCCGCGGCCATCGCTTCAATGGGGATACCGAGTCCGCGCGCCTCGGCCAACAGCGCGTCGTAGGCCGCGATGTCCGGGTTGGTGCCCACCCAAAGCACCCGGGGACGGAAATTGCGCAGGACGGATGGCATTCCGCCCATGTGATCGCTGTGCGCGTGGGTAAGAGCGACGGCATCGAGCCGCCGGATATTGCGCAACCACAACACGGGCGAGACCACGTCTTCCCCAATTTCAAAGTTGGCGCTGGGGCTCTGTGCGGCGCCCCCGGTGGGACCGCCGGCGTCGACGAGCAGGGTTTTTCCCTGGGGCGAGACCAGAAGTAGAGAATCCCCCTGACCCACGTCGATGGCGGTCACCTCGAGCACGCCGGGGTGGTACAGCAGTGCCCGGGGGTAGAAGACACATGCTGCGGAAAAGGCGAGCGCCGCGATGGGGAGCGCCACGGGAAAGCGGCTGTTGCGCGCTGCCCAAACCGCCAGGCCGATGAGCAGAATGCCGGCAACGATCGTGACCGTGCCCGGGCTCGAGATCCGAATGTCGCCCGCGCCCATAGTGCTGAAGAGCCGCACGATCCCGGTGATGGCATGCAGCAGCGCCGCGGTTACGGCTGCGGGCACGATGGCCAGCGAGGGAACGAGCAGCAAGGTTGCAAAAGTAATGAGCGCGGAAGGGAGGGCCAGGCCGATCAGCGGTACCACGAGCAGATTGACCGGTAGGCCAAGCGCGGTAATGCGATGGAAATAGATCGCCATGGGAAGAGACATGGCTAACTCGATCAGCCCCGAGACCAGCAGCAACTCGAAGATGCGCAGCGTGAGCCGAACCACAGCCGGAGGCAGGGCCAGGGCGAGCCTCCGCCCGAGAAACGGTTGCAGGTGGCTGGCGATGAGCCGCAGGGTGACGCGAAACTGCGCCAGCGGAGGAGGCAAATCGGGGTCGATCACCACCAGGCTAAGGTTTTGCGCGGCATGCAGGTAGGGGCCGAAGGTGTGCTCCGCCACAGGAACCGCGACCCCGGCGACGATCAGCACGGAGAGCAACGTCATCTGGAAGCTTGCTCCCGTAAGCGAGCCGGGGTCTAACGCGAGCAGGCAAAGGGCAGCGAAGCCGATGGCGTTGAGGCTATTGCGTTTTCGGAAGAGCAGGCGTGCCAGCAGATAGAGGGTCACCATCCAGAAAGAGCGTTGCACCGGTTCGCCAAAGCCTGCCAGCAAGGCGTAGCCGAAGGAGCAGACAATCGTCACGGCGGTGGACCAGGCGCGGGGCAGGCGCAACCATCCTGCCAGCCCGAAGATGCAGGCGGCAAAGATCGCCAGGTGCATGCCAGAGACCACCAGCAGGTGAAAGGATCCGGTGCGTTCAAAGCCTACCCGGGCCTGGTGGTCCAGGTAGGTGCGGTCGCCCAGGATCATGGCGCTCAGCATGCCTGCATCCGGGTAGCTAAGACGCAGCCAGGTAGGCAATCGCGATGACGCCGAAGAGCCGGCGAAATCCATCAGCCGCTGGCTACCCGCCTGCTGCACGGAATGAAGCCAGCAAGTAAAGCTGCCGCGCGCGCGGGTGTATGTCACCGTCATGGCGGACACCTTGAGTGAGCCCACCACGCCGATGCCCTGCTGGCGCAGCCACGCGGTGGCATCCCACACTCCGGGGTCGAGGTATCGCTCGGGCAGGTGCATCGCGACCAGGGCCCGGATCTGATCTCCGCAGTGGATTGCGGGGAAGGGCTGGTCCGCGGGGCCGTAGATCGTGGCGCGCACTCCCCCGGTTGCCTGCCGGCCGTCGGCGGAAGCTACGCGCAGATCCAGGCTCTCGCTTTGTTCCTCCCGCACACTCTTGCCGAAGGGCAGAGTGGATTGGGTGAGACGGATGGGTGTGGTCCGGGTGACTTCGCCGTACACAGCGGTGATGCCACCAGCGTCTGCGATCAAGCTGAGTTGCGTTTGCGGATTGGGAGTGGGCTCGATCTCACTGAGCAACATTCCCGACGCCAGCCAGGTGCAGGCTAGAGGCAGGAGTGCGACACGAATGGCCTTGCGCGAAGCGAGCAGCGAGAGAAAAGCAAACAGCAAAATCGAAGCGATGAGGACGCACGGACTCATCCAATGGAATGGAGCGATGACGATACCGGCGGAGAGCCACAGGGCCGCATAAAGCGCAGGCGCGGTTGCAAACGAAAGCCGTTCAAGCATCGTCAATGGAAACCTGCAGAGCTATGGCTCTCTCGACTGGTTCGGGCCTTGTCTCGCAACACGGTTGGTTATGTATTAGGGCACGACTTTAGTCGTGCCGTAAAGGTCCAAGACGGAGGTGGGCTTTAGAGTCTGCGTCAGAACTCTGCACTTTAACTCCAGAATTGGGAAGCCCGAAAGGCGCACCGCAGATCCCTCCACTACGCTACGCTCCGGTCGGGATGACAACTTTGTCTGG
>Ga0302326_10018298_pt1 | contig 14530 bp, 11 predicted proteins | sample Palsa_T0_3_FD_202264 | JGI IMG/M metagenome (GOLD analysis project Ga0302326, IMG submission 202264) | Peat permafrost microbial communities from Stordalen Mire near Abisko, Sweden - Palsa_T0_3 | ecosystem: Environmental > Terrestrial > Soil > Palsa > Peat permafrost | place: Sweden: Abisko... | reverse complement strand
GCAGTCAGCCTATTTGACCTTGCGAGACGAATTGGCATCGATGGTCGCGGAGGCAAATTTGGACGGGCTGCTATTGGCGCTTCACGGCGCCGGCGTCGCGGAAGGCGCGGACAACATCGAGGAGGACCTTTGCGGCTTACTGCGCGAGCGGTGCGGGCCGTCTTTCCCAATCATCGCCACCCTCGATCTACATGGCAATTTGAACCCGCCGCTGGGGAGGCTTTGTTCGGCGCTTTTCCCGGTGCGCTACAACCCGCATACGGACCAGCATGAGCGCGGGGTCGAGGCCGTCCGATGCATGGCCTCCATCCTGGTCGATGGGGTGCAGTGGGAAACCGCGATCGTTTCCTTGCCGATGCTCATTCCGCCCGTGCCGACGTCGCTGCCGGTCTTCAAAGAGCTGGAGGCCATCTGCGATCCAATCGAGGATCGCGATGACGTGGCGTGCGCGAGGATCATGCACGGCTTCCCCTATGCGGACGTTCCGCATTGCGGCAGTTCCGTGTGCGTGGTGGCGCGCGCCGGCGCTGGGGCGGCCGCTCTGGCAAAGCGGGTGGCCGAGGCGCTGTGGCAACGCCGCACGCGGATCAAAGTCGATTGCCTGCCGCCGGCTGAAGCAGTGGCGGAAGCGATGCGGGACGGCCAGCCGATGGTCGTCATCAACGAGTTCTCGGACAACACTGGAGCAGGGTCGCCCGGGGACGGCACCCACCTGCTGCGAGCGCTGATCGAATCGGACGCGGCTGCGTGCTTCTCGCACATGTTCGATCCGGAGACGGTCCGCCAGGCCGCCGCCGCGGGTGTTGGCGCAACAATCGAGGTGCGCATGGGCGCGCGATTCGGCCCTCTGCACGGCGAGCCGATCGTCGCCTCGGCCGAGGTGTTGGGCATCAATAGCGGCCTTTATAATGTGAAGAGCCCGATGGGCACCGGGGAGATCATCGACCTCGGCCTCCTGGCGACCCTGCGAATCGCGAAAGTGGTGATCATCGTCTCGAGCGGTCGGCGACAAACGTTGGACGACGGCCCGTTCATCAAGGCCGGCATCGACATTTCGCAATTCCCGATCGTCGCGCTGAAATCGAGCCAGCACTTCCGGGCGTACTTTACCGGGCGTGCCTCCCGCATCGTCACGGCCGATGCCCCGGGGCTGTCGCCCGTGACAGTCTCGCATCTGCCGCGCCCGCGCCTGGCGCGTAAGACGTGGCCGATCCACGAAGATGCGGCAGCGACATGAGCCAGCCGTCCGCTACAAGCAGTCTGCCCGCACCCGGCGCGCTTGATTTCACCATGGCCGAATACCAAGCCCGTCTGGCCGCAGTGAGGAAAGCCATGTCCGATCAGGGTGCCGACACTCTGTTGGTCGATCAGATCGACCACCTGGTCTACCTTTTCGGTTATCTGGCGACGGCCGCCCGCTATCAGGCCGCGCTCATCCCGTTGGATGGCGAGCCTTACCTCATTGTCCGGGAATTGGACCTCGGCACCTTCCTCGATCAGTCCTGGGTGCGCCACCTCGAGACGTTTGCCGACGACGAAGAGTCGGTCGGCAAGGTGGCGGACGCCGTCGGGCGCCTGGCCGCCAAACGTCTCGCGGTCGAGAAGGACAGCAACATCCTCACGGTCGCGCGGCTGCGGCAGCTGCAGGCGGCTAACCCCGGCGTCGAGATCGTCGACTTCAGCGGGGTGCTGTGGAAGCTGCGCTTGATCAAATCGGCCGCCGAGCTTGCCTACATCCGCCAAGCGGCGCAGATCGCGGATGGAATCGTGGCGGCAGGCTCGAACTCAATGACGCCCGGCGTTACCGATCGGGAAACCTTGGCTGCCATGTGGGAAGCCGCCATCACACTCGGCGCAGACAATACGCGATCCGCCTTGCTCGGGCGATTCAGCCCCGCCGACGCTCTGGTGCCGAAGATCACGGGCAATCCGTGGGTAGTGGGGGACAAGGCCTTCCTCGAGGCCACACCGCAGTATCGGGGGTATTCCGCCCGCGTCGTTCGGCCGGTCGCTGTTGGAGTGGCTGCCCGCCGAGACCTCGATGCTGCCAAGCGCGTCGTCGACATCCAAGATCAGCAGATCGCCGCGATCCGCCCAGGCGCTGCGGCCGCCGAAGTGGATGCCATTTGCCGCAAACAGATGCTCGACCAGGGCCTCAAGACGCGCTTTCCACAGTTGACTGCCTACACGCTGGGCTATCAATGCGTTCCGCGCGTCAGTGACCACACTCGGATTCTGACGCCTCGCCAGGACTGGCGATTCGAGGCAGGCATGGTGTTCCATCTGGTCGCCCACACGGCAGACATCGCGTTCAGCGAGACCATCGCCGTGACGACTGACGGAGCGGAACGGTTGACGAAAATCGATCGAAAGTTGCTCTTGGCAAACATCTTTTAGGGGCTGCGTTTCAATGCGTGTCTTAGAAACATCGAAATCCCAGCAGGGCGGCCTCCGTTTCGGGGAACGGCCGGCGCCGCTCCCGCAACAAGGTCAAGTTCTCATCGACGTTCAACATATCTCGCTGAACCTCGGCGAGGTGCGGCGCGCCGCGATGGGCACGATGGTTGATGGCGTCGTGCCGGGGTGGGATGCTGCCGGTGTCATCTCGGCCGTCGGGCCCGACACCGACGCCCCGCCCGTTGGCACCCGTGTCGTCTCGCGAGCCCTTTTCGGAGGGTGGGCAGAAAAGCGTGTGGCCCATGTCGACGACATCGCGGTTGTCCCGGACAGGGTCGAGATGGCCACTGCCTCAACCTTGCCCACGGCGGCCACGACGGCGCTCGCGGTACTCACCCGCGGCGGCCCGTTGTTGGGTCGAACGGTGCTCATCACGGGCGCATCAGGCAGCGTGGGGCGGTTCGCCATCCAGCTGGCAAAAATCGGTGGAGCGAGAGTGACCGCTTCAGTAAGCTCCGAGGCGAGCGCTCAGAGCCTGGTCGGTCTCGGCGCCGACCGGGTCATCCTCGGTCTGGAGGGCGCCGGGGGAGCCGATCTCATCGTTGAGACCCTGGGCGGACCCACTCTCGTCGAATGCCTGCGCCTCGTCAACCCGGGAGCAAACGTTGTGAACATCGGCTGGAGCTCACGCGAGCAGGCGATCTTCTCTGACCTCGGCGCCCTCAATAAAGGGGGCGCGCTGCACAGCTTCGGGATCGGCGATACCCGGGTTGGCCCCTATCTACGCGTCCTGCTCTCTCTGCTGGAAGGCGGCAAGCTCACTTCGGCGATCAAGTTGCAGACGTCCTGGGACAATTTTGCCAGCGCAAATGCCGCGGTGATGCAACGCGGCTACCACGGCAAGGTGGTTCTGACGATGCCCGCCGGCGTGTGATCCCATTACTGGGTCTGGCCACCATCGTCGTCCTGCTCGCGGCGATCCTTTCCAAACGCATGTCGCCGCTGGTCGCGCTGATCATCGTGCCGATCGCCGCATCGCTGATTGGCGGCTTCGGGCTGCAAACCAGCAAGTTTGTGATCGACGGGTTGAAGAGCCTCGCGCCCGTCGTCGGCATGTTCGTGTTCGCGATTCTCTACTTCGGCACGATCACGGGCGCAGCCCATGCCGCCGAATCGCAGCAGGCCTCAAACTGCAGTGCTCTCCAGCAAACGAACATAAAGAACACGCGGATCCAGTCCGCACAAGTACTCCCCGCCGGCAGCGTCCTCAAGGATCCTGACGGCAAGCCCGTGACGACATCGGCGAAGGTGTGCCGCGTCGTCGCGACGGTAAGCACCGAACCCACCGAACAGGTGGGGATCGAGGTGTGGCTGCCGCTCGATGGCTGGAACGGACGTTTGCTCGGTGTAGGGTCGGGCGGCTTTGGCGGTTCGATCGTCTACAGCGAACTGGCGCCCGCCGTTGCGCGTGGCTTTGTCGCGGCCAACACCGATACCGGCCACAAGGGCGGCGCGCAAGGCGCCATCGGTCAGCGTCTCGACTGGGCACGCAACCCCGTTCAGCTGCGCGATTGGGGTCGCACATCGATTCACCTGATGACAGTCGCGGCCAAGGCGATCACTCGTGCTTACTACGGTCAGAGCGCGAAGCACGCTTACTACAGCGGCTGCTCGACCGGTGGCGCGGAAGCCATGGAAGAAGTCGAATACTTTCCGAATGACTATGACGGTGTGCACGCGGGGTCGCCGGGCATGGGCTATAGCCATCTGATGGAGAGCTTCCTATGGGGCGCCAAGCTGCCCGCGCAACAGCCTGAAGCGAAGCTGACGCCTGAGGCGCTCACGCTGCTCAATCGTGCCGTGCTCGAGAGTTGCGGCGGCGATGCGGCAGTCGAGGACGGTTTTCTGGACAACCCATTGACGTGTCACTTCGAACCGGCGCAGTTGCAGTGCAAAAGCGGCGACGATTCCGCGCAATGTCTGAGTGCAGCGCAGGTTCACGAGGCCGAGCAACTGTATTCGCCCGTGCTTGACGCTCGCGATGGAAAACAGCTTTATCCAGGGTTTGCGCGAGGAAGTGAGAGTCAGTGGAGCCTGATTCAGGGCGCGCTGGTGCCGAACTATGCGCAGCCGCTGGTCGCCAATACCGTGTTCGAGAATCCCGATTGGGACTGGACGACGTTTGACTTTGGCGCCGATGCGGATCGCGTCGACGCAAAGCTCGCGCCTGTCAGCGATGCCATGCACACGGATCTCTCACACTTCAAGGCGCATGGTGGCAAGTTGATCATGACGCAGGGATGGGCCGACTCACTGAACGCGCAAACCTTGCCGATTGAATTCTTCGAAGCGGTGGCGTCGCGCGAAGGAAGCGTGCCGAACGCGCAGCGGTTTTTCCGGCTGGCGATGGTGCCGGGGATGAGTCACTGCGGTGGTGGGCCCGGGCCGGGGACGATTGGAGGGCACTTGCCGCCTACAGTGTTGAATCGTCAGCGGGATGTGGTGAGTGCGCTGCAGGCGTGGGTTGAGGATGGGCAGGCACCGGCCTCGTTTGTGTCGACGAAGTATGTGGATGATAAACCGGCGGCGGGTGTACGGTTTGAGAGGGCGGTTTGTGTTTATCCGGAGGTGGCGAGGTACGACGGGCGTGGGGATCGGAGGGTGGCTAGTGGTTTTAGGTGTGTGGCGGCTGGGAGGTGATATGCGGCGGAATGCTTAACAGACTTCTACGCACAGGGTAGTTTCTCGCCGCAGGCGGCGGGTGCGCGCCTGGATTTAGCTCGCGGGGCAGGGAAGGGCGGTTTAAGCTGCCGCCTCTGAGAGGCGGGTTGAATTTCCTATCCGCCGTTGGAGCAGATATGACTACGGACCCTCGGGTGGAAGCGCTTCTCGAGCAAATGACCCTCGATGAAAAGGTCGGCCAGCTGGTTCTCTTGGCCGACTCCCTTCGCCCATACGCTGCTGACGTCAACCCCGACAGTTTCCAGTGGAACGCAGGAAAGATCGTCGCGCTGATTCGCGCCGGATCTGTCGGCGGCCTTTTTAACGGCGTAGGTGCTCGCGAAGGCAGAGAAGCGCAACGCCTTGCCGTCGAGGAGTCTCGATTGGGGATCCCGCTGTTGTTCGGCGCTGATTTGCTCCACGGCATGCGGACGGTGTTTCCCATCCCGCTCGGCGAATCGGCCAGCTTTGAACCTGGCCTCGCCGAGCGTACGGCGCGAGCTATCGCCGTTGAGGCTACCGCGGAGGGGATTCACTGGACCTTCGCTCCGATGGCGGACGTGGCCCGTGACCAACGTTGGGGCCGGGTTGCCGAGAGCGCCGGCGAGGATACCTTACTCGCATGTCGCTTTGCCGAAGCGCGAGTGCGTGGGTTTCAGGGTTCGGACCTTCGATCGAACGACTCTCTACTCTCAACACCAAAGCATTTCGGGGCGTATGGAGCGGTTTCAGCCGGACTCGATTACAACTCAGCGGATCTGTCGGCGCAGGCGCTGTACGAGATCCATCTACCGCCGTTCCGCGCGGCGATCCGCGCAGGAGCCCTCACGGTGATGAGCGCGTTCAACGACCTCAATGGCGTCCCGGCAACCGCCAATCGATACTTGCTCACGGAAATCCTCAGAGAACAATGGGGTTTTCAAGGATTTGTGGTGAGCGATTACACGTCCGATTTCGAATTGATCGCGCATGGCTACGCGGCGGACGAGGCCGATGCAGCACGGCTGTGCATACATGCCGGACTCGATATGAGCCTGCAAAGCAATGTGTACCTCGGACACCTTGCGGACGCGGTGCATAGGGGCAGTGCAACGGAGGCGAGCGTCACTGAGGCCGCTCGGCGCGTGCTGACTGTCAAGTCACGTATGGGGCTCTTCGACAATCCCTATCGCAGCCTCGACCCCGATATCCGCCTTCCTCCGGAGGCGATCGCCGCACACTTAGAGCTTGCTCGCGAGGCGGCACGCCGATCAATCGTGCTCCTCAAGAATGAGGGTGGGATTCTCCCGCTGAGGCGCGAGGGCCAGCGGATTGCGCTCGTTGGTCCGTTCTGCGACGACCATGAACATCTCGCCGGCTGCTGGGACCTATTCGGCGACAAGAGCCGCGAGGTCGACATTGCATCGGGTTTGCGCGAACAAATGGCCACGCCGGCCGCGCTTACGGTCGTAAGGGGCTGCGAATCGGAATCTCGGATTGCGGGCGGCATCGAAGCCGCGATCAGCGCGTGTAAAAACGCGGACGTCGTGCTGCTCGCGTTGGGCGAACCCAAGGATTTCACCGGTGAGGCGCAGTCGCGCACCCACCTCAGACTACCAGCGCCGCAGCTCGAACTGGCCCAAGCCGTCACAAACTGCGGGCGTCCCGTGGTGCTGCTGCTGCGCAACGGGCGGGCCATCGAGATCGACGAGACTCTCCGGAAATGCGGTGGACTGCTCGTGACTTGGTTCCTAGGGTCCCGGACGGGCCCGGCAATTGCGGACATAGTGTTCGGTGCATACAGCCCGTCGGCGCGGCTGCCAGTGAGCTTTCCTCACGTCTCGGGCCAGCAGCCATACTTCTACAACCACGTCCCGACAGGTCGTCCGCACCCAGCCGGCGACGCCCATCTCCCGTATCGCACCAGATGGCGAGACGCGGACCATTCGGCCCAGTACCCCTTCGGCCACGGACTGACGTACACAACTTTCGAGTACGGCGCTCCGCGGCTCGACGCAGCCGAACTGGCATGGGATGGGGTGTTGCGTGCCACTGCGCGCATCACCAATACGGGATCGCGGAACGGGGAGGAGGTTGTTCAGTTATACGTCAACGACTGCGTCGCCAGCCGCGTTCGGCCTGTTCGCGAACTGAAGGATTTTCAAAAGGTCGCAATTCCGGCGGGCGAATCCCGGGAGGTCACGTTCGAACTGCGGCGCGCCGACCTTGAGTTCCGTGACGTGCAGAACATGCTGATAGCCGAGCCCGGGGACTTCGACCTGTGGATTGCCCCCTCGGCCGCCATGGGGACGCCGGTACGCTTTTCCCTGTGCAGGGCCGCAGCCCCGGTGTCATTCTAGCGAGCCCTCACCGGGACTCTCGTCCGTGCCTATTTCCCGCAATGAATGAATCTCCTCTTCGGAATTGGCGACGGTCGCCTGAGCCAGGAGGCGGTAACGGGCGTAGCTTCCGCCCAGGTGTTTCGTCATGCTTTCGCGCGCCGCATCGGCATCGGCCCGGGTGATTGCCTCGCAGATGGCGCGATGTTCCAGACTGGATTTCTTCAGGTAGGGACGTGTAATGAGCATCTCTTGCCGGCTCTTGGGCAACGAAAGTCGCGGCAGCAACCTTTGGCCCAGCTGGTGGAGAAATTCGACGAAAGCGGGGTTGTTCGTCGCTTCGGCAATGGCGCGATGGAAGGCCACGTCGGCGTCTTCCGTGGGCTCGCCCTTTGTAACGGCGTCGGTGAATTTATCGGCTGCCGACCAAATCTTTTCTTCTTGCGCCCAGGACCGCCGAGTGGCGGCAAGACCGACGGCATGGATCTCGACCGCAATTCGCAGTTCAAGCAGATCCAGGGCGGATGAATTGATCATCAGTTCGCCCGGGTCGCTGGTGCTGCGAACCTCGAGCGCCGCGACAAAAACGCCGACGCCATGTCTGACATCCAGCAAACCATCGGCCCGCAGGGCAGCCACAGCCTCTCGAATGACCGTGCGGCTGACGCCGAATTCGAGGCAGAGCTGCTTCTCGGTCGGCAATTTATCGCCTACCTTGGTAGGCTCGGAGCCGATCCTTTGCCGAAGCGTTGCAATCGTCTTTGCCGTGCGAGAACTCTTGGTTGCTGGAGCCGTGTTCACAATGCCACCTCTATCGTAATCTTACATCCGCCGACGCCGGTTGAGGATGCCTTCAGACGAGGACGTCGCTGAGGTCCGCCGGCTTGCGTAGCTCGGCCATGCCCTTGTCAATCAGGTGACGAAGCTCGTCGTGTTCTCCGTCGGTCAAATCGGTGATCGGTGCGCGAACGGGGCCGGAATCGCGGCCGACGACCCGAAGGCCTGCCTTCACTATCGACACGGCGTATCCCTTGCGCCGGTTCCTCAGGTCGATGAGCGGGTAGTAAAAGGTTCTGAGCAGGTGATCGACGCGCGCGGTGTTCCCCGACAAAAGCGCACGATGGAAATCGAGGGCGAGTTCCGGCACAAAGTTGTAGACCGCCGACGAATAGGTGGTCACCCCGGCTTGCAGGAGGCCCTTCGCGTAAACCTCGGCGGTCGGCATGCCCCCAATGTAAGTCAGTCGATTGCCGAGTGTCACGCTAATGCGCGTCATCAGTTCGACGTCGCCGACCCCATCCTTGTACCCGATCAGATTGGGGCAGGCCTCTGCCAGGCGGGCAACTGTCGACGGCTGCAGGATACAGTTGTCGCGCGCATAGACGATGACGCCGATCGACACGGACTGGCAAACCCGCTTGATGTGCTGGAACAACCCTTCTTGTTCGGCGGTGACCAGATACTGTGGCAGCAGGAGCACGGCGTCGGCGCCTGCGGCCTCGGCGCGCTTCGCCAGATCGATCGCCAGGGGCGTGCCATAGCCGCTGCCAGCGATGATCGGTGTCGAACCGGAGACCTGTTTGGCCGTCTTCACCACCTGAGAGACTTCGTCCGGGGACAGCGAGAAGAATTCCCCCGTCCCGCCGGCCACGAACAGGGCCGCCGCTGGATAGGAGGACAGCCATTGGATGTGCGACGCGAAGGTGTCGAGGTCCACCCTCTGGCCGTCGCTGCTAAAGGGGGTCACCGGGAAAGACAGAAGTCCCGAACCAATTTTCAGTGCCAGATCGGACAAATTGCTCGCCAAGGACGCCCCCAACCCTAAGTGATATGATGTGTTACCCGAGATGTATAACTTGACTCTGTAGTGAGGTCAAGGACATCATGCAATTGGCCCCGGAGGACGGAATCATTGCCATTGATCAGGTATTGAGTTCGCGGCCTTTGCGACGAATTGGCGTGGACGCAATGACCCAAGAGCTATCGAAATCATGAAAGAAGTTAGGCTGGCCGAGAATACGCGGGGACGGTTCTGGTATCTGGGAACTTTGAGTGGTTTGTTAGTCGGCCTGTATTTTGCATTTTGCACAAATTGCGGTGCAGCTGGAGTAAGTCAGCCGGGAGTTGGCCGATCGTGCAAAGACATTGCCGATGGTAAGTATCCGGGCCTCGTTATTGAAAGCGCGACGCGCATAACCTCGAGCGGCGCCTTTTCCCCACGGCCCGGCGCGGTTGCCGGTGCGATTGGTCCACCATTTTGCCGCATCATAGCGGTTGCACATCCAACCGCAGACTCCAATATACGTCTAGAGCTATGGGTGCCCGAAGGTAAGGCGTGGAACGGCAAGTTCGAGCAAATGGGCAACGGCGGCTTCGCCGGCTCCATTGAATACGATGGCATGTACCATCCTCTCGCGCGCGGCTATGCAGTGGCGGCGACAGACGACGGACATGACACCGCCGACGACACGGACGCGAGCTGGGCGTTGGGTCACCCTGAGAAGGTAAAAGACTTCGGATGGCGCGCAGTGAAGGTGACCACTGACGCCGCCAAGCAACTATTGGAAAGCCTTACCGGGCGAAGACCCGAGCGGTCGTATTTTGTCGGTTGCTCGGACGGCGGGCGTGAGGCTTTGATGACTGCCCAGCGCTTCCCTCGCGACTTCGATGGAATTGTCGCCGGCGCCCCAGGGTATGCGTGGACGGATTTGATGTCCTTCGCCGGCCGTATGAGTCAGTCGCTCAATGCCCCAGCGGGAGCTCTCTCCCCAGCGAAGCTACCGATGCTTCAGCGCGCGGCGCTTGCAGCCTGTGCCGACGGAGGAGGGTACATTAAAAATCCATTGGCGTGCCATTTCGACCCTGGAACTCTTGCGTGCAAAGGCCAAAGCAGTTCTGGATGTCTTACCGGCGGGGAGATTAAAAGCCTTCAACTAATATACGGTGGCGTACATGAGCCGCTGCCAGGCCGCAGTTTGCCGGGGTTTGAACCTGGAGCAGAGGCAGCAGTAAACAGCTGGGGATTTTGGATTGTTCCCGGAGCCAATGGTCAAGTACGCCCGTACCTAGAAAGGATGTCCAAAAACTTCTACGCGTACATGGTACGAGGGGAGCCCGCGTTCGATCTCAACGCCCTTAGCACCGCCGACATTGACCGCGCGAGACGCGAAATTGGTCCAATTTTGAACGCGATGGATGCGGATTTGTCTGATTTCCGCGCACACGGTGGGAAGCTCGTTCAGTATCACGGTTGGAATGATCCAGCAATTCCGCCGCACTACAGCCTCGACTATCACGCAAGGGTTGTGGCGAAGCTCGGCCCGTCATCGGACTTCTATCGGCTCTTTATGATCCCAGGCATGCTTCACTGCAGCGGAGGTGCTGGGCCCGGCGACGTCGACTGGCAGACGCTGATCGAAAACTGGGTGGAGCGAGGAAGCGCTCCGACGAGCGTGTCCGCTACGAGCGATGCGGATTACAACAGTCAAGAGATTGCAGCCGTACCTGATGGCGGCGATCGCTGAAATGCCGAGGCCGGATGGCTCCGCCTGTGCGTCCGCTTGGCTGATTGAACCTGCTGCGAGAGCCAATCTCGAGTGACTGAAGCCTGACTCACGAGCCATTCGCGAAAGCGCTTCACTTGCGGCCGAAGCAGCGCGTCGGGACGGAAACGAGCTTGAAAGGCGTGATGTGTCCATTGTCCGGTCGATATAGGGAACGGCAGGCTGAGCGTGCCGTCATCGATGTAGGGGCCAAGTAGCGCCAACCCGCAGATTGTCAGGCCTGCATTCGCGCGAACCGCCTCGAGGGCGAGCTTGATGCGCTGGAAACGGATTCCGCGGTTGGGGTCCGTTCGTTTAAGCCGCTGGGTCTTAATCCAGGTGGCCCAGTTGGGTGCGCTGGGGTCTTCCTTATAGAAGTCGAGATGTAATAACGGAAACCCCTCCAGGCGGTCCCGCAATGCAACACTGGATATGCGGCGGGTGTTTTCGGGAGAGCTTATCGGCAGCACAAAATCTCGAAAGAGAAGGTCATCGCGCGCATTGGGGCGTTGCGGGCCGAAGCTGATCTCGCAATCGACCTGACCGATGCGTAACGGCGCGTCACCTTCACCGTTGATACAGAAAAGAACGTGCGGATGTTCGGCTCTGAAGCTGTCCAGGCGAGGCTTGAGCCAGAAGTCGGCGAAGTCGGATGTGGCAGCGACATGGATCTCGTCGCCGCGCTGCAAATTCAACATTGTTGCAACGGCATCCAACTCCTGGAATGCAGCTCGCAGGTGCTCAAGTGCTCCCGAGAGTTCCGATGTGGGCCGCAGCCCCGATCGACCGCGTACCACCAGATCTATGCCGAGATAGTCCTCAAGAGCCTTAATTCGCTGTCCGACTGCTGCGGGCGTTATCCAGAGCGCGCCCCCGGCGGCTTGGAGCGACCCCAGCCGCAGCGCCAACTCGAGCGCTTGGAGGGACTTAAGGTGCGACACAGACATGGTCCATAAGCTAAAGATTATCTTTAGCTCTGGCAAGAACTCTTAGCTTTAAGTTAGCTCCCGAGCAGCAGAGAATTGAGCCAAAGGGAGGAACGTCATGGCACACCTGCGGAGATACCTAATCGAGCGCGATATCCCCGGCGTAGGTGGGATGTCGATCGTGGAGCTGTGCGGCGCGGCGCGCGCCTCGAATCGCGCCCTCGAGCAGATCGGCGACGGGATTCAGTGGCAGCACAGCTATGTGGCTGGCGACAAGACCTTCTGCATTTATCTCGCCGCGAGCGAGGAGCTGATCCGAAAGCATGCGGAACTCAGTGGGATACCTATCACACGGATCGTCGAGGTTCCTCAGATCATCGATCCGCTAACCGCAAACAATTGACCGGCGAGAACAAGGAGACCGCGATGAGAAAACTACTGGCCGCGCTCTACAGCGTTCTCGTTTACATGCTTTTTCTGGCCGTTTTCCTGTACGCCATTGGCTTTGTCGAGAATGTCCTGGTGCCGAAGTCGATCGATTCAGGTTCAAGGGGCGATATCGCCAGCTCATTGCTGATCGATGCGGGACTTCTGGTGCTGTTTGCGCTCCAGCACAGCATCATGGCGCGCCCTGGGTTCAAGCGAGTCTGGACGCGCATCGTGCCCGAGGAGATCGAGCGCAGTACCTTCGTGCTATTTGCCAGCTTGGCGCTCGCTCTGGTGTGCTGGCAGTGGCGTCCCCTACTGCAGACAGTCTGGTCCGTCGATGACCCCATCGGCGCCAAGGCGCTCCTCGTCGTGTCGTGGAGCGGATGGGGCCTGCTGCTCCTGAGCACGTTCCTCATTAGCCACTTCCACCTGTTTGGGTTGAGCCAAGGACTCGCCCGGCTGCTCGGGCGCACGCCTCCGGAGCCGACGTTTGTAACGCCCTTCCTATATCGGTGGATGCGCCATCCCCTCTATGCCGGCTTCATTTTGGCATTCTGGGCGGCCCCGCACATGACTCTGGGCCACCTGTTCTTTGCCATCGCAACGACAGCCTACATCTTTGTCGGTATCTGGCTCGAAGAGCGCGACCTCGTCGCGTACTTCGGCGACCGCTATCGGCAGTACCGGGCGACCGTCGGTATGCTGTTTCCGAAAGTCCGTAGTGTCGCGCCGCGCAAGGGCGTTGCGCGCTGAGATCGATAGGAGGGAGGGGCCATCATGCCCGTGCTGCCAAGCTATCAGCGCCTGCTCGAGACCTCGCGGCGCGTAAACTGGCGCCTGGAGGATCTCCTTGGAGAGGGGATGCGCCTGGATTTCACGCGACCGTTTCTGCCCGAGACCTTTGCGCAGACGGAGCCGCTCGTTTTCCTCAGTCCGGCGGAGAAACTCAAGCTGAACCAGATCCGGGCGCGCGGCTACCTGGCGCTGTTCGAGCTGGTTGAAACCTTCGTCGTGCCGTTCATTTCAGGCCAGTCGAATGATGGAAAGCAGGCGGATCCTTTCCGCGCGCCGGCACTGCGCCATTTTATCGACGAAGAGCAGAAGCACCGTGAGCTTTTTAGCGCCGTGCTACGCGAGTTTGACAGCGAGTTCGGTACGCCGTGCGGTCTCATCGGTCCGGCCGCGGAGATCTGTCGGACGATCCTGCTCCACGGCCCCCTCGCGGTCACTATCGCAATCCTCGGCCTCGAGTGGATGTCACAGGGTCACTACCTGGGAAGTGTCAAGGACAACCAGGATCTCGATCCACAGTTTAGGAGTTTGCTCAAGCATCATTGGATCGAGGAGGCGCAGCACGCCAAGCTCGATGGCCTGGTCCTCAAGTCACTCGCGCAGAGGAGCTCCCCTCAAGACATCGCGACCGCCATTCAAGAGTATTTCGAGATCGGCTCATTCCTCGATACGGGTTTTTTCCAACAGGCTGAGTTGGACCTCGAGTCACTTGAGCGAGCCATCGGCCGCCGCCTGTCACAGGATGAGCGGCGGCAGTTTCTCGACGTACAGCACGGGGCTCTACGATGGACCTTCCTGGGGTCGGCCATGGGAAACCGGAACTTTCTCGCCGTGCTCGCCAGCGTCAGTGATGAAGCGGCCGCGCGAGTGGAGCAGGCGGCAAAGTCGTTTACGCTGAGCTAGCGGGAAAGGCTGGTACTTGATGAGCGCAATCCGTTCAGAAGCGTGCATGCACGGCGTCTATCTCGGGAGGTCGTCTATCGGCAACACCGAACGCTGTCCCCGGAGCCACGTTCTCAATTATCACCGGCCACGGGGATGTGCCGAAGGATTTATTCGCCAAGCCATATGGCGATGAGGTGGCAGGCGCTACAGCACTCATCGATTCGGCCGTTGCCACTGGCGGACATGGCGTCCCGGTGCCTCTCAACGCCGCGATGCAAAACGACCTGCCCGCCATTGCATCGAGAGTGAATCGGCGCACTCGGGCAGTGTATTTGGTAAATCCTCACAATCCGACGGGGACGGTCAATGATGCGGAGGAATTGGCAAGGTTTGTCCGCGACGTGTCGGATCGGACGCTTGTGATCGTGGTTGCGCAAGAGCTCGAGAAGCAAGGACTGAACAACCCGCATCTCTTCAGCCGACTGGCGGTAGCGGCTGCGACCGCGAGCCTCAAGGAGAC
>Ga0302326_10018297_pt1 | contig 14531 bp, 11 predicted proteins | sample Palsa_T0_3_FD_202264 | JGI IMG/M metagenome (GOLD analysis project Ga0302326, IMG submission 202264) | Peat permafrost microbial communities from Stordalen Mire near Abisko, Sweden - Palsa_T0_3 | ecosystem: Environmental > Terrestrial > Soil > Palsa > Peat permafrost | place: Sweden: Abisko... | reverse complement strand
ATTTCTGTCTAGTTGTGAGCCGGCGGAAAGCTCTCCCATGGCGGGCCCGACTACGCGGCTGGTTGCCCCGGAAATGTGGAGGCGGGAGCGAACCGGGAGAAGGACCTGGCGGTGGAAAGCCGGGGGGCTCCAGGGATTTCCGAAGCGGAGTCGATCAGGAGAAAGGCCGCAACCCAAAAGAACACACACAGATAGGAGCCCGCCGCCAGCAGCCAGTCTTCAAACAGCGCGTGCACTAGACCTGCAACGACAATGAGGGCAAACGGTACGGCATAATGATGGGGACTACCGGTTCGCCGCATCCACCCGCACACCCGGGCGGAAGCTCGAATCAGCAGGAAAAACAGCACCAGAAAAGGCAGGATACCCAAGAGACCCATGTATTCGATGAGCGCCAAATAGCTGTCGCCGTGTTCGCGGTTTGTGCCCTGGTCGGAGACGGACGACCCGCGGGTATAAGATCCTTCACTTCCGAGGTCGCTGGTTCCGAATCCAGTTCCAAAGTAAGGGTGCTGTTTGACTGAGGAGATGGTATTTTCCCACGGCGTCTCGCGCGATCCGAACAAGCCAGGGTGGGCCGGATCCCTTTCTCCCTTGAACACGAGCCGCCCGGTCAGGGATTCCATAAATGCGCTCATATGGGAAGGGTTGGCGACGGCCATGATCTCCAGGAACAAAGCCCCGACAAAGACGGCTCTTAACAGCAACCGGGGACGGCGCAACGCGATCGTTATGCCAATCGTGATGACCACGTCAGCCAAAATTGCAGCACGGCAGACGGAAACATAAAGCAAAGCGCCGCAGAGCGCCAACGCAATGTAACGCCGCCTGCGCTCCGCCCCATGCTCGGCCACTAACGCCGCCCAGAGCAGGACGGGTGTAGCCCCGACCCCGATGATGGCGCCCAGAGCGTTGAGGTTTCCAAAGATGTCGTAACCCAGCACAAGGTAGCAGGCTGACACGATATAGGTGAGAATCTCACAGGCTAAAACAAGACCACGAAGGAATGATCGTTCCTGCCCTCCCAGGGCAACGCGTCCACCCGTGGAGGCATACAAAAAAAGCAAGAACAGGCTCAACACCTTCAGCAAAGCGATCCGAGGCACGCTTGAGGCACTGGCTGAGGCCAGGGCCGAGAGTACGCAAAATAAAGCTACCAGGTGGAACAATGTGAAATAGTGGGCTCGGTCGCCTTTAATCCAGATGACCAGTCCAACCAAGCTGCCAACCCCCAGAAACAGCCAACGAATCGTCAAGCTCTCTCCTGACAGTGGCAACCCTGTGCCCGCCAGAAGAAAGCACCCCATCGTAACCGGGAAGAAAACTTTGTCGAAGCGCCACAAACAGGCAAGCACAATCTCGACCGCCAAAAGCGCACCCAGGTAGGTTGTATTGGCGAACAGACCGGGACGCCGTTCCGCTTCAAAGAACAGGACCAAGAATCCCATCAGTCCGAGCGAGATAAGAACGAGTTGAAGTTTCATTCTGTGCTCAACCCACTGTGCTCAACCCGCCCAACCAACCTGAGGTTTGGGCGCAGACAGAATTCGGCGGCAGTTGGATCATAACAAAGTGATGCGGAATTTTACTCCGGGCAAGGAGCGCAGAGACACCGGCGGCAATCAAATCTCGGTTTTCGAATCGAATATCGCCGGACGCAGGCGGGCGCCGTAAGTGGCTAACCGCTCGGCAAACAAGGGGCGCAATCCGGTGGCGCGGAAGGTTCCGCGGACCTTCCCGTTTTCGTCGATGGCGCGGCGTTCAAAGACGAAAATATCCTGCATGGCGATGGTTTCGTTTTCCATACCGGTAACTTCCGAAATGGAGGTGACTTTCCGGGTTCCGTCAGACAAACGCGCGATCTGAACGACGGCGTGAATGGCGGAGGCGATCTGATGGCGGACCGCGCGCTCGGGAATATTGAGGTTCGCCATTGAGACCATGTTCTCGACACGGGCTAACGCGTCGCGGACGGAGTTGGCGTGGACGGTGGTGAGCGAACCTTCGTGACCTGTGTTCATGGCCTGCAACATGTCGAAAGCTTCTTCGCCGCGGACCTCGCCGACAATGATGCGGTCGGGGCGCATACGCAGGCTGTTGATGACCAACTGCCGCTGCCGCACGGCCCCCTTGCCTTCAATGTTGGGAGCGCGCGTCTCCAGGCGAACGATGTGTTCCTGCTTAAGCTGTAATTCGGCGGCGTCTTCGATGGTGACGATGCGCTCCACGTTCGGGATATAGCCGGAAAGCACGTTGAGCAGGGTGGTTTTGCCGGCGCCGGTGCCGCCCGAGATCAGCATGTTCAGGCGTCCCTTGACCATGGTGGAGAGAAGCTCAAGCATGGCCTCGGTGAGCGTGTGATTCTCGATCATGTTGCGAGCGGTGACCGGATCGCGGCCGAAACGCCGGATGGAGAGGCAAGCGCCGTCGAGTGCGAGCGGGGGAATGATTGCGTTTACGCGGGAGCCATCGGGAAGGCGAGCGTCGACCATGGGAGAAGATTCATCGACGCGGCGGCCCACGCGGGAGACGATGCGCTCGATGATCTGCATGAGGTGACCGTTGTCTTTGAAGGACAAGCCGGTCAATTCCAGCTTGCCTGCGCGCTCGATGTAAACCTTGTCGAAGCGATTGACCAGAATGTCGGAGATGGTGGAATCCTTGAGCAGGGGCTCGAGCGGACCGAGGCCAAAGATTTCGTCGAGGATTTCGCGCGACAGACGTTCGCGCTCGGCGAAGCTAAGGGGAACAACTTCGCTGTTCACCGAGTTGCGGATGAGAATGAGAACTTCTTCGCGGGCCGAGTCGCCAGTGGTGCGGCCGAGTTTTTCCAGGTCGAGCCGGTCAAGGATCTTGCGGTGCAGGTCCGCCTTTACCTGCTGGTACTCGCTGTGCTCGAAGGTTTGCAGATTTGCCATAAAATCCTAAAAGCACGGGTCTTGGGTCTTAGGCCTAAGCGTAAGCCCGAACGAAACATCGAACGCCAAAGACCTAAGACCTAGAACCGGAGACAGCGGCTGCCTAGCCCTTTCAAAATACTATACGGTCTTAAACAGCGACCAGGCGGCCCGCTTCACATCGACGTCGTTACGAGTCAACTCCTGTGCCAGCCCGGAAAAACACCGGGCAATCTCGGTGTGACTTTGCTCCATCACCGGCGCGCCCCGGTCAATGGCTGAGGAGATCGCGAAGTATTGATTGGGAACGCGCCATAGCATTTTGACACCGGCGGCGTTTTCCGCGTCTGCCTCGCTGAAGCCGGGAACCTTGCGGAAACGGTTGAGGACGAGGCGCACGCGTTCGCGGCTGCCGGTTTCTCCAAGATATTGTTGCACCCGGGCCGCACTCCACAGTGAAGCTACGTCAGTGCAGGCAACCAGGAGCACGCACTCCGACAGATTGGCGACCAGACGGCTGGCAGCATCGAGTCGGGAGGAGTTATCCACCACGACGTAGCGGTAGTGTGCCACGAGCATGTCAAAGAGGCGGACGAACTCAGCCGTCGACGGTTCGATAGCGGCAGGCGCATTGGTTCCCGCCAGCAGTTGCAAACCTCCGCCATGGCGGGTCATGAAGCTTTCGAGCAGCGAACTATCCATGCGGTGAAGATTGCGGGTGGCGTCGGCTACGGTGAACAGAGGCTTCAGATTCAGATGCAATGACGTGTGGCCAAGCGGGGCGAGGTCCACAAGAGCCGTGTGGCCGTAGGCAGACTGCAGGGCGAGCGCGAGATTGACAGCCACGGTTGTCGCGCCACTGCCGCCCTTGGCGTTAACGACGCAGAACACCTTGCCGCGCGGGCCTTCCTTCTGAACCCGGCGCTGCGCTGTGGTCAGGCGGACAAAGGCCTCCAGAAGATCGGTGGTGGTGGTGGGGCGTTCGATGAACTCGCGAGCACCTGCGCGCATGGCGTTCACAATCACCTGAGGCTGCTTGAGGCTTCCAATGGCGAAGACGGCCGAGTCGGGTAATTCCTGGCGCAGAAGTTCAACAGCGCGCATGGCCGGGGCGGGATTTTCGGCGGGAATGTCGACCAGCAGCACATCGGGATTAGCGGCTTGCACCCGGCGCGTGACCGGGTCGGAAGCCGCCACCGGAAAACTGGCGCAGCTGTGCACCGTGCGGGCAACGCTGGTGCCATCCACCAACACCTGGAGCACGGTGCGCTGCTCATTGTCGGTGGCTACGATGACGACTGAAAGCTCGGGCATAACGTAAAATCCAGTTGCCAGTATCCAGTGATCAGCTGCCAGTGAAGTTTCCTGCTAACTGACGACTGGCAATCGACTGCTTGCTTCAATCCTACTTCCTGCTTCGAGCTTCAACCAACCTATCGGTCGAACGGCCTACTTGCCCGAAGGCTTCTTGTTATCAAACTTGTCGTTGTTGATGAAAGGTTGCGGATTCTTGGGGCCGGGCGGCGGTTCGGTGTTGGGCGAAATCCGGTGCACGGTGCAGAGCACCATAAGTTCTGAATTGCTCTTCGAGATACTCTTGCTCTTGAAGAAGGCGCCCAGAATCGGAATATCCCCGAGTCCGGGAACCTTGTTCCAGGTATCGGTAACGCGATTGTCGATTAAACCGGCGATGACAAAACTCTGGCCATCGCGCAACTCGAACTCGGTCTCAGCTTTGCGCGTACTCAAGGCGGGGATGGTGAAGCCGGAAATAGTGAGCGAATCGGCGTAATCCAAAGTGCTGACCTCGGGCGCTACGGTGAGGTGAATGTTGCCGTTCGGCATGATTACAGGGGTGAACTCGAGCCTGACACCGAACTCTTTGAAAGAGATGGTGACGGCGGTGAATCCGTTTCCCGGCTGCACGATGGGGAACGGGAACTGGCCGCCAGCGAGGAAACTGGCCTTCTTTCCATTGACCGCGATGAGAGTGGGTTCGGACAGGATCTGGAGAAGATTTTTCGTCTCCAGCGCCTCGATCACGGCGCCCAAGTGGATATTGGGCTGAAAGAGAAACATGTTAAGAACATTGCTGATGGTCTGGTTGGTGGTGACGGGCGTGCTTTGCCCCTGGGTTTGGGTGATCTGTTGCGAACCAAAGCCGCCGTATTGGCCGGTGGTGGAGGTTCCGACCAAATTGGCAGCGCCGGTGGAGAAGATATTAATTCCGAGCTGAGTAAGGGCGGAACGGTCAACCTCGGCGAACTTTACTTCCAGCAGAACTTCCTGAGCGCCGACCGGACCGAAGGTGAGCACGTTGATCACATTCTTCGAATACGCAGAGGCCAGTTCTCCAGCGCGCTTGGCGACATCCTCGGTGGTAACGTGGCCGGAAAGAACGATGGCGGAACGCGACGAGGTTACGGAAATCTGTTCGTCGGGGAAGACACGACGTTCTTCATCGGCGCAGGCGCTGACATCAACGTCTACGCGGAGATCAAAGCTGCGCGAGCGCTCCAGTTCGTCCCAGATGAGCAGGGAGACTTCGCCAGCGGCTCGGCCGTGCACGAGAATCTGTGTGGGAGTAATCACAGTGGCGGAGGCGATGCTGCCGTCGGTGACGGAGACGCGCTTGAGCCGCTCGGTGGTGTTGATGAGCAGAGACTTGTCGACCATGACGCGCAGCGGGGCCGAACCTTGCGGCTGCACCGACTGGGCTGGGAGGGTGGTCTGGGTGGCGGGCGGTTCCTGCGGCGGGCTGTCTTGAATCACTGGCTGTTGGGGCAATGCTTCAGACAGCGCGAACACCGGAAGCAGAAGCGAAAGTGCGACCGCGGCCAAATTTGTCCTGCGAACCTTCATCTTGTGATTCCTCTCCACATGAGGAGACCTTCTACGCCAGCGCACGAACGCACAGGCTGAAACTCTACTGAGGCTGCTTAGGGTCTTCACCGCCCTCCGGGAATTGGACGTCAGTCTTTTTATCGCCTTGATAAACCTCAATACTGAGGACCGAAGGAGTGGCAGGCGGCGCCGCAGACTTTTGCCTTATGGGATGAATTGTCATCCGCGGCGGAGCCGCTGGGGGCGTGCCGCCCTTGTATAGACCCCGGGCGTTGGCTGCATCGACGGGATCCTGGTGCGTGTCGAGCGGGTTGCGCAGAGAAAGCTGAATCTTGCCAACCGAACTGGCCAGAGTGAGACGCTCGGCATCCTCGGGCGAAGCCAAAAGCGTGACCACGGCCGTGTTCTGAGCTTCGCCGGCGGCGTTGCGCTCCAGGTTGTGGCCGGAGGCGATCACCGCCACATTCTCCAGGACCGTGGTGGTTTGAGACTCCGTACTACCATTGGGAGTTCCGGTCAGGAGTACATCGACCCGGGTGCCCGGTCCTACGAAACCGGCGTTCGAAACTACTTCATTCACACGCACGGAAACGGCGCGCATTCCAGGAGGAATCAAAGAAGGCAAACCGGCGCCGGCATTCTCGGGTGCGAGCTTGCTGGGCAAAATGAATTCGCCTTTCGAGATGGGAATGATCACGCCGCGGTCCAGCACCTGAGACTTCTTAGCGTAAAATCCAGCGGGCAGGCCGGAGGCGGGAAACCTGGCGATACGCACGTCGTGATCTTCCACTCGAGCCCCTACCTGAATGTCGTCGGCGGCGACGATCACGTCCGCGCCGGGCGCACTGGTTGCCGGGCCCCTCCCTTGCAGATTTTTGTAGACGAAGAGGCTGACAAAGGCTCCCAAGGCCAAAGCCAGAGCCCCGATCATCAACAAACGAGTGCGGTTCATAATGCTCCGTCAAGGCGTACAAACGCGATGATTCCCGCCGTCGCCCAGCGGGAATTTGCCCCATATTTGCCGAGCCGCGCAGGGTTCTGTTCTCTGCCGCTTTACTGCATCGAACTGGCAACGTTGGAGAAAACGTTATTCGCGTTCGAGCCAATCAGGCGAATCGTTCCGACAACGATCACGAGAATCACGGCCAGCATTACGGCGTATTCGGCAATATCCTGTCCTTCTTCCTCACGCCACAATCTCCAAAGACGATCCATAGTTACCTGCCTCCTAAAGAACCAGCTAAGGTTGTGAAACAGTCTTCCAAAGCCAAACTGAGGCCCAGAGGCCTGTGACGGCCCGGGTCCCATTGATTCGTACTGCTCTGCGGGGAAATTTAATCTGACTCATAATAACCCGCAAAATGCCTGGGAGGTGTAATTTCTTGCATTCCGATGGTAACTACGATGCCGTTTTTCGGCTATGCCTTGCATGTCTCGCAGCGCCCGGATGGGAGCCTTAAAGAGGATCTGGTGGACGGAATCAGGGACGGTGGTCAGGACGACAGCCTGAGAGTCTTTGTATGCGACCCTCCAGCCGGGGGAACTCCGCAAACCTGTCGCGAGGGCGGAATCCGCGGGAACGAGCACCGTATGAATGTTCCAGAGCTGCAGCGTCTGTTGCCAGTCGTCTTTGAACTGATAGGTGTCGGCGAACTGATCGAGGAGTTTTTGCCCGTATAGATCAGCCCGGCCGTCGATGAAGACGTGGGTGGAGGGATAAAGCTTCCAGATCAGATATCCGCCCCAGTCGTACTGGTTAAAGATGGCCCCAGAGGGTGGGTGGGACTGAAGGAATGCGACTGCACCAGCTGGGAAGTTGCGCGCCTCAGCTTGCGGCTGACGCTGGATCACCTGGGCGATGTGAATTGCCGCGAAGGTAACCATGGCGAGAACGATCACGGCATTGAGTAAGGTAGAGGAGACAGCTTGCGGACGACGCAGCTGGGAGGTACTCGTGGGCCAGTTTCCCAGGCGGGTGGAGATGAGCGGCGTCGCAATCAGGACAAACAACGGAATCATGCGGATCGAACACAGGCTGGCATAGAGACTAACTATCAACAGAAGCAGGTCGCGCGGTCGCACCTGCTTGCGGGACCAACTGAAAGTGGCGAACGCAGCCAGCACAAGCAGCAGGAAAGGGAAGTACTCGGCGTGATGGACGTTCGGCGAGGCCCACTCGGCGATGTAATTCTGCATGGCGGCGGAACGAAGAGTCTCGATCGGGTAGGAGAACATGCTCAGGCCGTTGGCATTCAAGGGCACCATCAGCAGGTCGAGCAGCAGTATGAAGACGGCAGTGCGTAAGCGTGGCGCGCAGCGCTGGGAGCGCCCGAGCGCACGCTCGATCCATTCGCCGACGACGAACAATGCGGAGAGGGCAAGGCCTAGAGCAAATCCGGCATGCAGATTTACCCAGAGAAGCGTGAGGGGCAGGGTCCACCAGAGAAGCCTCGGATTGCGCTCGGAACGGTCGAGGATTAACAGCCATAGACTGGTGAGCAGCAGCGAAAGAACCTGCGGACGCACTCCCCAGAGGGGCATGGTCGCCAACGCCGCGCAAAGTGTGGCCACGCCAGCGACGTAGGGAGCGGGACCGCAGCGCAGGTAGAGTAAGTAGAAAGCCCCGCATAAAACTGCGGCAAAAACTACGATTAGCCCGCCCCATCCGGTGGTGCGCTCGATCTCGTAGAGTGCAAGCTCGGTGAGCCACTCGTGGGTGACCCAGGGCTCACCAGCGCGAGTGTAAGAAAATAGATCGGCGTGAGGAACGCTTTTGTGCTCGGCAATGTACTGCCCGGTCTTGAGATGCCACCAGACATCAGGATCGGTGACATTGCGGGCGGCCATGGCGAAGAGACCGAGGAACAGCACTGCCAGGAAGACGTGTGTCGTGGTGAACAGCCTGTTCATTGAGTGTTCCATCATAGCGGGTGTTTTGTTGCCAGGTACGATTCGCGAGGCACGACTCACCAGGTATCGCACAAGGTACAATCGCGATCCACAATGCTTCCCGACGAAAAACGCTCGGTGCAGGCCAGCGCGAGCCGGCCCCGCTGGGGGCTTCTGCGCTTCTTTGTGGCGGGAATGTTGTGTTTTCATCTGCTGTTTTTTGCTAATCTGCGGAAACGCGTCGAGCAGGGATATCCGGATTTCACGATCTTTTATACAGCGGCTACGATGCTGCGCTCCGGGCTCGGACATCAGCTTTATGACGAGCATGTGCAATTCGAAGTGCAGAGAGAGTTTGTCGGACCGATTCCTTCACGACTGGGAGCGTTGCCTTACAACCACCCGCCGTTTGAAGCGCTGATTTTTATACCGCTGACTTTCTTGCGTTATCCCCGAGCGTTTGCCGTGTGGGATCTGTTGAATGTAGTTGCGCTATTCGGAGTTGCTTTTCTGCTGCGCAGGTTTGTTAACGCGCTCCGTCTGATTCCGCCCTGGGAATTTGTGGCGCTATCCCTTGCATTTTTTCCTGTGTTCGCCTGCCTGCTGCAAGGTCAGGATTCTATTTTGCAGTTGTTACTTTGCGCGTTGGGCTTCAATGCTCTGACGCGAGAGGAGGATTTTTTAGCCGGCTGCTGGTTCGCTCTGGCTATGTTCAAGTTTCAATTAATCATTCCGCTGGTTGTGCTCATCGTCATCTGGAAGCGGAGGCGGGTGGCTTTGGGGTTTGGAGCGGTTTCACTCCTGCTTGTACTTCTTTCCATGGGTTTGGTGGGGTGGGAGGGGGCGCTGGGTTATCCGGCTTTTGCTATGCGCGCGGACACGGCACAGAACCTGGGGGCGGTGCCTGCCGCACTCATGCCGAACCTGCGAGGAATCGTTGAGGGCTGGTCGTTCGGTTCGGCGCGCGGCGTAATGCAGATCTTTCTAATTACGAGCTCGCTGGCTTTGCTGGTGTTTGTAGTGTGGAAGACGCAGCCGGTCGGAACCGAGCAATTCGGGCTGCAATTTTCGCTGGTGACAGTGGTGGCGCTGCTGCTTGGCTGGCATACCAATGCTCACGACCTCTGCTTGCTGATTCTGCCGCTGGTTTTGATTGCTGACTACTGTCTGCATGCGTTGGCAGCAGAACGAGGTCGGAAGTTGTTGCTGTTGCTTCCCGCTTTACCGATCCTGATCGGTCCGTTTTGGATCGCACTATGGCTCCGGTACGGCAAAGTTAATCTGATGGCGATCCCCCTGCTGTGGTGGGGCTGGGAAATCGGCAGGGAGATTTCTCGCGCCAGCGGGCTCACGACACATGGGTCGCCACGGGCCAAGCCCTCAAGCCTCGATTCTGTTTGAGGTTGCGAGTGCGTCGCCGGCCGAGTTCTTCCTGCACAGCACGACGACCAGCACCGGCAGATAAAAAGCGAGTACGGCGCAGCGTCCGACCTGGGTAAAACTGTGGGGAAAGTAGTACCAACGCCAGATGCCTGCGGCCCAACTGATGAAGACAGTGGCACAGAGCTCGCGCCGCGATTTTGGAATCAGCCACAGAATGAGCATGTCATAAAACCAACGCTGGGGAACGATCGCCATTAGCAGAAGAAGGCGGGCATCGCGCGCCCGATAGCGAAGCAGCGCCAGAGCGAGCAGTGGTCCGGGCCAGAGCAGGAGCGGGATAAACCTTGCATAATTGTGAAGGTTGCCGACCCAAAGCCACGGCCACCTGGGCAAAATCAGAAAGCTGATTGCGATCACCAGGGCGCAAGCTAACAGACCCCAGCGCGTCGCTCGCGTGAGGAGCACCGGGAGTCCCAATTGTGGCTTGGCCAGTGTGACGGGCAACAATGGTGGAAGGAATGCGCTGGCCACAATGAGAGGCGTCCATTGCGCCGTAATCAGAGCGGCCCAATAAGGGTAAGCCAGGAAGACGAGCAACCGATGATAACCTTCGCGCGAGAGGGCAAAGGCCATGAGCGCGGAACTGATGCCGTAGAAGACACCGCCGGCAATTTCAGGGCGCATCCAGGCGAAGGGCAGGCCAAAGATCGCGCAAGGGATGGGATACAACTGCCAGGGCCGGTCGTAGGGGTTGCGATGGGCCAGCAGATCCTGAGCGCCCCAGATGGCCCAGTTGAAGTCGGCGGCGCCCAAACGAAAATGAACCAGGAGAAACCAACAATAGACCCCACTGGCCAGTCCGATGGCCGTCGCAATCAGGATTCGCAAAGCGCACGCCTGGTTTTGTCCGATGTTTCGCAACCGGACAGTTGTAACATGAGGCGGCCTGTTCAACGTTTGATTTGTGGAGAACCAGCCGGTAGGTTTGCGAAAGCGCGCTCAATTCTGGATGTTTCTTCTCGCCTTGCTGGCGGCGGCGAGCATGTGGTTTTACGTCGATCGCATCGTGGTCGGCTATCAAGTCGCGGATGCGGCGGCGCACGGGCGTCCGCGCGGCAATCTCTCTGATCTCTATCCGCGATGGCTGGGGGCGCGCGAACTTTTGCTTCATCACCGCAACCCTTACGGCGACGACGTCACACTAGAAATCCAGAAAGGATACTACGGACGCGCGCTCGATCCGGCCCGACCTGACGATCCTAAGGATCAGCAAGGGTTTGCTTATCCCGTCTATGTGGTGTTCCTGCTGGCACCGTTGATCGGAGTTCCGTTTCATGAAGTACAGTTCCTTTTTTACTGGCTGCTGATAGGACTGACTGTGGCGAGCGTTTGGTTATGGCTGCATGCGTTGCGCTGGCGCTTGCCGCCGCTGGCGGTCGCGACCGGCATCGCGCTCGTACTGGGAAGCGTTCCAGCGGTGCAGGGAATCAAGCTGCAGCAATTGAGCCTGCTGGTGGCGGCGTTGCTGGCGGGGTCCGCGGCATGCGTGGCCAGCAACTTCTTGTTTTGCGGCGGAGCCTTACTGGCGCTGGCGACCGTCAAGCCGCAACTGGCGTGGCCTTTGGTGGCGTGGCTGCTGTTTTGGGCGGTGAGCGACTGGCGAGTGCGGCGCCGGCTTGTATTTGGGTTTGCGGCCGCGATGGCGTTTCTGCTGGCTGGGGCGGAAATTGTCTTGCCAGGCTGGTTGTGGATGTTCGCCCACGCGATCGAGCAATATCATCGCTACACGCAGAATCAGTCGGTGCTCGATCAACTGTTCCCGTGGGGTTTTTCAGGGAAAATCCTGGCGGCGGGCGCGGTTTTGGCCTCTGTATTTCTTATCTGGAAATTGCGCAGAGAGACGGCCGAGAAGGAAAACCTCGGACGAGCGACGGCGCTGGTGATGGCGTTGACCGTGCTCGTGGTGCCAATGTACGCGCCCTATAACCAGGTGCTGCTTCTGCCGGCGATTCTGGTGCTGGTGCGCGATCGAGCTTTCCTCGCTTCGCGGTCGAGTGCGGTGCGTTTTGGATATCTGGCTGGGACTTTCGCACTGGCATGGCAGTGGATTGCGAGTTTGAGCTTGAGCGGAATTTATTTTTTCGTCTCGCGGGCGTGGGCGCTTAGCAGTTGGAAGTGGCCTTTCTTTGCCACGTTCACCTTGCCACTATTCGTCTTCGCGCTGGTTTTCTTAGATGCTTATCTGCATGCTCATCAAGCGCGGCAAAACTGAGAGTCTAGCGACGGGCTTCATTCAACAGGGGCGGTGTTGTTTCGTCGCGCGATGCAAGGACTCGAGTTTAGAAACAGCAGAAGCAAGGGCATGGCAACAAGAGCGTATGCATCGGCGCGCAGGGTCCACACGTGCAGCGGAGGCAGAAATAGGATCGCAAGCAAGGCCGGCGTGACGCGGTCGGCTGGATGCAACTCGCGGCGTGGTCGCGCCAACGTGTGATGCAGCAGCAGGGCAATGGGCAGCAGCAGAAGGCTGAGGTCGTGCGGGTTGAGGTGATAGCTGACCAGCAGCGCAAACAGTATCGCGCTGGCGAAGGCGCGATCGAACTCTTCTGATCTAGGAGCTTCGGGATCTCGATAAGCCGCGAGCCGCGAGCGTCTCCAGTAGGTCAGGGTCTTGCTCAGCGCCGCCGCTGAAAGGATCGACACGGCGGCGATGGCCCAGGGCGACTGGTCGCGGTGAAAGAAGAAATAAATCAATCCGCGAAAGTTGGCCATGGCCTCGGGAACGATGCCGGCGAATGGCTGGGCGTGAAGATGCATCAGAAATTGCGGATATGTGAGGAAGACTGACCAGCCGGAGATGGCTGCCGACAATCCTCCGAGCGCGAGCGCAACCAGACCGAATCCTTCAACAAGTCTTGCCCTGGAGCCTTTTCCATAGCTAACAATGAGTACCAGCGCCAGCGGCAGGATTAGCTGAAACTTGAAGAGTCCGAGGCCGAGCCAGCATCCTGCGGCGAAAGCGCGGCTGCGCCGAAGGGCCGTGAGCGCGAGAATCAGCACTAAGAGCAGCAGTAGCGAATCCTGACCCTGGATCAGACAAAACAGTACCGGAACAAAGGTTAGCGAGGCCACGAATAGCAGGCGCCAGTCCCACGGCGGCAGCGCCTCCCCGGCCAGGCGGCGCGCAGCAAGGGCAAGAAATGCAAGATTGATCAAGGACCAAAGCCAGTAAGCGCGCCGCAGAGGGAGCCAGGCCACAGACAGATAGAGCACAGCTTCGAAAGGCGGGTGAATATAAAGTGTGCCCACTCTTGCGGCGTAGCGGGCCTGGTATTGGCGCTGAAGCACGGCATCGTAGAGTTGGTGTCCGTGGCCGTCTGCGAGCATGCGCGCGGCGCAATAGAAGTCAGGGAAATCGGTGGCTTGCAGAGAGAGCGGGAAGCCCGGCCCTATGGTCGCAGCCAGGGCGGATACGAAGCCGAAGAGAATGATGGTCTTCGCCCAGGATACGACAGCCTGCCTGCGAGTTCGGTTCGACGGAAACACGCCGACGCAGTCTATCGAAGGCGTGGCGGAAGCGCTACCGGCGGGGGTAACGAAAAGTCCTCGCGAAGCCCCTTCCCGTCAGGGCCTCATTCCTGTCATTATGCTTATCGACGCGGCTTCGGCAAGAGGCTTAGCATGGACTCGCGCCACATGCCATGGTCCTGAATTCGATACGAACTCCGAAAAGCTCTGGCTCGGGTGTGTTTCCCGCGCTGGTGCTGGTGCAAGGGAACGAACAAAAAAACATCGTTCTCAACCGCACCCCTTTCAGCGTGGGCCGCAAGGTTGATAAGGATCTGGTGATTGCCGATCCGCGGGTCTCGCGCGATCACGCGCTCATCGTGCTCGAGGAAGACGGATTCTTCTTAGTCGATCAAGGCAGCAAGCACGGCACGTTCGTCAACGGGGAGCGCATTCAGCGGCAGAAGCTGGAACGCAACGACCGCGTGGAATTTGGGGCGCGCGATTCGACCTATGCCATCTTCAATCCGGCGCACGGAACGTCGAACACGGCGCGCGAATTCCTGAGCCAGATTTCCGGCATCCAGATCTCGCAAGAGGCGACCGATCTTGAAAAGCTGACTCTGTTTCTGGAAGCGGCGCGCAAGTTGAACACCGCCGGCGTGCTCGACGAAATTCTGATGACCATGCTGGAGGTGACGCTGCGATTGACGCGCGCGGAACGTGGCTACGTTTTCCTTAAAGATGACGATGGCAAGCTGCGGCTGGCCGCGGGACGGAACAGCAAGGGCGAGCCGCTGCTGGATGACAAGACCATTTCGCATTCGGCACTGGATGAATCGCTGCGCTCGAACTCCGAATTTCTGCTTACCGATACCGGCAGTTCGATGGACATGGCTGCGCGGCAGAGCATTGTGGCTTACGATCTACGAACCGTGATTTGCATTCCGCTGCGGAAGCGGCAGGTGCAAGCCACGCGCGATCAGCAGACCCCGGCGCCGAATGCGTCAG
>Ga0302326_10018296_pt1 | contig 14531 bp, 16 predicted proteins | sample Palsa_T0_3_FD_202264 | JGI IMG/M metagenome (GOLD analysis project Ga0302326, IMG submission 202264) | Peat permafrost microbial communities from Stordalen Mire near Abisko, Sweden - Palsa_T0_3 | ecosystem: Environmental > Terrestrial > Soil > Palsa > Peat permafrost | place: Sweden: Abisko... | reverse complement strand
CGGTCGCAGCGGGCACGAGCGCCAGGAGCGCGACCACCAGACCCGGTGCCAAAACCGGCCGGGCAGCGATTAGTCCGAGCACAATCGCCAAAACCACCAGTGTCGCCGAATCGATCAACCACAGGCCCTTGAGCGCGCCGGCATAGAAGTCCTGCAAGTTTGACGAGGCAATCGCCGATACCGCCTTCTTGAGCGCCAGCGCATGAACGATTCCACCGAAAAAGAGCAGTGCGGCTGAAGCGGCGAGCAGAAGGCGGGGGAGTGCTTTGGTCATCCGGGGAGCCGCGAAATGGAGGTCGACCGCGCCTAGTCTAAACCGACTCTTCCCCATGGAACCACGGTGTCGGGAATGGCATTGAGCCTGACGCCGGGCGGCAGTGAGTGCCGCCAAAGGGCGTGCAGCGGCAGCTCCGGCCACCCACCCAGCGCCCGTAAGCTCGCTGCAGGCGCTCCTGGCGCGATTTCTCAAAACTGGCCCCCACGAGGGGAAGTTGTGCTCAACAGCCCGCCAAAGAGGGCGGTTTCCAATCGCTCGGGCAAGCATCTTGCTTTGATAGGTCTCGAAGACGTGGTCCGGATGCCTGGCCGCGTGGGAGATGCTATGACGAACGATATGATTTTTCATGTAAAAGCGCTTAAGGAAGTCGATGAAGGGCACATGGTGCCCAAGTTGTGGGCGATGGCTCTGGCCGATCAAGGCGGTGACCCCAATCGGGCCAAAGCGCGGTACATGAAGCTGCGGGTTCTGGACCTCAGCATCCAGCAGAAGGAGTTTGCGAACGCACAGCAGCGTAGAGCTGCGGCGGCTGCGTCAAAGCCTGTGACTGACGCTGCGCCTTCCCCGCGAACCTCCGCGCACCTGCGCACGCCATGGCCCCGTCCGTGGCTTAGCGCAGCTGGGCTTGTGGCGCTCGTGGCAGCGACACAATTGCTGCCCATCGCCAACATGAATCCGCTCGCCTCACCGAGGATGCAGTCGGCCAACGCTTCCATCGAACCCGACGCACGGGAACGACAAACGCCGCAGCTGCTCGCCACCAGTCAAACGGCGACCGAACCCGCTCCGGTCGACGCCGTGGCCCAGACGACGCTCGGAGATCAATACTACGGTGGTCGGGGTGTGCCAAAGAATCACGCTGCGGCGGCAACGTGGTACGGCAAGGCGGCCGAGCAAGGCTATGCCAAAGCCCAGATCAACCTCGCCGTCATGTACAAGTTCGGCGAGGGGCTGCCACGTGACTACGCCAAGTCAGCGAGTTGGTTCCGCAAGGCGGCCGACCAGGGTGACGCCGCCGCCCAAGTCAACCTGGGACTGTTGTACGAATTCGGTCAAGGCGTCGCGCAGGACGATGCGACCGCGGCAACGTGGTACCGCAAGGCTGCCGACCAGGGCGATGCCCGCGCGTTGGCTTACCTCGGGTCCTTGTACGAAGCGGGCAGAGGCGTGTCTCAGGATTATGTAGAGGCCTATACGCTGTGGAGTCTGGCCATCGCCCGCACCCCGGCATGGGAGACGGAGCTGGAGGCGGAGGCTATCAAGAATCGCGACAACGTTGCGGCCAAGATGACGTCGGGCCAGATAGCCCAGGCACAGAAACTTTCGCGCGACTGGAAGCCGCGATCGCCCGCAAGCGTCTGAAGCACCGCCGCACTGTCCCGCGTCTGCGGCACACGGCGAACGTGCGCGAGCCTGTCTAGGGTTACTTCTCTCGTCTTTACCGCAGCGCGTTCAAGGCGGTCAGAGACAACCGGGCGCGGACGCCTTACCGACGATGGCGTCGCCTGACGGAAGCTGACAATCGATATCGAGCGACACGTCGAGCTGCTGAACACGATTAACACGCCAGCCCGTCGACTCGAGTGAGAAATGCAGCACTCGACACGCCGCGCGCTGGAACAGAACCGTTCTGTCGAATGGGGCGGAAGCCGCAAAGACACGAACAATCGGCCCGCTTGCTGGGTCGACGACAAGGCGCGTGACCAGCTCGGACTTTTCGTCGCGAAGATCGAAACCGAGAAAAAGCTCCCGCTCCCCGGACGCGCAGACTGTGGGCAGCAGCGTCTGTTTCCCGAAAGCAGGCCCGGAGAGCGCGAGAGAGCCGTATGGCGTAGCCGCACCTCCAGCGCCAAAGCTCCCTGGCGACGATGTCGCGCAAGCCGTGAGAGTCGCCAAGCCAAGCACGAGGAGGCAATTTGCCGCAGCCGGTTGGAGCTCTACGTCGCGGGGCGAACCGCACTTCATCGGCGCACCCAGGTTGGTCATCGCTCGCTCGCCGCCAAGCGCAGGCCGAGAAAGATGAAGAGCGCACCGCTAGCCCGGGAAAGGTGACTCAGGGCGCGCGGGTGTTCGGCGAAGTAGCCACGAACGTGGGATGCGCTTAAGGCCAGGAACAGGCACCACGCGGTTCCCGTCGCCACGAACGTCAGACCTAGCGCGAGAAACGCCGCGACTTTTGTCGGACTGTCGGAATCGATGAATTGGGGCAGAAGCGCGAGAAAAAACAGGGCGACCTTTGGATTGAGGACGTTCGTCACGACGCCGCGACGAAAGGCGAGTCCGGTGGGCATCGAGTCGACGTGCTCCGATGCAGATGCGACGGCCGCCGGCGTGACCAAGGCGCGAATGCCGAGATAGATGAGGTAGATCGCGCCGGCCAGCTTGATCACGTTAAATGCGGTTGCCGAGGTTGCAAGGACGGCCGAGAGGCCGACCGCGGCGGCAAGCGTATGCACCATACAGCCGGCGGCGATCCCCAGCGCGGAAGCAACACCGATTCGTCGTCCGTAGGCGATGCTGGAACCGACGATGTAGAGCGTATCTTGCCCTGGCGTGAGGTTGAGTAATACGCCGGCGGCAACGAATAAGCCGTAGTCGTGGATACCCAGGAGGATCATGAATGGTGACCAGCCCGGGCCTATTCTTCAGCGCCGGATTGCGGCGGAGCCTCGAGCGCTTCGATAATCCGCAGCCGGCGTACGACAAGCTCGTCAATCTCCAGGTGTCGAATTTGGGCGCGGCCGACTGCCAGGCGGCCGATGGCAAGCGCACCGATGGCCAACGCGCCGATCGCCGCCGCACCCAACGCGAGAGCGCCCAGCGCCTGCAGTGCGCCACCGGTTGGCTCGACCTCGCCGGACCTCACGCTGCTGGCTTCTTGACTCAACCGGCGGGTGAGACGCCCGCTCCTGGGATCGCAAGCGCGCATTGTCACTGAAATAGTACTCGCAAGTGGTCCTTCGCGACCTCACACAGCGGTAAGCGTTGCCCCCTAGGGGTTGGCAACGGCCTCTATGGGATATCCGTCCGGATCAATGACAAAGGCGGCGTAGTAGTTCTCACCGTAATGCGGACGCAAACCGGGTGCGCCGTTATCTCGCCCACCATGTTTAAGCGCGGCAGCGTGAAAGTGCATGACGGCATCGTGCGACGGGGCTGCGAATGCGACGTGGAACCTCGGTCCTGGCGGCACGACTGCCGTTGCCACGAGCTTGATCGCCAACTTGTCGCCCCCGGCCGCCGGCCCGTAGCCGATGGCCGTGGCGTCGCTCCAAACACGCCCATAACCCAAGGCCGAAAGCGTGGCATCGTAAAAGGCGGCGGCGCGCTCGAGGTTGGAAACGCCGAGTGAAAGGTGATGCAACATGACCGTGGTCGCGCGCTCACTTCCCTTCCGGCTTCGCTTTCCACATCCTGGTTTTTTCCCTCGCCTCCCGCGATTCCTCAGGGGTCATCTTTTCGGCAACATCCTGCATCGCGCGTGCGGCATCCGACCGCGCCTCGCCGGGCGGGAGCGCGATCACGGCGAGCCCCAGCCACTTCATCGCCTCGACGTTGCTCTGCGGAACGCCGCGGCCGGACGCATAAAGCAGCCCGATGTTGATCTGCGCGATGGGCATTCCCTGGTCCGCCGCGCGGCGAAACCACTTGGCCGCCTCGTCGTCGCTTTTTGCCACGCCCAAGCCTTCGGCATAGCTGGCTCCAACGTTGTATTGCGCGTCTCTATTTCCCTGCTTGGCGGAGCTCAGGAACCACAACATCGCCGCCGTGTCGCTTTGCGCGACGCCCTTGCCATCGGCATACAGGTTACCGAGCCGATACTGCGCTACGGGGTCTCCCTTCTCGGCGAGTGGACGCCACGTCTCGAGCGCTTGCACATAATCCCCGGCTCGATAGGCGGTCATGCCGTCGTCGAGCGAGCCTTGGGCGGCGGCCAGTGGCATGGTCGCCGCGACCACGATCGCGGCGAGCAGTACGCGCGCGAAAACCTGCGACAGTGCATTGAATGCTTGCATGGTGGACCTTATAACTACCCGACCTGGAGCACTCAGCGGGCGCGAGCCACGCCGTTCCTACCAGGGCGACCGCGGGTTAAGCCGCCCAAAGAGCCTGCCCGGAGGTTACTCCTGCTGGACCGAAGACGCATAGGGGTCGGTCGTCCGCTTCGCTCGTGCGGCACGGACAACCGCTGCTGAAGGCGGACGTTGCTCGACAAGGTCAGGCACGAGGTTCGGCGGCCTTTGGTTCGGTCTCGAACGCCCACGCTACGCGCGCGCGCCCCGCCTGTTTGGCGCGATAGAGGTGGGCATCGGCGACGCGGAGCAAGGGCTCCAGTCCGACGCCCTCGGTCGGAAACTCTGCCATGCCGGCAGAGTAGGTGTGGCCGGACAGCGGCTGCCCGCCGGCGAGCACCTCCATCCGGGCGAAATCCACCATCAAGCCCTCGATCACGGCGCTGGCCTGCGCGCTGGACACGCCTGGCATGACCACCGCGAATTCCTCGCCCCCAATGCGGCATACCGTGTCGCTCTTGCGCAGGCGTTGGGTCAGCAATCGGGCCAGGCCCTGCAGCACGAGATCGCCGACATGGTGACCGTGGGTGTCGTTGACGTGTTTGAAATGGTCCACATCGATCAGCACAAGACACAGCGCACTTTTCTGGCGGTGTGCGAGTTCAATGTGACCGGGCGCCGCTTCGTAGAGATAACGCCGGTTGTAGAGGCCGGTGAGCGTATCGCGCAGCGCCTGCTCTCGCAGTCGGGCCTGCAATTGCTCAGCCTCGGCCATCTTGCCTTCGAGTGCGAGGTTGAGTGTCTTCAGGCGTCGGCTGTTGCGATCAGCGACGCGCTTGGCTTCCTGGGCCAAGTCGCGCTCACGCTTGGCCTGCGCGGTCTTGAATTCGACCTGCAACGCAATCTGGCTTGCGCGCGCGCTCTGACCGGCCGTGGTTTCATAGAGGCGTCGCGCCTGTCTGAAATGGGCCAATGCGCTCACGGCGTCACCGAGTGCCTCACAGGCATCCGCGGCGAGCTCGCGCAGCCGCATGAGATCGTACGGCGCATCGGTGAGGCCTTGGCTCGCGCGCTCGAGCAAGGTGTGTTCGGCTAATTCGCGCGCCTTCAAGGCCGCTCCACGCGCTCGATAACAAAGCGTCTGCACCATGGCCCACAATGCCACCCCGTCGCCGCTACCCATCGAAGTCGGGACTCCCCGCTCCAGCCAGCTTTGCGCCGCATCGACATCGCCGCCGCAGAGCAGTCCCAGCGCAAGGTAGGACGAAAACCGCTCCATCTCGCCGGGCAAGAGGAGCTGCGGATTGTCGAGCAGCCAGCGTGCCATTTCGGCTGCCCTGGGGGACATATCTGACGCGTGGTAGATCTCGATCAAGTTGGCACCGCACGCGCCGATCAATCCGCGCGCCTGTGATTCGCGCGCACTGGCGAAGGCCGTTTCGGTAAACAGGCGCGCCTGTTCGAAGTTGCAGAGCACAAAGTGATAGGCGCCCAGATTGCTCAAGGCGACCGTTTTCGGGCCGGGCCAGCTCACGCGTTCGGCGTCCTCCAGCGCGCGGTAGCCATACATCAATGGCTCGTCGACGTGCCCCAGCAACTTGTGCGTGCTGGCCGCCGAGTTGTGGCTCAGGAACAGGTCGATGGGTTCGCGCACCAGCCCCGGGGAGGAAGCGATTTCCTGCAACACGTTGAGCGCGTCATCAAAGCGACCCGCCCGTCGGAGCTCGATCGCCCGCACCTCGTGGCACAAAGCGAGGCCTCGCAAATCGTGGTGACGGCTGAATACGCTGCGCGCCTGTTCGTTGGCGTCGGCTGCCAGCTTGGCGTCGCCGACGCGAATTTGCGCAAACGCGACATGAAACCAAGCGTAGCCGCGGAGCGCGCTGTCCGGGGTTCCTTCGGTGATGCGTAATAACTCGCGGCCGAGTTGCTCCGCCTTCAGATGATCGAGGTAAAAGGCACGCCAGGCCTGATCGAGCAGCTTCTCAGGCTCCGTCATGGTGTCGGGCGGACCATCAAGGCGTCCGCGCATAAGTTGTCGCGCATCAGGAATTAGCGCTTCGCTCTGTACGGCGTCCATTATCCGGCCGGTTGCGCCCAGGTGGCGGTGAAGCCGGCGCTTCCCGGGTCGAGTTCGGACGCGGGACGTCACCTGACGGTGGAAGGCCGCGATGCGTGACTCGGACCATCGTCCCAACATTCTGTGAAGCAACTTCCTTGCCACACACTTGTGCCGTAGAGGTGTCTGGTCCCGTCGCTTTGCGCGCGATCACTCCGCACGTCTTGTAGCGAAGAGCTTGGCCGCTCTACGATGGGAATATGATCGCCTTTGATGACGCGGATTTAAGGCGCGCGCAGCAGGGGCGTAACCGTCTGCTCGAGCAGCCGCGCGTCAAGGCCGGGGTCCCCATACCACTGGTCCTTGCGTAGGATCCCTCGACGGTCCACGACGAAGGTCAGCGGAAGACGCCAGATTCGTCCGTAGCCGTTCAAGTAGGTGCCGTGCGCCAGCCCGACCGGGAACGAATAGGCCTTTGTCACCTCGCGCACCTTCGCCTCATCCCTCGGATCATCCATGCTAAGCGCAATCAAGACGAGACCCTGGTCGCGATGCTGGCGGTAATACGCGTCGAGCGCCGGCATCTCCTCGCGACAAGGCGCGCACCAGGTCGCCCACATATTGACGATGACGACTTTGCCTTTGTCATCGGCAAGATTGAACATACTGCCGTCGAACAACTCGGCCTGTATCGCCGGTGCAGGCTGGCCTTCGTGTGCCGCGAATGACACGCTGCACCAACCCAGCAACAGCAGGACCATCGCTGCGCTACGCAGGCGGCGCGCGCCCTTTGAGCCCGCACCGCCGAGCGATCGATGTCTCGAGTTGAAGCCTGTCATGACTTGCTCCATCTTGGATTCACGCTAGTCGCCACCTGCATGCCCAATCTCATGGTGGATCAGAATGCGTAGCTCGCGCCGACCGAGGCGGTCCAGTGCGGGAAGAGTTGAATACCCGTAAGCCGGCTGTATAGCGGCAGTTGCACGAAGGCGAAGACCTGCATGCTGGGAGTGACGCTCGCGCTCAGACCGGGGCTCAGGTACACGACCGTGCCGCCTGTGGATATGGTGTCGGCAAGCACTCCCTGATCCGTGCGCTTGTTGGTGATGTTGAATTGCAGCTCCGGCACGATGTCGGGGTTCTCTTCGTAGCGCAGGCCAAAGCTCACGGTCGCAAGGTTGCCAGGGCGGTAGTCCTCGCCGGGCTGGTCGAGTTTGTGCCACAACGCGGCTTGAAACTGGCCGTTAACGAAGGCGTCGAAGTTCTGGCTAACCGCCTGATAGTAGTACGCGCCGACAATGAGGTCGGTGGCGCCAGCCCCGGCTTGTAGGCTGGTATCGAGGAGATTGCCTGGCGATGGATTTCTCGAGTTGGGCCCGGAGTTGAATGCAACGGGGTTGCGCCCAACTGTCCCGGTCCCAGCGGCGTTGGGGCCGCCATAGTCGCCGGTGGGCACTACCACGCCGAGCTGAAATCCCAGGTTGTGGGTCGGCAGCAGGCCCTGGTAGCTGGTGATGAAGCGCATGTCCCCCAGGCTGTCAACACTTGCGCCGCTTACCTTGTCCGGCGTAAGGGGATTGGTCGAGTCACCCCAGGTAGAGTGGCTGCGGTCGATGTAGGGCACCAGCAGGTTGAAATTCCAGTCGCCATTTGGCCGGTAGCTTAGGCCCGCGGTGAAGTAGCGATTGATCGTCTGCTTCTCGACTTCCTGGCTGCCACCCGCATCATTGATCGCGGCCACTTGCGCGTTGGAAATGCTGCTCGTGCCGGAGCGCAACTGGTCCTGATTGATGAAGTCGAATTCGAACGTCGCACGCCAGCCGGCCACGTCTGAATATCCCATGGCGGCGTCAGTGGACAGGGAACAGCCGCAGGTGGCACAAGCAAATGCCGGCTGCGGGGTCGCGGTGACAAGCGCAAGAGCCAGCGAGGCAAGCAGCGGTGAGATAGCGCGTTGGACTGTTCCCCGCTCACGTTGCGCGGCGATCCAATCCGCGTTCGCGCGAGCGGCGCGCCGCATGACCGCGCCAGGCCATAGGATCATTCGTTTCATTGCGTGCTCCGACTTGCATCTATCGAGGCGGCTGAGCCGCCCGAATGCATACGCCGCGGCGCAGTGCGGCTGCGTCACTCGCGCGCGACAAGCATTGCCGGCGCCGATCAAGGCGCCAAGCGTACGTCAGACGAAGCGGTGGGGCGGGGCGCGAATCGGAGGTGATACGGCAACGCGGGCGCCGTTCTGCGGCGGGTGCGGGCGCTCGGACGGCGGTGCGCCGGCCGGGCCCGAAGGCAACTGCGCGGGTTCGGCCTGGGGCAGGTAACTTGCTGTCAGGTACTTGATGACCTGGCACGGGGCACAGTCGTGATTGACCGGATGGGTTGGACTGCCCGGAATGTCCGACAGTCGACTGCCACCCTCGGCGGTGTGCTCATGCTCCGCGTGGCGATGCCCTGCGTGATGGGCGTGCGCTGCGCCGTCTTCGAATCCCGTGCTGGCCGCAGGCAGTAGTGCGATGGATGGCAGAATGAGCGCCACGGCGGCGCCCCACGCAACGCACGAACGCAAGCGACCGGTGCGCGCCACAAAGCGCCGCGCCCATACTGCGGATCGATTGCTTGGCTTCAACATTGGCTCAGAATCGTGGTCCCGCGTCTCGCACTCGCTCCATGCTATCACTTTAAGCATGCCCCCACACGATGCCCAGGGGAGATGCCCAGGCCTACAGATCCGCTCTAAGGTCCAACCGGAATCTTTGCCTCAATGGCCCGCACGTGGTCGACCGCCTTCCCCTGCGGTGCTTCGGAGTGCCCCGCAGCGTGAGACAATCGAATTCTTGTGATGTAGAACAGGATCGGCACCTGGATGATTCCATCTGAACCGCTGATCTCGGTGGTCATCCCAACCATCAATCGACCCCAGCTGGTTACTGGGGCGGTGGAAAGCGCGCTTTGTCAAACCCTGCGCGAGATCGAAGTCATCGTGGTCGTCGACGGACCCGATGATGCGACACGCCGGGTCCTGCAGGCGATCGATGACCCGAGGTTGCGCGTCTTGCCCCTTCCGGAGAATGTCGGCCTGGGCGAGGCTCGCCGCACCGGAACGGATGCTGCGCGATGCCGGTGGATCGCACTGCTTGACGACGACGACTCATGGCTCCCGCGAAAGCTCGAGATTCAACTCGACACCGCACAGCGCTCACGGTATCGGCTGCCCATCATCACCTGCCGCGTCATCGCCTGTCGGCAATACGGCCAGGTCGTGCGGCCGCAACGCTGCCTGGCAGAAGGCGAGGTGCTGAGCGAGTACCTGTTCTGCAAGCGCGGGGCGCCTGGCGGCGAAGGACTGATTCTGCCGTCAACGATCCTGGCGCCTCGAGATCTCTTCTGTGAGACGCGTTTCCGCTATCGGGCGGCGTCGTTCGAGGGAAGTGACTGGCTGCTTCGCGCCATTCAGCATCAGGGGGTCGGGGTCGAATTCGTTCCAGACCCTGAGCCCCTTGTTGTTTGGAAATGCGATGAGACGCGCACACGGATGAGCGCCAGTCGCGACTGGCGCGCTTCGCTGGCCTGGGTCAATGCCCACGCTAACCTGCTCACACCACGGGCCCGCGCAGGGTTCATCCTCAATCGGGTCAGCCTTGAAGCGCGGCGCGCAGGTGACGCGAGCGCGTTCTGGCTACTTTCACGGGAAGCGTTCAAGCGAGGGCGCCCAACCGTGAGCAACATGCTTGCCCACGCCATCACCTGGCTGATACCCCTGCGACTGCGCGCTTCGATCGCGGCGACGCTAGGAGGTAGGTTTGACGGGAAAATCCCGCGTCGACCGTCAGGCGTTCTGCGCTGAGGGAGCGAACGTGCGGCCATCGAACAGCACCTTAGCCGATCTTAGCGCTGCCGCACTCGTGGAACTGTATCGATCGGGCGAAGCCTCGCCGGTCGAGGTGATGAAGGCCGTGTTGGCACGCATCGCCGATCTTGACGGGACGCTCAACGCGTTCTGCCTTGTCGATGCGGACCAAGCCTTGGCAAGTGCTACCGCGTCCGAAGCGCGCTGGCAGGAGGACGCGCCGATGGACATACTCGACGGCGTGCCGGTGTCGATCAAGGACTTGCTCCTGACCCGCGGCTGGCCGACGTTACGCGGTTCCCGCACCATCGATCCGCGACAAGCGTGGGATGTCGATGCGCCGGTCACGGCGCGATTGCGCGAAGCCGGCGCGGTGGTGTTCGGCAAAACGAACACCCCGGAGTTCGGCATCAAGGCCACGACCGACAACCTGCTCACGGGCATCACCAGGAATCCGTGGAACACAAAGATGACACCGGGTGGGTCGTCAGGAGGGGCGGCGGCAGCAGTCGCGTCCGGTATGGGGCCCGTTGCGATCGGCACCGACGGGGCCGGTTCCGTACGCATTCCATCATCGTTTTGTGGCATCCCCGCGATCAAACCTTCGTTCGGCCGCGTTCCCGCGTTTCCGCTATCGCCCATGGGCACGGTTTCGCATATCGGGCCGCACGCACGTAGCGTCGACGACCTGGCGCTGCTGCTCACGGTCATGAGCCGGCCCGACGCGCGCGACTGGACCTCGCTGCCCTACGAACCATGCGATTACCGCGACGGCATCACCGCCGGGGTGCACGGTTTGCGCATCGCGTTCAGCCCCGACCTTGGCTACGTCAAAGGTGTCGATGCAGAAGTTGCCGCTGCAGTGCGCTCGGCCGCAGAGTCCTTTGCGGCACTGGGTGCACACGTGGACGAGGTGGCGCCGGGCTTTGCCAACCCAGAGGAAATAACGACCAAGCTCTGGTTCGTCGGATCGCTGACCCTGATTCACAATATGACGCCGGAACAGGTGACGCTGACCGATCCGGCCCTGCGCTGGCAAGCCGACGAGGGACGCAAGGTATCGGTGATCGATTTGCAGAGACTCGTGGCGCGGCGTGGTGAACTCGGTTCCTTCATGCGCCAGTTCCATCAGCGCTACGACCTGCTGCTCACGCCGGGCGTGTCGGTGCCGGCCTTCGAGGCCAGGGCAACCGAACAGTGGAAGCTTGGCCTCGAGAATTTCCTCGGCTGGACGCCGTTTTCCTACCCGTTCAATCTGACACAGCAGCCGGCCGCCGTTGTTCCGTGCGGCCTAACCCGTTTGGGATTGCCCATCGCATTGCAGATTGTCGGACCTATGCACGCCGACGCACTCGTCCTGCGCGCGGCGCGCGCCTACGAATCGACGCGCGCATGGAAACTACCCGTCACGCCCGCAAACGCCGGCTAGGATCGCTGCAGAATCCGCTTGCGCCGCCGGAGATTCGTGGCGGCGCCATCGACTGTTATGAATCGCCGCCAGAAACCAGCGTGACGGCGCATACTCATGCTGTCCCGCCTGCGCTGCGACACGGAATTGGTTCTGTCATGGGATTCGCCCGCAATATTCTCTGCTTGACCTGTTGTCGGCCTGCGTAGATGGCTGAGCCTGATTTCGCATCGCGTTGCAACTCCCATCGCAGCTATCTCTTGCGCGTGGCGATGCTCCAACTGCGCGATGGCGATCTTGCCGAGGATGTTGTTCAAGATACGTTGCTTGCGGCGCTGCAGGGCGCGACGGGCTTCTCCGGTCGCTCCAGCCTGAAAACCTGGCTGACCGGCATATTGAAACACAAGATTGTCGATGCGATCCGGCGTAAGGCCCGCGAGCCAGCGTTCGCGACACTCGAAGAGGAATGCCAGCTCGACGACTTTGATGCGCTATTCGACGACTCGGGCCATTGGGAAAATCCGCCGGCCGAATGGGGCGATCCCGAGGCCCAACTCGCGCGCGAGCAGTTTTTCGATATCGTGCAATTCTGCCTGGAGAAACTGCCCCCCAATACCGCCCGGGTCTTCATGATGCGCGAGGTGATGGAGCTCACGAGCGACGAAATCTGTAAGGAACTCACCATCACGTCGACCAACCTTTGGGTAATCCTCTACCGGGCCAGGTTGGCGCTCCGAGAGTGCCTGCAGCAAAACTGGTTCGCGCAGACGGGCCACGGCGGCTGACCAAGGAAGGTACTGCGCAAATTGGGCTTGATGATCACATGCAAGGAAGCAAGCCGGGCGCTGTCGCAGATGCAGGACGGGGAGCTCTCCTACCCGCTGTATTTGCGCATCCGCCTGCATCTGCTCTTGTGCGACGCGTGCACGCACTTCGCGCAGCAGCTGCGCTTCTTGCACCGCGCGATGCAACATTACCGGCAGTAGCCGCCGTATCCGGATCCAGCCTTGGTGCGCGCCCCCGGGGGAAGTCAGTTGCCCCGCCGGGCGCGCCGTGGCGTGGTAAAATTCAAACGTAGCCAAAGACGGTATCCGCCGTGCTCTCGATCGTGCTTAACGGCTCGTGTTGTCGGTGTGCCGACCAGGCAACGGTTGCCGATCTGATCCGTGAGCTTGCCCTCGAGGGCGAGCGCGTCGCAGTCGAACGCAATGGCGAGATTGTGCCCAGAAGCCGCCACGGCGAAACGCGGCTGGCCGACGGTGACCGCATCGAAGTCGTCCGCGCGGTCGGTGGCGGCTGATAGGCTTCCATCATGAATGCACCCAACGAGAATCTCGTCACGCACGATGACTTGCTGGTCATCTCCGGCCGCGCGTATCGCTCGCGGCTGCTCGTTGGAACGGGCAAGTACAAGGATTTCGCCGCAACGCGCGCGGCCATCGATGCCTCAGGCGCGGAAATCGTGACCGTCGCAATTCGGCGCACCAACATCGGGCAGAATCCGAATGAGCCGTCGCTGCTCGATCACCTGCCGGCGTCGCATTTCACGCTGTTGCCAAACACCGCCGGCTGCTACAGCGCCGATGACGCGGTGCGTACGCTGAGGCTCGCGCGCGAGCTCCTCGATGGGCAGACACTGGTCAAACTCGAGGTACTGGGCGATCCGCAGACGCTGTTTCCGAACGTGCGCGAGACGATCCACGCTGCCGAGACTCTGGTCAAGGACGGCTTTGAGGTCATGGTCTACACCTCCGACGACCCGATTATTGCGCGTGAGTTGGAAGCCGTCGGTTGCGTTGCGATTATGCCGCTCGCTTCGCTTATCGGCTCCGGAATGGGCATTCTCAATCCATGGAACCTGCGACTCATCATCGAGCAGGCCAAGGTGCCTGTGCTCGTCGACGCGGGCGTCGGTACGGCGTCGGATGCCGCGGTTGCGATGGAGCTCGGCTGTGCCGGGGTCCTGATGAATACCGCCATCGCGCTCGCTGAGCATCCGGTGCTGATGGCCGGCGCAATGAAGAAGGCGGTCGAGGCAGGGAGGGAGGCCTACCGTGCCGGTCGCATGCCGCGTAAACTCTACGCGGCGGCCCCCAGTTCGCCAACCTCCGGATTGATCGCCTGACAACCGGTCGATGATGCAATCCCTGCGCGCACTCGCCGCGGTGATCGGTCTTGCCGCAACGATTGCCCGCGCTGCACCACCGACCACGGCCGAACTCGAGGAGATTTGCGCGCCCGCCGAGGATACGGTGCAGTGCGGGCGGCTGGTTGAAGCAGTGCAGCTCAAGCGCCTGCCCAACCTCGCCCGACGCGACGGTCGCGTGCTCTCGGTTTCGCTCTACCCTTCGGGCACCGCAACCTTCACCGACAGCGACGACTCGGCCAACGGAAAATTCTACAGTCTCTGGGACTACGTCGATGGCCTCAACGCCGTGCTTCTCTACACCACGGCGGCCGAGACCACGACCTTTACGCTGCTGCAACGAACAACGAACCGGCGCATCGAGCTTCCTACCGAACCACAGCTCGCGCCGGACCGTCAGCGCCTGGCAACCGCCGACGTTTGCGAGAAGCGTTGCAGCAACGAAATCGCCATCTGGCGCGTCACTCCAGAGGGCATACGCAAGGAACTGACGTGGTCACCGACGGCAGGATGGACCGACGCGGGCGCGAAGTGGAAGGACGCGGAGACGCTGTCGATCGAGTACACGACCCCGAATGGGCCCGGGAAGATCGATCGACCGCTGAGCGACCCAACCTGGAAGCGCATGCAATGACCCAGCCGCGCGCAGGCGTCATTCGGCGCCCGATCCGCAGCTTCGTGTTGCGTCAGGGTCGATTCTCACCGGCGCAGCAGCGCGCCCGTGAGTCTTTGCTGCCGCGTTTCGGCGTGCCCTTCCAGACCTCACTGCTCGATTTCGACA
>Ga0302326_10018294_pt1 | contig 14532 bp, 15 predicted proteins | sample Palsa_T0_3_FD_202264 | JGI IMG/M metagenome (GOLD analysis project Ga0302326, IMG submission 202264) | Peat permafrost microbial communities from Stordalen Mire near Abisko, Sweden - Palsa_T0_3 | ecosystem: Environmental > Terrestrial > Soil > Palsa > Peat permafrost | place: Sweden: Abisko... | reverse complement strand
TCTGCAGCGCAATGCGCAACCACCGTCCGCCCCCAAGAATTGACGGCGCTGGGGACCTATACGGTGACGGTAGCCAGTGACAATCTGCCCAAGCCATCGGCCTTGCTCGGGAATGGGGAGGCGCACGTTTCGTCACAGCGTGTCTTTCATCTCTCGCAACTTGGCCTTCACGCGATCACGACGGCATATCGCACTATGATCATGTCGCCCTGTGCCTCGCGTCGGCGCCACTGCTCGGCCCAGAGATCGAAGACGCAGTGCTGAGTTGACGGCCATTGCGACGCACTGCAAAATGCTAAGTTTGTACCGGTTATGCCATCACCTCGTATGCTCCTACCCGCTGCTTCTGCCGATGACCAAACAAGAGAACCGAGAGCAACTAAATTGCAGGAGAGCAGCAATGAACATGTCAACGGCGCCCAGAGACCTGGCAGCCATCAAACACGCATTAGAAAGGGAGATATGAATCCATTGACAGGTAAAGTGCAACGTAGAGGAATGTTCGACGGTTATGAAGTGGCTGGCTGGCGGCATGCGGACCATCCAAGTTGGAAGGTGAAAGTGTGGTTTGCAGGATGCCCGCGTGACTGGTTCGGTTACACGGTTACGGCGGGTATGTTCGAGTTGAAGATGTTTGCTCATCCTCAAAGGGAAGCGATTTTGCACGCGATTGGCGCGTGGGAAGCCGAATTGGTGGATCCTAAAATCCGAAATGAAGCCTTCGACCACTCGCTGAGCCACGCCAATATCTACGTTATGTGACTTTGAACTTTGAACGGCGACAGGGCGCTCCCTGCACGGGGTGTTCTAGAGTCGGGGCCCCTGAGCCCTCGAATTTAATTTTGCTAAACCAAGTACGGTCAATCCAATACAGGTATCGCAAGGAAGCCTATGGAGCTCGCCGCGGCTTCGGCTTGCTCTTCCCGTCGAGATTGAGCGCCACTGCAGCGCGGATGAGATCCTTCAAGGCCGCCACATCGAGCTTGTCGCCTTCGTGGATGTCGATGGCGCGCCTGACATTCCCGTCGAGGCTGGAGTTGAATAGACGGGAAGGGTCCTCGAGCGCAGCTCCCTTGGCAAATGTCAGCTTGACGACGTTCTTGTACGTCTCCCCCGTGCAGACGATGCCGCCGTGGGAAAAGACGGGAGTTCCCCTCCACTTGCACTCTTCTACGATCTCAGGGTCTGCCTGGTGTATGACTGTGCGCACTTTCGCGAGCGTCTTCCCGCGCCAGTCCCCAAGTTCCTTGATCTTCTCGTCGATGAATGCGGATGCAGATTCCACCGGAACGGACCTTTTCATGTACAGCTCCAACCCTCGCACTACTTTAGCTGCGCTCTGATTAACCTGCAACCTCCGCAAGTGAAGCCCGCGTGCGGACTTGATAGCGATGATGGGAATATCTCGCCGACGTCGCCGCCTCCTCGCACTCCTGCGACCCGAGCAGCCCGCGGCGCGCTCAAGCGCCCGCCGGCGTGGCCTGCAGGCGGCGCCAGAAGAAGTACGAGAACCCCCAGAGCACGCTGGTAAGTGTCGACGGGACAAACGCCAGCGGGCGATCGCTTATGGAGAGGTGGGCAATGATCGCCGAGACGAGGTTGATGGCGAAGCCGGCATAGGCCCACTCCTTGAGCCGCGCGGGGACCATGGGGACGAGTAGCACGGCCACGCCCACCAGCTTGGCCAATGAAAGCTCAAAGCGGAAGTAGCCGGCGGAAAAGCCGAGACGGGTGAACGCCTGCGCCCCCTGTGGCAATAGCTCGTAGTAAGCGGTGAAACTCATCTCCAGGCAGAAGAGCGCGGTGAAAATCCAAAAAAGGATGGTGGTGGTTTTGGGGATGGCGTTGCCGGCCACGAAGGCCTCCTTGTGCAGGGTCGATTCCATGAATTTCCTCCTTCGGTTCACGAGTTTTGAGCCGCCTTAGGCGGCCAGTTTGGCGTCTCAATACCGAACTGCTTGGCGTACTCCGCGTTCAATCGCTGCCAGCCGCCGAACTTCACGGCATCGCCGCCGACCATGCGTCCAATCGGCTCGCCCGCGAGCAGCCGATCGAGAACATCGAAGCAAATGTGCCAGCCCGCGGCGCCCCACGCGATGAAGCGGCGATCGATGTTGTGCCAGAGCGTGAGGCGTGTGCCGCTGCCCAGCTGCTCGAGCTCCCACCGGAGGTCGTTGCCACCCCAGCTGTATTCGAGCAGCCTCGGCATCTCGGCCCGCTTCACGGAGCTCTCGAAGGCCTGCGCGTTCGGCGTTCTGACCGTCGAGAGCATCACCGGCCCAACCGCGGCCAGACTCCGGTTGGCGTCGAAAGGCGCCCATTCGGACAATTGCACAGGGTCGGTCAGCGCCTCCCACACTATCGTCGGCGGATGACGGAGATCACGGACGAGGATGAGCGTCCACGTATCTCCGTCCTTTCGTACCTGCGCTACGCTGGCCGGACCCGTTGTGTACTGCTCGCGATCGGTCATCGACGTCCGCCCTACCAGCGCTTCAGCTGCGTGAGCTGAAGGAGATTGCCGCAGGTGTCGTTCACCATGGCGATTTTGGAGGCCGTCACGTCTTTTGGCGGCAGGGTGAACTCAGCGCCGCGCGCTTTTATACGCTCATAATCGGCCTGCAAGTCGTCGGTGAAGAACATGGCCGCGGGCTGGCCCTGCTGGAAGATGGCCTGCTGGTAGGCGCTCGCCGCCGGGTTGTTGTTGAGCGCCAGCTGCAGCTCTGTGCCGTCCGGCTCCTCGGGTGAGGCCACGGTCAGCCAGCGAAATGGGCCCTGACTGAAATCGGTCTTCTTGGCGAAACCGAGCACCTCTGTATAGAAGTGCAGGGCCTTGTCCTGGTCGTCCACGTATATGCTGGTCACTTTGATTTTCATTTCGCTTCTCCTTTGTCACGTTCGCGGTTTGGGCCGCGTCGTCTTCTCCTTGTTTGCTTTTTCGGTGGTGTCGACTGAGCCATGCGGTCGAGGTGGCGTTCGAGAGCATCTACGTGCGCGGACCAGAACCGGCGGAACGGAGCCAGCCAGGCATCCACCTCCTGGAGCGGTTCAGGTTTCAGCCGGTAAAGACGGCGCTGTGCGTCCACCGTGGATTCTACGAAACCGGCATCTCGCAGCACTCGCAGATGCTTTGACACGGTCGGCTGCGACATACGAAGTTGACGCTCGATCTCTCCGACCGACTGCTCCGAAGAGACTAGGATGCTCAATATCGCGCGTCGGTTTGGCTCCGCAATGATGTCGAATACAGATTCCACTCTCTTGATATACGCCACCGGGCATATGCGTGTCAAGGTATATACACGGGGGGGGGGCGAAAAGTTGAAGAGCGCTTTCAGACGGGTTTTCGTCTGTACAGGCAGAGAAAACCCGTCGCATAATTGGCGCATAGCAGGAATCAACGCGATGCCATCCTTATTGAGGGCAGATGCCATCCAGGGTTGGAAGTGTCCATGCGTAAGTTCGCTCTGTTGGCCCTTGGTGGTTTGAGCCTCGTCGCGCTCGGCCAGAAACCCGCGTCGCCGCAGCCTACCGTTCGATACCACTTCGGTGACAATTCGGAGTGGTCCGATCGCGCCCTAGACGACAGCTCGTGGCCCGTCGCGCAGAATGGCCTCGTTCCCTCCCGCTCCCGCGATACCAACCGTTTTCTCTGGGTGCGCATCCGGGTCCCGGTTCCCGGCAACCTGAATGGCCCACTGGCCCTTCATCTCGACGATTTGGGCGTCCAGCCCATGACGTGGCAGGTCTTCGTCAACGGCCAACCCAGCGGCGGCCAGGGAGCGTTCCCGCCCCACGCCGATCCCGCCGATCCACCCGTTTCTCCGGTGATGGATCTGCCATCTTCGCTCGCCCCGCCCGGCTCCGCGGCGCTGGTCGCTCTGCGTGAGTGGCACGCCCCCGCTTTCCTTGAATCCGACGTCCAGCATCCGACTGCCGTCATCAACGAAGCCCGGGTGCTGAGCCTGACGGTCCGTGCCGGCGCTGCCGAGGCTCTGCTTGCCAACGGACCGGAGTATGCCCTCAGTGCTGTGCTGGCCCTCGCCGGCATTGCGCTGCTCCTCTTCTGGCGCTCCTCGGGTGGCCGCGAGTACCTGTGGGCCGCGATCATGCTCCTGTCGCCTATGGCCACTGCCATCCTGTCTTTGGGCCTGGTTAGCGCGCGTCTCTCGTTCCACGCGCAGACTCTTTCCATAGCCGTGGTCTACAGCGCGGGGCTGATTGCCGAGATCGAGTTTATGTGGACGCTCTTTCGGCTGCGTTCCCGCTGGATCCACATTATCTGGCACGCCATATGGGTTGCCTTCATCCTGGCCGAGATTGCCGAGGCATATTTCTTGCAGTCCCCGGCATTCCAGCGTCTCTGCCAAATCGTCATCGTCGCCGGCATTTCAGCCTTTGACTGCATCCTCTTCCCTGTCTGCATTCGCGAGATGTTTCGCCCCGGCGGCAATCGCGCCATCGCCGCCGCCCAGAGTCTCATGGAGGTGATTATCCTGCTGGGGGTCTTGGGCTACTCCGTGCACCTTACACGCGGGCCCTTCCCGCTGGATCTCTTCCAGCTGACCCTGACGCTCCTGGATCTGGCAATCGCCGCCATGCTCTTCCGCCGGGCATGGAAGGCATGGAAAGAGAGCAGCTCGCTGCGCGCCGAGTTCGAGGCCGCCCGTGAAGTCCAGCAGCAACTCGTCACCGCTCCCCCCGTCATACCCGGCTTCCACATCGAAGCCGAATACAGACCCGCCACCCAGGTGGGTGGAGACTTCTATTGTGTCGTGCCGGGCGAGAACGGCGATGTGCTGGTCGTGGTTGGCGACGTGAGCGGCAAAGGACTCCGCGCAGCCATGACCGTCTCCGCCATCGTGGGGTCATTGCGCATGCTGCCCGCGCGCACCCCTGGCGAGATCCTTCGCGAGCTCAACCGATCCCTGGCCGGCAACCTGCATGGCGGCTTCGTCACCTGCCTGGCAGCGCGCATGAACGCGGATGGTGCCGTCGCCCTCGCGACCGCCGGCCATCCGGCGCCCTATCGAAACGGCGAGGAAATTTCGTTGTCCCCCAGTCTGCCTCTGGGCATCACCGCCGATGCCGAATACACAGAAACCATCCTTCGGCTCGCCCCCGGCGACAGCTGCACCTTTTTCTCCGACGGTGTGGTCGAAGCCCAATCGCCAAGCGGCGAGCTCTTCGGCTTTGAGCGTACCCGCGCCATCGCTTCGCAGTCCGCCCGCAGCATCGCCGACATCGCCCAGCGCTTCGGCCAGGAAGACGACATCACCGTGCTGACACTCAAGTTCGCTCCGGCCCAGGCCCTGCACGCGTAGCACTGATCGTACGGAACTGGTTGCAGGTTTCCGGGCGTCGACGTCCGGGTCAGCGGGCCACACCCCGAGCATCTCAGTTACTTTTCGTTTGTTTCGTTCAAAGATCCGGACGGCAACGGCTGGGTGTTGCAGGAAGTCACCAAGCGGCTTGCTGGGCGCGTTGCAGGCGACACGACGTTTTCGTCGGTGCGCGGCCTCGCGCAGGCGATGATGCGCGCGGCGATGGCGCACGACAAGCATGCAGCGCGGACGGGGAAGACCGACCCAAACTGGGCAGATTGGTACGCCGAGTACATGGTGCGCGAGCAGACTGGCGAAGAGCTGCCGCAATAACGACCGTGAGCGATCGTCAGGACGTCAATGTTTTGCCCGTCAGCCTTAGTTCGGATCGCATCTCCAAAACAAATTCAGAACAGCAGGCTCCCCTACGGAGGAACCTGCTGTGTTTGCCTTTTGCTTATAACGAATGCTCTGGGCCCTAACGCTTAATCTTCAAGCGGGTGGGTTAACCAGGGCGTGAAGTCCACCCCAGGGCCGACTACGGTTGCGCAGCTCTTGCCTCCGGGCCCGGCTGGGCAATGCCACCAATTATCGGTCGCATTCACTGAGCCGGCGCCTAGATTGTCCACGCCGATCCTTACGGTGTCGAAGTCGTTGAAATGCGCGCTGATGCGGCCCACCGGCGCCTTGAAGGCGATATCGATTGCCTCGTCTTCAAAGATGTTTTCGGTGATCACCGTGCCGTACACCGGCGCCGTGCTGTAGATATTGATGCCGGTGGGACCCGAAGTGGCTGCGTCCTCAGTATCGGCTGCATTGCCTGCGATCTTGTTACCGATAATGACGTTGTCGTTAAGGTTGACCGCGGGCGCCGGAGAGGGTGCAGATCCATGATTGTGCATGGTGACGCCGGGTAAGCCGTTGTCGTGAAGTTTGTTGCCGATGATTACGTTGCCGGTGGATGTGTTGCCGGGACCGGCAGCGAAGATTCCCACACCCGCGCCCGCGCCAGGAGTGCCGAGACCGTTATGCGCGGACTCATTGTTGGCAACGGTGTTATGAAATATGCCAAACGCTACCTTGGCGGTGGGTATTACCGAGGTCGCCGGCGGATGAGACGCCATGGTGATGCCGCACGCAAAAGGATTGTCATGCACATAGTTGTTACTGATCAGATTTTCGCGGCTGGGGCCGGTCTCGTCGGTGGTCAGAATACCACCTGAGTTGCCGTCGACTTCGTTGTGCCGGATGTCGGAGTGATTGGTGGCCATGAGGTGAATTCCCTCGCCACAATCCATTTGTTCGTTGGTTTCAAAGGCGACGTCGATGCCGGGGCACATACCGGCGCCCACATTCAGCGCCTTGTTATTGTCCAGCACATGGTTGCCGGCGATGGTCACATCGGTGCCATTGATGATGAGAATGCCTTCAAAATTCGCATTATGAATTTTGAAGCCGGATACCGACACATTGCCCACCCCCGCTTTGGGGGCCGCGGACATGCCGTCGATCAAAATGCCATTGGGCAGGCCGGTCGCGTCGATGACGGGCAGAGCAAACTCGTCGGCCTTCAGGGCAAGCGCCTTGGTGATGGTCACCTGTTCCTTATAGATACCTTGTGCCACCCGAATCGTGTCTCCAGGAGAGGCGGCGGCGACGGCGGCGCTTATGGTGGACAGACAGCCGGCTTTTCCGGCTGGATTGACGCACAAGGTGGCGGCAGCACTTATGCCGGAAGCAGCGAAAAAGAAGAAGGCTAGGAGATGGATTTTTCCACGCGGGATGGTTCGCAGGGTGTGGGGCATTGGTTCCTCCGGTCGAGTAGTTAGGTTTAGCTGAGCAATGGTTCTGGGTGTTCGTCGGTGGGGGAACTGGCGAGCGCGCTAATAGTAGCCCTGGCAACCTATGTTTGCCAATCGTTCCTGGAAGTTTTTCCCAGCGCCATTTGCCACCCTTCTTTCCCCCAATAGAACCAATGGTTTGGCGCAAAAGGATCACGGCGCGGCTATTTAACTAGAGTCCTCGCAAATAAGATTCCATTTCCGTCTTCCCGTCGTGTTGAGCCCAATCTACCGGCGTGCCTTGCCAGATCACATCTTTCGTATCGTGGGCGGTGAGAGATGAAGAATCGCTGCAATGTATCCCAAGATCCGAGTTCTCACGCAGGAGCTTTTTAGCCGCTGAGGTATGGCCTTCCCGCAAAGCGGCCCTTTTCCCGCAAACTTCTAGAGCGTGTGTACAGTCAAGTTCGCGGGACTCGGTATGGAGTAGGGTGAGCCGGGAGCTTCATCGACGCTGGCCGCAGTGACGGTGTACACATGTAGTTTGCCCGTACTCGAGCTGCCGTTCCATGCGATCGCATACAAATGATTGTTCTTGTCCCAATAGATCTGGGAAATGGGCTCATTGGCCAGCAGCTTCTTGTATTTGGTGATCGGATTGGCGCCATTGAAGTGGAAAATTTCCAGGCCGGCTCCTCCGACGGCGAGAAGCTTGCCCGAAGGAGACATTCGCATCACGCCCCCATTCACCGGAGATCCCTGATACCCACCTGTTTCCACGGTTGGCATGTTGTGATAGGTGCTGGTCGTGCTTATCTCTCCATTTGCGGCGGCGGTGTAGGTGGCGATGACCGGCAGCTCGTTGCAACATTCGGCGGGTACTCCTTGCTGAATCGGGGCATCGTCTGGGTTGGCTATGTCTCGCAGCATCACGGCCATGTGATTGGTAGGATCGGGAGCAACCGCCATGGGGCAGTAGTTGCCCTGCCCTGAGGGATCCGGCGGTATCGGGCCTGCTGCGCCCGTATAAGGTCCGGTGTTGAAACCATCCAGTTCCCCGCTACTGAGCCGCTTGAAGCCAACTATAAAATAGGAATCGTTACCATCGACAAAAGTGCATTGCGGCGAGTATGCGTATTCATTGTTTCCCAGAAAATCGATATAAGCACCGCCATTGAGGATCCAGTTGCTCGCTCCCAGGTACGTCAGCTCTCCATTGTCGTTGTTGATGCTGAAAGACTGGAAGACCGATCCGCAGAATCCATCCTCTGGGTCCACCGCGTTATACAAATTCTTGCCCGAATGGTCGATTCTGAATTGCACCGGGAAATACGGGTTGCAACTGCCCCCGTATCTGCCTTGGTAGAAGGTGGCGGTGTCTGTGGTTGCCACCTCTTTAAGCGCCCCATCCGAGGCCATGGAAAACGATGCGATGGTCGTACCGTCCGGCTCCGTGCCAAAGAGATAATGGCTGTTGGCTGCAATCCAGGAAAGGCTTTCGCTGAATGGGGAGCCCGGTACCGGCGTAAGCCTCCCATCCGCGGCCGCAGAGAAAGCGTATACCTGTTTCGTGCTCGCAACGTATACATGCGCAACCGCCGCGGGTGCGGCGTTTTCCTCTACTTGGCTGAGGGCGGGTCCCGCCAACACCAAGGCGGCGGCAACGAGAGTAGCGCGGCCTGCCCCAAATTGGAACAGGTTGGAAAACGGGCTGAAAATGGCTGGCATGGTACCTCCTGCTCTCATCGCGGGAGATCAGCTGAGGGGGGGTGGCTGAACGGTGAAATACTTACACATTTCGCAGAGTTCTGTCCAATGATTCGATGGACCTTAGGTTCTTCGTTGGCTACGACGGTCCCACGAAAGTTCTGTACCTTGGCCATGGGGCGCTTCTGCATACAACTACGATTTGCCGGGTTGTCACGCAAGAACTATGGTGAACCGCGCAGGAAACCGTATGCTTACCAACAAGCGGCGATTCTTCGAGAACACTTTCATCGATTTCTTCGGGGGAGGGACTCGATGAATGGGAACGACGGGAATCGCCGTTCATAGTTTCGTAGAGCTTCACTTATATGCTCAACTCTGCGCAATCTCCTGAAGTCCGAGGTATCGAAATGACCTTGCTGAAGCCTGAGGAAACATTCCACGTTTACCTCAGACGGCACTTTGAAAGAGTCTCCAAAGGCATGGCGCGCCAGTTTGCCGAGAAGAGGGACGTCCCTGAAGTCGCAGCTGTAGTTGCGCTCTCCTCGAATGGAAGCCAAACCTAAGAAAGAATGAATAACTGCCCGGTTCTCTCCGACGTGTACTTCCGCGCTTAAGTCAGACTGGCTCCGTGCCGGCGATAGGCCGGCGATGATAACAGTTCGCCCGCGATTCGCTATCTTTATCCTGACCTCTCTCCCATTACCTAGGTAACCCACACCCGATATTTGAGCCTATGAACTTAGCGAAAGCTATGAGTACCTATATTCCCTTGACCCGCCGCCGCAGGCCACCGTAGGCTAACAAACTGCGGGATCCCCAGGGAGCTTATGCGAAGGCCATCTGTAACATCATTGGCGACAATCATGATTGCCGGCCTGGTTTTTGGGTCCCCCGTCATCCGTGCTGAATCCGCCGCGCCCACCGCCACTCCGATAAAACACGTGGTTGTTATTTTCGGCGAGAACGTTTCTTTCGATCATTACTTCGGCATCTACCCCAAAGCCTTGAATCCAGGCAATGAGCCTAGCTTTGTTGCGGCGGACGGCACCCCATCCATCAATGGCTTCACCGAGGAATTGCTCGACCACAACCCCAACTCGCTCAACACTGCCGGCAATGGCGCCGGCGCCATCAATCCCTTCCGTCTCGACCGCTCAGAAGCAGCCACTCCGGATCAGGACCACGAATACACCCCGGAACAGGAAGCCTTTCACGACGGCCTGATGGACGCGTTTCCGGAGTACACGGGCGCTCCCGGTCTCACCCCATCCGGCAAGAAAACCAAGGGCCTGGTGATGGGATACTACGACGGAAACACGGTGACGGCGCTTTGGAACTACGCGCAAAAGTATGCGCTCAACGACAATTCGTACGGCACCACGTTCGGGCCTTCCCTGGTCGGCGCGATCAACCTGATCTCCGGCCAGACCGATGGCGTCACCGACAAGATCAACGCAGGCAGCAATGTGGTCGAAGACGGCGGCGGTGGCTACACCCTGCTCGGTGACGGCGATCCGATTGGCGACCTATGCTCCACCACCACCGGCACGCAGTTTCAGTTCACCGGGCAGAACATCGGTGATCTGCTGACTGCTCATGGTGTGACCTGGGGCTGGTTTCACGGCGGCTTCGATCTCAGCTTGAAGAACGCCAATGGCTCGACTGGCTGTGAACGTTCCAGCAAGTCGGCCATCACCGGGTCAACCACCAAGGACTATGTCCCTCACCATGAGCCCTTCCAGTTCTACAAGCAAACCGCGAACCTCAAGCACCTTCGCCCGTCGTCGGTGAGCGCCATCGGCGTTAACGGCGATCAGGCCAATCATCAGTATGACCTTGAAGACTTCTACACCGCGGTTAAGGCCGGCCACTTCCCTGCTGTGAGCTTCCTCAAGGCTGCGGCCTATCAGGATGCACACGCCGGCTACTCCGATCCGCTGGACGAGCAGGCATTCGTCACCCAGGTGATCAACTTCCTGCAAACCACCACGGCCTGGGACTCCACCGCCGTGATCATCAGCTACGACGATTCCGACGGCTGGTACGACCACCAGATGAGTACCATCGTGAATCCGTCCGCCACCGCCGCCGACCACCTGAACGGTGAGGGAAAATGCGGTACCGGCGCCCCGGCGCTGCCGGGGCCGCTCTCACTGCACGCCCAGGGACGCTGCGGCAATGGCCCTCGTCTTCCCCTGCAGGTAATTTCGCCTTACGCAAAAGCCAACTACGTCGATCACACCATGACCGACCAGACCTCGATCATCCGCTTTATCGAGGACAACTGGCTCAACGGTGAGCGCATCGGCAACGGCTCCTTCGATTCCATCGCCGGGCCTCTCAACAATATGTTCAACTTCTCCGACAACAGGCGCGCCACCTTCATCCTCAACGAAAAGACCGGCGAACCTGAAAAGTAGAACGCAGCGTCCGCTCCGCGGCCCGCGCTAGAATTAGTTGCTTCCCTGAAGACACCGGAAATTAAAATGCCAAGAGCCTGTTCATCGCTCTATGCTTTCATGTCCCGACCTGGCCTCGCCCCGGGATTCGTTCTGGGCGCTGCGATGTTTGCGGCGAGCCCGCATCCTGCGTTGGCCCAGAATACTGCCGATACCAAGCCAGACAGCTATCGGCTCAACAACCGCCCGGGCGACCCACGCTACCAAGCCGACATCCTGGTGGTGGTTGCGCATCCTGACGATGAAGTCATGGTCTCGGCTTATCTGGCGCGAGAAGTCTTCGACAACGGCAAACGGGTGGCGGTGGTCTATGAAACCGACGGGGATGGAGGAAACAACGATATGGGCCCGGAGCAGGCCGCAGCATTGGGCGGCATTCGCCAGATCGAAGGACGCCGCGCCGTCGCTTCTTTACGCGTCACCAATGTCTGGTTTCTCGGCGGCCACGATACCCCCAGCCAGAATGTCTTAAGCTCCCTGGAACGCTGCAGCCACGGCCGCTGCCTAGACGAGCTGGTTCGGATCGTGCGCATAACCCGGCCATCGGTGATTCTTACCTGGCTGCCGGATTTCACGACCGGCGAGAATCATGCAGATCATCAGGCCTCTGGCGTGCTCGCAACCGAAGCGTTCGACCTGGCCGGAGATCCAACAGTGCTTTCCGAGCAGGTCTCTCCCGCCGCCAACCCGGATAAGAATGGAAATCTAACCGAAGGTCTTCGCCCCTGGCAGCCGGAGAAGCTCTACTATTTTTACAACCCCACGCATGACATTTTCGCCGGGCAGGGCCCACAGTACTCGTCGCAAGAGGTCTCTGCCTCGCGCCACCTGAGTTATGGAAGGTTGGCTGCGGAAGCATTTGCCTATCATCTGACGCAAGGTGGCGCGCAGGTGGCAAATGAGATCGCCAACAACACCCTGGATAGTGCGACAGGAGAAGTAGCGAAGATCGTAACCGAGCCCGTGCGGCTTATTCTGGGTAAATCGTTCGTACCTTCCGGGGTCACCGATGATGTCTTCGCAGGTATACTATCCGGCGGCATTCCCTATCAGCGCGCTCCGGGGTTTGTGGCCGTCCAGCATGCGGAATCGGCTCTGTCGATTGGCGACCCATGGAGCTATTACCGCAAGTTCTGGCAGGCGCACGGGCTGGATCATTTGCAGAGCCTTGTTCCCCTCGAAATTTCCGTCCACGTTGACGGAACCCTGGCTATCCCTCTGGTGATCGATAATCCCTTAGACACAGCCATTGAAGTAACGTTCACCGTGACGGCGCCGGACGGCTGGAAGGTGACGCCGGTTGCCGCTGCCTCCGTTGCGCCACACGGCGAGTACTATCTCCGCGTTCTCGCCGTAGCCCCTGCCACTAAGTTGCCGGGCTGGCAGCAATTTACCGTTTCAGCCAAATCCGGAAATAGGAGCATCGGAACTGTGCAAATGCGCGCCGAGCTCTCCACCGGCTGGGTCGCTCCCCAATAATGATTGCGTGAGCAAGTGTTCATTGAGCGTTGGCGTCGCTGAGCATCGGCTAACCGGTTTTCGGTCATTTGCGCGGGCAAGGTACGTCGGCGTAGAGTTTCTGTGATTTTTTTCGGGCCAAGGCCCGAACAAGGAGCCGAAAATGTCGCACAAACGAATCCTCTGCCAGGCAGCTCTCATCACCCTGGCAATCACCTGCCCCGCCCGAATGTTGTACGCGGACGACCCTCAGTTCAGTAACGAATGCAACAGCCTGCCCAATCAAGCGGCGCTGCAATCGGCACTCGCTGCGGCCACTGCTGCCGAGACCAGCGGCCTGAACAACCAGATGTGGGGGACCATTGTGGACCGCGATGGCGTGGTCTGCGCGGTGGCGTTCTCCGGCGTCAATCGCGGCGCCCAATGGCCCGGCAGCCGGGTCATCTCGGCGCAGAAAGCCAATACTGCAAATTCATTCAGCCTGGACGCTTCCTCCAGCAGCAGTGGGTCAGGGCAACCTAACGGCTTATCGCTGTCGACGGCAAATCTGTATTCCGCGGTGCAACCGGGCGGAAGCCTTTTTGGGCTGCAGGAGAGCAATCCGGTAGACACGCAAGTCGCGTACCGGGGACCTTCCTCACAGTACGGCACAATCGATGACCCCATGGTGGGCGGGAAGATCGGAGGGGTCAACGTCTTCGGTGGGGGCCTCGCACTCTACGGGCCAGGTAAAAAGATCATCGGGGCTGTAGGGGTCAGCGGTGATACGTCCTGCGCGGACCACGACATCTCCTGGCGAGTTCGCCATCTCCTCAAGCTGGATCACTTGTCTGGGGTGGGTGGGGTCTCCGGCGATGCGGCCCATCCCGATAACATCATCTACGACATCGCTCCCAACCCTTCTGGCGGCACGGGGATCAGCGCGGGTGGGTTTGGCCATCCGACATGCATCAACACAGCGAGCCCGGCGACACTTCCGCCAGTCCGGCCTTAGCGTTTTACCGGCCTGTCGCCCATCCCTGCCGGCATCAAGCCGGCAGGTTGGGCGCGGCCGCCGGAGGCAAGCCTGCATCAGGCCACATTACTTAAGTTTGCGACCGGGAAAACGCTCGCCGCGCCAGAAATTTGCTTACATTCTCAAGTAAGTCACATGTACTGTTGTGTTTTCCGTAAACCGGGCAGAACAGGCACGAAGGTCTTTTGCCGGGCGTCCACGCTTTGCCAACGTTGGTGCCCCGAAAGTGATACTCCCAGAGCAGGACAGGTTCAGTACGATGGTGCCACTCGATGCCTATTGTTCGGAGCTCTTCCGGAACGGCGATCGAGGAAGTTCAACTCACAGGAACGAGGTGTCACCATGCGTTTTCTACCAACATGTGCCCTGCTGTTGTCTCTCTCTGCCCTACCGGGATTCTGCCAGAGCGACAACGTCGCCAATTCCACTCCTACCGTACTGCCGGCCAACGCAAACGATACGTCGGTGGATTACTCCGCTCTGCGGGAACGCCTGGCTGCACAGAACAAAGTTCTGCAGGACCAGGTCAACACCCAGCGAGCGATCGTCAAGAAGAACCAGATTCTGCTGAAAGAAGCGCAGAAGCTTGACGCCTCCAACAAAAAGCTTTCAGAGGAAAAGAAGAAACTCGAGACCGAAAACGCCGATCTCGAAAAGCAGCGGCAGGCGCTCAAGGCTTCGCAGAAGCCTGATACTGAGACTGCAGCTGTCTCCTCGAACTAAAGGCGCGTCAGGGCGGTCACATGCTGGTTCCGGTGTAACAATCGAACGCACACGTCACTGGG